>Ga0209000_1000190_pt1 | contig 78253 bp, 80 predicted proteins | sample RifGroD2_FD_183998 | JGI IMG/M metagenome (GOLD analysis project Ga0209000, IMG submission 183998) | Groundwater microbial communities from Rifle, Colorado, USA - Groundwater D2 (SPAdes) (version 2) | ecosystem: Environmental > Aquatic > Deep subsurface > Groundwater | place: Rifle, Colorado... | reverse complement strand
GCGGTACTAGCGCAAGCGTATGTCCGCCCGTTTATTTTTATAACTAAACACTTAATGATAGCCAGTATTTATATACATAACACTTCAAAAATATAAATTTCTACCAAACATCGGGCGGACATACGCTACGCTAATCCGCACCCTACATTAGAGAAACCTACAGTCCTACACCTGAGCTGTAACCTCTTGATAAACTTTAATCTATTTTGAGACGTCCCCTTTAATTATCTTTAAATCATTTTAATCTATTACTCAAATCTTCAAATCTAGCCCATATGACATCAGCGTCTATGCCTGTCGCCACCGTAGGTTGGTAATTGTTTATACCAGGTACGGACGATGTTTTCACTGGAACTATGTTTGAGGTTTCCTCTATTATATTATGATTAGTAGCATCTACATTTATAATATGTTGGTATATTATAGTTTCGTCATCGTAAGGCTTCCTTGAGCCACCAAAACAGAAGTTTCCCAGACTATATACTATAGTTTTACCCTTGTATATCTCTTTACCTTGCATAACATGTGGGTGATGTCCAATAACTAAATCTACTCCGTTATCTATAGCAAAGTGTGCAATACTCACTTGAGTAAAATTTGGTGTATATGTTATTTCTTTACCCCAATGAAAATTGGCTACAATAAATTTTGCACCTTGTGCCCTCATTTCATATACCTGTCTTATAATTTGCTGCTGCAAGCTTATAGAATTGCTCCACCCTGTATACCCTATGTATCCTATTTTAACACCCTTTATCTTTTTTACAAAACAAATATCATTATACGTATACACAATATTGTTATCATTTAAAACGCTCATCGTTTCTTTTAAACCTTTTGTTCCATAATCCATCGAATGATTATTAGCGAGAGATACTCCATCTACTCCTCCCTCTACTAGTACTGCAACATACTGGGGCTTTCCCTTGAATACAAAAGTCTTTATAGCTTTTGTTACTTGATTCGTCAAAGGCCCTTCTAAATTTATAAATGTAAAATCGTCATTTATAAATACATCCCTTACCTTTTCAAAAAAATACTTAGGATTATTTACTTCCAAATATTTTTTTGAAAATGAATTATTTAATTTAGGGTTATAATCCCCAATAGTACAGTCTCCAGCAAAAGATAATATGATTTTTTCATTTACTACATTACTAGGTGATTCAGAAGCTTTAGAAATTAAAATAACCCAACTAAGTAAAACACATGTGCTCGCTAAAGCATAAAGAAAAAATTTCATAAATCCCCCAATTATCCCTTTACATCAAGTGTAAAGAACCTTTACTTTATTTTTCGCCTTTTAAAAAGCATGTCTTAACAATAAAAATTCAAAGTCAATACATCTGTTTACAGGGCCGCGTTAAACATTTTTGGTGTACGTTTACTTTCAAATTTATTAGGATTTGTCACTGATATATATACTGTTCCTGAAGTGGTTCCTAACTGTGTTATAGCAACAGATGCTGATGTTGATCCTGTCCCTACTGTTGCCGTTCCTATATATGTTTCTCCTACTAATGCACTATATACTTTTACTACATCACCTTCTGCTAAACCTGCTACTATTACGGCATCATTAACTCCAGTATTGTTATTTATTGCTATAATATTTAAAGCTATTGGTGCAACAGATATTTCAGATGTATATGCTTTAATTGTACGTTTACTTTCAAGTTTATTTGGACTTGTTACTGATACATATACTGACCCAACGCCAGATCCAATTTGTGATATTGTAACTGTTGCTGATGTTTCTCCTTCACCTACCACTCTTGTTCCTATCGCTGTTCCTTCTCTTGCTACACTATATACCTTTACAATATCACCCTCTATTAAATCTGTAACTACCACTGTATCATTAGTTCCAGTGGCATTGTTTTTTACGGTAATTCCCATTGGTGCTGTAGTAGTTGGTTCTGTAGCATAAGCTTTAGCAATACGCTTGCTTTCCAATTTATTCGTATTAGTTAATGTTATATATATAGTTCCGGTACTAGCTCCTAATTGTGCTATTTCTACCGCTTTGGATGTTTCTCCTACCCCCACTGTTGCTGTTCCTATTGCGGTTCCTCCTGTTGAAACGTTATATACTTTTATAGTGTCTCCTTCAACTAAACCTGTTACCACAACTGTATCATCTGTTCCTGCATAGTTGTTTGTGACTGTAATAGCTGTTATAAGTGGTACTGTAGAAGCAGGTTCTGTTGTATAAGTTTTAGCTATACGTTTGCTTTCTAATTTATTTTGACTTGTTACTGATACATACAGAGGTCCTGTTCCAGCTCCTATTTGCGAAATTGTAACTGTAGCTGATGTTTCTCCTGAACTCACTATTTCGCTACCTAACAATACTCCACCTGTTGTCGCACTATATACTTTTACTATATCTCCTTCTATTAAACCAGTTACTGTTACTTTATCATCAGTTCCTATATAGTTATTTGTTACTGTAATAGCAGTTGCGACTGGTGCTGTGGAGGTAGGCTCTATTATATAAATTTTAGCAGTACGTTTGCTTTCTAGTTTATTAATGCTAGTTACCGTTACATAAATAGATCCTGTACCTGTCCCTATTTGTGGTATAGCAACTGTTGCTGATGTTAATCCTGAACCCACTGTTGCTGTTCCTATTGCTACACCACCTATTGCTACATTATATACTTTTACAGTGTCTCCTTCGACTAAACCTGTAACTGCTACGGTATCATCATTTCCTGTATAGTTATTTGTTACTGCAATGACTGTTGCAGCTGGTGTAATTGATATTTCAGACTCATACGCTTTACTCGTACGCTTACTTTCCATTTTACCAGTCGAAGTTATAGATACGAATATGTTTTTTGCTTCAATCCCTATTTGAGCTATAACAATATTCACAGATGTTTCTCCTTCTCCTACAGTTGCAGTTCCTATTACTCCTCCACCTGATAAAACATTATATACTTTTACAACGTCACCTTCGGCTAATCCTGTTACATCTACTGTATCATTCGTTCCAGCTATATTGTTTTTCACTGTAATGCGACTACTTGCAAGTTCTGTTGTAGTAGGTTCTGTTGTGTATGTTTTAGCAGTACGTATACTCTCTAGTTTATTAGTACTTGTTACTGATACATACAAAGTTCCCGCAGCTGTTCCTAGCTGTACTATTGAAATATTTGCTGATGTTTCTTCTACTCCAACGGTTGCCGTTCCTATTACTATTCCTGCTTTTGAAACAGTATACAATTTTATAACGTCTCCCTCTTCTAAACCAGTTACTTCTATGTTGTCATTAGTACCTTTAAAATTGTTTGCTACTGTAATAGCGGTTGGTGCTGGCGGTGTTGATACTAATTCTGCTGAATATAGTTTTTCTGTGCGTGCACTTTCCAGTTCTCTATCTGATTTTACAGATACATATATTTTTCCTGCAATTGCTCCTAATTGTGGTATAGATATTGTTACCGTTCTCGCGTCTTCCTCAACTATTGCCGTACCTATAGCCGCACCACCTTTTGACACAGTAAATACACTTACAATATCTCCTGGATATAATCCATTTACTTCTACTTTATCACTAGTTCCATTAATATTATTTGTTACTATAATATTTGCCACTAATGGCGTTTGTGTTGTTGGCTCTCCATAGAAATTTACCTCTGTACGACTACTCTCATGACTTTTGTTATCTTTATATGCTGAAGTAACGTAAATTTTACCAGCACTTATTCCCAATTGATTAACAATAACTACTGCTCCAAATTCTCCCATTTTTGCAATACCTATTGGTGTTGTGCTAGTTGCAGTACTGTATACTCTTATTATATCTCCCTCCATGATGGAATCATCTACAGGTTTTTCAACTGAAATTATATCAGGCCATTCGGTTGGATAGTTTTCTATGTGAATAGTCCTAATAGCTGGTGAAAGTGCCACAGTTTCGGGCTTTGCACTTACTAATGTTCGTAAGCTTTCGGTTTTTCCTATGCTTGTAATTGAAACATATAGTTTAGTTCCAAGTTTACCAAGTTGATTAAAATATATTGTTACACTATCATCAAACTCCGCTTCTCGTGGAATTAGCTCACCATCTATTTCTGCTCCATCTAGAATTAAACTTTCATCTATTTCCACTCCTTCTAGGATTAGACTTTCCTCTGATTCAATAATACGTTGTCTATCTAAAAATATCATTCGACTTTTATCAATATTCGCCTCTACTGCAATTGGACTTCCACCTGTTTGGGTAGTATAAACCTTTATAATAGTACGCGAACTCAAATTACTTATAGTGATACTATCAGGTTCGTTTGCGAGTCCTGCATATGAAACTATATCTTCAGGCATTGGTGCAGTTGAAACCTCAGCAAACACCACTTGACTTATGAAAATGGTAAAGAAAAGTGCAACGTATAAGCTTCTTAGAATTTTAAATTTTTTCATGATTTCCTCCTGAATGTTGAATATATTAAAATTATCGTTATTACTAATATCGACATTTTTTTGGATTGTTTAAATATTCTTTTTTGAATTTAAAAATATACTTTAAAAATTCATAATTTGTACAAACTATAATATGAATATACTTTTAATACAATGCAATTAAAGAAGCCCAAGATAAAGCATTGGACTTCTAAATTACCTATGCCTCACCTAATTTAATTTCCCAATTAGGTGTTTTTTAATTTCTAGTATTTCTATCCTCTATAAAGTCTCTTTTTCTTCTATCACATCATATCCTTTTTCTACAATAACACTTTTTATATCATCATTAGTTACTTTCGTTGAATCATACTCAACTACAACAGTTTTATTAGCAAGACTCACACTTACTTCATCTACTCCATTTAGTCCTAATATTGCCTTAGTTACAGTATCTTCACAATGACTACAAGACATACCCTCTACATTTATAACAACCTTATCCATTACTTCGCCTCCTATTTATAATTTTCCCTTATTAATAACATTCCATAACACCTTATCTAAATTTTATTAATCCTCAACTTTATTTTTCTCTATATTTCTCACAAATATCTTCACTATCTCAACTATCGGTATAATTGCAAATGAAGCTAATAATACAATTGACCATTGTTCTAAGTTTAATGGCACAACTTTAAATATTTTTGCTATAGGTGGAACAACAACTACTATAACTTGTAAAAAAGCAGTTATGAGTATAGCCCATATCAAATACATATTGCTAAATATACCTATTTCAAATATTGATTTTTTATTTGATCTCACATTAATTGAATGTGTAAGTTGTATTAATCCTAAAGTTATAAATGTCATTGTCATTGCAACTTCATGATTATATAATTTATTACCTATATAATATACAGTTAAAGTAATTAGTCCTTTGAATATACCTTGATAAATTATATTAAATCCTACACCATTCGACCAAAAACTGCTATCTGACTTTCTTGGTTTTTGCTTCATTACATCTTTATCTGATTTTTCTACTCCAAGTGCTAAAGCAGGTAAACTATCTGTAACTAAGTTTATCCATAATATGTGTATTGGAAATAGTACTACCCAGTTTAGCATTGTAGCTAAAAATAAAGTTACTACTTCTCCTAGATTAGAAGACAGTAAAAATTGAATAGTTTTTGTTAAATTACTATATATTTTTCTTCCTTCTTTTACAGCATAAACGATTGTTGCAAAGTTATCATCTGCAAGTACCATGTTTGATACGCTTTTTGAAACATCAGTACCTGTTATACCCATACCTACACCTATATCTGCTGTTTTAAGAGCTGGTGCATCATTTACACCATCACCTGTCATTGCTACTATCTTGCCATTTTTTTGCCATGTTTCTACTATTCTAACTTTATGTTCAGGTGAAACCCTTGCATAAACTGAATATTTTGTCACATTCTTTGTAAAGTCTTCATCAGAAATTTTATCAAGTTCTGCTCCTGTTATAGCTTCATTTTCTTCTTTTATTATGCCTAGTTCTTTTGCAATAGCGACTGCTGTATCCTTGTGGTCACCAGTTATCATTATAGCTCTTATGCCCGCAGACTTACACATACGGATAGCTTCTTTTGCCTCTTCTCGCGGTGGATCTATCATACCAACTAATCCAACAAAAACCAAGTCATTTTCTACTTTCATAGAAGTCATATCTTTCGGCATAACTTCTACTTTATTATAAGCAAATGCCAAAACTCTAAGTGCCTTGCTTGCCATCAGTCTGTTTGATGAACTTATTTCATTTAAAATTTCTTCTGATAAATCTTTAATTTCACCATTTATTAAAATCTTTGTACATCTTTCTAGTAATACATCTGGTGCACCTTTTGTCATTATTTTAAAATTACCTTCTACATCATGAATTGTAGTCATGAGCTTTCTGTCTGAATCAAAAGGTATTTCGTCTACTCTTTTTAAGTTATTATCTAATTCATTCTTACTAAAACCTTTTTCGTGTGCAAAGCTTACTAATGCAGTTTCTGTAGGATCTCCCAATAGTTTTATACTATTTTCTTCAGAATTTACAACCTTTGAATCATTACACAATGTCATTACATGTATAAATTCCCTTACATTTTCATGATTACCTTCTACATCCTTTGCCTCAAACACTTGACGGTTTATATAAACTTCCTTAACTGTCATTTTATTTTGAGTTAATGTTCCAGTTTTATCAGAACATATTATTTCTGTACTCCCTAGTGTCTCAACAGCAGCTAATTTTCTTATAATAGCATTTTTCTTTGCCATCTTTTGAACGCCAATTGCGAGAACTATAGTAATAACAGCAGGAAGTCCTTCCGGAATAGCTGCAACTGCTAAGCTTACTGATGTTAAAAACATTTCAAAAGTATCGCGACCATTCATTATGCCTACAACAAATATTACTACGGCTATTATAAGTATTGCTACTGATAATAGCTTTCCCATTTTGTCTAGATTCATTTGTAGTGGTGTCTGATTATCCCCTGTATCAGAAATTTTCTTTGCTATCTTACCAACCTCAGTATTCATACCCGTTCCAGTAACTAAACCGATACCTCTACCATACGTTACTATGCTACCTGAGTATGCCATGTTTATCCTGTCTCCAATAACAACATCTGCATTTTCTAATGTAACAACACTTTTTTCAACTGGTACAGACTCCCCTGTCAAAGCCGATTCATCTATCTTTAAGTTCGCAGTTTCGATTATCCTCATGTCTGCAGGTATAAAATCCCCTGCTTCTACTAAAACTATATCTCCAAAAGCCAGATTTTCTGTATCTATTCTTACCACTTCACCATTTCTTTTTACTTTAACCTGTGGAGATGACATCTTTTTAAGAGCTTCTAATGCCTTTTCTGCTTTACTTTCTTGTACTAGCCCAAGTATTGCATTTATTATAACAACTGCAAGTATTATACCCATATCTGTTAACTCACCTAATGCACCAGAAATTACCCCCGCAACTATAAGTACTATAACCATAAAATCTTTAAATTGATCTATAAATTTACCAAGTAAAGTTTTTTTCTTTCCTTCATCAAGCTCATTTTTACCAAACTCTATAATCCTACTTTCAGCTTCAGTTTGAGCTAATCCATTAGAACTCGAACCCGTTTCTACAAAAATATCTTCTATATTCATTACATGATAAGCATTATTTTTTTTCATATTCATCCTCCTTGTGATATCCCCACCTGCTCTGTCATTGCGACATCCTAATACTTAGTTTGTGTATTTTGCAAACTTAGTTATAGGGGTACTAGTATAGTGAGAGGTTTTTTCGACGAAGCAATCTCATCCTTTAAATTATCTCAACATCTCCAAATACATCGCCCGATATATTTGTCCTCATATTTTCAATCTCAAATTTCATTACTCCATATCCTACCCCAAATGGTCCTTCATATGACAAAAGCTTACCTTTTATATCATTTCCATTTATAGCACCTAATATTATATAGCAAGATTTCAAACCATATTGGGAAACATTTTGAATAATAGAACTGTCTAAATTAAAAATCTCTACTTCGTTCCCTTCTTCTAAAAGACTAATAAGCTTCTTGTCAAATTTTTCCCCATCTTCATGATAATTATATTGTCCCTCATCACTTAAACAATGTGAAAAGTCTCCACTCGCAATCAAGACTACATTACTTGGTGAATCATTTATTGCCTTCCTTATAATCATACCAAACTTATATAAATCAAGCTTTGATAAAAGTCCATAAGTTATGTTTACCACTTTATAATCTTTATATTTTTTATTTATAAAATACAGTGGAACCATACTTCCGTAATCAAGTTCAACACCTACTCCATATACTTTAGCAGAATTCTTGCCTAATTTTATTGTTGATATTTTATTTTGTATTGCATATTCTGCAACCTTCTCAGTTAAAACTTTATCAATCTTACATTCTATTCCTATTTGCTCATTACCAAACTCATCAAAGTTTCCATAAAGAACATCATCAATTGATATCGCTATCGTATCTCCAGAAAGAGATGCATGCGGTGTTACTATTATTATAGTATCAGGTACTTTATGTGCTACATCTGACGCAACTTCATAACAAGCATTAAAAGTATTCTTTACATTTTTTATTTGTTCCTCACCTATTTCAGGTAATAAAATAGGTGCTTGAGGCATTAAATAACAACCCTTAAGTTCTCCCATAAACACACATCCATTCTAAGCAATATAGTAAATATTCACTCTGCCTTCTTACTAAATTATAACATATGATTAAAAAACATACAAGAAAAATTATATTTTAATGTATAATAACGTTAATATTTCAAAAAATATAATAATACTAATAAAAATAATAAAACATGGAGGTACTTATGGACAGGGAAGAAAGAAAAAATGCTAATAGATTAGATACACTTGAAAATATCTTAGAAAAGCACACAAGAACTGAAAGACATCTAGAGCAGCATAGTGACATTGCGAATCCGGATCAAATTAAACATTCAAAAGAGATTCAAGGTGAGAGAGAAAATGAGATTAAGACTATAGAAAATAAAATTATTTTTGGAGATACTTCTAAGGACAATGATGAATTAGGCAACGTTAAGAAAAACTTTGAATTTACGAAAGGTTACCTTATGGAGAATGCGAAGGAAATGGATGATTTTACTTTAGAGAAAACTATTGAGAAACAGCAAAACAGAACTAAACATATGGAAAATTTTGAAAGAGGACAAGAAAATGATGCTGAAAACAAAAATGAGCAAAATTAATTGCTCATTTTTGTTTTCAAGTTTAATGATGCCTCATATACTTGATTTTTTGAAAAATCATGTTCATTTACTACCTTTTTTATAGCTTCCTTCATTGTACAATCATCTCTCATTATTTTATCTACTAACAATGCCTCTATGGATATTTTAGCTTCACCTGTATTTTCATCCTTGACCTCTTGATTTTGAAGTATTACAACATACTCACCTTTTTCTATATTTTCATCATTTTTAATTTTCTGTAAAACTTCCTTAATATCTCCTCTTATTACCCTTTCATGCAGCTTTGTCAAATCCGAGCAAATGCATATAGCTGAGTTTGGAAATGATTCAGCCAATTTTTCAACTAATTTTACTACCCTTCGTGGCGACTCATATATAACTGAGATTTTAACATTTGAATTACTTATTTCAGTTATCTTTTCCTTTAGCTTATTATCCCTGTCTAAGAAACCATAAAATGCAAATTTATCAATCTCAAATCCGGATATTGATAATGCATCTATTACAGCCGATGGTCCTGGTATGCCTATTACCTCTATTTGATTACTATGTGCAAAAGCGACAATCTCATAGCCTGGGTCTGATATACACGGAGTGCCTGCATCGGATACTAGACACACAACTAGATCTTCAGTTTTTATCAGCTCTACTATCTGCTCTGCCTTCCATTTTTCATTAAACTTATGATATGATTCCATCTTCTTTTTTATATTAAAGTAATTTAGTAATTTTATTGTATGCCTTGTATCCTCGGCAAGTATTAAGTCACACTCATTCAAAACATCTAAAGTTCTTTTAGATACGTCTCCTAAATTCCCTATTGGGGTTGCTACTATATACAGTTTTGACATAATTAAACTCCTAACTAAATATTTATTTTATAATTTATATTCACACAAGTATCTTTCCACAATGCTCCTCCAAAAAGCACTCTCCACATTTTGGTTTTTGACCCTTACACATTGTTCTACCGAGTGCCATAATTTGGCTATTGTACCTTGCCCAGTTTTCTTTTGGCAACACTTTCATTAGGTCAAACTCTATTTTAGTAGGGTCTTTCTCTTTTGTAAGACCTAATCTGTAGCTTACTCTCTTAACATGCGTGTCTACAACTATGCTTGGTTGCTTAAATATATGTGTTAGTATTACATTCGCTGTTTTTCTGCCCACTCCAGCAAGTTTTGTTAGAGTTTCTATATCCATAGGCATATTTTTAGAATAATCTGTTATAAGTTGACCACATGATCTTTTTATATTTTGTGCCTTATTTCTATAAAATCCTGTTTGAAATACATCTTGCTCTAATTCTGCTATATCACACTCTGCAAAATCTTCTATCTTGTTATACTTTATAAAAAGCTTCTCTGTCACTTTATTTACTCTTTCATCTGTACATTGTGCAGCAAGTATTGTTGCAACCATAAGCTCATAATCTTTAGTGTAATTTAGATAGCATATAGCTTCTTTACCATATTTATAATCAAGTAGCTTTAATATTTGATTTATTGTTTCTTCCATGCAGTCACCTCCAAATAATATCTTCATCCATCATTGCAATACTTTTGCATCCATAATCTATTCTACCATTATCTCATATCTTTTTCAATATAAAAAATTATAATAATATTTTTGTTTCTTTGTATATATTTTTCAATTTGGCAAATAATACAATTGTACATCAAATTTAAGGAGGTTAAATTATGACATCTAAAGAATTAGATTTATTGAAAGATACTTTAAATCAAGAGCAACAAGCTATTAAGAAGTGTCAAACTTATGCTGAGCATTCAAATGATCAATCAATCAAGAGTTTATTTGCACAAGCTGCTCAAAGACACGAAACACATTATAAAAAGATTTTGACTCAACTAAACGTATAGTCTGATGTAGCTATTATACATGGCTAATAGCAGGTAAAACGTTTTTATCTGCTAACTAAATTAAAGGGGTGAACTACTATGACGAATACAAATACAGGTACAGGTGTAGGTACAAATGCCAATGCAAATACAGCAGCAGCTGCTAGTGCAGGTTCTAGAACTACTAGCTCAGATAAAATGGGTGAAAAAGAATATGTAACAGATTTACTAAATTCAGAAAAGTTACTATGTAGTACTTATAATACTGCTATTATTGAGGCAGCTACTCCTCAAATAAGAGAAGATTTTAAATCAGTATTAATGGATCAATTTGATGTTCAAAATACAATATTTATGGCTATGAATGAAAAAGGCTGGTATCCAGTTGATCCAGCACAACAAAACAAAATACAACAAGCAAAAGACCAGTTTCCATCTTCAGTATTAAACGCATAATTAAAAAGCTACTGCTATCAAGATTTTCCTTGATTCAGTAGCTTTTTAATTTTTCACTTCAATCATTCCTTATAATCCATAGTATTCCGTTCGAAACATGTCTTATTGTCAAGACAGTACACAAATCATCAAAAACATCCTCATGTCTTTCCAGCTTTTTATATGTTTATCCTTTCACTTCTACTATCATTTGTAACTCTTCAGTACAATGATTAATCTGCTTTTTTTTTTTCTTCATCGTCATCATATTCTAAGATACCCACTCCTTTTTTCATATTTTCATTAACAATTTGTCCGTTTTCTATTACCACTATCGGTTCTGTATTTACAATTTCTTGATACATCTATATTCCTCCTGTCTTTCGATTAAAATTCTTGCGGTTTCCCACCTGCATTGCCAAATTTATTCTTATTCCAGTCAACATAAAGCTTTCCTTCGGTATTAAGCTCTGCTATTAGCACATCTTCTATATTTTGAACACCAGCTTTTTTAATCTCTTCTTTCAACCAATTTTCATCTAGTTTTGCATATTTCAAATTTACTTTTATTATATCTCCATCAATAATCAAAGGAAGCGCAAGTCCTTCGTATTCAGTACTAATTTTCATATCTTTTGCTTTAACAGGTCTTTCTTGCGATTTTGGTATTACAGAAAGGTTTCCGTTTGGTTCTACAATGGCAAATTCAACTTCTGATATGTTAACATATCCTTCTAATCGCAATAATGACATCAAAAAGGTTACATTTATTTTGTTTAGTTTAAGTTCATTTTTGTCAATCTTTCCGTTTGCTATTACTATACTTGGTTTCATATCTATATTATAAAATTTCTTATGCAACGATATTACTCCTACTGCAAGTGTACAAAAGACTATTGAAAATACTCCTATCGCCTGTTTAGATGGTATTTTATAAACTAAAGGCTCCGCAGCAATATTAGAAATAAGTAATAAAGCAGCAAGTTCATAGGATGTCATTTGAGATATAGACTTCTTACCCAACATTCTAACTGCTGCCCATATTACTAAAAACATTATTATACAACGTGCTATATATACTATAATTTCCACTAAGAAGTCCTCCTTTTTATGGTTCAGGTACTATTTTCTTAAAATTTATGAAATGTCCCATAACTTTATTTGCACTTTCTACGGCTCTGTTTCTATCCTTGATTTCTATCGCACTCCTTAATACTTCAATTGCATCGCTCATCTCTGAATAGTCATGCTCTGCATTATTTAATGCAATAAGGTATTTACCATTCATCCATATTTTATTAAATTCTTCTTCATTTTGCTGTGCAACTTCCCAATTCTCTTTCTTTGCTTCTTCCATTACCTCTTTCAACGTGTTCTCAAATCTATTACCCCGATCGTAAATATAATTTTGTGCTACAAAAAACACTGCGAATATTATTACTATTATACTTATTAATCCTCTTGTTATTGTATTATTGCTCAAGCAGTTCCCCCCCTTTTTATGTTGTTAAGCTATACCAATATTTTCTACACTATTATAAAAGTTATACATTTTATAGTTTTAACTTCAATTACATTAGCAGGATGATCTTTAGGTGATATGCTTCCCCACTTGGTGAAACTGCAATACTTTCAGCTACCATCAGATGTTTAATCATGTATTATGTTAAGTCTTATCTACCTTATAGTTGTATATAATTATTTCATTAAAAATGTGCATATGAATGCAATATATTTCCTGATGCACATTGTAAAGAGTGTGTTGACATCTGTACAGCATGTGCAGACGAATGTAGAAAAATGGCTAATTCGTAATTAAATAAACCCAGTTAGAGTATATCACTACTCAACTGGGTTTATTTTTATATCTCTAAATTAAATTCTATCCTTGTAAGAGGAACCTACCACTTTGTTGTTATTAGTTTTTAATGTGTTTTACTTTCCATTCTAAGCTGGGTTCCCCACTAGTTCCATCTACCGTATTAGGCTTGTGGTTATCCTATATTTGGATATTTAAACTATTTATATAAGTTCTCATATTAATTTTACTAGTGTTATCAGCTAATATTTCTTGAATTTCTTGGCTTTTAGATTTAACACTTTCTTCCTCTCTACTTTTAGTTTCTATTAGTATATCTTCTGATGTATATGTTCTTATATGACCAAGGTCAGGACAAGGACCATTTTCATCCCATACTGCAAATGTTTCCCTATTTATCTCTACAGGCTTTGTACTTTCTTTAAAAAAATCTATTATATTTGCATCAACATTCATAGTATTACCTTCAAAATTTATTGCAATTGAATCTTTGTTTAGCATAAATTCCGATGCCTCTGTACATTTAAAAATCAGCCCTCCACCATCGTCTAGAATAGAGCATCTGTTTTCATACTTACTACCTTTTATATATATCTTAGAATCAACTAAATATGTATCATTAAGTCCTGGTCGTAAATCAGATATTCCACAATCTCTTTCTAATATTTTTTTTCTTTTTGAAAATAAAGTTGGATGTATCAAATTAGAAATTGGTATAATCTTTCTATCTTTATCAATCAAACGATAGTCACCAGTTAACCAATTTTTTTGTATTGCTGCACCTTCATGCCCGTCAATTTCTTTCTTCCAAAACATCAATAATTCTCTCCTTTTATATCATTAGTTTTTATCCATTGTATAATATAGCATTTTTTTACATTTTTATCAATACACAGACAAAAAACATCAAAATCTTATGATTGATGTTTTTTTACTTCACTACCTTTATTTTTAAACTTCAAGCTTATTTCGTTATCTTTTACTTCAACTGTTACTGTTGCTTCTTCTTTTATTTCTCCATCTAACATCATTTCTGCTAGTCGGTCTTCTATTTTAGATTGTATTGTTCTTTTTAGTGGTCTTGCACCATATTGTTGGTCAAAGCCTGAATTTGATATATTTTCTATTGCTTCATCGGTCATTTTAATGTTTATGTTTACGTTCTTTTTTATTCGATTTTTCAGCTGTTCAAATAATATTTTCACTATCTCTCTTATATTCTGATCTGTAAGTGAGTGGAACACTATTACTTCATCTATACGGTTTAGGAACTCCGGCTTGAATACTTTTTTTACTTCTTCCATAACCATCTTTTTCATTGCTGCATAATCTTTCTTTTCATCTTTCTCGTAAACAAACCCCATTGTCTTTGGTGAAATTATATTAGCTGCACCTATATTTGAAGTCATAATTATTACTGCATTTTTGAAATCTACTTTTCTTCCTTGTGAATCAGTTATATGTCCGTCATCTAATACTTGTAGTAAAATATTAAACACATCAGGATGAGCTTTCTCTATCTCATCAAGTAGTATAACAGAGTACGGTTTCTTTCTTATTTTCTCTGTTACATGTCCACCTTCATCATGTCCTACATACCCAGGAGGAGACCCTATTAGCTTAGATACACTATGTTTTTCCATATATTCAGACATATCTATTCTTATTAATGCATTTTCATCACCAAATATTACTTCGCTAAGAGCTTTAGACAACTCTGTTTTCCCAACACCTGTAGGCCCGAGAAAAATAAATGAACCAACAGGTCTTTTAGGATCTTTAAGCCCTACTCTTCCTCTTCTAATTGCTTTAGATACAGCTTTAACCGCTTCATCTTGTCCTACTACTCTCGCATGCAGTAATTCCTCCATATTCATAAGCCTTTTACTTTCTTCTTTTTCAAGTTTTTTGACAGGTATTCCAGTCCAGCTAGCTACAATATCAGATATTTCATTTTCTGTAACTACTTGAGTTGTTTTTGTGTTTTCTGTTTTCCATTCATCACTTAGTTTTTGTAACTTCTGTCTTAGTTTGTTTTGCCTTTCCTTTACTTCCCCTGCTTTTTCAAACTGTTCTGTTTTGATTGCTGATTCTTTTTCTTTATCTAAATCTTTAATTTTCTGTTCCATTTCTTTTATCTCTTCTGGTGGTGTAAATGTCCTAAGCCTAACTTTTGATGATGCCTCATCTATTACATCTATAGCTTTGTCTGGCAGGAATCTGTCTGTTATATATCTGCTTGATAATCGTACTGCTGCCAGAATAGCATCATCTGTTATTTTCACTTCATGATGCGCTTCATATTTATCTTTCAGTCCCTTTAATATAGCTATAGTATCATCTTCGTTTGGCTCCTCGACCTTCACTGGTTGAAACCTTCGTTCAAGTGCTGAGTCTTTTTCTATATGTTTTCTATATTCCTCATAGGTTGTTGCCCCTATAACTTGAAGCTCCCCGCGAGCCAAAGATGGCTTTAAAATATTAGCTGCATCTAGTGAACCTTCAGCCGCGCCCGCACCTATTATAGTGTGTATTTCATCTATAAATAAAATTATATTTCCAGCTAATCTTACTTCCTCTATGCATTTTTTTATTCTTCCCTCAAACTCTCCTCTGTATTTTGAGCCAGCTACCATCGATGAAATATCTAGTGTAACTACTCTCTTACTTTTTAGTGTCTCTGGTATGTCTCCTTTTACTATTTGTTGTGCAAGGGCTTCTATTACTGCTGTCTTTCCAACACCAGGTTCACCTATAAGACATGGGTTATTTTTTGTCCTTCTACTCAAAATTTGTATTACACGCTCTATTTCTTTTGTTCTACCTATTACAGGATCAAGCTTTTGGTCTGTAGCCTGTGAAGTCAGATCTCTACTAAATTTGTCTAATGTAGGTGTAGATTTTTGCCTATTACCCACCGTTTTAGGATTACTCATCATCATGCCATCTTCGGATTCTATCATTCCTCCAGATAACATATTTATTATATCATCATAAAGCTTTTGCATGTTAACATCGAGTGTGGCCAGTATTTTAACTGCAACACAATTTACTTCTTCGAGTAATGCTAAAAGAATATGTTCAGTTCCTATATAACCTGTACTCATATTTAACGCTTGCTTCAAGCTCATTTCTAGTATTTTTTTTGTTCTAGGTGTGAATTCCTGTATTTTTACCTTTCCTGCTTCTCCAACACCTAATAATTCTTCTATCTTTTTTATTACATCATCTTCTGTCACTCCATAGTTTTCTAATGCTTTGCCTGCAACACCTTCTTTTTGTCTAACAAGACCTAATAAAAGATGTTCTGTTCCCACATAGCTATGCCCCAATTCTAATGCACTCTCTTGTGATAGCCTTATGGATTCTTGTGCCCCTTCTGTAAATTTACCAAACATGTGTTCACCTCCGGTTCTCTGTTCTCTATTATCTATAACAGCTTTGATTGTATTATCTTAGCTCTTTCCTCGTCTTTTTCTGTAGTCTGTAGTTTTTTTTCAGCTTGTTTTTCAACATTAGATTTTTGTATTTTTATCATTAAATCAAATATATCAACCCTATCCACAAATAGCTTATCGATAAGTTTCATATCGATACCCAATTTAACATATGAAAGAAGTAACATAGCTTCTTTGATAGTCATTAACTTAGCATTAGTTAATATTCCATACGCCCTGTATATTTCATCAACTAATTTTATTTTTTGTTCGCTATATAATTTATTTCTAATTTTAATTTCTTGATTAATTATTTGAGCAACAACATCATCAAGCCTCTCTATTATTTCTACTTCACTTTGTCCAAGTGTTATTTGATTAGATATTTGATATAAACTTCCTTTTGCTTCTGTTCCCTCACCATACATTCCTCTAACAGCTATCCCTAATTTACCGAGAAAACTTATAGCATTTTTTATTTGATTAGTGACCTCAAGCATAGGTAAATGTATCATGAATGATGCCCTCATTGCTGTTCCTACATTTGTTGGACATGCAGTTAGATATCCATAATCTTTATTAAATGCATACGTAAGCTTTTTATCCAGCTTATCATCTACTGAACTTGCATACTTATAGGCCATTTCCATGTTGTCGCCTTTAACTATAGATTGAATTCTAACATGATCTTCTTCATTTATCATAATACTTGCTTGGGTACTTTTTTCTAAAAAAACAGCTCTATCAAGCTCACTCTTTAGCATTTCAGTACTTATAATATGGTTTTCAACTAATACAAGATTATCAAGTCTTGTATTAGTTTTTATATCTATATAAGTGTATTTTTTCTCTGAAAATATCTTTTTTATATCTTTTACAATTTGCTCAGCCTCTTCATTTTTTAATCTATTTGGGAATGGATGTTTTGCGATATTTCTAGCGAGTCGAATTCTACTCGAAACGATTATATCTTTTCTCATATTTTTGCTCCTTTTTGCATTTCCTTTATCTTATCTCTTAGATAAGCAGCTCTTTCAAACTCTTCTTCGATAATTGCTTTTTCCAGGTCTTGCCTAAGGTCGTTAATTCCCTTTTCTTTAATTATATTTTCTCCTATCTTTGTAGGCACTTTCCCATTATGTTTAGTATGTCCATGAAGCTTATTAAATACTATAGGAAGTTGTTTATTAAATGTCTGGTAACATTGTGCACACCCGAGCTTACCACTCGCTTTAAAATCTGCATAAGTCATTTCACATTTCTCACACTTAATTATTTTCGCCTTTTGGCTTTCTTTTTGTTCCTCAAAGGTCGTTTCTTTCACTGTTAAATCCATAAGCCCCACTAAAAAATCCTGAAAAGAAATAGGTATATTTATTATTTCATTTTCTTTAGTTTCCTTGGCGCATTGTTCGCATAAATGTATCTCAGTGGACTTACCTTTTATAGTCTTCTTAATATGAATGCTTGCTTCATTTTCATTGCATCTATCACAAAGCATTTCTACCACCACCATATATTATCATAAAATATTTTCTATATCTTTTTCCCACAATTCTTACATGTATCACATGTTGGTTCATTTCCAGTATTACATTCAGCGCAAAATTTAAAAACACCTATGTTTTGGCTGTTTTCAGGATGCTTTATAAAATCTGGGATCTCATTTGTATATTTTACAGGCGTTTCTCTCATTGGATCTTCAGAATTTATTAATACTATCTGCCTTTCAAGATTTGTTATATAATCTTTTTTCATATTAATTTGTTTACAAATAGCATCAAGGTCTCCAAAATCATCACTACCATTATTTTTTGCAGTGTAGATTTTAATCCCTAAATCTTTATATATTTTGTCTATTTCATTTTTTACTTTTCCTATTTCAAACTCAAGTTTCTTAATGCTTATAAATTTATTAACCTTTTCTCCTACCGTATTCACGGTGTTTCCTATGTTTGTTTTCAAATTTTCAATAAATTGTTTTTTATCCATTTCAAATCTCCCCTTTTATATTATACTTAAATAAATTTATAATATTTACATCTATGTAAATTTTAACATATTATTTTTTCAAAGTCAACTTTTTTGGTCATTCGGCTAAAATTTCTTTATCTAACTACAGCTTTTTAAGTCTCGCAATAAAGAATCCGTCAGTATCATATATATGTGGCAACAGCTCTACATATCCTTGTTTTGCTGTATCACATTTTAAATTATTTGGCAAAAATTCAGTCATATCGCACATTTCAAAATCAAAATTTTCGATAAACCAATTAACATTATCAATGTTTTCACGTTTGGATAATGTACATGTGCTATAGATTAATATTCCACCTGATTTTAGGTATTTAGAGGCATTCTCCAATATATTTCTTTGTAACTTTATAAGTTCTTCTATATCCTTTTGTGTCCTGTTAAACTTTATATCTGGTTTTTTTCTAACTATCCCAAGTCCTGAGCAAGGAGCATCAACAATTATTTTATCAAATCTTTGTTCCATTTTCTCATCTTCTATAGTAGCATCCTGAACAACAGGTTTTATCATACTTAGTCCTAGTCTACCAGCACCTTCTTTTATCATATCTAGTTTATGATCGTATATATCTCCTGAAATTATTTCACCTTTATTATTCATTTTTATTGCAGCAAAAAAGCTCTTTCCACCTGGTGCTGCACATACATCAAGTATATGTTCATCTTCTTTAGGGGAAAGTACTTCTACAGCAATCATTGAACTTTCATCTTGAACATGAAAATAGCCTTTTTTGTATTCTTCTAAAAAAGTAATATTTGCAGTACCACTAAGCCTTAGATTATTTGCTACATATTTACCTTTTTTCACAGTAATCTGTTTACTTTCAAGTAAACCAACCATATCATCTACACCTATTTTTGTAGTATTTACACATATATTCACTTCTGGGTCGCTATTTAAAAATTGACACATATTAAGAACTGTATCATAATCATATTCGCGAGTCCACATATCAATAATCCATTTAGGGTAGGAATACATTATTTCTAAGTATTCATTTGTATTCTTTTCGGGAAACTCAATTTTCCCTTTATTCCTTATTATATTTCGCAACACAGCATTAATAAACCCATGTATATGTTTTTGGCATAGGTTTTTACTTATCTTAACAGCCTCGTTGCAAACTGCACTTTCTGGCACTCTATCCATGAAAAAAAGTTGGTATACTCCACTTCTTAATATACTTAAAGCATCCTTATCCATTTTATTTATTTTTATCTTAATAAACTTGCTTATCATATAATCTATATATATAGTGTTTTTAATAGTTCCATTAACAATTTGTGTAATAAAGGCTCTATCGAGACTAGATAAATCATCATATTCATCTAATGTACGTCGAAGCACCACATTATTATACCCACCGTCATTTAAAATTTCAGTAAGTATACATACCGCCACTTCTCTAGGATTTATCTTCATTAGTTTACCCCTCTCAATATAGTTGAAAGTTAAAAGTTGAAAAGATTTTTTATTTTCAGTTTTCAATTCTCAATTTTCCATTTTTATAATGCATGAATATTATTCTCTTGGCATAACTGCCCAAGCTATTAAGTAAAAAACTATGCCTGTACCTATACTTGCTAGCGTAAATAATATAACACCAAGTCTTACTAAAGTAGCATCTATCCCAAAATACTCTGCAACACCTCCACATACACCAGCTATTTTTACATTTGTTTTTGATAAAGTAAGTTTTTTATTCATAATATCAATCTCCTCTCTATATATTTTATTTTTTAAAATTTTTACTTATCTTTAACAACATCTTCTAACATAAATCTCCACAGCACACGGGTTGTCCACTTCTTCTGTAACAATATTTAGACAGTAGTTTTTAAAGTATCCCTATTATAAAACCCTCGATCCAGTTTTTGAATATCATCACATCCTCGTATACCCACTAATTATCTTACTAAAATTACTACCAATCGTATTTTCTTCTACATCTTTGCCTGCGAGCAGTGCACCTTCGCATATAAAATCTTCATCTATATAAATCCTTGCAACTCCTATCTCCACACCTTTTTGTATAGGTGCTTCGATTAGTTCAGGGTAATATATTTCTGCTCTAAGTTTTTCCTTTTCCGAATTTTTTATCGGTAATATTATATCATCTTTCAAATATAAATCAATACTTTGTTTTTTACTTTTTTTCACTTCTACACTTTTTGCTAAAATATCATTCTTTTTATAAATATCTTCATATTTAAAATTATCAAACCCATAATTCAAAACTTTTTTCGTGTCTGTCCATTTGGCTTGTTTACCTCTATTGCCCCATCCACTTGCGAGAACAACTGATATAAGCTGCATACCATTGTTTTCTGCACTTCCAACAAAACATTGCCCTGCAGCATTTGTGAATCCAGTTTTCACTCCATTTCCACCTGGATAATCGTTTAGTAATTTATTGTGATTTGTCAAACTAAAACTTCGATAATTACCACCATTAACAGGTGTGTATACATTTTTTGTAGTGATTATATCTCTAAATTTTTTATTACTGAGTGCATATCTAGTTATTAAAGCCATATCGTAAGCAGTCGAGTGATGGTCTTCTTTATCTAGTCCATTTGGTGTTTTAAACACTGTATCCTTTGCCCCTATTTCTTTAGCTTTCTCTGTCATCTGCATACAGAAACTTTCTACACTTCCACCTACATGTTCCGCTATAGCAACAGCCGCATCATTTGCAGATACCAACATGAGAGCATAAAGTAAATCCTCTAGTCTTTGTTTTTCACCTTGCCTTAAATATAGTTTAACCTTTGGTGCAAGTGCTGCTTTCCTGCTAACTACTACTATATCATAAATTTCAGAATTTTCAAGTGCTAATATACAAGTCATAATTTTGGTTGTACTTGCCATTGGTCTAGGCTTATATATATTCTTGCCCCATAACACCCTACCTGTTTTATAATCCATAAGAATAGAACTATCAGCCGCAACGATAGGCTCCTTTGTTTGCACAGCTAAAGCAATATTCAAAAACAACATATTTAGTATCATCATTATTATTATAATTTTCTTTTTCAATTCTCCATCCTCCAAATATAAATATATACTTTATTTATATTTGAAAGGGAATGACTTTATGAATTTTAGTTATCTTGCTAGTTCCTTGAGTGACATCTTTACTATGTCTGCTAGGTTAATGTCACTTTTATCTTTTGTCACTTTCGTTACAACATCATCTGCTACTTTTTTACTATAACCTAAACTTTGCAATGCTTCCATTGCCTCACAATTAATGGATGTGCAAAAACTATCTTTTATATTACTTGCTTGCTGCACTACTTGATAGTTTTTAAATTTATCTTTAAGTTCTAATATCACCTTTTGTGCCGTCTTTTTGCCTATTCCTGGACATTTACTAAGTGCATCTGCATCTTCTTCCACAATTGCCTTTACGACATTTTCAAAATACATAGCAGAAAGCATACCAATAGCCACCTTTGGACCGATTCCAGAAACAGATATAAGCATCACAAAAACACTCATAGTCTTTTTTTCGAGTGACCCATAAAGTTTCATAGCATCCTCTTTTACATATAGGTAAGTATGTATCTTCACTTCTTCATTTATCTGAGGTAAATTACTATAATCAAGTACAGGTATATAAACTTGATACCCTACTCCACTAACATCAACCACTGCATAATTTATCTCTTTTTCCGTTAATATTCCCCGTACATATGAAATCATGTCTGTACCCCTTTCACGATTGAAGCCCTCCAAACCTGTCATTACGAGGAGAGTCTACAGGTGCAGTTCTTTCTTAAGTTTTTCAACTCTCAACTCTCAACTCTCAACTCACAACTCTCAACTTTCCTTACCCTTACCTTTCTTAACCAACTTATCTAACCCGAATTGTGCTATTATTCCTGGAACCATATCTATTATCTTTCCAAAGCCTTCTTGATTTTGTATATTGATTACTTGTGGTTTTCCGTCTCTTATTATTAGTAACGAATTAGGAGATATCTTTGCTCCCATTCCTCCTCCTACAGACTCTTTTTCATCCTTTGATTGTATAGCACCAGCACCTATTCCGAGACTTATATCAAGCAATGGAACTATAATTATTCCATCTATTGTTATCGGCTCTCCAATTACAGTTTTTGTTGTCAAAACTTCCTCTAAACTTTTAAACATTTCTTTTAAATTTTTTGATACATTAGATTCCATAAGATCCTTCCTTTCTAAAAATTAGTTTTAATACTGTACCAAATACAGGTTTTGAAATTAAAAATAATAATGCGTATAATAAGCATGCTACAGGGATTATATGCCCTTTTATAAAAAGATTAAACTTTAAATCATTTTCACCCATTGCTGTGAGTACCTTTATATCCTTTGGTAGTATCGATATTAGGAGTGCTGCTATTGCTGATAGAATACCATATTTATATGGGTCACTAATAAAAATTTCGTATGTACCTTTTGCCTTTTTGAATTTAGTTACAGAAACAATCCTTCGTATAAGTTCAATAACCTCTTGCTTTAGCTCTTTCTTATACTTATAGCTTTTCATGCTATTATATCTTTCAATCAGATTTCCTTTTTTATATTCTTTTTCTTTTTCTACATTTTCAGTATTTTCACTATCTTGAGTTACTTCATCTTCATTACTCGCCTCATTATTTATTTTTATTTCCTTATTTAAAACCTTAAATGCTGACTCTATTTCAGATTCTTTTATTTTGCTAGTAAATCTGACTAACCCAAATAACAATAAAATATCAGCATGTCCATCTATTTTATTGTCCCGTATAAGCTCAACCTCGAATCCCACAGGTATACAAAGGAGAGCGAATATAAACACTATTATACTCAATACTACTATATATATAATTTTAAGTATCAATAAAACTATTCCTATAAAATCCATTTACATCTTCCTTTTTAAGAATTACTTTTCTTAAGTTGAGTATATAGCATCTTCGCAAGTCCAATTCCACCGTTTTCTGTAGCCTCTTTTGAGTACTGTGAATCTCTCATTTCCGTAAACATTGTTTCACCTTTACCTTTAGGAATCAAAGCATCTTCATTATCTTTACTTAATGTATTTCTCATTTCCTTCATCATTTGCTCAATAAAATAATTTTCAAATTGTTTACACGCCTCTTTAAGTTCCTCATCATTTTTTCCCTTTAGAGCGTCATCAGCCTTACTTTTCAAGCTATTTGTTTTTATACTATTACCTTGGCTAGTTGCCATATCTACAATACTGTTTATGCTTCCATCCATTTTCATAACTTCCAACTCCTTTTTATCAAATTTCTCCCTCAAATACAGTTTTAGCAGGTCCACTCATAAATACGTGATTATTATCCGTCCACTCAAAATTTAGGACTCCTCCTAGTAGTTCCACTTCTATTTTTCTAGATGTCTTACCATTTAATACACTAGCAACGGTACTCGCACAAGCAGCTGTCCCACAAGCTAAGGTTTCTCCTACTCCTCTTTCCCAAACTCTAACTCTTATTTTATCAACTGATATAACTTCTATAAATTCAACATTTGTTTTATTAGGAAACAATGTATGATTTTCTATCTTTCTGCCTATTTTCTCTACATCTATTTTATCGACATCTTCTACAAAAACTATAGCATGTGGATTTCCTGTAGATACTGCAGTTATCCTGTAAGCATTACCATCTATAATAAACTCCTCATCTATAACTATATCTTTGTTAAAAATAATAGGAACATTTTCTGATTTCAATATCGGCTCACCCATATCTACTTTTACATTTTCTATTATACCATCTTTCACAATAAGTTCAAGCTTTTTTATACCACCTAAAGTTTCTATCAAAACCTCTTGTTTATTAGTCATTTTATTATCATATATGTATTTTCCTGTACATCTTATACCATTTCCACACATTTCAGCTTCTGAACCATCCGCATTAAATATTCTCATGCGAAAATCAGCTGTATTTGACTCACATATTAAAATCAAGCCATCTGCACCTATTCCGAAATGCCTATCACATTGCTTTATAGCAAGCTCGCTTGGTTTGTCTATTTTTTCATTTATATCATTTATCATAACAAAGTCATTTCCCAAACCATGCATTTTTGTAAACTTCATGAACATCACTCCCTTGTTTATTTCATATATCTAATTTTACCCTTAAACCATAAAAAAAGCAAGACTTTTTTTCTTGCTTTTGGAAATTATTGGTTTTTATTTAGGTCAGCTTTTGTTTTAAATATTCAAGTTCCCTCGCTGTGAGCATCCTGTACTCTCCAACTGGCAATTCTCCTAGTTTCAGGTTACCTATAGATATTCTTTCGAGTTTGATTACCTCATGTCCAATCTTTTCACACATTTTCCTTACTTGTCTATTCCTACCTTCATGTATTGTTATCATTAATTCACAGTTTTTATCAAATATTTTATTAACACTTACTTTTGCAGGCTGTGTTTTTTTACCATCTATACTCACACCTTTTCTCATTTGCTCTAACTTTTCTTCAGTTGGTATTTCTTTTACCTTTGCTAGGTAAGTCTTTGCTATTTCCTTACTTGGGTGAGTTAGTTTATATGTCAAGTCTCCATCATTCGTAATCAAAAGTAGCCCTGTCGTATCGTAATCTAGCCTACCCACTGGATATACCCTTTGTTTGACTTTTTTGAGCAAACTAAGTACACTCGGTCTATCAAATTGATCTTTTGCTGTTGTTACATACTTTGCAGGTTTATTCATAATTATATATATATGTGCCGTTGCTACCTTAACTGGCCTTCCCTCGCAAGTCACATTAACTTGTTGTGGGTCTACCTTTGTCCCAAGCTCCATAATCTTTTTTCCATTCACTATAACCTTACCTGCAAGTATCAACTCTTCAGCTTTTCTCCGAGATGCTACTCCCGCATCAGCCAAAAATTTTTGCAACCTCACTTCACCCATTTTTATTCTCCTCATCTTCGTCTTCTCTAACGAACAGCTTCAAATTGCTTACATCTTCATTCGGTTTATTATATTTAGTCTCTGACTTATTTTTATACTCCTCATGTTCAGCAACTTTTTCATATACTGCATCTATTTTATATTTTATGTACTCATTATCTTTGTGTAGCACACCCACTTCATTAGCTAGCTTTTGATCTACTTCATCAATTTTTTTCGTTAGTTTTAATTCTACTCCATCAATTCTTTTCGTTAGCTTTTGATCTACTTCATCAATTCTTTTCGTTAGTTTTAATTCTACTCCATCAATTCTTTCAGTCAATCTTTGCTCCATAGCATACATTTTTTCGTTAAGCTTCTTAATATCATCCTTGATATCATTCTTAATATCGTCCCTTGCAACATTTACCTCTTCTTTCACTATAAATCTAATTTGCCTCAATAATTCGTTATTATCCATCTTTAATAGCCTCCTCAAAATTTATTATCCTTATTCTTGTATTTTATTGCATTATATATAATCTTTGATCAATTCTAATAATTCATCCCAATTTTTAACTTCAAGACCTGTCCAATGTTCCGATACATCATATTTCTTATCAGTCAGACATATTTTTACTTTTGCATTTACTTCATCTAAGTTATTTGCATTATCATCTATAAAAATATAGTCTTCCATGTTTAATAGGGATTTACTTACATTCGTTATAAACATACTTCCTTTTACAAATGGTAATTTATCATGAATAAATTTTGCTTTAATAATGTGATTATGATATGAACCAATTGTGCAGATTATTACCTCTGTCTTTTCACAAAGATACTTTATCCCCTCAAGTGCACCTTCTTTCATATTTATTTCACTATAAAAATCCTCTCTTTCGACAAGTTCCCATACATCTCTTATTAACGGGAATACATCTTTCCAATTATAGCAATACATATCTTCAAATTTTACTTTTTTATATCCTTCTTTATCTTTATAATGCTCATTATACAAATCTACTGCCCGCTTTTTTGTTTCAACAATTACTTCATCAAAATCAAGTATTATTCCTTTCATAACTCTATCATCACCTCTACAATTTATACCCATGTGGGAATAGTTCCTTTAGCGTATACACTTTTATATTTCCATCTTTATCTTCTAATATTATCTCCACATTTTCTGACATGAATTCGTACATTACCTGTCTACATATCCCACATGGAAAAGTCTCATCACCTAAGCTTGAAACTACTGCTACCGCTACAAAATCGTGATTTCCATCTGTTATAGCTTCAAATATGGCATCTCTCTCTGCACATACTAAAGATCCGAAAGACTTTGATTCTATGTTACACCCTTTGTAAATTTCCCCATTTTCAGTTAAAATAGCCGAACCTACTTTCAACTTTGTGACAGGTGCATAGGCTTTTTGCATTTCTTCTTTTGCTATATCAATAAGCTTTCTTCTAATTTGATCATTCATATTATACCTCTTTCATTTCAAGTAACTTTGCTATATCAGCTTTTGCCTCATCAAAACTATCTGTATATATATCTATCACTTTTATATTTTCTGTTAAAGATTTTATTTCATTCATTACCTCATCATAAACATGTTGTTGTTTTGTACTATTTTCTATATTAAACATTAATGCGTGGTGACTCGGTTTGCCGCCTCTCTCCATTCTCTCAGCAAAAAGATTTACATCCCTTATTTTTAAATTAAAAAGATATATATCAAAATCTGCTAAATCTATCTTTGTAATTAGACTTTTAAAAACTTTACTATAATCATAACTCCTATATCCTAACCTACAATAAACATATTCTGTTATAAATATTCTATCGAATAACAGATTAACACCACAATCTTCCATCATAGCTACGTAGTTTACCAGATTTTTATACATTATTTCTGAGCGTTTTCTAGCCTCTTCCTCTGTTTTGTATTTACTCCCTGTGAGTCTATATAAATTTGTATAAACTATTTTTTCCCTCAACCAATTTGTAAGTCCTGTTTTACCTACCCCCTGTGGTCCTTCTAAAATTATTAATTTTTCTTTTGCCATAACAATAGCCTCCTCTTTTGTTTTTCCGAGATCCCTCAGTCACTATCGTGCCAACTCCCTTATCAAGGAGCCGTTTCTCATTCTTTGATTATCTTAATCTCATTTGGCACTATACTAATCCACGTCTTACCTTTGTTTAGTACAAGCGATTTGCCATCTTCATATGTATATTCTACTTCGGCTTTATGATTTGATTTTGACCATTTTATAGGTATAATCTTTCCATTAGTTAGGTATAAAGCTTCTCCGTCAGACACTGTATCTATATTTTTTCTTCCATATGAGTCATTTTTAATTGGACTAACTTTTGAATATTGTATTATTACATTAGTGAACTCCAATTGCTTGCCTGTGTCTGCATCAATGTGAGGTGCAGCAAATTGGAAACGTTTATATGTATCAGAACTTTCATTATATTCAAAAACTGATTTTTGATAATAAGAATATGGTATAGTAATCTTTGTACACAAACCCCAATCATCAGTATTTAATATTTCATCACTAAACTTAAACATTGGTTTATAATCTTCATCATTTTCCACTTCATACTTTGCTAGTTTCCATGCAGCTTTTATCTTTTTCCCGCTTGTGTATGCACTATGTTCTAGTCCACTTGACTTTTGTCTTTCCTTATCTCTCCACGTCATTATAGCCTCATATTTAGGATTAATACCGTCTATACTCGGTACATCAAGGTCCGCTATAGCCTCTGTTGCTTGATCACTATGACCAAAATGAACATATATTGCATCATTATCAAATGCATAATCCATAAAATAATGCCTTGCACTTCTTATAGGACCTATCTTGTCCACATTTAAGTCTTGAAAAATGGCCATAAGTCTTACAAACTCTCCCTCAACAGGTACTTCATATATTATATCTGCTTTAGAAATACCACTTTGTGGTGTTGCCTTTTTATGATTATTTATCATAACTGCAACCGCACGTTTTTTGAGTTCGTCTTTATCTATAGGTAGTCCCGAAAGTGGACTTACGCTCTTTTCTTTATTATCACCTGTTTCACCTTTATCATTTGTGTCACCTTTATCATTTGTATTCTCATTTACAATATCAGACTTTTCATCCAAATTAACAAATGCAGGTTTTGCATCAAACTGACTTGCTACCACCCAACCTATTCCGAAAATAGCTATCAAAAATATTATTAATTTTTTATAATTAATTTTAGTTTTTACACTGTTCTGACTAGTTTTCTGTATTTTTCTTTTCATTTTACCCCCCATAAATCTCAGTTAAATTATTTAATTCCTTCACCGTAGGGGCCGTGCATATGTGCCGGCCCGTCTTGGGCGTACTATAAATTATAATATAACCTATTATTATAACAACTTTTTTTATCTTTTTTTCTCATATCTCATGCTTATCAACTACATTTAATTCGTTGGCTATTCAGGACGGGCTGGCACATAGGCACAGCCCCTACGTTTAGATAAGAGGTATCTCTATTCTTGAACCTTAACACCTTTTCTTAGCTAAACACCTGAAATATAAGTACGGTAACTAGCGTTCCTAGTGCTGCACCAGCAATAACCTGTAGTATACTATGTATTTTACCCTCTACCCTGCTCTGTGCAACTAGAAAAGCTAAGAAATATGCTAGACTTATAACTAAAACACTCTTTCCTTTATCTACAAAGCATATCGCAGTAGCTATTGCAAATGATATCGAGCTATGCCCACTCGGCATTCCGCCACGCAAAAATCTTGTATATCCTGTAAATGCTTTTATACCAACCGTTAACACTAAAACTATAAGTATTGCGATTAGCGTTATATAATAATTCATTTGGCTAATCTTTTGGAATAGATTTATAGAGTGTTTAGCTATTTTTGTATAAAATAATACATATCCAACTAATACTGCACACAAAGTCGCCACGAACACAGCTCCAGCTGCTACATCTTTAGCTTTTTTAGCTAATGCATGCCTACTTTTTCCACAAACCAAATCCACAACGCACTCAATAGAAGTATTTACAAGCTCCATACAAATTACTAGAGCTAAAGTAAATATCAGTATCAAAAGCTCTGTGGTTGAAAAATTAAAGAATAGTGCAAGCACAAGCACAATTAGCGATGAGATTAAATGTATCCTCAAGTTTCTTTCTGTTCTTATAGCTCTTACAACACCAAGCAGTGCATTATTAAAACTATCAAACAAACTTTTGTTTTTCATCTATCTAAACCTACTCTCACTAAAATATCTTCTTGCCTTTTAAACATTTCCTCTTCATCTTCTTTGTTTTCATGATCGTATTCTAAAAGATGTAACATGCTATGTACAGTAAGAAACCCGATTTCTCTTTTAAACTCGTGTCCATACTCATTTGCTTGCTCACGAGCTTTATCTAAAGATATTACAATGTCTCCAAGCATGATTTCTTTTGTTTCGGGATTCTCATCACCTAAAGGAAATGACAAAACATCAGTAATCTTATCTTTATCTCTATACTGATTATTTAGCATTTTTATTTCATCATTTGTTACAAACGAGAGGCTTATCTCCACATTTTGAGTATAATTCTCGTATACTAAAGTCTCAGTTATAACATTTTCTATTATACTTTTTATATCTTCACCAATCTCACAGTCCGTTCTATTATCATAAAAAATCGTCAAATCAAACCACACTCCCAGAAAAATACAAATAAATGTTAAACAAATATTTGTTTTATTATAACAAAAAAAGAAGACATCTGCAAGTGCAAATACCTTATTTTTAATTTTTTAAATTATAATTATGGCACATCTTTCGTTTCAGAGGTTTCAGGCGTTTCTGTATTTTCGATTGTTTTATTTTGACCTATTTTCTCAATTAACACTGCAATTCCATTTACCATTATTCTCTTTCCTTTAAAACCATAATCAAACCTGACATCTATTATTCTTGTATCATCTGATACTTCCAAAGATATATTTTCATATATTTTTTTTTGAAGTCTTCTTTTCGCCTCATCTATCGTATATATCGTCTTTTCAAGTCTATACTCTGCATACTCATTTAATACAAACCCAAACTTATTTTCTTTAATAAATGGATCAAGTGATATATATCTTTCTTTTTTTTCAAAAAGACTATTTTGTGGTCTTGTCTTTATAAAATCAAACTTTCCAAAATGTAAATCTAGTTGCAATTCTCTATAAACATTTCCCGTATAAGTTTTTTTAGCAACCTCGAGTTCTTGTTCTTCTTTTATAAATAAATACATTTTTCCTTCTATCTTTGCATTTGCATGTACATATTTTTTTAGTATTTCCCCATCTTTTTCTACATCTATCTCTCCACTAACTAAAATATCACCCTCATTTACAACATCCTTTGCTTTTACCTTTGGTACACCACTTAGTGTTACTATATCATGTATTATAGCTTTTTTATCTGCTACTATATCACATGGTGTACTTTCTAGTGATTCAGAAGTTTTTACCACAGTTTCAACGATGTCAATATTCACACTAGTTCCTTTTTGATATATATTTAGCCATGCTATATCTCCTATCTCTCTATAAAGTGAATTTACTACATTATCATAGTTTATTACAAATTCGGGCTTGCCTTTACTAAGTCCTGCAGCTTTTGCCACTGCCAAAATCTTTTCATCATCTATTCTTTCTGTCCCATAAACATTAATATCTAGTACTATATTAGATAAAATCATTAGTACTGTAAGCGTTAAAAATATTCCAATAACAAAGATTTTTCTTCCTCTATATTTATTAATCAAAAATGGCAATCCGTACTTTTTTATGATTTTTACTTTGGTATGTGTACCTTTTAAGATGCTCTTTATCCTCCAAAAATCCGTAAGAGAAATATTCATTTCGATATAGTTACTTTTTAATATTATCCGCCATAATAGAATGGAGCTGGTTGCAAATCTATTTATAATTTTTTCTCTTTGGAACCCAAATATTCTTATTCTAACGTATCCTCTAAAGAACTTCGGTATATTGTAAGACATATATGTACACCTCTAACTTCCATATTGTATATTTTTTATAATTCCGGTTATGAAAATTTCATCTTTCCTTATGTACTTAATATTCATGTTTTTACCACTTATCTTCACATGACCTATCTTAGTATTTATCCTTATTGTATCAGGCTTATAATCTAGTACTGCTTTATAATTTTCTATAACAATTTCTTCATTCCCGACAATGGTAGCAAGAGGAATGTTAAGAAATGTCTCTTTTGGTATGTCAACAGCACTATATATTTTTTTCTTCAAACTTTCCATGTCATCCCCCCGAGCGAATATAAGTAAAAGTTTTTTCTGCTTACTATATTTAGTTTATTCCAACAAAACAAAAAAATGCAAGTAAACAGCACTTGCACTTTATAAAATATTTTCTAGCACTCACATTTAACTTATATTTCTTTTTATCTTATCCAAAGCATTTTTCTCAAGTCTTGATACTTGAGCCTGTGATATTCCTATTTCATCCGCGACTTCCATCTGAGTTTTCCCTTTGAAAAATCTCAGTGTTATTATGTTCTTCTCTCTTCCTTTTAATTTTTTTATACTTTCCCTTAATGCAAGAGAGTCTATCCAATTTTCTGCTAGATTTTTTTCGTCTTTAACTTGATCTACAACATATATCGCATCACCACCATCATTATATATAGGTTCGTACAACGAAACTGTGTCCTGTATTGACTCTAAAGCAAATACAACTTCCTCTTTAGGGACACCTATCTCTTTTGCTATATATTCAATGGTTGGTTCTTCCATATTTTTATTTATAAAATCCTCCTTTATCTTATATGTTTTGTAAGCAATGTCCTTAAGTGACCTACTTACCCTTATCGAACTATTATCCCTTAGATATCGCTTAATCTCTCCTATTATCATAGGAACCGCATAAGTAGAAAACTTAACATCTTGAGATAAGTCAAAGTTGTCAATAGCCTTTATAAGTCCAATACACCCAACTTGAAATAAATCATCAAGATTTTCGCCCCTATTATTAAATCTTTTAACCACACTTAAAACTAATTTCAAATTTCCTTTTATATACTTTTCTCTTGCAAAAATATTGCCTTCTTTTGCTCTAACTAACAAATCGTATTTTTCATTTTTCTTTAATACTTCGAGTTCAGAGGTGTTAATGCCACAAATTTCTACCTTCCTTATCATCTTATCACCACCTAGCATGAAATGCAAAGTACAGTGTGCAAAGTTCAAAGTACAAATCAAAGAATTATTTAAGTATAACCATCCTAATTATCATTTATTATTTATTCTTTGTACTTTGTTATTTGTCCTTTGTTATTTGTACTTTGTTTTAATTATTGCCGAGCGGCTTATATTTAATACAGTTTTGCCATTTCTTTTTTAAGCTTTTTTATTATCTTTTTCTCAAGCCTTGATATGTATGATTGTGATATTCCTAGTTCATCTGCTACCTCCTTTTGCGTCAATTCATCTCCTTCATTATAAATACCATATCGTAGTTCAATTATTTTCTTTTCCCTTAAGTTAAGTTTCTCAACACACTTTTTTAAAATCTTAGAATCTATTTCTTCCTCTATCTTTTTAGATACATTTGACTCCTCACTACCAATAACATCAGCAAGTAAAAGTTCATTTCCATCCCAATCTACATTAAGGGGTTCGTCTATAGAAACTTCAAACTTCGTTTTATTATTCTTTCTCACAAACATCAGAATCTCATTTTCTATACATTTAGATGCATAAGTTGCAAGCTTTATATTCTTATTAGCCTCAAATGTATTAATTGCCTTAATAAGCCCTATATTCCCTATAGATACTAGATCTTCAAGTCCAATACCTACATTTTCAAATTTTTTTGCAAGATACACTACAAGCCTCAAATTTCTCTCTATAAGTTCGCGTTTAACTTTATTTCTATCGCAAGTATTTAGTTTTTCAATCAACACTTTCTCCTCTTCTGGTTTTAGAGGCTCTGGAAGCACCTCATTATTGTTTATATAATGTATTCCCTCACCTAAATCCGAATTAAACTTTCTTATAAAATTAATCCACAATAATTTTAGTTTTAAAATTAATTGTTTTAAGCTCATACATATGTCCCCCTTTTTTATCATCACCTCCCAGACTTGTCATTGCGAGGAGGTCCTTTCGACGTGGCAATCTCATCTTTAAAATTATTTCGCTATAGAAAGTATGTTTGTTTCATACGTTACTTTCTTTAAAGATAAGATTGCTTCGTCGTTCCTTCTCGCAATGACAGTCTGCGGGTGCAGTTCAACTTTTGGCTTTTATCCTAATATCCTCGGATGTATTAGCATGTTATATTCATCATTGTTTGTAAATTTTCCTTTATATATTGCAATTATTTGATTTTCTAGCACCAAGTCTCCTAATTTATTATTTAAAATTACTACCTTATCAAACATAACCCCTGTAAGCTTTCCATTAGCCTCTCCAACGCTTTTGTATGGTATATTGTACGTATCTACATCGTCATCAAAATCCTTCTGTAGCATATCCTTCAATATCTCATATTCGGATACTAAAACAGGTTTAAAACTTTTTGGCTCATATAGACTATTTCCAGTATCTATAATCCCTTTCAACGTCACAACATTTTTGTTTTTCAAAATCTGAACTATGTATATTTTACTTTTCGTAAAGTACTGATTTAAAATCACACTCGAGGCTTTGATTAGTAAATAGCTAAATATTACTGAAAAAATTAGGAGTTTTATTGTAATTTTATTTGTTGCTACATAAATAAAATTTTGTATATACGAATTAGTGTTTATGTAGTACATAGTTGCAAATGTTACTCCTCCAACAAAAGTGGAAACAATATAAACTGATATTATTATCTTGAATAATTCAACAATACTTTTAGGTCTAAACCCAACAATTATAGGAATTATAAATATTAGTCCACTTAAAATAATTTTATTTACAGTATTAAATTCAAAATATACAATAGCTACGCAGTAAGTTATTGATGCAATAAAAGATGCTACACACATTCGAATATGTGTGGTATTTAGTCTCAATAATTTTTTTGTTGCAAAAAATATTATAAAATTCATAACAAAATTCACAGCAAAAATTACATCTATATACAAATTTACTTCCAGTAGCATCAACCCCTCATAAATATACAGTTCTGTTTATACTTAGATTATATCCTTTGTATATGTAAAAAAATGTAAAAAGAGTGAACTCAAATCAAGTTCACTCTTTTTACATTTTTTATTTTATCCTATACAAAAATATATATTACCTCAAGTAAACTTACAAATTTGTCAGATAGTCTCCTCATCAGGCAACCGACGAGGTATTCTTTATCTATCGTAGTGGTCGAGCTTGTCTCTGCTTCCTTTACGTCGAGACAAGCTCGACCACTACGTTACATAGCACGCCGCAAGCGGACAGGGAATTAAACCCTGAAAGATTAAAATATATTAAAAAAGCAGCTCCCTCACACTAGTTAGTACTAAAAATAAAGCTCCTCCAAAATAAAATTGCCCATCTAGGGCAATTTTATTTGAAGTCCGTTGCACTCTTCGAGTATAGTTTAACTAAGCTTTGAAAATACCAAAGCTAAGTTTCCACTTATCGCGTACGACACTAATTCCGCGGCTCTTCTCTTCCGATATTTTTCCATCCTTTTTATTCCCACGTTATCGTATATGCATCCCCCGCACTAGCTCCGCTCGCTCCATCTAGTGTCATACCCGACGGACTTAAAAACAAAGCGGGCCGAACTCCGTTGTTACCGATATAGACGTAGTTGCAGTTCACCTCGCCACTCGCGAACACGTAGCGGACGTAGTACGAATTAAGCGCATAAGAGTCCCTTAGCCAGTAATACCCATACGCCCCTGTATTTAATCCTACATCTGTATAGCCTCCTGCTGTACTTTGCGTTACTGCTTCACTCGTTGGATATGCTTTTGTCCATGCTACTCCATCCCCTAGTGCCCCATTACTATATACATAGTCATTTAATTCCTTTATTCCTAGTAAAAATACACTTTCTGTCGTGTCTTTATAGTTTGCACTTACATAGTTTTCTACTGCTGCACTTGCATTTGTTGCTGTATATGTATGACTTGCTGTTCCTCCTGTTTTTGCGGCTGTTGCTGCATCTGTATTTGCTAGTATTGTTTTATGGGTTACTGGCATTATTTTACTTCTTTCTACTCCGTTAAAGTTTCCATCTGCCAAAAATCCTTTTTCTGCATCATATGGGTTGAAGCTACTATATACTCTTGCTGCGGTTGGCGAAAAGTATCCTAGCCAATCTACTAATCCAGCTCCTGCACTACTGTTTAGCCATGCTTTTAGGTTGCTTTTATCCCAGTAGTTACTTCCGTATGTTCCTCTATCTGCATCTCCCCCTGCTCCTGTTATCAGGTTTTCTCCTGTTGCGTCAAATGGTTTTATGCTTATTATTTTATCACTAAATAGCATGAGGTCTCCCTCGTGTAGTCCACTTCCTGGATTCGCTGCTAGGTATGCTGCGTCTACTTTGTTTATTACTCTCCATACGATTGGTTGACTTAGATATGTCCCGAATTTTAGGTAGTTTCCTACTGGCACATCTGCTACTACTGGTGGCTCTGGTTCTCCTCCACTTGCTACTCCTGTTACTTCTACTAGTGGCTGATTTACTGTTGCTATTCCTGTTACTGACGAGACAACTACTTTATACTCTTTTTCTGGATCTGTTGGATATATCGGATTTACGGGTAGCTCTTTTATATATCCTCCCGCTATCATTTCTGGTATACAGTCTGTATCATCTACTATACTATCTTGTGCTAATAGGTAGCTCTGTGCCTGTTGTTGTAGCATTCTCACATTTGCATTGTGTGCTATCTGCTTTGCTGTTTCGCTCTTATTCATGAATATTGGTATTGCTATTGTTGCTAGTGCTGCTAGTATTACCAGTACTGCTAATAATTCTAATAAAGTGAACCCTTTTTTGTTTTTTCTTTCAACTTTCAACTTTAATCACCATTCCTCTTATTAAATTTTGCTATGATGTTTTTTCTTAGGTTATATGTATTTCATTGCTTTGCATGATTTATCCAGCTTTTTATCTTGTCTAATATTATCATTTTTCCAAGTACCAGTCAAGAATTTTTTGTAGAGTTTTTTGTTTTGAAAATAAGTCCCTCTTAATGACAAAATAAAGACAGATTACTAATCTGCCATTATTTCTTCTCAACTTTCCAGTTTTCTCTTCCTCGCTGCGACTATCTTTAATACTACAAGCTTAACCACCCCTGCTGTTGGTACTGCTAGTATCATTCCTACAAGCCCGAATTGTATTCCAACAATTACTGCAAGTAGTATAAATACTGGATGTAGACCAACACTTTGTCCTACTATTCTTGGTACCAATATATTTCCATCTATTTGTTGTATTACACCTAGTACTATAAGTGCATAGAGTGCTGTTATTGGTTCTGGACTAAGTAGTCCTATAACAACAGCTACTGCAACTCCTATAAAGGGTCCGAAATATGGTATGATATTAGCTAGTCCCGCAAAAAGTCCTACAAGAAACGCATATTCAAGTCCAACTATACTTAAAGATATTATACTTATAGCTGCTACTATTGAACAATCGAGAAGCTGTCCACGTATAAACTTTGAAACAACACCGTCAACTTCAATCAAGAATCTGTTTATTCTATTACAATATCGTTTAGGCAATATAAGCCTCTGCCCTTCTTTATAAATCTTCTCAAAAAATTCTAAATCAACCATTATATAAAATGCAAGGACTAAAGCAAGCATGAAACTGATCAGATTGTCCATTATTCCACTAAATAGATTTATTATAAAATCAAAAATAACTTGACCAACATTTCCAATTCCCTGTACAAACTCAGTTACCTTATCTTTCAAATCAGTAGATAGCAAATGACTTGCATCAAGTCTAGCCTTTAGATTTGATTCTAAAAATACCTTTGTTTCATCCATATAGTTCTTGGTTCCGCTAATTAATGAATCTAAATTTGTAGTTTCTAGTTTTCCTTTTATCATTACAAATCCCATAATAATTACAGTTGTAATTATTGAAATAATTAATACATAAGTCACCAAAACACTAACAAATGTTTTAAACCTTTCTTTCTTCTTAATTTCTTCTCCATTTTGTTCTTTTTTGCGACGCCTTTTTATAATTTCTTTAAACAAACCCTTTTTAATCCAAACAGATATTGGGTATAGTAGGTAGGCTATTATAAGTGCAATCCAAAGTGGTTTTAGTACACCTAATACATATAAAAATGTATTCAGTATTATCATGCAAACTTCCGGTATTACATTCACTATACTACTTAATATGTATATTATGGTGAATGATAGAATAACGTAAATGCTCACCTTTATTGCTACCCTATCCACATGATCAAAATTATATCTCATTTTTTATTCCTCCTCTTTACACAATCCGTTTAAATTTCTTCTCTATCTCGTATCTATTCATAGAAATTATTACTGGTCTTCCATGTGGACAATGAAATGGATTATCTAAGTTCATAAGATCATCTATCATCCTCTTACTCTCATCAAAGCTCATTTTATCATTTGCCTTCACTGCTGATTTGCAGGCAATACTTGCTATCTCTTGTTCTTTATTTTGATATGCGTTACTCACTTCTTTCACTAGCATCTGGTCAACAATGTCAAGAAAAAATTGTGCGTTACTTGGTTTGTTTAGTATTATCGGCACTTCCCTAATTGCAAAAGAATTTATACCAAACTCTTCTATTTCAAAACCAAATTTTTTTAATATATGCAAGTTCTTCAAAATAATTTCTTTTTCTCTTATAGATACTTCTATTACCATTGGTTGCAGTAATTGTTGGGATATTATATGATCTGACACAAACTCACTCATAAGCTTCTCGTATAAAACTTTCTCGTGTGCAGCATGTTGGTCAATTATGTACATACTACTTTCGTGTTCTAAAACCCAATATGTATTAAATATTTGCCCAACTATTTTATAGTCCTTTAATACTTCTTTTTTTTCTATTATTTTATTTTCATTTTCCTGCACTATATATTGCTCTGTAAAATTAGGTTGGTAATAAGTTTCTTTAGCTACTACTGGTTTTTGTCTTAAAATGCTCATAGAATTTTCTTTTAATACATGATTTTCAACTTCAAATGCCTCTTTAATGTGGCTCTTATCAAGTTCCGCTTTAACCTCTTTTTCTTCACTTAGAGGAATATCCACTATAAACGATTCGTTTTCTAATACTTTTTTTATAGCTTGATATATAGCACTACACACCTTTTTTTCTTCTTTAAATCTTACTTCTATCTTGGTCGGATGTACATTTACATCAACCTCATCAGGTGGCATATTTATTTTCAATACGCAGAAAGGAAATCTTTTTATCATCATATAAGGCTTAAAGGCGTCTTCTAGATAATTCTCTATTCCTGTACTTTTTATATATCTTCCATTTACAAAAAAGTTTTCATACATTCTATTTGCTCTATTCACCTCAGGTTTTCCAATAAACCCTTCTACTCTTATATTATTTTCATATTCATTTATTTCTAACATTTTTTTGGTTATATCTCGTCCATATATATTAAATATAACATTATTTAAATCATTATTCCCAGTAGTGAAAAAAACTACTTTATTATTATTTATAAATTTAAACGATACTTCCGGATGTCCAAGTGTCATCTTACTAAGAATTTCTTCTACAAAGGCCGCCTCAGTCATGTCAGTTTTTAAAAATTTTCTCCTTACTGGCGTATTATAAAATATATTTTTTACTATCATTGTAGTCCCTTCTGGACAACCAACTTCACTTTCTTCAGTAATCGTTCCACCATCTATCTGCATTCTAATACCAGTCAGTTCATTATGCTCCTTTGTTATTATCTCTACCTGGGATATTGCTGCTATGCTCGCAAGAGCCTCTCCCCTAAAACCCAAAGACAGAATACTACTTAAATCATTCTCGTCCGTGATTTTACTTGTTGCGTGACGAATAAAGGCAGTTTTTACGTCAGCTTTTGGTATTCCTGTCCCATTGTCGGTTACACGAATAAAAGATATCCCACCATTCTTCAACTCAACAGTTACCGCAGTAGCATTTGCATCAATAGAGTTTTCTACGAGTTCTTTTACTATAGAAGCTGGTCTTTCAACCACTTCTCCAGCAGCTATTTTATTTATGGTTTTGTTGTCTAGAATGTTTATTTTGTTCAAGTTACTCACCTCTTAAATGTTTTTAATATAGATAAATCTCTCATCACTATATACCTAGCAACTTTTTCATCTCCACTATCACCAAAATATTCATCTTCATTTTCCTCTTCCAATTTCTCTATGGCGTCATCTAAGCTCATCCAATTTACTGAAAATCCTAATCTCTGTTCCCGGAGTGTATATCTTGTCTCTTTAAGTTCACCAATAACTTTTGAAAAATAAATATATGATATTTGTATTAGCTTAAATTCATTTCTATATTCCACTGTATGCCCTACAGCACCTATGACTTCGATATCTGCTCCAACCTCTTCCAATGTTTCTCGTCTTAACGCTTCCAATTCATTTTCGTCAATTTCGATCTTTCCACCAGGAAGTTTGTGATAATTAAGCTTCCCTACATATAACATAGCTATTTCACCCTTTTCATTCTGTAAAATAGTCATCACAGCTGTTCTTCTTTTATATATTATGTCTTGCCTATTTCCTATTTCGATTATTAGCTCCATGCCGTCCTTCCTTTCTTTTGTCTTGTAATTTATAGTTTGTTCTTTGTACTTTGTTTTCTCCCTTTATAAGGCACTTTTCTCCATTTCCAATTAAATCTATTCTGCCAGCTTTTGTGAGTGCTTCATGTACCAAATTATAATTTGAGGGCCTCTTGTATTGCATGAGTGCTCGCTGCATAGCTTTTTCATGCATTGTTTTAGGAACATATATTTGCTTCATATTTTCAGGATCAATCTCCGTATAATACATACACGTAGACATTGTTCCTGGTGTTGGATAAAAATCCTGTACCTGTTCAGGCATATAGCCCATATTGTCTCTCACATATTCCGCGAGCTTTATAGCATCATTTAAAGTGCTACCTGGATGACTTGATATAAAGTATGGCACTAAGAATTGTCCCTTGCCTAATTTTTTATTTATTTCATCATATTTTTTTACAAATTTTTCGTATACTTCATTTCTTGGTTTACCCATTTTATCTAAAACATTATTAGAAACGTGCTCTGGCGCCACCTTTAATTGTCCACTTATATGATGTTCGCAAAGTTCATTAAAAAACGTTTCGTCTTTATCATTAATCAAATAATCAAAACGTATTCCTGACCTTACAAAAACCTTTTTTATTCCTTTTAACTCTCTAAGTTCTCTAAGTAGTTTAATATAATCCTCATGATCTATTTTCATATTTTTGCATGGCTCTGGAAATAAACACTGTTTATTTATGCAGACTCCAGATTTTTTTTGTTTATCACAAGCTAGGTTTCTAAAATTTGCAGTGGGACCCCCAACGTCATGAATATACCCCTTGAACTGGGGATCTTTAATTAATTCTTTAGCTTCTGTGACTATTGCATTTCTACTTCTTGATGTCACCATTCTACCTTGATGAAAATTAAGTGCGCAGAAATTGCAACCCCCAAAACATCCTCTACTACTCAGTAAACTAAACTTTACTTCTTTTATTGCTGATATTCCTCCTGCTTTTTCATATATAGGATGGTACGTTCGCATATAAGATAATGAGTAAACATCGTCTAGCTCCTTTGTGCCGAGTGGATCACTAGGTTTATTTTGAACTACAAAAAAATCTTGATACGGTTCAATTAAAACCTTGCCTGAAATAGAATCTGTATTTTTATGCTGAATATTAAAACTTTCAGCATACTTTACTTTATCTTTTAATATTTCTTTAAACTCTGGTAAAATTGTATAGTCATATAGCCCGTCCAGACTCCTTGCTTTAAAAACAGTTCCTTTAATATAATTAAGATCATGTATATCTATTCCTGCATTCAAGTTATCTGCAATCTCTACTATTTGATGTTCTCCCATGCCATATGTGAGCAAGTCAGCTTGTGAATCTATAATAATGCTCTTACGCACTTTATCATCCCAATAATCATAATGCCCAAATCTACGCAAACTTGCTTCAAGTCCACCTATAATTATAGGTACATTGCCGTATGCTTCTCTGACTTTATTACAATAAACTATTACCGCTCTATCCGGTCTATACCCTGCCTTGTCACCTGGTGAGTATACATCAATTTTTCTCTTCTTTTTTGCCGCAGTATAATTATTTACCATAGAATCAATATTTCCACTATTTATAAGGAATGCCAGTCTAGGTCTGCCTAGCTTTTTAAAATCTTCAATATTTTTCGGGTCAGGTTGTGGAATAATACCAACTTTATATCCATGTACTTCTAACACCCTAGATATTATAGCGGTACCAAAAGAAGGGTGATCTATATACGCATCACCTGTAACAAAAATAAAATCACATTCGTCCCAACCTCTATTATCCATGTCATACTTTGATATAGGCAAAAAATCATTGTTCATTATAAATTCCTCCGTCTATCATACTCACCCCTATCCCTCTCTACCAGAGAGGGGATACAAATTTATAGTAAGTGAGTTATCTTACATTTTTTCTAATTTTAAGCAAATCAATCGACAACTTTTCTATCTTATCTTTTAAAATCCTATTTTCTTGCATCAATTGACTTGTTTTTGATTCATATTCCCTGTTTTTTAGTATAGCCTTAAAATAATCATCCGTAACATTTACACTTGCAATTATAGATATATTTTGAGTACTCATTCCTTTTGCAAAATCCATTTTACGAATATCACTATATTTTTTATCTATATAGCTCGCAACTCTCTGCATATACTCCACACTTTCTACGCCCACTAGAGTATTTGATTTTCCATCTATTGTAACATCAATTTTGTTTTTCTCACCCATATTCATACCTCCGGGATGGTAGATTTTGAAATCTAATATATTTTATACTATTCTACTACACTTTTCCTTTTTTTTCAATAACTTTTATTTAATAACTCAACCTTTTAAACTATAAAGAACCATTAAACAAAAAAAGATATGTAACTATGCTACATATCTTGATTTTAATCCATTAAGCAATGCACTTACTGATTGTATGTATACTTCTACGTCTTCTTCCTTATTATTTGCAAAATAAGTAAGCAAACCCTCTATCATAGAATACAGTATAACTGACATTATTTTTTCTGAAACTTCTTCAATTTCTTGGTTTTTCTTTGCTTCTTCGAACAAGCTTTCAAATATTTCTTTTATTTTAATAGAATACATATCTAAAACCTTATATTGTTCTTTAGTATTATCATTATCTTGCATCCATTTTTCAACTAAAGTTAGTAGTATACTAGTATATTTATGTCTTTTTAGGAGTTCAGTAACAATCGCTGTTACCTTATCATAAAATGAAACGCTCTTGTCATTAACAATATCTTTTATTCTACCGTGCACCCTATTTATAACAAAATCTACTGCTGATTCAAAAAGATGCTCCTTATCTTTAAAATATTGATAGACTGTAGTTCTAGAAACATTTGCCTCATCAGATATATCAGATATCCTTGTTTTTTCGTAACCCTTTACATTAAATATTTTAATCGCTGCTTGCATTATTTCCTTACGCTTTTGTTCGTGATCAACTATTTTTGGCATGCCACTTCCTCCTATTATATTTATCTTCATTACATATTTTTAATATATTTTTTTACATTATATTACATTTTGCAAAAATTCTGTTTTTCATAGTACCATTTTTGTCTAATTTTGTCAACCCGTTTTTGTGAAATATTTTTTAAGCAAAGATTGCAAGTTTAATTTCCGGATATTATTAGGATTAAGGTTAATGTCATTCTGGTTGTACTTCTTGATATATATAAACGTCATCCTCCAGCATCTCTATTCTTTTTTTACCTAACACATCTGCTTTTACATCTGAACTGTTTACTCCTATATATGTAGTTTCTCCTCCAAATCTTGAGATTGTTATTTGATCATCCAATATTGCACCATTTGAAGGAATAATATCTTCATCTATTTTTAGATTGTAAACTACTTTTTTACCATCCCGATTAATCATCACAGCCAAAGAATTATTTTGACCTAACATGTCTGGAGTATTATCAATTTTATCTATTTCAGCATTTACTTTATGTCCTCTTATGTCTCTTCCCTTTTCTGTTCCAAAACGAACACCATTAAGGCTTTCATTTATCATTCCTGGAATACCCGATGCCCATAATGCCATTCCCAATACTGTAGATACACAAATTTTCCCTAATGTACCTAATTTCTTTTTATTCATACCATTTATCTCCCCCTTTATCTTTTTCGATTTTCTAATATTTTTTATTATACAGTATTTCCCAGTTTTTGTCAACCATATTTTGTAATTTTTTAGTATGTTGTGTATATTTATTAGTTATTGGGTAAAATAAAAGCGAGGTGATTACTGTGGATAATGATTTGTTTCCAATTAATATACGACTCAAATATGAAATTGCGAGTGAGCTCGGTCTTTCTGACAAACTCAAACAATATGGGTTTAAAGGATTATCAGCTAGTGAGACTGGTAAAATCGGAGCTATAATGAAGAAGAGGCTTAATGAATATAAAAAAGATAATCTAGGGGATTGAAAATATTTGAAATTTACTGTATAATCATTAAAAAACTAAGGAGTTGTTTTAATGAACGATTATATATTGCGTGCAGCAACAAAAGGCGAACAAGTTCGTGCTTTTATTTCATATAACAAAGATACTGTACAAAAAGCAAGGGAAATACATGATACTTCTCCAGTTGCATCAGCTGCACTTGGCAGAACTCTTATTGTTGCTTCACTCATGGGTGCTATGCTCAAGAATGATTCCGATTTGATAACTATACAAATAAAAGGAGATGGACCTATACGTGGGATCGTTGTTGTTGCTGATAATAAAAGCAACGTAAAAGGTTATATATACAATCCGAATGTCTCTCTTCCATTAAATAAACTCGGAAAACTTGATGTAGGAGGTGCTATTGGTACTGGCTCTCTCATAGTTATTAAAGACTTAGGACTCAAAAATCCATATATAGGTCAGACCGAGCTTGTTACTGGTGAAATAGCCGAGGATTTTACATATTATTTCACTGTTTCTGAGCAACTGCCTTCTGCTGTGGCCTTGGGTGTTCTTGTAGATAAAGACACTAGTATCAAACACGCTGGCGGGTTTATTATTCAGGTTATGCCGGAATGTGAAGAAATCACTTTATCTACACTTGAGCAAAATATTTCGAAAATTAACTCTATTACAAATCTTTTTGAACAAGGCAATCTTCCTGAGGATATTTTAAAAATTATATTTGAAGGCATTCCGTATACTATATATGAAACACAAAAAACAGATTTTAAATGCAATTGTTCCAAAGAACGTGTAGAAAAAGCTTTGATAAGTATAGGTATGAAAGATTTACAAGATATTTTAGGAAAAGATAAAAAAGCTGAATTAAACTGTCATTTTTGTAATAAAAATTATGTGTTTGATGAAGAACATATAAGGAGATTAATAGATAGTGTTGGTTGTGAATTGAAGTAGTGAATACTGTACTGTCATTGCGAGAAACGTTTTTTGTGACGAAGCAATCTCATCTTTTAAGTATTAGAGAGATTAATAAAATAGGAAAAGATGAGATTGCTTCGTCATTCCTCCTCGCAATGACAGTTCAAAAGAATGTGAATAAAAGGAGGTGTAAATATGATTACTCGAAATTTTTCTTTAGCTATAAAAGCTGTTGTTGTTAAAGACAATAAATACTTGCTTCTACATAAATCAGTTAGTGAAATGGAGAAGACAAAAATAAATAGTCATAACCCATGGGATTTACCTGGAGGTTCTATCCAGTTTTTTGAAAAAAATGCTGATGGATTGCTACGAGAAGTAAAGGAAGAAACAGGGCTCAATGTAAAAATCATCAAACCCTTATACGTGTATGATGCAATCCGTCCTCATTTACATATGACTATAATTACATACCTTTGTAAATATACCTCAGGTATACTTAGCTTAAGCAATGAACATGATTCTTATAAATGGATTTCCCACGATGAGTTGGAAGGTCTAGAAATGCCTGAATGGTTGAAAAACTATTTTTATATGGCAATAGATGAATATGAAAATTTATAAAATTTTACAATTTTCTATTGACAATTAATATAAATTAAGCATATAATATATAAAAATTGTAAAAGGTAATGATGAGACGAGTAAGTTAAACCCATTTTCTAAGAGAGAGAATATCGTGGCTGTAAGTATTCTCAAATATGGTTAACCCAAAACTACCTCTAAACCGCAATCGAAAGACTAGTCGCTCTCCAGCGTTATGGAATAAAGAAAATTGAAAATTGAAAATTGAAAATTGAAAGTTAAATACTATATCTTATAACTTTCAACTCTCAACTTTCAACTTTCAACTAAAATAAGGGTGGAACCACGAAAATCTCGTCCCATATAATACTTATGTGTTATATGAGATGAGATTTTTTTGTTGTTTCAATAAAAATACAAGGAGGAATTATTATGATTAAAATTACTTTTAAAGACGGCTCCGTACGTGAGTTTGAAAGTGGTATATCTGTTTTAGACGTTGCTACTAATATATCTGAGGGGTTAGCAAGAAATTCTTTAGGTGCTTTAATTGACGGTGAGCTTTCTGATCTCCGTAAACAACTTACAAAAGACTGCAAACTTACAATCTTAACTTTTGATGATGATGAAGGCAAGGATATTTTTTGGCATACATCAAGTCACATATTAGCACAAGCCCTAAAAAGACTTTACCCAAGTGTAAAGCTTGCCATAGGTCCTGCCATAGCAAATGGATTCTACTATGATGTTGATGTAGAAGGTTCTTTTACTGAAACCGACATAGTAAAACTGGAAGCTGAAATGCAAAAAATAGTCAAAGAAGAACTAAATTTGGAGTACTTTGAACTTTCGCGTGATGACGCAATAAAACTTATGCAAGAAAAAGATGAACCATACAAGGTTGAGTTAATACAGGATTTACCTATAGACGCTACTATTTCTTTCTACAGACAAGGTGAGTTTGTAGACTTATGTGCTGGCCCTCATGTGATGAATACAAAAATTGTTAAAGCTATCAAAATACTTAACGTTGCGGGTGCATACTGGCGAGGTAGTGAGAAAAACAAAATGCTAACAAGAATATACGCTACTTCTTTCACAAAAAAATCACTTCTTGACGAATACCTTACTATGCTTGAAGAAGCTAAGAGACGCGATCATAAAAAAATAGGTAAGGAACTTGATTTATTTACTTTCCACCCTGAAGCTCCCGGCGCTTGTTTTTGGCATCCAAAAGGACTTATAATGTGGCAACAACTTGAAAACTACTGGAGAGAAATGCATAAAAATTATGGATATACAGAAGTACAAACTCCTGGACTAGCTAAAAAAATTCTTTGGGAAACATCAGGACACTGGGATCATTATCAAGATGATATGTATCACTTCGATGCCGATGAAAATGAAACTTTATGCTTAAAACCAATGGATTGTCCTTTTGACATCCTTATATATAATACTAAACAGCACTCTTATAAAGATTTACCTGTACGTTTCAACGAGCTTGGTAGAATATTTAGAAATGAAAAATCTGGTCAGTTAAATGGTTTATTTAGAGTAAGACAAATTACTCAAGATGATGCTCACATAATGTGTACTGAGGAGCAGGTTTTACAAGAAATCTCTTCAATTATAAAAATGCAACAGGAATTTTATAAAACTTTCGACTTAAAAATTAATTACTTCTTATCTACTCGTCCAGATGATTATCTTGGAGAAATAGAAACTTGGGATAAAGCCGAAGATGATTTAAAAAATGCACTTATATCAAATGGCATAAATAGCTATGGAATAAAAGACAAAGATGGTGCTTTCTATGGTCCTAAGATTGATGTGCAGGCTAAAGACGCCCTAGGTAGGACTTGGCAGCTTGCTACTATCCAACTAGACTTCCAGCTTCCGAGTAGATTTGATATGATATATATTGACAAAAATGGTGAAAAGAGAACTCCTGTTATGATACACAGAGCTGTCTTTGGTTCTTTTGAAAGGTTTATAGGTATAATAACAGAACAATTCGAAGGAGCATTCCCAACTTGGCTTTCACCTGTTCAAGTTAAAGTTTTACCTATATCTGATAAATTTAACGAATATGCTAAATCTGTTGCCGATAAATTATTAGACAAAAACGTAAGGGCTGAAATCGATGTTCGTGCAGAAAAAATAGGCTTCAAAATACGTGAATCTCAACTTTCAAAGACACCTTATATGCTTGTAGTAGGTGAGGAAGAACAAACTAACAACACTGTTTCTGTTAGAAAACGTGGCGAGGGTGATGTGGGAGTTTTACCAATTGATGAATTCGTAGGCAATATCTTGAGTGAAATAAAAGATAAGAAATGAGAGTATTAGAGGACGGTTCCTTCTTTCTAGGAACTGCCCCACAAAAAAAACAAATGTAGAATGAAATATAAAAATATCCAAGAAATAAAAAATATATTACAAAACTTCCTTATTCATAGGTTAATATATTGACAAATTTAAAACTATATGGTAATATTATGTAAATAAGCTAAAATTAAACTCAGGAGGTTTTAAAATATGGCTACTGATATAGAACAAAATGTAATCGAAATGAAAGAAATATTTGGTGAACCAAAAGACTCATGTGATATGGCTGAAATGAAAAAAGCTAGAAATTTTTTTATTGGATTACTCATAAAAGATGGAAATTTAACTAACCAACAATTAGTTGAATCAGTTGCTTCTTATGCAAGACTGTTAGCGAAATCAGAAGATGAAAAAACACCAGAAGAAACTATAGATGAAACTATTATATGTGCAAGTGGTCTTGCATATTTAACAGGCACCTGCGTATTTTTAGGAGCAGAAAAAATAGAAATACGTCATAAAGATGCAGTTGCTGATCTTTTTCCTGTTATAGTTAAAGAAGTAACTGATCCGGTACAGACATCATCACAAGCAGACACATTAGATTCAGTTGTTCCTGTTTTCGAATTATTCGAATAATTCGAATAATTTTTACATAATTTTGCCATCAGCTATTGACACTTTAAGGTAATTATGGTAATATATAAAAGCAATTTAATATTGACGAGTGCTATGCACTTATAAGTAGAAGTCCTTTTCTCACCTTAAAACCTTTACTGTGTTAATAAGGTTATATATTTAAAACATTATTTCTATAAGAATTATTTTAATGTTTATATATAGAGTGGACTATGCTTGTCCGCTTTTTTGTTGCATATTCATAAATTGTTCAATGTGAACTGTATTTTTAAAAGGGGGTAATTTTATAAAAGAATTACTAATAAACGAGCAAATAAAAGCCAAAGAAGTTAGACTTTTTGATCAAAATGGAGAATCAGTTGGGGTCATTCCTATAAAAGATGCTTTACAAAAAGCTGAGGAAGTTCAACTTGATTTAATAGCTATTTCTCCTACTGCTCAACCTATAGTTTGCAAGATTATGGACTATGGCAAATATCGTTTCGAGTTAATTAAAAAAGAAAAAGAAGCTAAGAAGAAACAAAAATTAATTGTTATTAAAGAAATTAAAATGTCACCTAGCATTGAGAAACATGATATTGATATCAAAATCAATAGAGCTATTAAATTTTTACAGGATGATTGCAAACTAAGAATATGTGTTCAATTCAAAGGTCGTGAAATGGCTCATAGAGACATCGGATACAAAATTCTTAAAGCTTTCATGGAAAGTATCTCTGAGTATGGAGTTAACGACAAAGCTCCTATGAATGAAGGAAATAGTTTAGTAATAAATGTAGAACCTAAAAAGTAATTTATTTGATAAGTTCAGAATTATTCTGTTTTTATATATAACACAATAAAGGAGGAGTATTTATGCCGAAATTAAAAACTTCTAGAAGTGCAGCAAAGAGATTTACAAAGACTGGTACTGGCGCTTTTAAAAGAAATAAAGCTAATAAAAATCATATTTTGACAAAAAAGAGTTCAAAAAGAAAAAGAGGATTAAGACAATCTGGTCTTGTAGATGCAACTCAACAACACACAGTTAAGAAAATGTTACCATACGCTTAGTAAGCTGAAATTTGAAAGTGGAGAGTTGAAAATTAAAAACAATTAAAATAAAAAGGAGTGAATATAAATGCCAAGAATAAAAGCGGCAGTTAATGCTAAAAAAAGACATAAAAAGATATTAAAACAAGCAAAAGGTTATTGGGGAGCTAGATCTAAACAAGTAAGAGTTGCTAAAGAAGCAGTTATGAAGGCTCTAGATACAGCTTTTTCTGGAAGAAAACAAAAGAAACGTGAATACAGAGCTTTATGGATAGTAAGAATAAACGCAGCTACTAGAGAAGCTGGTATGTCTTATAGCAAATTTATGAACGGTTTAAAATTAGCAGGCATCGAGATAAATAGAAAAGTTTTAGCAGATATGGCAGTAAGAGATGAAGATGGTTTAAAACAATTAATAGAAACAGTGAAAAAACAACTTACTAAGTAAGCTGTTTTTTTATTTATGTATGTTAGAAAATTCTATATTTATATTTTTCATATTTGTTTCTAGTTCACTTTCTTTTATGCCTACTAATTCTTTATTTTCCAGTCGTACAAATAATGTTGTTCCTATACCAACTTCACTTTCAGCCCATATTTTACCATTATGAAGTTCTACTAATGATTTTGATAGTGCAAGTCCTATACCACTGCCTTCTTTTTGTTTGACTAATGAGCTATTTACTTGCACAAACCTTTGAAATATAGTTGTTATTTTTTGTTTTTCTATCCCGGCTCCTGTGTCTTTTACAGAAATTAAAATATGTGTTCCTTCGTCTTTTATAACAACTTCTATTTTTCCACCATTAGGAGTAAATTTTATTGCATTAGATAATAAATTCAGCATTATTCTTTCTATTTTTTCTGGATCACATGCAATTATTTTTTCTTCAACATCTGTATCAAATAAAAGAGCTATTCCATTTGCTTTTGCATATTCAACAACAGAGATTGATATTTCTTCTATAACATTAACTATATTATAATTTCCTAAATTTAGATTGTAATACCCTGCTTCTATTTTTGTCATATCTATTAAGTTGTTTACAAGTCTTAATAATCTATATCCATTTTCTTTTAGCATTTTCAAGTACTTTTCTTCAAATTCGCCACTTTGTTCAATTACTTGTAAGGTTGTTAATATTACATTAATAGGTGTTCTTATTTCATGTGATATATTTGAGAAAAAATCGTTTTTCTTTTTTTCCTGTTTTACTACTTCCACTAACTCAGATGATATTTTTTTCATTTCTGTTATATCAAAAACAACTCCAATTACTCCAGAAATCTTATTTTTTCCTGTATATACAATATCTTTCTTTATTATATAATCTCGTGTGTCTTCTGTAAAAAGATCCGTGCTTAACTCATAAACTTGCATACCCGGGTTATTGGTTAAATCCGTGCCTAATCGTTGCCACTCACTTAAAACTTCACTTTCAACAATTTGTTCTATCTTCTTTTTTATTATATCTTTTCGGCTTTTTTTTACTAAGCTCTCAAATGCTTTGTTACACTCAATATATTCACCTGAGTATTTTTTATAGTAAATAGGATATGGTATATTATTTATTATTGTACTAACTAATCTTTCAAAATTTGCTGATTTTCTACCGTATAAAGTGTAAGATAAAATTAATAATGAAACTAAAATAATATCAAAAATTAAATTTTCCAAGATATTATTTTCTAAATTCAGATTAACATAACCTATATATTTAATTATAAAAACTATAGTTGCCACTAACCATAAAAGCATTATGCCTTTATTTTTTGTAAAATAATCGCCACACATAGTAAGCCTTTGCCCCCTATTACTTTGAAACGTTATTATCAAATTTTTTAAGCTTTTCTACAACTTTTCCATAAATCGAATCCTTTTGATACCTTCCTTTTTCATTTTTCTTGCCTGCCGATAGTCCTGTAAGTATTTCTATGCCTTCATCAACATTTTTTACAGGATATATATGAAATTTTTTTTCTTTTATCGCCTGTATAACTTCTTCCTTTAACACAAGATCTTTTATATTTTGGTTAGGTATTATAACTCCTTGATCCCCTGTTAGCCCCCTCTGTTTACAAAGCTTATAGAATCCTTCCACTTTATGAGTGACTCCTCCTATTGGTTGTATCTCTCCCCATTGGTTTATAGACCCTGTCACTGCAATATTTTGCTTTATTGGTGTTTCTGAAAGGCTTGAAAATATCGCATATAATTCAGTACTCGAAGCACTGTCTCCATCTATTCCTGAATAATTTTGCTCAAAAGATATTCGACAAGAAAGGGCTAATGGTATATCTTGAGCAAACTTTTGCCCTAAATACCCAATAAGAACCTGTACTCCTTTATTGTGTATCTTACCGCTCATATCGGCTTCCTTTTCTATATTTATAACTCCCGCCTTACCCATATATGTTGTAACAGTTATTCTAGTTGGCTTGCCGAACGTATAATCACCCGTATCAAGAACTGCAAGTCCGTTAATTTGTCCTACTTTTTTGCCTTTTGTATCAATCATTAGCATCTCTTCTTCTATCATTCTATCAAGTTTTTCTTCATATAAATTCGATCTTTGTTCTTTTTCAAAAATTGCTTTCTTTACATGTTCGTCTTTTATTAAGTTACTCTCATCAAACCCGGCCCAAACACTAGCCTCCGAAAGTATTTGCGCAATCTCATCAAATCTAGTAGACATTTTATTTTGATGTTCAATTAATCTAGACGAATACTCAATAACCCTTGCAACTGCATATTTATCAAATGAAACAATCTTTTCTCTCTCACAAAAACCTTTTATAAATCTAGCCATTTCCATTATATTTTTATGTGATTTTTCTATTTCTGTGTCAAAATCTACTTTAATTTTGAATAACTTACTAAAATCATCATCATTATCAAAAAGCATATGATACAGATAATTATCTCCAATTAATATAACTTTTAAGTCTACTGGTATTGCCTCTGGTTTTATAGTAGATACCGCAACTGTTGCAAACTGGTCTCTAAGACTTTCTATCGTAATTTCTTTTGTCTTTAGAACACGTTTTAATGCTTCCCATGAATAAGAGTTTTTCAAAATATCACTTGCTTGCAATATAAGATATCCTCCATTTGCTTGCTGTAGTAATCCTGACTTTATTTTAGTAAAATCAGTTGTTAGATTACCAAATTCATTATTATACTCCACTTGTCCTATAAGTTTATTATACGTAGGATTAAAATCAAGTATAACAGGAGCACCCTTTGTCTTAGTATTATCGATAAACAAGTTGACTTTATATTTTGCAAGTATTGCTTCTCTTTTTTTAGGTTGCCATGGCACTTGCTGAACATTACCATCTTGCACTTCATCTTCCTCATCAACTAATTCTTGAATATTTTCCAATATATCTTCTTTTAAGTTTTCCAAAAATTTGATAACTTTATCATGTTCTTTATATTTTTCTTTCATATCAATTATATGATGCCCTACAGCAAATAGACCTATCTCATAATCCAATTTTTCTAGATTAGACCTTGATTCTTTATCTAATGCCTTTATCTTTCTAGTAAGTTCTACTGCTTCTTTTTGTATTATTTGAGAATTTCCTGTTATTTCATCCTTTTTTTCTTGTGTCAACTCTTCGTACTGTTCTTCATTTATAACTTGTCCTTCAAGTAACGGCATAAAGTATATACCTGAATTACTTGTTTTAACAGCAAACCCCATTTCTTTAGCCCGCCTTGTTATTTCTTCCATTAATTTGTCTTTTTTTCCGTCATGTTTGCATAAAACTCTATTCTTTTGATTTTGATACTCTTCTTCACCAAAAGCTTTTTTTATCTCTGACATAAGATCTTCTATAAACTCTTCTATATCTTTTTTAAATATCCTGCCCTCACCCGTTTTAAAACTTATTGCCTGGGGACATTCTTTGTTTTCGAAATTATATACGTAACACCAATCACATGGAGCATCCTTTTTCGAGGCTATCTGACTTATATATGTTTTAGCATATGTGGTTTTACCTGTTCCACTAGGTCCTGCTATGTACAAGTTGTAACCTTTCATATTTATTTTCATACCAAATTCTAAAGCCTTTTTAGCTCTTTCCTCACCGATAACTCCAATATAAGGCTTTAACTCATCTGTAGTTTCAAACTTTAATTCTCCTGGATTACAAATGTTTTTAATTAAATCTTCATAAACTAGTTCTCTGAATTCTTTCAAGCATTCCACCCCTTTTAAAAATTTATCCACATAATTATTGCATCTTCTGTCGGTCTAGTATAGTAGTTTTTCCTTATTCCCTCATTTTTAAACCCCAACTTTAAATAAAAATTAATTGCTACTGTATTTGACCTTCTAACTTCAAGCGTTGCTGTATTTATACTCTTATTTCTGCAGAATTTAACAAGATACTTCATCAAAAAAGTTCCCGCTCCATTATTTTGCATACTAGGAGCAATACACATATTTGTTATATGGCATTCGCTAGTTATATCCCAAAAGCCCACATACCCAATTAAACAATCGTTATACTTTGCAAGAAAATAATATACATTTTCGTGCTCCATCTCACCCTCAAACATTTTTTTTGTCCATGGATCAGTAAAACATTCCTCTTCAAGTAATAATATATCATTTATATCATTATTTGTCATCTTTTTTATTAAAATTTCTGAAAGTTTCATATAAATGCTCCTTAAATCCATTATAACATCTCACCATACCTGTCATTGCGAGGAGGTTCTTTCGACGTGGCAATCTCATCTTTTAAATTATTCTATTGTGTAAGTATTTCCCTTTAAAGATGAGATTGCTTCGTCGTTCCTCCTCGCAATGACAGGTGAACACTACATCCCTCACTATTATTTTTCTGCTTGTGATTTTTTTATATAAAAGGGATTTACAAAGATATCTTTTGTTTCTAATAATTCTTTATTCTCTAAAACATATTTTATTAAATTACCTGCTTTTTGAAAGTTATTATTATTATCTGCAAATTCATATTCTATATCATGAAATCTTTCATTGATATACTCCCTATAGCTCGTAATTCCATCCCCTATAAATATTATCTTTTCATTCATACTATTTCTAATAAATATCTCAAAATCATCTATATCCATCAACTCATAATCTGAAATTCTATTTAACTTATTAGTATTTTTGTACAGAGCGGTATATATTTTCCTACCCTTTGCATCAATTATAGGACAAATCGCTCCTTGATAGCTACCAATTTCTATGGCTAGTCCATCTAATGTAGTAATACCTATAACAGGCACATTAAGTAGCTCACCAAAAGTATTTGCAACTGTAACACCTATTCTTAACCCCGTAAAAGAGCCAGGACCTTTTGCTACTATAATTAGGTTAATATCTTTTTTATTTATATTAGAACTTGAAATTACCTCATCAATAATAGGTATAAGAAGCTCCGAATGTGTCAGTCCTTTGTCAATATTTTTCTCTACCGTCACACCATCCTCTGTACCTATCGCCACAGAACAAATACTTGATGCCGTATCAATCGCAAGTATATACATTATATTCTCCCTTCGTTTACCTTCTAACTTTTAATTATATTTATTCATAGCTTTAGCATTTCCTTCTTTTATAATCAATTCAATTGCATCACATGCATTTGTAGTTGCTATATTTATCAAATCTTGTTCTTCTTTTCTAAAAGGGCTAAGTACGTAGTCCGCTAAATCCCAGTTTTGAGGTCTTTCCCCGATTCCTACCCTTATTCGTGAAAAGGTATCTGAACCAATTTTATTTATTATATCCTTCATTCCATTATGTCCACCTGAGCTTCCTTTTTCTCTAATTCTTATTTTTCCGACTTCTAGACTAATATCATCATATATAACAATGATATCCTCTGTTGTTAATTTATAAAAACCAAGTATTCCTTGTACACTATCTCCGCTCAAGTTCATAAATGTAAGTGGCATAACTAAAATGACTTTTTCGTTTCCTATCTTTCCTTCTCCTATTATAGCCCTAAACTTCTCTTTATCTAATTTTATTTTATTAATACTAGCCAACTTGTCTATAACTTCAAACCCTATATTATGCCTTGTTCTATCATACTTGAGACCCGGATTACCTAATCCAACTATAATGTACACTACCCTCACCTCACTTGCTATTTAAGTCTCACTCTCGCTTTATCATATACCACCATTTCCCTATCTTTCATTTCTAGCATTTTTTCTTTTGCAATAAAGCCTTTTACTTTAGTCATCGGACCTATCCATGTATATTTTCCTATAAATGTCCCTGGTAAGGTAGTGCAGTTTGCGCCTATTCTAGAATGATCCCCCAAAACACATCCAAAAAAATCCAGTCCTAAATCGAAAAGTTCATCAGCATTTTTTACTGTAATATTTCTTTGATCAAATCTTCTATTAGCAAGTATCGAGCCCGAACCCACCCTGGCACTATCACCTATTATTGAGTCTCCTACAAAGGTAAAACTCTGCACTTTAGCATTATCCATTATTATACTATGTTTCACTTGTGCACAATGTCCTATTGTACAATTATCTCCTATTATTGTGTATGGTCTTATAAAGGCACCCGGCATTATTGTGCAATTTTCTCCAATTATTGAAGGTCCCTCAATTACTACATTTGGATATATTACTGTACTTTCTTCTATCATACATTTTCCAGTAATCACAACATTTTGTCTGTTTTTCATTTCTTTAAAGTCTTCGCTAAAAAAATTTATATTAATAGTATCTTCAACATACTCTTGTAATTTTTTCATTACCTCCCATACATGGGTCATATCATTAAATAAGCATCCATGTTTATAATCTTCTAGACTTTCAAAATAATAGTTAAAATTAGAACCTTCATTTTTCATGTTTCTTCTCCCTTGTTAATATCTATTTATTAATGGTATATGGATTATCTATTGTACCTTCTCCCCCAGTTATATATACAGACTCATCAATATTTATAGCTGGTCTTGCGGGAAAGTTAGTAAATGCATCTGCTTGACTTATTATTCCACTTAAATAATAAACATAGTAAATTTTTGTAGTAGAATCATTTGGTTGTGTAATTAACCACCAGTCTGCATTTATATCAGTAGTGGTAATTAGTTCACCCAATCTAAGTAATCCAACATTTGCCGAGATAGATTCAACCTTATTTTGCTCATATTTAACTTGCTCTATCGACTTTTCTACTTTTTTATCGGGATTATTACCGACTTTGTCATATTGTGATGATTTTTTTGGATCTTTTGCAGGAGCCATATATCCAATATCTCTTATATACCAATCTGATAATACAATCCAGTGTTTATTTTCTAGATTTTCATAAAATACTGTATTTAGAAAATTAGCTATATTATATTTATCTTTCGGATTATACGAAGGTATATTTCTTGTATCAAATCCTTGAAACCAGATAGCACTATTGCATACAATTTTTGTAGTAAGATTAGTATTTACATCAACAATTCTCCACGAAAACCCTGAATATGTAATGTACTCCCCTGAGTGTCTCGTATTGAGTTTTTCCCCAGTTTTTGCAATAGACTCTTGTTTTAACTTATAAGGCGAAGCTTTAGTTCCTTCTCCCGATTTTAAAGAAATAGTATTAGAAATTTTTATTACAGGAGTTACCCCATATTTACTATCAATTGGTGCTACATTAAGTTTCCCATCGTTTGATATACAATATGCTTGATTAAGAGCATACGAAGGAGCAGACATTGTCCAATTGTATTTCGATATATTTAATATGCCTTTATACTTTATATACTCATCTTTAGTAAGCATTCCTATGTTATCCGTCACCGAATTATTTGTACCGTCCTCATTTTCCCTCCAAATAAATGTTTGGGGAATCAAAAGTGCTTTATTGTTTAATGTTTTATAGTAGGTTTGGTTTAACCAAACTCTTAAATAACTCAGATCATACTCATTATTATCTTCATAGTTATAATTTAGTATGGCAATAGGGTCTGCTGAAATAAGTACAATACCATCATCTGCTTTATTTAAAATTATCCAATTATTTCCACTAAACCAGATGTAAGAACCCACTTCTTTGTCTTTTATATATATACTATTTTTATTTTCAACTTCAACTTGGTTTTGCGTTGTTCCTGTTTGATTTGTCTTATTTCCTTCAATTTCATCTACATTTTCAATATTTGTTGCAGGATTTTTCATAAAATTTAGAACTAGATAACTTATTGCAATTAATACAATAACTAAAATACAACCCAAAACAATCAATTTTTTAGATTTATCACTTGTCTTCATTATCTCATCACCTTTCTTGTAATAAATATACTATTTAGTCTATTCTATCATTTTGAAAATGATTTGACAATATAAATTTACAAAAAAAAAGAAGGCGTCCTGAAAGGTTTACACTTCAAAGACCCAACCTTCTGTTTTTTTACTAACAAGCTCTTGATAAAATACCTGTGTCATCTACATCTTCTGTTACATCATCAAGAATATTTACCATTGATACCGGCGTTACAGCATGTTCTATCAGCATATTTATAATCTCACGTACCGTATTGTATCTATCCGATATATTTGTCACAGCCTCCTTTTCAAGTATTCGTTCATTATGTAATTTTTTTATTGATATTCCGTAAATTATCTTGTTGTCCCTTTGAGCTTTTGTTATATAATAGTTCAAAGTAAATTTCTGTTTCTCTGTCAAAATCTCTTTAGTTCCGTACAAAACATCTTCATTAACCATAAATTAAAAATCCCCCTTTAAATAGTATAATTTGTATAGAAGTCAATTTGAATTATACTCTTTTTAAAAGATTTGTAAAGAAATAAAAAACGCAATTATCCCTTATATATTATGTAAAATGACAAACAAATTGTATAAATTCCCTTTTACTCACTAATACTCCATCAAATTATGTAGTTTTATTATTTTTCTTGTAATAAAGTTTTTTAATTATTAGTGTTTATTTTGTGTTATTATTATTTACCTCTAACAACTTAAATTTCTTCTTATTAATCATTATATCATTTTGCTTACAATAAGCAATACCTTTATTTTCAAGTACTGCAACGCTTGTTCCAAAAGCTATCTTAGACATTTTTTCTTGTTCGTATTTCCTTTCAATACCCACAGCAATAGCACCTAAAAAAGCATCTACTGCCTCTGAAATCTTTTCACAAGGCAAACCATAATCAGCCTCAATATAACAAGTTTTATTTTTAGATATAAAAAGAGCCCCCTCGCCTACAATATCTATAATAACATAATGAATACCTTTTTTTATAAAATCCGAGTAGTTTTTTGCAATTTCTTCCTTTGATTTTTGAAGTATCTTATCATCCTTTGATATAGTAATTTTTATTGCATATGGGACAATAAAATCTAAAAAATCAAGTACATTACTATATTTGTTAATATTTAGTATTATTTTATAATGATCATTCTTATAAAATTTCAATATATCTTTGTAAAACTCTTTTTCATTACTTTTGAAGAAATTTTCGTTTATTATAACTACATGTGCCAGATTTCTTGTATCATTCAGAACACTCCTATAGATAGCATATTCTTTATCAATTATATTTTTTGTATCTTCCCCTATAACAGCATATGATTTGTTATTCTTATCCAAAATATTTACCTTTAATTCTGTATCACATCTAGTATATATAAGCTCTGACTTAATATTATCTTTTGTAAAAATCTTTCTTATATGTTTACCTGTAGTACCACCTAAAAAAGAAACCACAAAAGGCTCACTTTGCAAAAGCTTAATGGTCTTTATTATGGTCATTCCGCTAATCTCAAGTCTTTCCATATTATCTTCTTCTGTCATGTAACCTACATTCAAATCATCCTCATTATAAGTCTTACTTAAATATAAATGAGGTAAAACTAAAATAATCAAAATTAAACACCCCTTTAGAACAAATAACAAAGTACAAATAAAAATAACTAATAGATTATATCTATCAGTTATTTATTATAACGTGTTTTTCTGTGAATTGCAAGGTGTATGTATTTATATTTTAATTATTTTTTGTGTTAACTCCTATTATTCCACCTAAAACTCCACCTATCAACGCTGTGGAAAGTAGCTTAAAAGAATTAGGAGAAAATCCATACTCATTAGTAATAGCAAACGTTATTATAGCTAAAAAAACAAAATATATCCCCCCTACAAGAAGCCCAGAAAGCCATCCATTCATACTCAGATTTCTTGCAGCATAAAATCCCCCTATAAACAATGCTACAATAGTTATAGCTGCAATACCAATACCTATACTATTATCGTCAATAGAAGCGTAGGTTAGTAAAAATGAAAAAAATAACAATAATATAAGCGTTACAATATAAGATAGTAAAACTCCTTTAAATAACTGCATAATAAAATTTTTCATAACTCACCTCTTAATTTGTTTAGTTATTAAAATTATATTACACATTATTAAAAATATGAAAAAATATTTAGATTACTTATTTCTTTTGTCCAATATTTCTCTAGCTATAACTAAATCTTCTTGTGTATTAACACCTAGTATCTCAGTATAATCATTAACAATATAACTCCCTACCCTATATCCTTCGTTTATGATAATTCTTATAGTATCAGGCAGATAGTACTCATTACTCTTATTATTGTTTTGTATTTTCTTTAACGCTTCTTTTAAATATTTTCCTTTAAAGCAATATATGCCGGAATTTATTTCCTTTATATTTATTTGATCATTATTTGCATCTTTTTTTTCTACTATACTTATAATATTTTTTTCATTATCTCTAATTATCCTACCATAAGCCATTGGATTATCAAGTATAGTAGTAATAATTGTGGCAGCGTCATTACTTTTAATATGCATATCCATAATATTATTTAGAGTTTTTGATGTTATAAGTGGAGAGTCTCCACACAGTACTATAATGTCGTCTATATCATCTATGTATTCTTCCACTTGCATAACTGCATGTCCAGTTCCTAACTGATCTTTTTGTTCTACAAAAATCACATCATTCTTAACTGCTTCTATTACATTATTTGCGTTACTAGAGATAACTACAAATACTCTATCAAAATTGCACATTTTAACAACATCTAACACGTGCTGAATTAACGTTTTATTATTTATCTCATGTAAGACCTTCGGTATCATAGAATTCATCCTACTACCTTTCCCCGCTGCAAGTACTATAGCTTTCAACATGAAATTTCCCCCATTTTATTAATTATTATATTATATGTTTCCTATCTCGACGAGTCTTCTTGAGAATCTATTTTGTTTTTTGCTACTTCCTTGTGCACCTCCATCGTCCCTTATATTTGGTGCGCCGCTTATGCTATTGCCCTTCCCAAATCTATACGTCGCAAGTTAGCAGTTGCTCGCAAGGAGAAAGTTCAATCTACAACTTTGAAACTACCAAAGCTTAGACTCACTTTTAGTCAAGCCCACACAGAACGGGACGGAAAGAAACATTACTATCAGCAGTGCCATTGATGTAGTGACCCGCGAACGCCCCCGCACTAGTACCATTAGAGTAGTTACCACCGCGAAGGAAAAACGGATTCGCGCTATATGGAAAATATTGGTAATCTCCGTATCCTTTAAAGGTATTTGTGTTTGTGCTATTATCGCCACATTTCATTATTTCATGTAATGCTAGTCCTGTCGTATTTCCTTCTGTTTGAGTATAGTTTTCTTGATATGTTGGTGTTCCATCTTCTGTTACTGCTAATACATCTGCTACACCGCTATTACTTCCATAGGCTGTTACTAGGCTTCCACCATTTGTAGTTAGGATTCCATTTCCGTTTGCCACGTAGCTTGCTATGTACTCCCAAGCACCACCACTCATGTCATAGATTCCGTACACGTTTCCGGTTGTGCTTGCTTTTTGGCATTGTGCATTTTTATAGTCACTGATTGTTCCTACATCTGTTCCTGCACTTGCAGAGCTTCCTGCGCTTCCTGTGACGTATCCACTGTCATTGTTTATCCATATCTCTACGCCATCTCTTACTGCTTCTGAAAGATATGTTACCGCTCCCCAGTCTCTATTTCTCATCATCAGGGTGTCTACTTCACTGCTGTTAAGTCCATAGCTGCCTGTTTTCATTGCAATACATTTGTTATATATATTATTTACTGTTATACTTCTCCAGCTTGCTACGCTTGGTACTACTTTTATGTTTGTACTTGCATTTTGACTTGCTTCAAATTTGGCTACCCAGATGCCCGTGAGCTGTGTTGCTCCATATGTAAAGGCTGGGTGCACAGTAAATCCTGCTGTTGATGTGGTACTCGTTCCTTCTAGATATTCTATTTCTATTTTATCGTCTGCTGCTGAATCTGTATTGTCTCCTGTTATCTTGTATGCATATCGTGGTATCCATACAAACATACTATTATCTACATCTCCTAGTTGTACATTTGCCCATTTTTCACTTGTCGCATAACTTCCATTTTCTACGTCTCCTGCGTAGTTATACCATGCTACATCATCTGCTGTTGTTGTGACTACATTGTTGCTTCCATCCCATTTGATTGGTGTCATTCCTGTTAGTAGCTTCGGCTTGTTTACTCCCATCGCTACATTATATTCTGGGTCTGATGCTGGTGGCGTACCACCGCCTTGAGCGGTGTTGGTTACCTCTACTAGCCCTGGGCTTACTGTTACCTTACCGTCTGCTGCTACTGCTACGGTAAATGCTCCCGAACCATCCCCGCTTGCTATCGGATTTGTTGGTCTTTCCCTTAGATACCCTGTTGTTACCATAGTGTCTATGATATCTGCCTGTACTCCTGTATCTCCCTGCTCCCACAGGTATGCCTGTGCTTGCTTTTGCAAGAGTGCTACTGTTTCGTTATGGGCTATTTCTCTTGCTCTACCCCCGTTATTCGTAAATATAGGTATCGCAATCGTCGCTAGTGCTGCAAGTATTACAAGCACTGCTAAAAGTTCAAGTAATGTAAACCCTTTTTTTGTATTTCTTTTCGTATCGTGCATGTCTTTCATAACTAACCTCCATTATATACATCATTTGTATTGGTTATTTAGTGCTAGGATATTTTTTGGTGTTGTATATGTATGAGAGTGCTTTAAGAAAATTGCCACAAATATGCGGTTTTACGCCTATACCTATACCTATACCTATACCTATACCTATACCTATACCTATTTTAACAATTTTCTTTCTTTTTTGCAATAGATTTCGAAAAGAAAATTTTCGCAACAAGAAAAGCGCTCCGCGCGTGTGTCATTGCGACATCCTAATACTTAGTTTGTGTATTTTGCAAACTTAGTTATAGGGGTACTAGTATAGTGAGAGGTTCTTTCGACGAAGCAATCCCTTGCTCCTTACGAAATACTAAAGTGAACTATTAATTTGTTCCATAAAACACGGGATTGCTTCGTTCCTCGCAATGACAAAATCGGAGGAGTTTCCTAGTAAACAAAAAAACTCTCTAGCAAATATAGAGAGTTTTTAGTGATATCTGACACGCCGATATCTATGTTAAAAGTTTGTTGTTGCAGTATCCGACATTTGAACTGCTGCTTTTTGATATTCTGAAATTATTGCTTCTTGCATTTTATCTCTTGCATCAGAGTTTATTGGATGTGCAATGTCTTTAAACTCTTCGTTAACTGTTTTTCTGCTAGGCATAGCTATAAACATGCCCTTTTCCCCTTCTATAACTTTGATATCGTGAACTACAAATTCATTATCAAAAGTCACTGATACAACCGCTTTCATTTTTGATTCGTTAGTAATTTTTCTAATTCTTACATCTGTAATTTTCATACTTTTAGTCATCTCCTTTTGAATAAGTTATCTGTCGTGTGTGACATATTTTTATATAAGTTCATATTAACATATTTGTTTTAAAAAATCAATATATTTTTAACATTTTTTTATTATTATGTAAATAATGTGATTTTTTGTCAAATACTGTCTATACTACAGCTCCCTTTTTCAATATGATTGGGTTTTCCTTCGTACCTATTATCTTTTGATTATCTGATATTATTACTTGCTTATCTAAGATAGCATTCTCTATAAGACAATTCTTACCTATATATGAATCATTCATTATTATAGAGTCACTAACAATAGCTCCAGCTCCTACGCAAACTCTACTAAATAGTACTGAATTCTTAACCTCTCCTTCTATTATAGAACCACCACTTATAAGACAGTTTTTAACCTTAGCTCCATGGTTATATTTTGCTGGGGGGTCATCTTTTATTCTTGTAGCCACAGACGGATAGTCAAGTAACATCTGCTTTCTAATATTAAACTTCAAAAAATCCATATTAGTATCATAATATTTTTTTACTGTACGTATATTCGACCAATATCCATCAAATAAATATGCATATATCTTCAGTTTCTTTCTATACTTAGCAATTACATCCGTCACAAAATCATATCGTCCTTCACTTATAACTTGTTCAAGTATCTCTATTAATAATGTTCTTTTTACAATATATATTCCTAGTGATGCTATATTAGTCTCTGGATCAAGTGGTTTTTCTTCAAACTCTATAACTCTATTATCTGAATCCAATTTCATTATTCCATAACTACTAAGTTCATCGTTTTTAACCATTTCTTTACTGATTATGGTCATATCTGCATTATTATTTATATGATATTTAAGTACTTCTCTATAATCCATCTTATATATATGATGCCCTGCTCCAATTAAGACATAAGGCTCTTGACTTCTTTTTAAAAATATAATATTCTGATATAGTGCATCCGCTGTTCCTTTATATTCAAAGGCATTATCCTTAGTAACAGACGGTGTAAACACAAATAACCCACCTTGTTTAGTACCAAGTTCCCATATTTTGGCAGATGATAGATGATTTAATAATGAACGAGAATTATACTGAGTTATGACTGCTACTTTCTTTATTCCGGAATTTGCCATATTGCTTAAAGTAAAATCTATCGCCTTATAACAACTAGCAATTGGCAAAGAAGCCATAGCTCTTTCTGATGCTAGATCTTCTAATTTTTCATTTTTACTGCTTGCAAGTATTATCCCTACAAATTTCATTGTTTCACCTCTTTCGCTAAAAGGGTTTCTCCACTTGGTAATTCTGAGTCTTTATAATCCCCTTTTTTTGTTTCACCATGAACTACACAATTTTTACCAACAACTATCATATCAGGTATTACAGATTTTTCACCAATCACTGTTATACCTGTGTTATATATTTTAGGTTGCTTTTTATTTGCAATATTCTCACCAAAACCTATTTTAGACTTTTCTCCTATAATACAGTCCTCACAAACTATACATCTATCTATCACAGCATTTTCTTTGATTATACAATTACTCATTATTATAGAGTCAGTAACCTTTGCACCTTTTCCTACTATTACATTCGGAGATAATATAGAATTTTTTATAACTCCATCAACCTCACAGCCCTCCGAAATTATACACGTATCCGTATGAGCATCCTCACCTAAATACTGTGGTAGTTGTCTATCAAAATTAGTGTATATCTTCCAAAACTCTTCATATAAGTTGAATTCCGGTATTATGCTTATCATTTCCATATTCGTCTTCCAATACGAATCCACAGTACCTACATCTTGCCAATAGCCTTTAAATTTGTATGCATATAGGTTCTTCTCTTCTTCTAAAAGCATAGGTATGATATGTTTACCAAAGTCACTATCTTCATGTAGCTCATGTCCTTTTTCTAAGTATTTTTTTAATAATTTAAAATTAAAAATATATACACCCATAGACACAAGATTACTTTTAGGTTCTGGTGGCTTTTCTTCAAATTCTACTATTTTATCATTATCATCTATATTCATTATACCGAATCTTGACGCCTCTTTTATCGGCACCTCGAGAACGGCAATGGTAACATCCGCATTCTTCTCTTTATGAAAATCCAACATTTTCGAATAATCCATTTTATATATATGATCCCCTGAAAGTATAAGGACAAATTCTGGGTCACATTCTTCTAAATAATGCATATTTTGATACACAGCATCAGCAGTACCCGAATACCATGATCCTTCTTTTGTTTTTATATGTGGAGGCAATAACATTACTCCACCATTTTTCCTGTCTAATTCCCAAGGTATTCCTATACCTATATGTTGATTAAGTTTAAGTGGTTGATATTGAGTCAAAACTCCAACCGTATCTATACCGGAATTAATACAATTACTTAAAGTAAAATCAATAATACGGTACTTTCCTGCAAATAAAACTGCTGGCTTTGCAGTTTTATCTGTAAGTATACCAAGCCTACTACCTTGTCCACCTGCAAGCAACATTCCAATCATTTCTTTCATATACAATTTACACCCCCTATATAAGTTGAAAGTTGAGAGTTGAGAGTTGAAAGTTAGAAGTTGAAAAACTGTTTTATTTTTCACTTTCAACTTTCAATTTTCAATTTTCAACTTATCATGTCATTCTCTTAGTTTACCATATTTTAAAATAAATACAATACCTTTTGGAATTTTTTTCACAAAAAAATCACAAATTGTTTATCATGTGATTTTTTATTCTTTCCTTCACTTTCAACTTTCCACTTACTAAGCTCTACTCATATACTCACCCGTACGAGTATCTATTTTTATTTTATCACCTTGATTTACAAATAGAGGCACTAACACTTTTGCTCCTGTCTCAACAATTGCCGGTTTATTGGCTCCTGTTGCTGTATCACCTTTAACCCCTGGCTCTGTATCCGTAATAATGAGTTCTACAAACATAGGTGGTTCAACACCAAATATGTCACCTTGATGTTCTAACATTTTAACTAAATCATTTTCTTTAACGAATTTCATAGCATCACCTAGTTTTTCTTCAGTAATTGTTGTTTGATCGTAAGATGTAGTATCCATGAAGTGGCATAAGTCACCATCTTTATACAGATATTGCATTTCTTTCCTTTCTATAAGTGCATTTTCAAATTTTTCAGATGGCCTAAAAGATTGCTCTGTTACCGCACCTGTTCTCAAATTTCTAAGCTTTGTTCTAACGAACGGTGAGCCTTTACCTGGTTTTACGTGTTGAAACTCTATTATCACATAAACCCCATTTTCATATTGAACTGTTACTCCATTTCTAAAATCTCCTGCTAATATCATAAGAAACCTCCATTTTTTTTGCTTTAAGCGTCTTTATATTATATCTTAAAACTAATATTTTTTCAAGTTTTTTTGTTAAATTTTTGCAATAATTTCTTTTCCATGTTTCTTTTTACTCTTTCTACTATACTATCCTTTGGTCTAATAGGATTTACCAAAATAGTCTTTATTCCTATTCTATTTCCCGCAAGAACATCCGTAAATATCTGGTCACCTATTATTACAACCTCACTTTTAGTTAGCTTCATTTCATCTACTACTTTATTTAGGTTTAGAGTAAGTGGCTTCATCGCTCTATGACAAGTATTGAAATTTAGTCTTATATTAAACTTGTCCACCCTTTTTTTAGGACCATTTGAAACAAATGAAATTATAAATCCCATCTGTCTAAGTCTTTCAAAAAGCTGATTTATTTTATCATTTGGCATATCTTCTTCATACGGTATCAAAGTATTATCAATATCAAATATTAGTCCTCTTATACCTTCTTCTTTTAACTCATCATAATTAACAGTGTATACGTTATCCACATAACTATCAGGCTTTAATTTTCTTAGCATATGTATTCTCTCCTTGTTTGTCTATTTCTCACTATTTAAAATCATATCTCCCACTTCATCTATATTCCCTGCTCCCATTGTAAGTATTACGTCTCCTGCTCTTGCTCTAGACAAAACATAATCTTTTATATCATCAAAATCCGATATATGAATTGCATTTTCATTATATTTGTGTATCCTTGATACTATATCATCTGGATATACTCCTACAGTATTTTGCTCTCTCGCTGCATATATATCAGCTATAACTACATTGTCCGCCCTTGAAAGTGAAAGAGCAAATTCATCCAAAAACTCTTTAGTTCTTGTGTAAGTATGTGATTGAAAAATACACCAAAGCTTATTATGTGGAAACTTCTTTATCGCTTCGAGAGTTGCAGTTATTTCTGTAGGATGATGAGCATAATCATCTATTATAGTTATCCCGTCCACTTTCCCTTTTAATTCAAATCTTCTATCTGTACCTATAAAGCTTTGTAGACCTGTTTTTATATATTTAAACTCAATATCTAAAAATCTTGCAGTAGCTATTGCAGCTAACGCATTAGATACATTATGATCGCCCCTTACACTAAGATTTATATTTCCTACCAATTCATTTTTATATATTACATCAAAGTTAGGTAATCCTATCTCATCATATGTGATTCCTACAGCAGTATAATCAGCTGTAATTTTGTCGCCATATGTTATTATGTTAGTATTTAACCCCGATAAAAGTTTATCAATGCTTGGTATGTCTTTATTTATAACAAGTGCTCCTTCTTTAGGAACCAAATTTGCAAACTTTCTAAACGACTCATATATACTATCCATATTTTTGAAATAATCTACATGGTCCTTCTCTACATTAAGTATAACTGCTATATACGGAAAAAATTTTAAAAAACTATCACAGTACTCACAAGCTTCTGTCACAAAATAATCTGAGTTTCCTACTCGTATATTTCCATTTATGGATTTTAATATGCCCCCAACTGATATAGTAGGGTCGCATTGTGCTTCTAATAATATATGCGAAATCATAGATGTCGTCGTTGTTTTACCATGGGTACCTGATATCGCTAGACTGTACTTATACTCCTTCATTAAATACCCTAGTAATTCCGCCCTATCTATAACATTGATATTTCTAGCTCTAGCATTAATCATCTCTGGGTTAGTTTCTTTTACGGCTGCAGTAAAGACCACAAGGTCCACATCACTATCAACATTTCCCTCCATATGATCTATATATACCTTAACCCCAGCCTTAACAAGTTCATCTATTATATGACTTCCCTTCATATCCGAACCAGTTACAGCATATCCTTGGTTTAGCAGTACATGAGCGAGTCCACTCATGCTAATCCCACCAATACCTATAAAATGAACCTTCTTAATATCTTTCAAACTCCTTATTTGCATGTAAAATCCTCCTGTTTAATTGTTTTCGACCTATACCATATATATTAACACTTTGTAAAAGATATTTCAAGTAACTAAATCAAATTTATACCTTTTTTTGACTTTAAAGTCAACTCAGAAAAAAATATTAATAAAAGTAAAAAAATAGGTTCTCATGTGTGAGGTTACACAAACAAGGACCTATTATAATTATTGTTCTATCATAAAATATATTAAACCATCTATTTCAGTATATATCAGCCACCTATTTGTAATGGATCATACGCTTCATCTATAAGTTCTCTTTCTATACCTATTATCTCTACTTCTTTAAATTCTTCTGGTACCGATATTTCTTGTTGATCTAGTATACTCTTTGCATCGTCTGTAGATGCTATATCTATATAATCTTGACTTTGAGTCACCTGATTTGTTACATTTGGCTCCGTAAGTTGTTCTGCTATTCTTTCAACTGATTTCATCTCAAAAATATTAAGTCCTAGTTTTCTAATACCTTCTATCCCTTCTTCAATATAAGTAACTGCTGCTGCATTAATTTTTTCATTAAATTCATCTAATCCACTTTTCGGCATGCAATATCCTCTCCTTTGTATTTTATAATGTTTTATGATATTTGAATTATATCCTATTTTTTTACATTTGTCAATGGATTATTTGTTTTTTTTACATTTTTTACTATATTACTATATTACCTTCTTTATCCTATCCGTCAATTCCTTAAGTTGTACCTCAGTTGGTACAAAGTTTATCTTCTCACTCGCTACTACATCCATGCCCGCTTTAGTAAGAGTTTCCTCTATTTCCTTTATACTAAGTGGTGCCCAACCGTAGGAACCGAAAGCTATAGCTTTTCTATTTTTTGGGGCTAGTCCCTTCATATATGCTAAAAATGCGGCTACTGTAGGTAATATGCTGCTATTTAGTGTAGGTGAGCCTATACATATATACTCTGCAGTTATTAGTTCTGTCATTACATCCGATATGTGGGTACCTTGAAGGTTATACATGTGTATATTATAGTCTTTATCCTCGAATGCATCTTTGATAGCGTTCGCCATTTTTTTAGTAGATTCCCACATAGTATCATAAACTATTACTGCTTTCTTTTCTGTTTCATTTCTTGACCATTTATCATAAAGTCTAACAATATCAGCTATATAGTTTCTCCATATAATACCATGACTTGTTGCAATGATTTCTATATCTAGTTTTTTAACTTCTTCCATAACCTTTTGTACCTGTGACCCATAAGGTAATACTATGTTTGCATAATACTTTCTAGCTTCTTCCACTAACATACTATAGGGAACTTCATCGTCAAATCTACCAGTTGATGCTATATGCTGCCCAAATGCATCATTTGAAAATATTATTTTTTCCTCTGATATATATGATACCATATTATCTGGCCAGTGTACCATTGGTGTTTGGAGGAATGCAATATTTCTAGTACCTATATTTATGGTATCGCCCGATTTCACAATATGAAAATTCCAATTAGTTGTGTCATAATGCATTTTTAGTCCCTTTTCCCCTTGTGGAGAAGTAACAATGATAACGTTTGGGCAAAGTTTGATTATCTTAGGAATACTTCCTGAATGATCCATTTCCACATGATTGCAAATTATATAATCTATCTTTGATGGATCAACTATTTGTTTTATTCTCTCTAACATTTCTTCATATAAATAATGCTTTACAGAATCGACAAGCACTATTTTCTCATCCATTATAAGATAAGAATTATAGCTTGACCCTCTTTGTGTCAAATATCCATGAAAATTTCTAATATCCCAATCAACTGCACCTACCCAGTATATATCCTTTTTAAGTTCAACAGATTTCATAATACACTTCCTTCTTTTTAAATACTTGTAAAAAATGGGTTCTGAAACACAAAGTTTCAAAACCCACACAAGCCACGCAAGATTTCTCCTTGCTTATTCTTCGTCGTCATCTTCTTCTTCATCAAAATCTTTTTCAAAATCTTCTTTACCTACTCCACACATAGGACAAGTCCACTCTGCCGGTAGATCTTCAAACAACGTACCTTCTAGTATATCATTATCTGCATCCCCATCTTCTTCATTATATTCATATCCGCATACTGTACAAATGTATCTTGCCATAAAAATTCCTCCTTTTAATTTTGTTGATAGTTGATAGATATTTAGTTAACAGATAAAACTTTCTTCACTATTGACCAACCACTATCCACTAACCACTTTTTTTCTTTATGATGTACATTATATCAAAAAAATTTATTATTGCTAGTATTATTTTAAAAATTAAAAAATTATTTTTCATAATCCCTCTGCTATTTCAGATAACCTTCTTAATCTATGGTTTATACAAGATTTTGATACCTGTAACGTTTCTGCAAGTTCTTGCAAACTCGCCTCGAGATTATTTAATCTTGCACTTGCTACTTCCCTCAGTCCATCGTTTAAATTTAAAAACTGATTTGCTTTCATAATTTTTTTTATATCATTTGCCTGCTTTATAGAAGCTGATACTGTTTTCATTAGATTTGCGGTTTCACAGTTTACAGCTCTATTTACGTTATTTATTACACCTTTCTTTATTCTTATATCTTCCATTTTCAAAAGAGAATTGTGTGCATGTATAACATTAAGTAAAAGCGCTATTTGTTCAGATTCTTTTATGTAAACTATGTAATCTTTTTTTCTATTTATAATCTTGGCTAATATGCCATACTCTTTTAAGATTGTCTGTATTATTTCAGCATTTTTCATATGGGCATTAACAAACTCTAAATGATATTCTTTTTCTGGGTCGGTTATAGAACCCACGGATAAAAAGCTTCCACGAATATATGCTCTGTTGTCAATTATATTTTCTTTAATATCTGCAATTTTACTAACTAAATCATATACTATTTTTTCATCACTTAGAACTACTGTATACAAATTCCTTTTACTATTTTTTTTTTGTTTTTCGATATTAATTTTTAAAGACTCATTATATATACTTTTTATTAGTCCATAGAATCTTTTACAAATAAGTACATTTTCTGTAACTATACTTATTTGTGTGCAGTTATCACTTGTAATTACCTTTCCTACATTATTTAATATAGATAGCACCTCAGACATATAGCTCTTTTTATTTTGCGGAATATATCTTTCTAACTCTTCTTTAACTATTTGGGAAAATGACAACTATTCTTCGCCTCCTACCTTTTCATGTAACTCGATATTGCCATTTATATTTTCTATTTCAAATACTGCGTTTTTGCTTGAATAAATATCTGCATTAAGTTTACTAAAATCTCCATAGTTAATGGGATACTCTATATATTTCACAACTTTATTGTCAGCTATAAAAAGTAATAAATTTATATTATCAGTATGATTCACATTCGTCTTGTATACTTCTTCCCAATTAAATCCTATAACCTCAAATATCTCACTGTAGCTTGTATACGAACTAAATATATACATATTGTCCCACGCTTCTGGTATAAGTTTATTAAAATCGAGTGTAACTCTGTTATCTTTTTGCATCATTTCAACTATACTTTTAACCTTTATTATTATACCTTCTTCATTTAACCTTTTCTTTACGAGTTTAGTAGCACTATATCCTGCAAATATGATTCCTCCAATACTTGCTACAACACCGAGTCCCTTAAGTAAACCAAAACCTTTTTTATTATCTGACATAACATTTACCACCCTTTCTATTAAGCTTTGGACAGGATATGTTCCTGTCATATATATTACTTACTATTTTAATATCTTCTTCAAAAACTCCCCAGTGTATGAACCCTTCACTTTCGCTACTTTCTCCGGAGTTCCGCATGCAACAACCAAGCCACCTTTGTCTCCGCCTTCTGGTCCCAGGTCTATTATATAGTCTGCTGTTTTTATTACATCTAAGTTGTGTTCTATTACTAATACCGTATTGCCCGCTTCAACAAGTCTTTGCAGTATTGCTATGAGCTTATTTATATCTTCAAAATGAAGTCCAGTAGTTGGTTCATCTAGTATATACATCGTTTTTCCTGTGCTTTTTTTGCTGAGTTCTGTCGCAAGCTTGATACGTTGTGCCTCTCCACCTGATAGTGTTGTTGATGGCTGCCCTATTTTTATATATGAAAGTCCCACATCGAAAAGTGTTCTCATTTTTCTCTCTACTTGAGGCACATTTTCAAAAAACTTGAGTGCATCCTCTACAGTCATATCTAAAACTTCTGCTATTGATTTACCTTTATATTTTACCTCAAGAGTTTCCCTATTATACCGTTTTCCGTGACATACTTCACAAGGGACATATACATCTGGCAAAAAATGCATTTCTATTTTTACTATCCCATCCCCATGGCAGGCTTCACACCTACCACCATTTACATTAAAACTAAATCTTCCCTTTTGATACCCTCTCATTTTAGACTCTACCGTATTTGTAAATAAATCACGTATAAAATCAAATACCCCTGTATATGTAGCTGGATTCGATCTTGGTGTTCTACCTATAGGTGACTGGTCTATATCAATTACTTTGTCTAAATATTCTATACCTTTTATTTCTTTGTGTTTCCCTGCTTTTGCTTTTGCACCATTTAGTTCTTTAGATAAATGTTTAAAAAGTATCTCATTTATCAGCGAGCTTTTTCCTGAACCTGATAATCCTGTAACACATGTAAATATGCCTAAGGGAATATCAACATCTATGTCTTTTAAGTTATTTTCCTTTGCTCCAACTATAGTTAAAAATCTACCATCTGGTTTCCTTCTCGTTTTAGGTACTTCTATTTTCTTCTTTCCACTTAGGTACATACCCGTCATAGAGTGTTCACATTTTTTTATTACATCTGCATTTCCTTCACATATAATTTCGCCTCCATGCGCGCCTGCACCTGGACCTATATCTATTATATGATCTGCCTCAAGCATTGTATCTTCATCATGCTCAACGATTATCAATGTGTTACCCATATCTCTAAGGTTTATAAGAGTTTTTATCAGCTTTTCATTATCTCTTTGATGTAGTCCTATACTAGGCTCATCAAGTATATATATTACACCCATTAGTCCCGAACCTATCTGGGTTGCTAGCCTTATTCTTTGTGCTTCCCCACCTGAAAGAGTCCCTGCAGCACGTGACAGGGTAAGATAGTCAAGCCCAACACCTATCAAAAATCCAAGCCTTGCTTTTATTTCTTTGAGTATCATATCAGCTATTATTGTATTTCTATCTGTCATTTTTAGACCTTCAAAAAAAATTCCTAACTCCCTTATAGACATACTTGTAATCTCTGATATGTTTTTATCACTTACCTTTACTGCTAATGCCTCTCTTTTAAGCCTTGCACCATTACATGTTTCACAAACTCTGTTACTCATATATTTTTCATATTCTTCCTTCATAAAATCGGAGGTGGTTTCCTTATATCTTCTATAAACAGTTGGTATTATCCCTGGAAAATCACCTGTGTAACCGTATCCAAATTTTATTCGCTCACCTTTAGTTCCATACAAGATTTTATCCTTTATATCCTGTGATAAGTCATTAAATGGCTTACTTAAATCTACATTCAAATGTTTTGCTACACGTTCTATCATATCCCTATTATAACTTTTTTCTGTCGGTATATTATTAAATCCTGGAGCACGTATCGCTCCTTCAAGCAAACTTAGATTAGGATTAACTATTATAAGCTCAGGATCTATCTCTATTCTAAAACCTAGTCCTGAACAATCTGGGCAAGCACCAAAAGGACTGTTAAATGAAAATAACCTCGGTTCTATTTCAACTATACTTATATTGCAGTCCGGACATGCAAAGTTTTTGCTAAATAGCATCTCTTCACCGTCTATAACATCAATCAGTACAAGCCCACCTGATAGCTTCATAGATGCTTCTATTGACTCGGCAAGTCTCTTTTGTATGTCACTTTTAATTACCAACCTATCAATAACTATTTCTATATTATGCTTTTTCTTTTTATCTAATGTAATTTCTTCTGATAAATCTATTACTTCCCCGTTTATTCTCACTCTTACATATCCATCACGTTTCGCACTTTCGAGTAATTTCTGGTGTTCACCTTTTTTGCCTCTTATAATAGGTGCGAGCACTTGTATTTTAGTCCCTTCTTTAAGTAAAAGTATAGCATCTACCATCTGGTCAACAGTTTGACTTTGTATCTCTTGGCCACACTCTGGACAATGTGGAATACCAACTCTAGCAAAAAGCAGTCTAAAATAATCGTATATTTCAGTTACCGTCCCCACTGTAGACCGGGGATTTTTACTCGTCGTTTTCTGCTCAATAGAAATGGCAGGCGATAAACCCTCTATATAATCTACATCGGGCTTGTCCATCAATCCCAAAAACTGTCTAGCATATGCAGATAGCGACTCAACATATCGTCTCTGCCCTTCTGCATATATAGTATCAAACGCAAGCGTAGATTTACCCGAACCACTAAGCCCAGTGATTACAGTTATCTTATCTCTAGGTATTTCCACATTTATATTTTTCAAATTATGTTCTCTTGCACCTTTTATAATAATTTTATCATGATTCATGGTAACACCTCCAATGTCTAGTTTAGTATTTGACTTTTAATAATTATTAACTCTTATTCTATCATTTTTTTCTTTTTTCCGCAATAAAAAATCATTCGTACCTCGCGAAGCTTTATTTTTTTCATATCGTACACCACCCTCGTATTTATCTATATAGTATTAGTATATAATATTATATAGGTAATTTCAATACTTTTTCGATAAATTTGAGGATAAACCCACAATTCATTACCTGTTTTGTTTTTTATAAACGAACCCAAAAGAATAAAGTCAAGCAATTTTCACCTGACTTTATTCTTTTGGGTTAACTATTCGTTACCACCCTGCTCTAGTACTCTTGTATCTTACCTTACCTATCTACATAGTAAACTTGACCCGCTCTATATCTATGTGTCGTTGGTAATGTATTGTAGTATGTATTATTTAGGTAATACCCTATGTTATTACTATCACTAGGGTCATATATTTGAGTACCATCTGGTATCGAATTCTTTGTTCTTTTATTTATTCAAGGCTTTACTTATTCTGGTTGATTTATTTTGGTTTTTCGCATTATTTATTTTATCGGATGTTTTAGTAGTCACAGTCAATCAAGTGCACTACAAATACTTTTTCCGCTTTTTGCTTAATATATCTCCTCATACTCCACATACTTCTTGCCGAGTATTATCACTATATATTTCTTAAGCTCCTTCTCACTATCCTCTTGTACGTTATGCTCTTCCATATATCTATAAAGCTGAGCCCTAGCCTCTTCCTTCTTTTTATTTATTAGCTCATTATTACTTTCTAATACTCTCCGTTTTTCACTTTCACCTTTCAACTCTCCACTTTCAACTTCTTTAAGTTCTTTCTCTTTTATATGCTTGAACTCTATCATGTATCTATATCTCACAGCTTCTTTATATAGCACGCCTTCTTTTATGTATAGGTCGGTGTAGCCTCCGTTTGTTTCCTTTTCGCTTTCTATTAGGTATATTCCATCTGTGTACACTAGTGTTATAAATATGCTTTTGCAGCTTGTTTCATTGAAGTGTCTCAGGTCTCTGTTTGATAGTCTTTTGATTACTCTCTCATATATTTCCATTATATGCTCTACTGTTCCAGTTTTTCTCATGTCCTCCATCGCTGCTGCTAGTTCGTCATATCTTGCACTTGCCTCGACCTCGTATACTTTCTCCATGTACTCCCAGTATAGTGATTTTACCGCGTAGTTTGGTATCCCTAGCATTACCTTGTTACTCTCTTTTCTTTTTATTGTTAACATTCCTAGATAGTATAGTAGTGATCTTATATTTGTGTACTTTTCATCTTTTTTATATAGACTCTCTAGGTTAAATCTTTCTTTTATTTCTATCGGTCCTACTTCCCCGCCCTCTATTAGCTGTAGCATTTCTTCCTTTGTTATAAAGTTTTCTGCTATGTTTCTTAGCCTTGTGTAGTCTGTTTTTACATTTTCGTCTATTAGCTTGTCGGGGTATGCTTTTTTCTGTATTATATTGTTTAGTATATATAGCACCATATCTGTGTTATATACTGTATCTTCTACATTTTTATTGAATTTATAGCCGTTGCAGTAGGTTTTTAGTATTTTTAGTAACTCTTCTTTTTCTACTATTTCTCCTATCTTGTAGTAGTCTACTATTTCTTTTATTTCATCGTCATTAAACCCAAGTATTCCGTTTAGGTCTTCGTCGTTTGCTATTACGCTAAATATGTTTGCTCCGCTTGTTACATCATCTAGCATCACTGGGCTTACACCTGTTATAAAGGTTCTTGTTATTGCCCCGTCGCTTGTTCCTTCTTTTATTTCCTTGTAAAATGTTCTTACATATCCTCCTTCGTGCACTAGCTCGTCGTAAATATCTTTTTTCCCTCTCATTATGTTGTTTGCAAAGTTATCATATTCGTCTATTAGTAATATTATTTTTTTGTTTTTAAATCCCACTATTTTCGATAAATAGCTGAGTGCATATGTCGCCCTTTTTTCATTTTCTGGCAACGATTGTTCCTCTAATATGTGCTTGTATCTTATTATACATTTATCCACTGCACTTGATACTATTTTATCAAAGCTCTCAATAAGCTCATCTTTGCCCAAGTCTGTTATTACACTTGCGAAGCTTATCTTCAGCACTATATATTTATTGGCCTGTTCTGTTCTATTTTTCCCTACATACAAATCTCCAAAGTATTTTTCATAGTTTTCTTGCTCGTTTATATCATAATAAGTTTCTAGCATATTTAAAAACAGACTTTTCCCAAATCTTCTAGGTCGTATAAAAAATACATAATCCTGCTTATTCTCTAGCTTTTCTATATACATCGTTTTATCTATATAATACATGTTTTTATCCCTTAGTTCTTTATAGTTGCTTATTCCATAAGGTATCTTTTTCATATCAACACCACCCTCGTAAATTATCTATATAATACTAGTATATATTATTATTTTAATATTTTCAATACCTTTATGTAGATTTACAAATTATATTATCTTGAAATAAAGGAAAATTTGCAAATTAAATTATCTATCTATATTAATAATGGATAAAAGATTGTGATTTTTTATTTTCACTTTCCTTTATCTTTTTTTAATGC
>Ga0209000_1000189_pt1 | contig 78360 bp, 56 predicted proteins | sample RifGroD2_FD_183998 | JGI IMG/M metagenome (GOLD analysis project Ga0209000, IMG submission 183998) | Groundwater microbial communities from Rifle, Colorado, USA - Groundwater D2 (SPAdes) (version 2) | ecosystem: Environmental > Aquatic > Deep subsurface > Groundwater | place: Rifle, Colorado... | reverse complement strand
GCCAAACTGTCCACCTGTACCTTATAATCTGCTTGTATTTTTGTCTCGGAGATCGACTGGACACCATCAATCTGAATCAGGTGGACAGTTTACCTGAATTACCTGAACAGCTTCATCTGAATCTGCACTTTTCGGTCATCACTAAATTTAATGCTTTTATTTTTATTGAAAATACCAGATAATTGAATCACTTTTTGGCTCCCTAAATTTTTTATTAGAGGTCTATTGTCAGTAGTCGCCTCTATAAAAATTTTGGGGAGTTTTTCTATTTGTCAAGTTGATTTTACTACCACTACAACAATTTTACTTCATTTTGCAAAACAAGGTTGCAGCCTGGGAAAAATCTCAATCCAAACCGCCAACCAACTTCAAACTGCCAAAAGGTTATTTACCCACCGAAAGTATCTGCACCCAAAACGTGTCATTTGTTGAAATTAATTTATTAATTGGTATAATTAATAATATCTTTGAATTTATTATAGGAGGCGTTTTGATGACGATAAAATTTGCTACATCGAGTAAAAAAGGGCAGGATAGTTATGAGACAGCGAAAGAATGTGCATTAGAAGCAATGCAAAAACTTGAGGGGCAAAAACCTGATTTTTGTATAGTATTTTCTTCTACACACTACGATTACGCAGAAGTAGTTAAAGCTTTTAATGAAGTATCTGGAAACGCACCTCTCATAGGTGCATCATCAGCAGGAGAATTTACTGAGATGCAAGTGGTAACCGGAGGCATCTCCTGTGCTATGATTTCTTCTGATCAGTATAAGTTTTTTACTGGACTCGGAAATAATGTTAAGGAAGATGAGTGTGCCGCTATTTTGGCTGCAATGAAAGATTTTCCTAGTGATGTAGAAGGATTTCCTAATCTTGCATCGATTGTCTTGGTGGATGGTCTTATCGGCAAAGGGGAGGATTGTACGCTGGCCCTTGCAGGTATTATGGAAGATAGGATAAAAGTGGCAGGAGGTGCGGCAGGAGATGATTTTAAGTTTAGTCACACTTCTGTTTTTAATAATGACACAATTGCCTCAAATGCATTGTCAATGGGTTTTGTAGCTTCAAAGAAACCGGTGGTTATCAGCGTTAATCACGGGCACGAACCTATCAGTCCCCCACTTAAAATAACAAAATCAGTTGATAATCTTGTGTATGAACTCGATGGAAAGCCTGCTATTGAAGTATGGAAGGACTATACGAGAGAAGCTGCAAAAGCGGTTGGAATAGATGTTGACAAGATGTGGGACGAACCTGATCAATTGGGCAGATTTACCATGATCTTTGAAGCTGGAATTGATCTGGGGGATAGTTACAAAGTAAGATGGAGCGGTATACGTCCTGATACAAAAGATGCACTTCCTTTTGTTTGTAGTATGCCTGAAGGTGTGGTTCTCAGGGTCATGCGGAGTTCAAACGAGCAGCAATTTGCATCAGCTCGAGAAGCTGCTAATGTTGCAGTTCAGAAGGCTGCAGGACAAAAAATTGCAGGGGCAATTGTTTTTGATTGTGCAGTTAGAAGCGCATTGCTCGGTGAAGAGTTCTATAAGGCAATAGATGAAATTAAAAATATTTTAAAATGCCCAATTGTTGGGTTGGCCACGTATGGAGAGATAGCTTTTGAGCCGGGACAGTTGAGTGGATTCCATAATACTACAACTGTTATAATGGCTTTCCTGGAGTAATATGAATTTTGAAGTAGAATTCTTTATAGCTGCATACACCCAGAGCTTTGGCAGAGACGGCGCCGAAAAGATAATTAATGACGCCTTGTCTGTTCTCAAGTTGACTGAATCTCAACTTTCAGAAGAAAATGCACTCAAATTATGTGATTATTTCAAAGCACAATCTGGGACAGTTAGAACAATTGCTAATTTACTTGCTTCACGTATTCTTTTAAGAAAGTTCATGTAAATTTTTTTAAAAGTCGGGTTGTTTAGCGTCATAGGGCTTTTTTTGCTTAACGCCGGAAAAAGATGAAAAAACGGATGGAACAGATCCCGCCGTGACATTAGACCGCTACATCTCGTATTTGTTATGTAAGTATTATAAACAGGGGGCTCTATACTAGAGCCTCTTTTTTTTCGTGATAGTGGGTTCGGTGTATTCCTAATATTTTTTTTAATTTGTGCTGACTTAAATAGCGAATTTCGATTTGTATTTTATTGAAATATTTTTTTGTATGTAGCGATAAATATATGGTTACAACAAATTAATACAAAATGAAAGGGCTTCCTATGTTATACAGAAAAATAGTCGCGCTGAACACTACCTCCTCTTTACGTGAAACTCCAAAAAATCCTATATTTATATATTATTCGGATGAACAAATAGACCAAGTGCCTTATCAATTTGTTTTGAGCAGTATTTCTGTTGCAATTACTAGCAAGGATGGTGTCAATACTGTTGATATCACTCACTTTCCGAGTCCTAACAGAGTAATAGATGAGAATGATGTTATTGATGATTATTTTATGAAACGGCTTACTCCTAAACAACTAGAGCAATTCCTGTTTGTTTATGATGGTGAGTTGAGAAAGATATCATTCGATGATCTTAGATATATATATTATGTCCAAAAGGATGTTAGATTATTTGAGATCAGTCCTATATATTATGAGATCATTAAGGCACTGGATGGTCCTGTGAAATTTCTTTGTTTATCTGATATTCACGGGGCAGCTAGTAAAACGTTTAACGCGCTTACTCTTTTCCCTCAAGCTAAGGTTATATTTTCCGGTGATCTTTTTGATCGTGCACAAAATCAGCATCATGCGAATTGTCTGTTTCAAAACTTTTATCTACATGGCATTTCCGATAATGAGATAACAGTCCACGATAATGAGTATTTTAAAAGCACAATGGGTAACCATGATGCGATGGTTTTTGGTGCAGGCCTTGGAGATCTAACGTCTTTAGCCCATTATTTCAGGTTTGCGCTTAGATATAATGAAAGTGATTATTTCGAGGAAATATTGGGATTGGATTTGTCAGAATTGAAGGATTTGGCCTCTAAACACGAATATAGAGGTAATTATAAAGCAAAAGGTGGAGACCGTGTAGCTGGCGTAGAGATGAACCGGCGTCTTGAGGCTTTATTCACCGATCTTCAATTAAAATTAACATTTGGTGATCCTTCTGTAACACTAACCGAAGATGAATCAAATTTATTATATAACCTTAAATTTGGTATTAATGAAAAAAGTATAAATGATCCGGTATTACAAGCACTTCAGTATAAGATAGCGAAGTTTGCGATAACGGAAGAAGAAACAGCATTACTGAAGACAATCAAAAAGAAAGAGGTTAAAACTGAAGAACAGGAAAACTTTCTGGCTAATATTAAAAGCGGTACAGTAAAAAATAAACTGATATCTCCAGTTTTTTTAACATTACAGGAAAAGATTTTTCAACTGAAATTCACGAAAGAAGAGCAGGAAATTATAGGACGCATAAAAAAAGGTAATCACTACATTTCTTCTGAGGAGATGGTAGTATTAGCAGATTTGCAGAAACAACTGATTAAAAACAGCGAATTTAGAAAATCAATTCTTATGGGGAAATACTTTAAGCTTTATGATCTTCAGGAAGCTAACGGGAAAAACTTTCTTTTTTTTCATAGCAATATTCCAATTGACAAAAATGGTCAAATTCGTGAGATTGCAATTGATGGGAGACGTCTGGGTGGGATTGAATTGCTTGACTATTTACAACAAAAGATTAATGAAAGCTATGACCGTTATGAAAAACTCAATATAAATAATGAACAGGAAGTTGATGAATTCATTGCATTTGCCCGAAATCAGAATAATTATTTTGACTGGTTAGCGTGGAGTTACGACAGTCCTCTTTATGGTAGGGTTATGAAGACCTTTGAGCGTTCTTACTTGCCTGAGGAGAGTGGTACCTATAAAGAGCCGAAAGATGATTGGTATCAGAAGATCCAGAATGCTTCCGCAAATATGGAGCATGTTAATTCCATGCTAGCCACTCTTGCGGGGCAGCTTGGAGTGCCTGCTGACAACCTTTTTATAATAAATGGACATACTCCTAATGACCAGGGACTGGTCGAGAAATTTGCCGATGGACGTCTTATAAGGATAGATGCCGGTTTTTCTCCCGAATATAATAATTTGGGACAGGTTCTATTGATAACCGAAAAAGGAACTTTATATTCTTTGTCTTTATCCGAAGATAATGACGTTATTGAAAAATATACGTTACAAAAGGTTTAGGATTTAGGTATCAGTAATTTATTGGGGACTTGCCTGCTAATCTGCTTTTTTTTGTTTGTGGAGCTTTATTTTCTCTGAATTGTATGCGCTTCCAATGTATATGAGATTGTTTCCTTCTGTCTATATATTTTGCTATTTATAAAAAGCATCAAATAATATCCAGAAAATATCTTTTGGGACTGAATCAACTCACAGCTAATTGCCGAAATTATATTACAGAAATAAATGAAATATCTTGATTTTACATTCGATAACTTTAATGAAGGAGTCGTGGAGAGATATCTTGATATGGTTATATCTTTATCGACTAAGATATGTATATAAAATAAGGAGGATAAATAGAAAATGTATAAGAAAATCATGGCAGGAGACGTAGCCTCTGGGAATCGTATAGTTCCGCAGCAAACCCAAGCTCAAATTGCTGAGGTAGCTAGGGCAAGTATGCTTCAGCTAATTGAAAAACTTGGCACAAGTTATAACCTCAATCATGAATATGGCATCAATACAAAAGCTGTATTGGTATCTTATGAAGGTGTTAGTAGCCTGGGTGTTGACTTGTCCCATGTTTTTGAAGGTTTGGAAGTGCCTAAGGCGGGCTTTGTTTTAAATCTGAGGTTAGATAAGCAAAAGGCATTATTAGATGCCGTAATAAAAAAATATCCTGAATTGAAGGAGGAATTAGGCTTCTATAATTTGGAGGGATCTAAAGCTGTATATAAAAAGATGCGTGAACAGAATGATCATCTAACAGATATAATGTGGTTCTGGACAGGCGAAATATATACCTATGGTAAAAGAAATGATTCCGAGCCTGTCGCAGGAATAGTTAACAGCGATAAGATAGGTGATTTAAAAGAAAGTTATTTTTATATTCGCACGCTAGAGGGCGATTACTGGGATGTCAAACCAGGTGAGTGCAGTCCCTCTGGGGCTTTAGTTCTCGGTATTAAATTGTCATAATTTAATTCGAGGCTTTCGTGCCGGGGAGCAACAAAAATATATATAAAGCCCTGATTGTGAACGCAACAGGGCTTTCAGTTCGTTGTACAATAAATATCGAATATTTTTCGTAAGATATACTCTGAAGGAGAAGTCCTGATAGTATGTAACTGTCTATTGAAGAGCCTGTTCTAAAAACAGGTAGGAGTAATTGGTACCCTATACCCTATTCAAATATGGCTATTTAGCTCACTGTCAAAATATTAGATCGATATGGCATTAAGTGGTAGTGTTCGGTTAGTATTCGATTTCCCTGACTCTCGGCCAAGGAAACACTGGAGTTCTCAATAAATAACGGATATACTTAATAGTAATGCTTTAATGATTTGGAAAACTTTGGTAAATCAAAAAAGTTAAAAAGGAGATGGCTTATGTTACATCTTAGTATGAAAAAAAAGTTGCTTTTTGGAGGACTTGGCTCGATTATTCTATTGATCGGAACATTATCTTTTAGTTATCTTTCTACAAACAAAGTACTTAAATTGCAGCATTCTGTAAAAGAGAATATGAGTATGGAAATTTTTCTGGAAGAAAAACTGGTTGATCATCTAGTCTGGATGAATACACTGTCCAATCATTTACTTGCAAGTCAAAAATTTGATAAGCAGACAGACCCGACCAAATGTGGATTCGGGAAATGGTATTATGAATATATGGATTCAAAAGAATTCAAAAGTATAGGCAAGAATTATCAGGAATCCCTGCGAAGCATGGAACCTTTACATAATAAATTGCATGAATCTGCTGTAACCATATTGGAGATCGAGGAAGTTGAAGGCGAGGGAGGAAAAGATAGGGCGATACATGTTTATCAGGATGCAATTGGGACTGTTGAGCAACTTCAGAAAAAGTTTGCATACGTGAGAAAATTTTATAATAATCTATCTGTTGAAAACGAAAAGCTGCTGGCTAAAGAATCAGCTATAATGAAGACCGTTCTTTTGTTCACTTTTATGGGTATCATTATTTTAGTCACAATTATGATCTTGCTCGTTATTAAAGCTATGCGGACAATATTTACCAGACTTCACGATGCAATGGCAACGGAAGGTGATCTGACAAAGCGAATGCCTGTTGAAGGCTTCAACTGTTCCAGAATTACGGGCTGTGGAAAAACCGGATGCAAATGTTTTGACAAAGAGAGGGCCTGTTGGTTTGAAGTTGGGTCTTTTGCTTTTAACAAACGTGATATTCAATGTCCGAAGATCCTTAATAATGTTTATAAAAGTTGCAAAGAATGCAAAGTTTACAAAATGGCGAATGAAGATGAGCTTAATGAAATAGGATATTATTTCAACCACTTTATAGAAACCATTCAGCGAATGGTAAATAAGGTTAAGGAATCATCAAAAATAATGTTAAAGTCGTCTGTTGATCTAACTGCTGATGCGGATGAAACCTCAAATAGTTCGGAGGAAATCCTGAAAGTATCTAATACCCTTTCTGAAGATTTGGTAAAGCAGGATAATGAAGTTGAAAAAGTTACCAGTGCATTTAGAAGTATCAGAGATCGTGTAGATCAGATGTCAGAAAAATCACAAACGCAGTTTAAAGACACAGATGTAACCTTATCATTGATTAATGATACAGTTAAAAAAGTCGAAGTTCTCCGCAATGTCGTAAAGGAACAAACCGATAGTTTCAAAATTGTCACAGAGAATTCTAGCCAGGTAAAATCGGGGGTAGATCAGATAGCTACTGATGCTAACAAAATGTCTGAGGATTCTTCCCGAACACTTGAACTTACAAAAAAAGGTGAGAGAGTGGTTAATGAGAGTGTTGATGGTATGGCAAAAGTGAAGAATACTGTTGAAGGAACGGCAGTAAAAATCAATGAGCTGGGCAAAAATATGTCACAGATTGGGGAAATCATTGAGGTTATTAACGGTATCGCAGATCAAACTAATCTGCTGGCACTGAATGCCGCAATTGAATCTGCAAGGGCCGGTGAACATGGCCGGGGATTTTCCGTAGTTGCCGATGAAGTTCGGAAGCTGGCAGAGCGGTCAACCAAAGCTACTGACGAAATAGCAATATTAATCAGATCTATCCAGCATGGAACAAATGAAGCCGTTAAAGCCATGGAAGGTGGTATTATAGAGGTAGAAAATGGAATGAATCTGTCAATTCATACTAAAGAAGTGCTTTTAAGCATAACAGAAGCCATGGATAAGATATTCGTACAAATCCAGAGTATTTCCAGCTCAACAGAGGAAATTGCCGCTAACTCTACAGAGACATATGAGATTATGGGAGGAATTAAAAACAAGAACGATAGCAGCCTGGGTTCGATCAATCAGGTTCACACCGTTTTCCAGAGCGTCCAGTCTTCTGTGAATATTTCAAAAGATATTGCAGCAAATAACGTTAAGTTTGCGAGTGAAGTAAGCGAATATAGCAAGTCAACGGAAAACTCCGTTAATACAGTGAGAGATATAACTAATCAGAATACTGCTCTTTCGGAAGAATTAAATGCATCTACTCAGCATATTCAGGATTCAATGGAAAATGTTTCAAAAGCTGCATATAATCTCAAAAAACTTGCCACAGAACTGGAAGATAATCTCAACATGTTTAAGTCCTGATATAATTTCTGTTAATAAATCTGTAAAGCCCGCAAGTTGCGGGCTTTTTGGTAGTTTCTGAATCCTTAATTTGATGGTGATTTTACTTTACTATTAAACTTTACTATAATTTAATGTTAGATACTCAATGATTATTATTGCAAAATAGCGCAGGTCATGACAAGCTGGAAGGATTGTTTATGAAAGATACTTTCACTAATTTAATAAGTAAGGTGATGTCGGTTATTAGGAAAAAAGAGTTTATCATTGTTTTTTTCTTTGTTGTTTTCCTTATGCTTAACTGGCCTTTTTTAACTATTGCTGATAAAGGTAATCCCTTCCATATCTATTTCTATCTATTTTTCATAGTGGTATTTGTAATAATTATGCTGTTTCTTATTCAATACAGCTATTCTAAAAATGCCGATACCGACAGTATATATCAAAAAGTCGATAAGGGTGATCTACCCATATGATAACAGTGATGTCAATAATTATAGCGTTTTGTCTTTTTATGGGAGTCCTTTTTTTTATAGCATTGAAAACGGAGCAGGGGAGTCCTTTTTTTAAGAAATTGAGCCGTAATCCACTTGTTTATGCGTTATCTCTCGGTGTATATTTCACAACGTGGGCATTCTATGGCAGTGTAGGTACTGCAGCTACGACTGGGTTGACATATTTGCCGATTTATTTGGGCCCTATATTGATTATGTTTTTTGGATGGTTTTTTCTGCGCAAACTGGTCCGGATCAAGAATGCTTACCGGATTACGAGTATTGCCGATTTTATTTCTGCACGCTATGGCAAATCACAATCGATAGCTGCGCTCGTCACTGTGATAATTTTATTAGGCATCCTTCCCTATATTTCATTGCAGCTAAAAGTAATATTTTCTTCATTTGACATTATTACTGCATATATCGGCAAAGGGGACCTCTCCTGGGCAACCCCTTTTATTCACTGGCTTCTCATTGCGGTGGTTATTGTGTTCACGATTATTTTCGGGGCACGCAGGCTGGATCCTACTGAGAGGCATGAGGGCATGGTTCTCGTTATAGCCATAATATCTGTTATCAAGCTCGTTGCTTTTGTAGCTGTGGGTGTCTTTTCTACCTATTTTGTGTTTAACGGTTTCGAAGATATTTTGCGGCATGTATCTGACAGCCAGTTAAGAGATCTGATGTTCATCGGAGGAAATGAGAAAAGTAATTATCTCATTTGGTTTACATACCTTATCCTTTCTATGTCCGCCTTTATATTTCTGCCCAGGCAATTCCATGTTGTAGTAATAGAGAATTCAAATGAGAAAAGCATCCTTACTGCTATGTGGTTTTTCCCTATATATATTTTATTACTGGCAGTTTTTGTATTGCCTGTTGCGATGGGAGGATTGACTGCCGGATTACCGCTTCAGTTAAAAGATGCTGATAGTTTTGTTCTGTTGGTACCTATAATACATGGTAATTACTGGTTGGCCCTCGGCGTCTTTATAGGTGGGTTATCTGCCGGAGTAAGTATGATAATCATATGTTCGATGACACTGGCGACGATGGTTACCAATCATTTGCTGCTGCCGGTTATCAGCTATTTTGATAAGTTTAAGTCCCTGAGCAGGCATATCCTTAAATTCAGGTGGCTAACTATAGCAGTTTTTATTGTTATCTGTTTTTACTTTGAACGGGAAATTGGCCATTCGTCTGTGCTTACGAATTTCGGGATGGTTTCGTTTGTGGCGGTTTTTCAGTTTGCGCCAGCTATTATAGGTGGACTCTACTGGCGAAATGGAAATAAGGTTGGAGCGAGAGCTGGCCTTCTGGGCGGTTTTATTGTCTGGATGTATACTTTGTTCATTCCGGCACTCATCAATAGCGGGTGGCTTGCCTCCTCGATATTGAAGGAAGGGATTTTTGGTTTAAGTTTCTTGAGGCCGGAAGCATTGTTTGGCATATCCCTGGAAAATAATATAGTTCATTCAGCATTCTGGTCAATTTTGATAAATATAGGTTTATACGTTATGGGATCTATTAGTTATAAACCAAAGTTTGAAGAACAGGAATTGGCGAATTCTTTCGTTGGTATTATTAATGAAGAGGACGTGCCAGCTCGTAAGAAAATGCGGATATTTGAAGGTGATTACATAGATTTTCTCCATAAGCGGGAGATACTTGAAGATAAACTCAGTAGTTATTTTTCTCCCGAGGAAGCCTCGGTAATTATTACTGTAAGCGCAAAAAATGTTGGTATCGAACAAATGTCCATGATATCTGTTTTAAAACTGTCTGAGCTGCAAAATGAGTTAGAAAAAACAATTACCGGCTATCTGGGCGCAGCTACTGCGCATAAAATAGTGACTACCAGCCGGCTATTCACCGATTCGGAGTCTAAATATCTGTCAGAAGTGTATGCAGATGTTCTTGCAACTTTGAAGCTTCCACCCGAAGAACTGATACAGAAAGTTGATTATTACAAAGATAGAGAAAGATTGCTGGCTGCTCATTCTCAGGAGCTCGAGGATACTATTATGGAACTCAACTGCCAGATCGGTGAGCGTGAACGGGTCGAAGATGCTCTTATTTACAGCGAGCACAAGCATCGGTTATTACTAGAGAATCTGCCGCAAAGAATTTTCTTCAAGACGAAAGATTTGCTGTATTCATATTGCAACAATAATTATGCTAATGATCTGAGCATTACACCTCTTTTGATAGAAGGAAAGAGTGATTTTGATCTTTTTCCAAATCATCTGGCAGAACAATACAGAAGCAAAGATAAAGAGGTTATGGCTACAGGGACCATCTCCGATACTGAAGAGGAATACATCTTAAAAGACACTAAATATTGGGTTCATACTATTAAAGTTCCGGTAAAGAATAAAGATGGCGAAGTTGAGGGTATTTTGGGGATATTCTGGGATATTACTGACAGAAAGCTGGAAGCAGAAGAGATCCAGCAGGTTAACGAGGAGCTTGAGAGCAGGGTTGTGAGCAGAACCTTTGAACTCATGGAAGCAAATAAGACTTTAACTGCAAAAATTAAGGAATTGGAAGAAATCAGAGCAAAATTGATTGTTGCATATGATGACCTGCAGGGGACTCAAAGTCAGCTCGTTCAGGCTGAGAAACTAGCCTCGATCGGTCAACTGGCTGCCGGGATTGCTCATGAGATCAATACTCCTACCCAATATGTCGGTGATAATTTGTCCTTTCTTAAAACAAGTTTTGATGATATGCGCTCACTTATTGATAAGTATAAACAACTACTGGAAGCAGTCGCAAGCAACGGAGTTACCGAAGCTATTTTAGCTGAAGTGAAAAAAGCTGAACAAGTTGCAAGCATCGAGTACCTGATTGGGGAGGTGCCAAAAGCTATCGACGAATCGCTTGACGGTACCGGAAGAATCGCAAGCATTGTAAAAGCTATGAAAGAGTTTTCTCATCCGGGAGTGAAAGAAAAAGTTGCTACTGACATTAACCGGGCAATCACTAATACTGTGACCGTTGCAAGGAACGAGTGGAAATATGTCGCTGATGTTGTTTTTGACTTTTGTGAGAATCTTCCTCACATTCCTTGTCTCCCTGGTGAGTTTAACCAGGTAATCATAAATATCGTAATCAATGCGGCACATGCAATAGCAGATGTAATTAAGCCAGGGGAAAAAGGTACCATAACGATTAAAACTACGGACACAGGTGAGCACGTAGAGATACGCATACAGGATACAGGGAATGGTATCCCATTAGAGAACCGTACAAAAGTATTCGATCCTTTTTTCACAACAAAACAAGTAGGTAAGGGGACTGGGCAGGGATTAGCGATAGCACGGTCTGTTATTGTCGACAAACACGACGGTACAATTACCCTTGAGTCTGAAGTTGGAAAGGGGACTGTTTTCGTAATCAGGCTGCCAATTGCGTAACTTTCAGTTTTTTTCTATGCCGAATGGAAAAGGATTGAATGGCCCTGTCAAGTATTCATTCAGGATCAAGCCGAATATTGAATTAACCTCTTTTAGTGTATAGCCCTACATACCCCAAAATTATTCAGGTCCGTTAATGCAGTCTTATATTGAGAGTCTTCCCTTGGACTGAATGGGATTACTGCTGTGTCCCCCCAGTTAGCAGAACTTATAGACAGCAGACAATAATAGTAAAAATCGTAAAATATAAGTTTAAATTTTCCCCTAAAATGGAATAATATTATCAGGAAGAATCATAGGCTGGTAAGGGATACTCAACAACCAGAACAAAATATAAAAAGCAGGTGAAAAAATGAAAAATAAAGTCGTAAGCATGGTTCCGGAAAAAATAGTAACTGATCTGACGGACTATAGAGAAATAAAATTAGCGACAAGAGAAGCATCAGAATATTTTAACAGTTCTGATCAGGGAGAACGTAGTTTTTACCGGGATATAGACAAAGTAAAAAAGCAGGTATCCTCTCTTTATACTCGAGATACACAAATGAAAGCGTTATTCTTGCGGTCAGGTGTTAATTTGGATACTCTCATGAGTAAACTCGAAAGCGTTCATAAACATTCTTTTATCGAGAAAAAGGGATTCGGACAATCATTTTATGAGCTACCTAATCTTCCTACCTTTGGAAAAAAAGAATTATATTCACAGAAAGATCCGGGGTTGCTAATAGGATTGCTTTTAATGATGGATACGGTCAGAAAAGATCTTACGGAGTTAACCTTCAGCATTGATGATTCCCTGGATATGGAATCAGTGAAGGATCATGCTGAGGTTCTGGTGGCTTTTATGAAGTTATTTTTATCTGACATAAAAAGCGAATATTTTAAATATCAGATAAAAACATCCGTGACGCCTTACTCCTTAAGCTGGTTACTAGATGGTTCTATGTCCGAAGCAACACAACTGTATAATGAACTGGTTGATAAAGCGTGCATTAATCAATCTCGACAGTATGATCCCCGGAAAAATATGTCTAATACCAAACTAAGTGATAAGTTTGAACCTTATAAAAAACTAATATTCGATGCATTAAATCTTTATGTGGGAGAAAAAGGAAAAGAACACGATAAATTAGATGTAATACTGACCTCTCCATATTCGACAGAAATATTAGCCGGCAGCTTTAGCGCCTTGCAGGAGATCAAGGAAAAAGTTGAGATATATGGTGATCTCGGGTTCAAGGAAAGAATAAATTTTGTATTAAACAACACAAAATCAAAATTTATTAGTTATTTTAAGGAGATTTTGCCGGATAACGAAATGGCAAAAATAAAATGGTAATCGGATGTTTAGAAAATGAATAAAAAAACAATAGCAATGCCACAAAGTAAAAATATTTTGTCTGAATTTAATAGAATGGTTTCCCTCAATGACAAATATAAATGGCTGACACAATTAAGAAAAGACATAAGTAACCATACTCCCTGGGATTGTATCGATTTTGTTATAAGTGAAGGTGTCATCAATAACGCGGGAGCATCACAAGTAGCAGTATATATGTATAACAGACAAACAGAGCGTCTGAAAATGATTAAGCTGTGTGGCAGAGTTAAGTTAAGTGAATTACATAAAAAATCAAAAGAAATATATAAGTGCAGGAAAATTACGGATGACAGCTTTCATGTTTATTATGATGTAAATGATCTAAGAAATTCAGAATTTGCAAAGCCTTCTATTATTCCCAGGGAGGGATACGAATGGTTAAATAGAATTGTAGAAAACGGACCATTTCAGGTCTACAAAGATTCGGGTGATAATAACTATTTTCTAGTTTTTAAATATCCTATAGATAATAATAGTGAGATGATAATAAAAGTTAACAAAGAAGAATTTTTTACCGCTGCAGTAGATGAACTGCAAGAGTTTTCACTTCTCTGTAAAGCAATGTTTTCGCAGGTTCGCAACCGGTTGCTAGCGGATAGGATCTTATTTAATTCGCAGGTCCTTAAGCAGGTTGATTTGAGTATTCTGCCCGAGAAAGGCGTGAGTGTTTCCTTGTTAGGGGTTGATGAAGCAATTATCAAGGAAAAAATAGAAAAATACAAAGATATCGTTCATTCTTTTCATATAGATGTTATGGATGGGCATTTTGTTCAGGCTTACCAGGTATTTGACATCCATGGACAGAATATTGACGTTAATGATTTTCCTTTTATGACCCAGCATCTCATCCGTAAGATCAAAGAAGAATACGATGTGCCGCTGGATGTTCATCTAATGGTCCGGGATCCTGAACAATATATAATAGAATACGCTATTGCCGGTGCAGATGTTATCACGATCTCTTTTGATCCAAATCGGCATAAACTCAAAAAATATCTTGGCCTAATCTCTAGCCTTGGAAAAATATCCGGCGTAGCTATAAGCCCTGATACTCCAATTAAAAGTATCGAAGATATTATTGAAGAAACGGACCTGATTCTGGTCATGACTGTTCCCCCTGGTAAAGGCGGGCAGAAGTTTGATCCGTATATGCTTGAAAAAATTGAGAGATTACGTGCGCTAATCGAACAAAAAGGGTTGAAAACGATCATCCAGGTAGACGGTGGTATTAACGAAATAACCGGTCCTCAAACAATTAATGCAGGAGCCAATTTTCTTGTTGCCGGGAGCGCACTTATCAAAAGCGATACCCCGAAAGAAACGGTTGAAAGAATTCTCGGGGCACAATTGCCCTAGTTCCCTTAGAAGTCTAAAGTTCGATATCTTAATAAACAACAATCCAGAATGATATGTGACTGTTTGTATCTTTTGAAAAACTTTTCTAAAAATAATAAATCTGATATTTTTTCGTACTCATTGATCAGTTTTTTATTCTATCAATATCAAAATGACCGTTCAGAGTCCCTTCCCTATTTTTATTCCTTTTCTTCTCCTTAGTTGTTCACGGTTTGGGTTCAAATAATACTTTGCCTGAAAAATTTACCCGTTTCTTTGATGATCAAAATGCTCCGTAAGAACAATATAATCATGGTTTGTTAATTAAAAATATCATGTTTAGACTTATAAGAAAAAGGGAATATTTTTTAGTATAAAAAATACGGAGGTGTTTTATGGTTAATGGTATCGAAGGTCAAGGTAATACGTCATTTATTGGGCGGGTAACTAACAGTTTAGTAAACGGGATAAAAAGTTTTTTCAAAAGCATAGGGCTTCCTGGTGTTTCTGATTTAATGGAAGCGGCAAGAAGTGTAAAAAATGAAACTGCGATTACTAATCCTGCTGAGGTGAGTAATAAAATTGAAGGTAATAGTTTGCTGGGTAATGATATAAAAAAGTTGACTGCGCACAACGCAGAGATTTGTGAAATGCAGGCGCAATTTGAAAATATGCAGTAAGGAGTATGTATGATATGAACGATATTACTGATTGGGTTAACCGCTCACAAATGAATCCGAATTGGCCAGTCTTCGGCAGTGATAATTCCACTAGTATTAATACAACAAAATTATTTGCTGTTAAAAAACCGGTTGTTATAGAACCTGATGCTGGTGTTTTTTCGGAATTTAATTTTTTTGTTTTTGTCGAAGAAGAGGATCAATCTATTAAAGGTATCTATTGGCAGGCTAGTCCGCAGGACAAGATTAAGGGATATTTGAAAGATATGAAAAGCGGAAAAATACAATATCTCGAAAATGGTGTTCTGGTTAAAACCATAGAACATCCGGTAGAAGAAGATACAAAGATGGAAAAGCTAATGAGCAGCTTCCGAAAAAAATATGCAGAATTTCATTGGCAGTTTAAGGTCTATGCAAATAAAGCTTATTTTGAGAAAAAGATGGTAGAATCAAAAGCGCTGAAGTGATGTTCCTTGTTATTGATCGGGTGCAGCATTTCTAATTCTCATAAAAAAACAACTTAAAGGAATAAAGGAATATAGGTCATGCTGTCAAAAATTATTGCAGTAAGAACAACTATAATAAATGATCGACTGATAGAACTGAAAAATAAAATAATGACAGGATATATACAAGCTGCATTATTTGATTGCGACGGTGTGATAACAGATACTGAGCCCCTTCATTATATATCTTGGGAAATGGCTTTTAAAAATGTAGGAATAACACAAAAACATGATCCGGCCCTGGTTCAGGGATTGCCTGGCCGTGTAGGTACTTTTAATGTATTAAAACAGGTGGATATGGTGCCTGCCGAAATGGATATCGCTATGCTTGAAAGCAAAATGCCGGATGCTGATGTGCAGAAGTTAAATATTTTGATAAAGAGTATTGTTAATGATAAAAATAAATACTACCTTGAATTGATAGAAAAAGAAAAGCTGATTCCAATGCCGGGGATCGAATCCTTATTAAAAATGTTACAAAAATATAATGTGAAAATGGCTTTGGTTTCTTCATCCTCCAGTGCGGAACAAGTATTGAAAAATCTAGGTTTAAATAAATATTTTGACGATTCGGCAATTATTACCGGTAAAGATGTAGGACAGTATAGCGTCCTGCAGAAAACCATATTAAGAGGAAAGCCTTATCCTGATGTGTTTCTTGAAGGTGCGGCACGTTTACGGGTGCTAGCGAAAAGGTGTATAGGATTCGAAGATACTGTCGGAGGAATAAGCGCGATAAATAATGCCGGCATTCTATCGATCGGGTATGACCCTACCCGGAAAAACGAACTGGGAGAGGCATATCTTGATATCTACAATTTTTCTCAATTAATTGATGTATTGGGTTAGTAAAATTTGAAAGATGACTATAAATATTGAATAAATATAGTGTTTAGGATCAAAGGACCTATATCCATCGGGATGTTCTGGTAGCTACGATAGTTCACTTAGGTCAGCTTATACGATACTCACTCATGTTGTAAAAGACATTTCTATTTAGATCCAATGACGCATCTTTTTCCTTATCATATTCTTTTTCTCGGCTGAATCGAAGTATTTGGGGACTATTTTCTTGGTCTGGAGAAACGGTAGTTGAATTTTAAATGTGATTGACCTTCTTTGACAGTGAATTTCGCTTGTTGAAAAGTTGTTATAAATTTATCGTAATGCTATACTTTAATATTTCCTATAAATAATGACGAAATAATGAGGATGTTCTATTTTGAGAAATTTACGCGCAACCTTAATCCTGTTTTTTATATTTTTTTCGTTTGCCTTACCCCTTGGTGCTGTGACAGATAATCAGGCAGATGATTGCATGTGCGGTGAAGAACTGGGGCAAGTTTTTGCTAATTCACCGAGAAACAAGTCAATACTATTTGCCAGGGAAATATTTCCTCCGGATGGCTATACGGATGTTGTCGCAGTTTTTTCTACTCGTAACTGCGCCAAATGTAAAAAATTGATTTATGATACTATCCCTGAAATTTCAAAAAAATTAAATAAAAAAACATATGTAGAGTTTTTTGCGCTGGATAACCCTGTTAATTATGAAATGCTCAGTTTTTTGCTTAAAGACAAAAATCTGGATGGAAAATTGTTGCCTGTTATCGTTGGCGAAGCCAATATCCTGTTTGGTGATAATCGTATTGAGAACGAACTAAAGCATCTATTGAAAAAAGGTTCAGATCGAGTGAGGCTCTATCAACCTTCCGATAGTGCAATACAGGAAGCTGCAGTAAAAGAATTGAAGCAATTCAAAATTTATCTTATTGCTGCTGCCGGTTTGATTGATGGAATTAATCCTTGCGCTTTTGCTACTATAATTTTTCTTATATCCTATTTATCAGTCCAGAAGATCAGCAGGAAAAATATTTTATACAGCGGGATTTTTTTTACACTGGGAGTATTTACTTTATATTTTTTTATTGGTATCGGGTTGTACGGGGTGTTTGTCAGGTTTTTTGAGAATGTGTTGGACCAGATTGATTATCTGAAGCTTATACTCGGTATTGTTATGCTGGTCCTGTTTGCGCTTTCTGTTTATGACGTTTTTGTTCTTCTATTCAAGAAAAAGAATGATTTGCTATTGCAACTGCCTAAGTCGTATAAACTTAAAATACATGAGTATATAAGAATCTCAGTCAAGCATAAACATCTCGTGGTATTTTCGTTTTTCCTAGGGATGGCTATTTCTTCGATAGAACTGGCATGTACCGGTCAAATCTATTTCCCGACCATCATGTATTTAATTAAAGAAAAAGCTTATTTTTATAATGCTTTGTTCTACCTTTGCTTATACAATTTTGCCTTTATCATTCCGCTTATACTTGTTTTTCTTTTAGTCTATTATGGGTTATCTATCGGGCAGATAGAGAAGCTGTTTAAGCAGCATCTATGGATTAATAAATTATTATTAGCGGTTGTATTTCTCTCGTTAGCAATAATATTTTTGCATTAAATATACCTGTTTGCTATAATTAAATTATAGAGGTTTAGGGTGTTTTTAGATGAGGGATACCGTAGAATTATTCGTTATTACAGATTTCTCGCTAATATATTGCATTAAAATAATGTTTGCTAATTTCTCCAGTTTATATACAAAACACATAAGAATATGATGAACTGATTTTTGGGCATAAGTTTTGGTCGTAGCAGTGCCTATGGGATATCTTAAAAAAGCAGTGAAAAACAGAATTATGTATATTTCTAGCCAGCACTGTAGTTGGTGTTAAGGATCATAGGTGCAAGAATAATTAATGACGGAAATTCTCTGGTTTGTCTCAGGGCTTTATTTAAATATATTGGGGAGGAAGTGCGACTATGTTTTATAATCTGAGCTTTTTTTCAATTAAAGCGAAAATAGCGGTAATTGCTAATGTGATTTGCGGTTTTTTGATTGTTATTGCAATTTTATCTGTTTTTATCCTTAGTACTATGGAACGTTCAATGGGAACGATATACAACGATTCGGTGTTACCAATGAAGGAATGGTCGCAGCTGAGATTTCATATAGAAACAATAAAAGGAAAACTCTATTATCATGTTGCGGAAAGTGATGAGGAACGCCTTACTGCTATAGAAAACGAAATCGACTCGCTGACCAGACAAATAAATGATCTATATATCTCCAAATTGAAAGTTGTTACAAAGAATAACAATACTGTGACTGATCTATCCAAAATTGATTTGAACAAGGAATCACTGCAGAATATTCAGCGTTTATTTCTGGTTGAATGGCAAAAGCTAGAATCTGACATTAAAGCGATAACCGAGATGAGTAAGTCTTATTTAAAAGAAGATGCCAGTAATAAATTAAAAACAGCGTTTGATTCGGTAGATAAGGTAAGCGACATAACATTCGAAAAATACATTAAGAATACATTTGTTTTATATCAAAGCAGTAAAAAAATGAATGTTAATAGTTTAATTATCTTTATTGTTATTTCTGTGCTGGCAGTTATTCTTTCACAAGTTCTAAGCAGAAAGATTTCACTGGATATATCTCAAAAACTAGCAATTATTAATAAATCATTTGAACAGATTGGCGCAGGCAACTTAACTACTCAGGTAACAATCAGCAGCCGTATTCCTGATGACTTGGATATTACCGCCAGACTGCTTAATGAAATGACGCAGAAATTGCAGGAAGTATTAAAACTATCGATTACTGCATCTGCTGCCACTAACGAGCTAATAATCCAGAGCAATAATAAAATTCAGGAAATAACTGATAATACTGATGAAATTAATAATAACATAACCAATGTTTCCAAAGCTGCTGAAAATCAGGTCAGAAACATTAACGAAGTACTGGATGAGATGAAAGAGATACTGGACGTGGCGGGAAATGTTTACATCGGTACTGATCAGCAGGTCAGGTTAATGAAACAATCAGAAGATAATATAAATAATAACAATACTATTGTAAATCAGATTAATGATTCTTCTCACATCGAGAAGAAAGAATTGTTCGAAATGAGGGCTATTGTAAACAATATGATCATGGCAATAAAGCAGATCAGTGCCGATTCTACCAATGCAGCTCAGGCCGCTGTTAATACCTCCAATATCGCACAGGACGGAAAAAACGTACTATCTGATACATTGGAAGGACTTACACAGATACATCGTAATATGCTTGAAGCAGGAGAAAAAGTACATAATCTGGGGGAACAATCATCAAAAATTATTCAGATAGTTGAAGTTATTGATGATATTTCAGGACAAACTAATCTGTTGGCTCTTAATGCTGCGATAGAAGCTGCCAGAGCCGGTGAGCATGGCCGTGGATTTGCTGTCGTAGCCGATGAGGTAAGAAAACTGGCGGAAAAAGCTGTTAAAGCTACAAAAAATATTTCCGATCTCATAAAGATAACCCAGGGAGAAATACAAAAAGTTACAGATTACTTCAGTAATGTCAGTAACAGTGTAAAAAAAGAAGTGGAAATGGCAAATCAAACCAAAGAAGCTTTTGTTAATATTGTTGAGGGAGTGAATAGCATTACTGCACAAGTACAAAATATTTCTGCAGCATCGGAAGAACTGTCAGCTTCGACATCCGATGTAACGGAAATGACTGATCATGTTTGCAACATTGTTGATAAAAATGTTAATACAATGAGCGATGTAGTAACTAATTTCGCCAAATTGAAGGAATCCATTACTGAAACGAGAACTTTTTCGGAACAAAGTAAAACCATGATTAATGAACTTAAAGAAAAAGATTTGCATGTTAATGATAAACTTGGATATATTTTGAACATTTCAAAAGATAACTCGGATTATGCAACCTCAACTAATGCTTCGATGGAAGAAATTGGTGATAAAATGAAAGATATTCATAAACAAATGAACGATCTATCAGTAATATCTACTGAATTATCGAAACAAGTAGGTATTTTTACTGTCTGATTGTGAATGGAGGTGAAAATAAATAGGGATTAATCGTTATGAGTCATTATCTATTTTGCTGCAAATTTCTGAGAGAATGATGCAAAGCAAGGTAGGGATTGGAAAAATAATTACAAATGTTAATGGGAGGTAATACGCATGATTAAAAAATTATTAATGATATGTAGTTTTGTTGTTTTATTGAGTACCGCTGTAATGGCTGAAGAGAGTTATCCGTTAAGAAAAACTTTCCCGGATTGCAAACCTATCAGTACTGCTGAATTAATTAAGGCATATGATGATGCCCTGATTATTGATGCCCGTTTTGAAAGTGAATATGATGTTGTAAGAATAAAAAATGCAGTCTTCTACCCTGCAGAGAAGATAACAAAGTCAGGGCTTGATAAGATTGTTAAAGCTTCAAATAAGAAGATTATTGTTTTCTATTGCAATGGTATTACCTGTCCAAAAAGCTATGAGGCAGATAAAAAAGCTCTAAGTTTTGGGTATACCAATTCTTATGTCTACGATGACGGTATATTTGATTGGATAAAATCAAATTCGGACGAGGCATTGTTTTGGGGTAAGCCTTTTACCGCCGCATCTCTTAAAAACTTTAATCAGATACAGAGTGCATCAAAGAGTGTTTATTTAGGCACCGAGGCCTTTCTGAAAAAATATAAGGATGAGGGATATGAACTTATTGATTTAAGAGAGCCTTTCTCTCAGGCAGACTTCGGAAAAATTACGATGCCAAAGGTTAAGGTTATTACTTTTGATAAAATTGTTGATTTGATGAACAAAGGTAATGCAAAGGCAATTCCTGATTCTAAGTTTCTTGTTGTTGATAACGTAGGAAAACAGGTTGGCTGGTTATACTATTACCTCAAGAAGCATGATAAAACCGATTTTTATTTTCTAAAAGGTGGCGTCAAAAAATGGCAGGAAGATGGCTTTGATTTAAGTGGTGAAAAAAAGTAAGAATTTCTAATGGGCTGAGTCGGATTATCTCAAAGCTATCGAGATAATCTGACTCGGTTGTTTTATTTTATTCTGTTTTATTGCTGTTTCTTCTAGTAAATTTCATGGTTTTTGACATGGTTTTCTCAGGCTTTTTGGGCGAGTTCCCAGCTTTTCTTTGCCCTTTCTTTTGTCGATAACTCTAGGTACGTACTTACTGAGGACAATCTCTCAGTTTCCATCATAGAATAAATCCTGACAGTCTTTTCCGTTATAGTTTGAACTGCGAGACGTTATCCGTTAGGTTAATCGCCAGATTCCGGATATTAGCTATCATCTCATTAATACCTAGAGTAACCGCGGTGATCTCTTCGGATGACGCGTTGACTTCTTCTGCCGTTGAGGAGTTGTCTTCTGCCAGATTCACTACATTATCCACCTTTTTGATAGAATTTTCGTGACCGCTTCTCATGGCATTTGATAGTTCTTTATTGTTATCTGCGACTTTCTTGATCTCATTGAAAGAGTTGACCATACTTTCCGTATTGCCAACAGCTTTCGTTACTGATACCAGCGTCTTCTCAACTGTTTGGGCAATGTTATTAATACTATTTACTGTCTCTCCGCTGGAAGCGTTTATTTCTTCCGCAGCAGCTGAAATACTCTGTATCTGCTGGACAGTATCCGTTACCGCATGAATTATCTTTGTCAGCTCTTCCCTGGCCTGGCTGGCAAGCTCCGATCCTTTTTTGACTTCAAGTGTACCTGTTTCCATGGATTTAACAGTTTCGACAGTTATACTTTGGATGTTTTTGATTATTGCTGCTATTTCTTTGGTCGCTTTTGTTGATCTTTCGGCAAGCTTTCGTACTTCATCGGCAACGACCGCAAAACCACGGCCCTGCTCACCTGCCCTGGCCGCTTCTATTGCAGCATTAAGGGCAAGCAGGTTGGTTTGGCCCGCTATGTCATTAATCACTTCGACGATCTCGCCGATTTGTGTAGAGCTTTCACCAAGAAGGTTTATTTTGTCTGCCGTGTTCATAACAGTTTCTTTTATGTTGTTAATACTATTAACGGCATTTATAACAATTGTTTCGCCGTTAGCGGCGATGCGGGCTGTTTTTTCGGAGTTCTGCGAAACGTTGTTGGCTTCTATCGAGACCTGCTCTATGGCGCGGGCCATTTGTTCAGTGATCATTTTTGCGTTCTTTATTTCGTCACTTTCTTTTTTCGCTTCGTTATAGAGGCCGGAAATAGCTTCGTTATTTTCATTTATATTTTTAACAGCCTTGCTGATATCTGCCACCTGCTTATCCGCACCCTGTGCGACCTTATTGATAATTCCCATTTTCTCGCCAAGATCAGCCTTAACGTAACTGAGATCAGTAACCTGTCTACCTGCTGATTCGGCTACTGAAGTGATTGCCAGGGTTATCTGCTCTACCCCTGTTGCGCTTTCCCGGTGCATTGTGGATAGATCCTGGAACTTTTCGGTAATGGTTAAGGCAAGCTCCTTAACGTTTTTGATAAGGTTCTTTAAATCTCCAACCATGGTATTGATACTCGTGTTTATCTGGCCTACTTCATTATTGTTTTTGCCGTCAAGGATTACATCCAGTTCGCCTCTTGATATCTTCTTCAGTGCTTCTACGATCGTATTGATAGGTGCCGACAAAGAACTTATTATAATCAATGCAAATATTATCGTAACTAGAAAACCGGCTACTGCGATAGTGATTAGTAAGAAGGTACGCTGAGATATAATGCCTGTTGTGTCTTTTTCCAGCTTGCTGTTCATGTCAGTAGCTGCTGCGACGACTTTATCGACGTACCCGCGATGCTCCTGGTATTTTTTCTTTAGGATACCCATTGCCAGTTCAGAAGCTCTGTCTTTATTTCCTTCAAGGATAGCCGGAATAAACTTACTGTCCCGAATACTAAAGAATTCAATTGCCGGATCATACGCATGAAGCACCATATCATCTTTCATTTCTTTAGGCGCAAACGGATTAGTCCAGAAAGAATATCTATCTTTATTTATCCAGTATTCATGCCTGACATCATAATCTATCTTCAATTGCTTGCTTTTTTCCAACAGGATTTTTAATTCTTCCTCGTCATTATTATTTAGCATTTCAAGTACGACAAGATAGGCTTCGATAATATATTCCGGAGGAGGCAGGATATCGGCTATTAGATCTTTTCCCAGTACAATGTTTGTATAGATAGGACCGTTAACCTTTACCTTGTTCAGTGTAGTATATGAATATATCCCGAATACCAGAAACGCCAGTGAAAATATGCCGATAGTAAGCAACAGTTGATCCTTTATCCTCAAGCCCTTTATATAATTCAACATCCCTGAAATCTCCTTTTTAATCGATATTTAAGTCAATATTTTGTTGTGCTCTTAATTTAACTGAACATACAGAAATAGCTATAATTACTCTCGGAAATCTTAAAAAAAACCACATTGAAGAATCGAATAGTTATGTTTGCAAGAAAATATAGAAAAACAACGTGCTATGCTGAATTCCATATATGATATATAACAAATTTTGTGCCAGGTTGTTGTAAATGCTTTTTTGTTAGGGTAAATCGATATTGAGTGGCAATCTGGTATTGCATCGATATATGAAAGTTATACAAATTAGTATTTTTAACATGGATATATCTACATAAATGTAATTAATTTGACCTTTATAATCAATAAAATTCTACCAGCTCGACTTGAGCGAACAAACTTTCAGGTTTTTATGAAGAATAAGCCGGTATATCGCAGTTTTTTTTTAAGAACGTTTTTTTGCCTGCATAGAATCGAACTATTCCCGATTTGAAGTGTCAGGATAGTGCAGCAGGGCAATCGCATGTCATCCCTTAATATCATTATCAGGGAGCCATAGCTATAAATATGTGTGAATTCCAGCTAAACACTTGCTGGGATCAAAGTAATTGACAAAATTAGGTAAAGAACTATTTGATAAATACAAAAAATTATTATAAAATTAAAGTATGAAAAAAGAATTAATGGCCTTACTTCAAGTAGCAACCGATCTGATAAGATTATACCCTAATGATAACAATTTGCATGTCATTGCAAGAGATCTAACTGATAAATTATCTGAGTTGCAAGTTAAAATAATGCAATTACAAAAAGAAAAGTTTGATGAATCAACGAAGTGCAATGCACAGATACTAAAACTCCAACAAGAAATAAAACATTTAAAGAAATAATCCCTCGATATTAAAAAGAACCGAATGGTGAGCTGAAATAAGCTGATGTTTTCGTTTGCCATATTCACGATAAATCCTATGAAATTAGAAGTAAATCATCAACCCGCAATAATTTCTCCAAAATATTTTCTAAATATCCGACAAAATAGTTCCAAGTAACGGGAACTATTTTTAGCGGTAATTTGTATTATCTATAAAGGTGGACATTTTATGAATATCGAGCCTGAGCTACATGTTATCCGAGCATTTCAGCAAGGCGACTCTGATGCCTTCAAAACTATCTATGACCTGACACAAGGGTACGTATACTCTATCATCTATAAAATGGTTCTGGACCGTGAGGAAACGAAAGATCTTACTCATGATATTTATGTGAAAATCTATGAAAACCGGAAAGTGTATGTTCCGGGTAACAAGTTCACGACATGGCTTTATCGTATAGCGACGAACCACGCTATTAATTATTTGAACAAAAAACGGTCTTTTTTTATCAGATTACCTCAGCTATTTTTTCATCATAGCTCAGATACTAGTGAATATGTGGTTGAAGAAGATATTCCCCCTATACAAAAAGCATTAAAGCAGCTTAAGCCGGAATATAGGATTTGTGTAATTTTGCGGGATATCGAAGACCTGTCATATGAGGAAATTGCAGAACAGCTTTGTGTAAACATAGGGACAGTCAGGTCGAGAATAAACCGGGGAAGAAAACAGCTTCTCGATAGCTATATAAAGGAGGTGGGCCAATATGAAATTCAAGAAGCGAGACAGTATTCTTTATAACGGGTATATACGTCCTGAGCTGAAATCCATAACCTTGGATAATCATCCAGCAGAAATATGGGAGAGGGTAAGGACAACATTGGAATCGAGAGAGCAGTCAAAGAACTACTTTCAGTATATTCAAGAGTTATTTTCATTTAGGACCAAAAAAGGTTTTGCTTTGGCAGCCAGTCTTGCTCTGGTTGTCTTTGCATTATTCACAGGAACAAAAGAACTTATTATGTATAAAGAAACGAACTTATATATCAATGATCTGATGCAGTCTACCTATACAGATGAACCTTTAGTAGAAGATGTAAAGTTGCCGGGAACTTTTTAGTCGGTCGATTGTATAAAATTATAGGAGGGAATAATCATGAAACTACTTTTTATTTTTATTATTATAATAGTTTTGTATGGATCAACGCTTTATGCCTCGGTTGAAAATCTGATCGACAAACTGGATTTGACACATCCTCAGGTAAAAAAACTCAGAGATCAGCAGTTAGAACATACAAGAACAATGGAATCACTTAAAACTAAAATATCAGAAAATGAACAAATACTTAAGAAGGAGATGACGAGCGCCGAACCTGACAAGGAAAAAATAAAAATGTTTACCAAAACACTGAACGAATTGCGAGACGATCTCTTGGAGAAAAAAGTGGATGCGATTATGGATATGAGAAAAGTAATGACCAAAGATCAGCTGAGAAAGATGGACCGGGTCATGGAACGAAGCGAAAAGGGCGAAACTCGGGTAGGGAGGCCGAAAGAGGTAAGGAATAAATCAGACCGGGAAATCAAACCACGAGCAATCACTGTACACAGCCGTAGACTTCGTTAGGTCTCACAGGATATGATAGAGTAATAGAGAGCTGACGTGCCATATCCGCAAAAGGGACGATACAGCTCTCGGGATTTTTCTCAAACAATGAATAGAATTGCTTTCTTGTCTTGTATTTTCCTTATTCTCATTATTCCTATATCAATATATCCGGATGTACTCATTAAACCTGCCTTGATCCTAGACAGCGGAGCTAACAGCACAACCTATATGGCTTCCCGCAATATAACCTCCGGAATTCCGTCAAGGACCGAGTTCTCTATAGTTTTGGCTTCTTATCTTAATCCGGATATTTACCTGGAAGGAACCTATTTATATTCTTGTTTGGTGCAAAAAGGTAATAGTTTTCAACGTTCAAATAATCTGGAAATATATGGAGAATATTTGCTTGCGCCGGAAATGAAAGCTGGTATTTCTTTTGCTTCCGGGTTGAATAAAGACTCCCTCTATTCTCAGCATGATTACCTCCAGATGTCTATGGACCCAACCCTATATTACCAGTTAGGGCCCTATTCTGCATTAGCCCTATCGTTTAATTACAAAAACACATTCTATGACTCCAATGAAAGTTTAATTTCGAACGAATATTATGGTACTTTCACCTGGCAGTTATTTCCTTGGCTTATGGGTGCCGTGGGAACGAAGCTGATAAACAATACCTCAAGAACGGAGTCATATGCCAGCAAAGGACATGGATATAACGTGACGGCAGTATTCTATCCATCAAACGAGCTGTCGTTCACATCAAAAATAGATCTTGAGTTTCTGGATTATCCATCCCCTCGAAGGCATGACGAAATCAGTGTACAAAGCTACCAGATAGATTACAGCTTCTGGCATAATTTTATGCTAAAGGCCGGATATATTTTTAGTGTTGATAATTCGACAGATGATGACAATCGCTATGCCAATAAGGTCTCATTCCTGGGTGTGTCCTATTCATTACCTATCGGAAACCAGTTTCCCAATAAGAATTCTTCTTATGTCTCGTATTTACTGTCCGAAGCGCAAACCTGCATAAACAAAGATCAGTATGCCAGTGCCCGGAAATACCTGCATAGAATACTCCTCAGCAATGGGAAAAACTCAGAAACTCTCTTCTGGTTAGGGTTCTCATATCACAAAGAAAAAGAATATGCGAAGGCTATAGATTGTTTTAACGAAGTACTAAAAGAAGACAGCACCTATATAGAAGCATATTATTTGTTAGGGCATAGTTACATAAAAGCCAAACAGCCTGTCCAAGCGAAAAAAATACTAGCAACTCTCTACAAAATAACCAAAGATAAAACCGTGCAGGAAATATTGAAATCTCTCTAACTCATTGATTTTTCCAGGAACTTATTTTGATTCCATTTGTATCAATAAAATAAATCATAATAAAGGAGAGTATTGTATGTTTCATTATAAAGAACCGGGTCTGTTTCTTGTCTTCCTGGCTTTGTTATTTTTGGTGGGTTGCCAGAACATGTATCAATTTAGTAGCACTGAAGAAGGTCGGTTGCGGATTAATATCACCGATGCCCCGGTGGATTCTCTGGATATTTCCGGTGTTTACGTTACTGTGTCGGGAATAGAGGTCAATCATAACGGACAATGGGTAACTTGGAAAGTTTTGGATCATCCTATGACCTATAATTTATCGCAGCTGCGAGAAGGGAAATCTGCCCTCCTTGGTAATTCAACGTTGCCTGCCGGAGAGTATGGTCAGATCAGGTTTGTCCTGGATACCGGGGGCTCGGATCAAATAACATCAGAAAACAGTGGATGTTATGTCGAACTTACTAGTGGTGAAAAGAAACCTTTATTTATACCCAGTGGAGTAAATACCGGATATAAAGCAACCGGGACATTTACTGTTCCAATCAATGGAAGCGTTGATATTACCGCTGATTTCGACCTGAGAAAATCACTCACCAAAACAGGGACCAAAATTGCCGGCAATGAAAGGTATATACTCAAACCAACGATCAGGCTCATAGTTAACAATCAGGCCGGGGATATCAAAGGCTCTGTCCAGGGGATAAACAGTTACTCTGATCTTGTTATTTATGCCTACAGGGTTAACACGTTTGATCTGAGCCAGGTAAGTGCAAATAACCTGTTATTTTCAGATAGCATTAACAGTGCAAAGGTTAATGATGACATGACCTTTGTCATCCCATTTCTTGAAGAGGGGACGTACGATCTGATAGTTGCAGGCTATAACGGAACAGAATTCGGTGTTGTACTGGGATATGTCACTGATGTTCCGGTTGGTGCAAAAAGTACGACGATGAAATACCTTAATCTTCAGAACCTTACCGGGTTTTAAGTGATTGTCTATTAGTACAGGGCAAGTCACATTGACATAACCATCGGCGTCCTTTAAAGTACCCCCGATTTGAGCCAAAGCTATCTGGGAGGTGCTGTATGAAAAGCCTTAAAGGTACTAAGACCGAACGAATTCTACTTACTGCATTTGCAGGGGAGTCGCAAGCAAGGAACAGGTATACTTATGCTGCCGGGGTTGCAGTAAAAGAAGGGTACGAACAAATCGCGGCAGTTTTTCTGGAAACTGCCGATAACGAAAAAGAGCACGCCCAGAGGTTCTACCGTTTTTTAGAAGGGGGCATGGTAGAAATAAATGGTACGTATCCTGCGGGAGTCATTACCTCAACCGATAATAATCTTAGGGACGCAGCGGCAGGAGAGCATTTGGAATGGACTATGTTATATGTTGATGCTGCAAGCATTGCGAGGGAAGAAGGGTTCCCTGAAGTTGCTACCCAATTTGACCGGATTGCGGAAGTGGAAAATCAGCACGAAAAGAGATACCTGAACTTATTACAAAATCTGGAAGAAAAACAAGTGTTTCGTAGGTCAGTGTCAGTTGAATGGAAATGCCGGAATTGTGGGTACCATCATTTCGGGGAAGAAGCACCAAAATCCTGCCCGGCATGCGCACATCCGCAAGCATATTTCGAACTGTTTGTTCCGACGTATTAAATAAAGGGGACATATAATTAAACTAATTTGCTAATAAGAAAACTCATCTGTGTTACCGCTAATTATACCGGGATGTTCGTCGTATCCGACAATCTTGTTTGCCTTTTTCGCCCGAATTCTTTCCCGGAAGTATCTTATACCCTTCACCTCTAATTCATGGAGCTGGCCTATGATCATCCCATCAGGTAAGTGTTTCATCTAGCAATTCAGTGCTTTTTTGTAATTCGCGGGCAGAATGTAAGAATTGATCTACATCCATTTCTTTGAGAAAAACAAATCCCCGGGTGGTTTTTAAGATATTGCTCTGAACATCGGTGAAAGCCTCGTTTTTGTAATAATCATCACCCAGCAATTGGGTGATGATATTCTTCTGCTCAGCCTGTATTTTGACAGCTAAGCCAGAAAAAGGACCATCATACTCATAACTCGGGAAGGATGCGTTCTTTTGTGATGAAAAACAACTCAGGAACATTTTTTGCATTTCAAGCAGATCTGCATTTTGGACAGGGATAAAGGTAGTGGCCTCTGCCGGGGTGAACCGGTACCAGATATTCCGGTAACCCCAGAACAATGGCTTTTTGTCCGGTGCCATACGAATAGCCTGGGCTATAATCTGCAATACTTTATAATGAGTATCCGGGCCACTCCCTTCGGGATCAAAAGCAACTGTGACGAAATCAGGGTTTATAGACTCCATAAGTTCATAAACCGGGAGTGCATCCTCATCAATAGTTGGAGCAGGAGTGAAGAGGTCTCCGGTATAAAAATGCAGGCGCATATGATGAATATTGTAATTGGGAACCCCAATGATATTCCACTTTCTGTCAGACTCAGTTTCCCTGATAGCTCCCTTGAATATCTGTATATCATGCGGATCTTTCTGTCCGGGATACGCGTTATGGAAATACGTACGCAGTTCCCTGATCTTTACATGAACATGATCAATATCGGTAATGGTAAAACATCGGATAATTGTTTTAACGAAAAGCAGCTCTTCCACTGCATGCATTTTTTCATAATCATTGCTTTTATAAGCCGAAGTGAACTGCTCCAGAATAACACGTTCGTGATGATTAAACAGGAGATCCAACTCGTCGTTCGTGTAGACCCGGTCAACTTTGATTAACAGGTCTTCCACGAAATGGTTCGACAACGCATTGAAGCCACTGGTCAAATAGGCGGAGAAGTTAGTATTGGTATGCGCCAGGTAATTCATGGCGGGCAAATATGATAACATAATGTCATCATGATGAGGTGAAGTATGGAGGATTGTTTTTCCCTGCGGCAAATGAAGGCCTCTCTGTATCTTTCTGATAATTGCAGCTTTTGTTCCCTGTAATAGATGATCAATATTTGCGGGTTCCAGTTTTTCCAGTAATGCTTTTCCCTGCAGATGACTGCGCAGGTCCTCGATCTTGAGATCATCGAGTTTCTTTCCGCAGTTTAAAGAAACAGTAATGAGTATATCATCAATAAGGTGCTGGTTGGCAGTTCCTGTCGGGATAACTTTGAGGTCCTCAATTTCTCTGGCTTGCAGCCGGGATGCAGCTCCTTTGGTCAGATAGAAGCGGGCGTTAGTCCGGTCCTGTAATATAGCTGCTGGATAGTCCGGGTGCTGCCGGTTTTGGACTGCACTGGCAACCATGACTGACTTCGCTTCACCTGAAGCTATTATAATAGCTGTAATATCCTTATTCTCTATTATGGTTCCCAGTCCTATTGTGATGACAGCTTTGTTCCGCGCTGTCTCAATCCCGCCCAGGTCAGCCGCAGCAGCAGCTGCACTTTCATAGTTGAGAGCTAGTAATCTTGTCCTGCTAGAATAATCTGATCCTTTAATATTAAATGCGATATGGCCGTCAGGACCGATACCGCCGAGGAAGAATCCTATACCGCCCCATGAACGTATCTTTTTTTCGTAATCGAGACAATAGTTGTCGGCCTCCAGGATAGCCTGTTTCTGAAGTATTTCGAGTTTATTTCGCGGTTCCCGTTCTCTGAGCAGAAGATCGACGTTACCCTTTGGAAAAATCCGGTGATAGTTTGTTTTTGACAATAGCCCGATTTTGGAACTATCAATTAACAATGCGTTCACTTGTGTAATTCCGAGTAAAGGAAGATAGTAATTCCGTACATAATAATTAAAACTGTTATGCTGGCAGGGATCGATCGGATAGAACTCGTCGATTTGAATGAATTTTAGCCTGGTAGTGTCCGGGAAGTGAAGGTTGTCAATTCCATTCGATTTTAAGTCGAGCTGGACTCCCTGGTCATTCCAATGGGCTTTATAGTGATGGAGGTATTTAATAAAATATTCCGGTGATTTGCCTGTGGGAAGCGCTATGACTCCTTCCGGATGAGCGATAACCCATTCCAGAAAGCGGAGGACCGTTAGCTTGCCAAGTTCAACAACATTCTGTACCTCGATAACCGGGATTTTTTCTTGAGGATAGATCAGTTCTCTGGTACTTTGCCTTAGATAAACTTTTTCGACGGCACTCAAATGATACAGAATCATCATCTCCTTAATCTTATAGCTTTCTCTTTAATACAAGCAGGTATATTAAAATTATAACACGAGAGTAATAGTTATTCTTTATTAAGCAATCTGTAAAAAATTGTATCCTGGTAATTGCCAGGTAATAATTAGAGGTTTTTTTATAAAAAATAATTTGATGATGCCTGGGCTTAAAGTTAGATGGTATAGGCTCTCCAGCCATAATGTGAAGTTGTTTTACTCAATTCTATAACTTATAATTTAAATATATTCTATGAAAAGGGGAGCATTATGAAAAAGGCAATTATTGCATTATCATTTTGTATTGTTACAGGGAGTTGTGCCTGTGCCGAACTTCAACTTGGTTTTCAGTTTAACTCAAGGTCAGCTGACAGCGAACTGGAGTTTTCTTTAAATAACCTTAATCACAACGCTCGAGGTGATATCGATTCGTTTTCTACGAGAATGAACGTAACTTACGGAGTTCCGAAGCGAGAAGTCCACAATCTGATAATTGTAGAGAAGCTGGATCCTGCTGATGTTTATATGGCCGTGAAACTTTCAAAAATGACGAAAAGGCCAGTTCGTGAGATTGTCCGGCGGCGTCACGGTAGAGGGTGGGGCGTTTTGGCGCACGAGATGGGCATCAAGCCGGGATCAAGGGAATTCAAAGAACTGAAAGGCGGGGCAGACGTAATTGTTGTCGATAAGACTACCCGCCGTGAAGTAATCATTAAGGACCATAAGGGTAAAGAAACCTGGAAACCTGGGAAGCATAGCAGTCACGGGAAACATGGGCATTAGGAAAGAGAAGTGGATTAATTAAAGTGCTATTCGATCAGGAGTCCTCTCGAAATATATAATAATTATATTCTTAGTGGAAAGTATAGAAGAATTATCTGAGTTTATAATAAATTGGGAAACAAAAGGAGTTATAAATGGATCTTAAGCTTACGAAGGAACAATGCTTTACATTAACTAAGATGCTCTATGTTGCAACGTTTGTTTGTGACGGTTTTGCTCCGGATCAACTGTATGAGGACATGGCTGAATTACAAAAATACGTGCTGTTGTCTACGAGAGACTATCAGCGTGATGTGGGAATTCCGTGCAGTGAAAACTTGCCGGGCGAACAAGCCTATGACGAGGAACTCTGTCCGATAATCGATAGGTTTCAACATGATGCGTTCTGGGATCATTTGACTGACGAAATGGTAAATAATGAGCTACGTAACCAATTCACGCTCAAAAAGTTCTCTGCCTTATCTCTTGAAGAAAAATTAATTTTGCGTCTGCCGCTAACTGAAAAATACGAAAATGAATTCGAAGAAAACGGTGTACAGAACTTAGTCATTCAAAGGTAGTGGCAGAGATACTTTTTTTCGATATTCGCAGAAAATAACAGTTGATTGACAGCGGGATAAGATCGACTATAATGCCGGGTAGCTAGCGAGTGTCCACTTTAAGTACCTCCGGACTTAGGTCCGGGAAGAAAGAAGTGGACATCTTTTTTGACCCGGAAACAACTCCCGCAGCAATGAACCCGATTACGTTTGTCAAGAAAATCTAATGGCGAAATCGCTTAATTGAATAGTCTGCAACTATAGAAATAATGATTATCGCTTGAATGAAATAGGAGTATGAAAATGATCACTCTTGCCGATTATTTTTAACCTTGATTTTGAGCAGCCGCTCATTATAATAGCCAAAAATTATTAATTTTTAATGGGTCCATGCTTGAAACTGAAAGGTTGATATTATGAAAATCTATGATCTCATTGTTGTTGGAAGCGGGGTGGGCTTGACGGTGTTGAGCGAGGGCATTGATCAGGGACTTGAGTGTGCTTTAATCGAGAGTGGGAAGATGGGTGGTACCTGTTTGACGAGAGGATGTATTCCATCCAAGATACTCACTGAACCGGCAGACATAATCCGGCAGGAAGAGCGGGCAAAAAAAATTGGTCTTAGCTTCGAGATTAAGGAATATGACTGGGATCTGATAGCTCAACGGATGTGGTCGCAAATTGATGAGAGTAAAGCCATGAACGAGAGTTTGTCTTCGATAGAAAACTTAACCGTTTACCGGGGAGTTGGCGAGTTTACCGACGAATATCGAATGAAAGTAAGAACCAATGCAAAAGGAGATTATTCCGAAGAGTTTGTAGGGAAAAAGATTCTTTTGACGAGCGGGGCTAGACCGGTTATTCCTTATATTGAAGGCATTGAACAGGTTGGCTATGTGACCTACGAGACGTTTTTCGGTGACAAGTTCCCTCGTTCCCCGTGGAATAGTTTGATACTTATCGGTGGGGGAACTATTGCCGTTGAGTTTGCTCACATTTTATCAGCCTTTGGCACGGATATTACTATTGTTGAGATGAAACCGCGACTCGTCTCGACGGAAGAGGAGTTGATCAGCCGGAAACTGGAAGAGCAGTTCATTGTTCGAGGTATGAACGTATTTACGACGTATCGGGCGGTGAGTGCCAGAATTGAAGAGGGAATGAAGGTTGTTACCGTAGAAGATACCCTGACAGCTGAAAGAATTGAACTGGAAGCAGAAGAGATATTTATTGCAGCTGGTCTAAGATCAAATGCTGATGTGCTCAATGTTAATAAAACCGGAGTTCACACGGACAATAATGGCTGGATTGTGACAAATGAATACCTTGAAACTTCGAAACAGAATATCTGGGCATTTGGCGATGCGAATGGAAAATATCAATTCCGGCATAAGGCCAACATGGAAGCGTCAATTTGCATGCAGAATATGTTCGGAACCAAAAAAATCGCGGTTGATTACTCTTCAGTTCCCTGGGCGGTTTTTTCTGATCCCCAAATTGGGCATGTCGGGATGACGGAAGAAGAGGCGATAGCCAAAGGTCACAAAATCTATGTTGCTGAAAACAATTATTCTTCAGTTGCTAAAGGGTTTGCTATGGGGCTTGAACCGGGAGATTATGACGACGGGTACTTCAAGCTGATAATTGACAGGTCGTATAAGATCCTCGGTGCTCACGCGATAGGCCCGGAAGCAGCATTGCTTGTTCAGCCCTTTGTTTATTTGATGAATGCAGGCTATACCTGCGAAGGGCTCATCCAAAAAAGAGGCCGGGGAGTAACTGCAGACAAGCTGTTAAAAGCCTGTCCGGGTGCCGGGACCTTCCTTCCTCTTGATAGATCTATGGTTATCCATCCCTCTCTAAATGAAGTTGCCGGCTGGGCGATAGGGAACCTGCGATCGGTTAATATTCCACACGAACATGCTGCCTAGTTTTAGAAGTATACGATATCGTTGTACTTCTCAATAAATATCGGCAAACTTGGAGATACTTACTCTATTTGTGGGGACAATAATTATGGGAGACTTTACTTTAAACATCGTAATAATGGACAATTTTCGTCCCTTGCAATTTGATGCCTCTTTGACTAAGATCAGTCAGGGTTTAGTAAGCGATAATAAATAATGCAAATTATGTTGATAATATACCGTTATTACTGTCAGGAAAAGTACAATTTATTATATCGAAAGTAAAATCTGAAGTACTATGGGAGAGGCAGTCCGGTTAGGTACTCGTAGTCAAAGGATTTTTTTTAATTGAAGGGATTAATTTCAATGAAGAAGATGTATCTTAAGGAATGGTTCACTATAAAGTTTGCGGATTTTACAACATTAGATCGTAACAATATTGCAGATAATTCCTTTTACGATAAGTTTTATACGAGTTTTTTTTCGAGATACCTGTCATTTCAGGAATTGCCTTGGGAATGGAGAGAAGAAAAAAGAGAAGTTGCGGAATTTATTCTCCAGAATACCCAGGTTCATACTTCCATATTATCCATTGGGTGCGGGATTGGGTATGTAGAGTATCTCCTTGGAAAAGTCGGAAGGGACATTACCGCGATAGAGCCTTCCGAAAAAGCTTGTAAGTTTCTGGATGGTTACAGCACGACAAAACTATTCCACGGGTATTTTCCTCAATGTTTTTCTCAGCCCACTCAATGCAATTATGACTTGGCTTACATGGTATATGTTGATTATGTCTTTAGTGATAAAGAGCTTTTATATTTTTTAAATAAAATTATAGCTTCCGGGATAAAAGATTTTATATTAATAGCTACAAGGAGATATAACAGGAAGTCCTATAGATTGCTTGCCAAAGAATTGGTCAAGGATATACTGGCAGCCTGTAATGCCTATAACCCCGGTCAGTTCTGGGGGTATCTTAGAAAACCCTCAGAATTAATATGTCTGTTCCATCTCAGCGGCTTTAATAAAATCGAGCATGGACATTTGCATAATGGATTATTCTGGATCAGAGGGAGAATGGCTTAGTTGGTAAGGTCTTTGATTAGATCATCTTTGTTCTCAAGACCAACCGAGAGCCGTATCAGATCATTTGTTATTCCCAGCTTTCTTCGCTGTTCCGGAGGGATTGACGCGTGGGACATTCTGCATGGATAAGATAGGATAGATTCAACCCCTCCAAGGCTTACGGCAACAGTCCATAGTTTGGCTTTTTTCATTATATCCTGTGCGATTTGTTCTGTAGTAGTTTTGAATGATACTACAGCTCCAAACCCGCGTGCTTGTGCTTTTAAGATATCATGTCCGGGATGGCTGGCTAATCCGGGATAGTATACTTCTTTGACCCATGGTTGGGTTTGGAGCCATTGTGCAATTACAGTTGCCGATCGTTCTTGGATTGTCATTCTTGCCGAGAGGGTCTTAATGCCCCTTAAGAGAAGCCAGCAGTCCTGAGGCCCGAGAACTGCTCCAAGCGAATTCTGTACGAAGTAGACTTTCTCCCCGAGCTGTGTGCAGTCAGTCACAACAATCCCGGCAATCAAATCGCTATGGCCTCCAAGGAATTTGGTTGCACTATGGATACTTATGTTTATGCCATAATCAAGAGGGTTTAAGAGATAGGGCGACATGAACGTGTTATCTATCATAGTGATCAGGTTGTTCTCTTGGGCTATCTTAGCTGCTCCGACAAGGTCGACGATCCTGAGTAGCGGATTCGAAGGTGATTCTAAGAATAGTACCTTGGTTTCCTGCCGGATTGCATTTTTGATTTCTTGGAGATTGCAGGTATCCACGAAGGAGTGGGAAATACCGTATTTCGTCAGGAATTCTGTTATCAGACGATAGGTGCCGCCATAAATATCCCGGGAGAGGATAATGTGGTCATTCGTTTTCAGTAGAGCCAGGAGTGCCGCTGATACCGCTGCCATTCCGGATGAAAAAGCAAAAGCGTTTTTCCCTTTTTCCAAGATGGCCATGGTTTTTTCTAAGGCACTTCTTGTAGGGTTTTCGGAGCGAGAATAATAGTAGTCCTGCTTGCAGTCGATGTCCTTTTGCCTATAGGTGGAAGCAGTCTGGATAGGGATGCTCATCGCCCCTGTTTGTTCATCAATTTCATTTCCATTATGCAGAATCAGCGTATCAAAATCCATGCTCTTCTCCCAACCTTGTATTTAATCAAAGTGCAGCCTCTTCGAAAAGCCATGTGCTAAGGTACCGCTCACCAGCATCAGGTAAAATTACGACAATACGTTTGCCGCTGTTTTCCGATCTTTTTGCCACTTCAAGTGCAGACCAAAGCGCAGCTCCCGATGATATGCCGACAAGAATTCCTTCCTCTTTTCCGAGTCGCCTGGCTGTTGTTCCGGCATCTGAATCTTTCACTTTTATAATTTCATCAATTATTGATGTATTCAATATCTGAGGAATGAATCCGGCGCCAATTCCTTGTATTTTGTGTGGTCCGGGTGTGCCACCTGAAATTACAGGGGAACTCTCCGGCTCCACTGCCACAATCCGGACGTTTTTGTTTTTGCTTTTGAGAACTTCTCCAACACCGGTGATAGTACCACCGGTCCCTACTCCTCCGATGAAAATATCTATTTTGCCATCAGTATCTCTCCAGATTTCTTCTGCTGTTGTCTTCCGATGTATTTCAGGATTGGCCGGGTTCTGGAACTGCTGGGGAATAAACGAGTTTGGTATTTGCATTGCTAGTTCTTCCGCTTTGGCAATCGCGCCTTTCATTCCTTTGGTACCTTCGGTCAATACCAACTCGGCGCCAAGTGCCTTGAGCATTTTTCTTCGTTCGATACTCATCGTTTCAGGCATTGTAAGGATTAGCCGATATCCTTTGGTTGCCGCTACAAAAGCCAGTGCTATTCCGGTATTTCCGCTTGTCGGTTCGATTATTGTAGTATCGGGTTTAAGTAATCCTTTTTTTTCCGCGTCTTCAATCATAGCAACCCCGATCCTGTCTTTAACGCTCGATCCTGGGTTAAAGTACTCAAGTTTGGCAACGATTTCTGCTTTTCCGTCTTTGTTTAATTTGCTGATTTTGACTAATGGGGTATTCCCAATGAGTTCGGTAATGTTGTTCGCAATTTTCATTTTAGATCCTCCTTTAATTCTTTTCCAAAAAAGTATTTTTATTTAAACTTAATTCTATAGATTAGTTTATATCTTTTCTAGTGCTTGTTCAATCTCGCTAATAATCCCAGGATCCGATGGGAATAGTGATTGATCAGAATATCTCTAAAATGTAAAAATGATTATATGAATTACTTCAGGTTATTAATTCTGTATATCTATGATGGAAAGAGATTTCGTCTCCATGGGCTAAGTAAGACGATAATATATATTCTCTGTTATTAGGATTGCTAATATCGATGGGTTTTCCGTTAATTTTTATTATCGTTTCATTAATATCAACGTAAGAATCCTGGAGTAATTCCAGAAGGGTTGTATCTTCACTTATTTTTGCATCTATTCCGTTGACTATAATATTTACTTTATTATCCGATTTTTTTGGGCGGGCTTCATAGGGACCTTCTTCTTTAGTTACGAGAAAATATTCCCAGAAATCAGTGGCATGTTTTTTATCCCCTAATATATCGAGTACATGTTTTATTGATTGAGCAAAATCCATGGCTTTGTTTTTATCCAAGGCATCCACAATTCCCATTGCCAGATCTGCGTAAGAAAAGCCGTTTAATATAAACGGCTCGGAGAATGAATAAGGATAGAATGTTTTGTCAAAGTCTATATTGTCGAGATCAATAACCGTGCATTTGTATTTATCTCCTATTACCTGAATGACCACATTCCGATTATTAGGATCATCAAAAAATATTTTTTCATTAAAGGCAGTCCAGTAACGAAGATATGCAGCAACAGTTATTCTTCCTTTTATTTCTTTGGCAGGTTCGCTGGCAATTGATGGTAGCAATGCTTCTGTGTAGACAATCCTTTGCTGTTTATCATTATCTTTCGCCTGGTATAAGCCTCCTATCGGCAGGTGTAAGAACAGGTCGATTTCCCTTGCCTGGTGGGCAATTTCAATATATTTACTAGCATATTCAATATCATATTTGTGCCCTGTGTCAGAAAAAGCCACATCTTTTTTAACTACTTTTACCAGGAAAGTAAAATGATACCCTGTATCAAGGATACAGGAGATCCGGTATACTCGTTTAAATCCGCCTTCCGAAAAATAAGAAGCATTGATTATTCTCATGTTATCTATTGAAATATCCGAACGGCGAAAGATATTTCTGAACACATCGTCATATACTTCTTTACGCTTCAAAATATCATTAAGAACAGTCTGTTCATTGTCCATAACATTATTAGCAAAATGAATGGAAACATTAGTGGAAATTCCGGCAGTTGTTCGGGCATGATAGGATTTCCATATATTGAGTTGCCGTTCAAAATGATTAACTAATGGCTTTAAATTCTGAGCTATTTTGTGTTTGTTGTTACTGAGTAGTTTATCAATATTATTTAATTGGGTATTAATTCGTTTATTTGATTCATTGGCGATTGTATATTCTTCTATAATCCTTGCTATATCTTTAATCTGCGGTATATCCTGATGTGCAATGGTTATCAGGTCATTGAGTAAATATTTTATTTCGTCAAGAGCTTTTACCCATAGCTGTTCATTAATGAAAGACTTTATTTTGTTGATATTATCAGTATATTGATCATCAGGTATTCCGATGCTCTGCTTATTAAATACAATATGAGTAGGTTCCTCTGGTATAGAGATGACTTTGTTTTTCACTCAAAAATCCTTGCCTGAAATATTTAGTCTATTATTATATCGTTGAAGTTTATTATATATTTCAAAATGATAGTTTATTTTCTAATTCCGTTGCTCGCAGCTCACTTGTTGCCATATTTTATCCGGGGACACTTTTGATATGAAGTAACGGTATTTACCGTTTGCCGGTTTTGGTATTGAATCAACAACTTTAACATCTAACGATGATCCATGGCCCAGTACATCTGATATTTCTTTTTTTACTTTATCAATGATTTGCTGGTTATTGGAATTATCCGTAACAATTGATATCGTGAATGTTTCGATGGTGTCCTGGCAGAACTGGAATTCTTTGACTCCCTGGATGTCAAAGAATTTATGTGTGAAATGATCGACGTCGTAAACCGACCCGTTTTTTAAGGTAAGGAAGTCGGTATCTCTTCCCATAATCTGTTTGAACATAAGAGAATTCCTTCCACAACTACAGATTTGTTTTGTTGCGATCCCGACATCTCCAACGCGGTAGCGTATAAAAGGCATTCCATAGTTATTAAGATCAGTAACAATAATTTCTCCCGGCTTATCAATGACCTCTTCTCCGGTTATCGGGTCCAGACACTCAACTACTACGTTTTCCACGAAGATATGGAGACCGGAATGTGCCTCGCATTCACTTGCGATACCGTTGACTTCACGGCTGCCGTATCGATCGAATATTTTTACTCCGAATACCCCTTCGATGGTCCTCCTCATATGCGGGTAGAGGGTTTCGCAGGAAGTCGAGATTGCTATTTTCGGATAATTTGGTTTAATCTTTCTTGCCTCAAGATATTTCGCGATTAAATAGATAGAAGAAGTATATGAACTGATAATTTCAGGTTTGAATTTTGACATATCGAGATGATAGGCTTCTATTTTTTTTTCAGAGAGCTCGGCTATATTATAGAATCTGGTGTTTTGGATATAGTCTTTGCAGTTGAGTAACAATTTGCTGGTTTTTGGCATGCAGCCCCATATTCTGGCCAGTCGTGCACCATAATACCAGCCGCACATTTCATTGATAATCATATTAGTTGACCAGACATGCTTTTGATAGTCAGTGTCCTGATAAAAAAGCAGAGGTGTTCCGGTCGACCCGCTGGTTGTTATCGGGATGAGTTTTTTTTGATTATTCGTGAGCATGTTTCTTCCTTCGCTGCGAATAATCTCCTTTGTCAGAATCGGGAATTTTTTTAAGTCGGTAATCGTTATGTTCTCTATAGGTTTCTTTAGGTTTTTAATGAACACATTATAATAGGGCGCTTTCTGTGCTACATATAACAACTTTTTCAGCTTGTCTAGCTGGAACCGTTCAATGGTAGAACGCTCAGAATGATGGATTAGTTGGTTTTGATGAAGGTTTTTCCAGTAATCTTTTTTTCCCAATCGCGAAAACGACATTTTTATTGGATTTTTGCATATTACATCTTGAATGAAACTTTTTGTCCTCATTTCTTTCCCCTTTTTTGTGGTCTACGTTTTTTTAATATTCAATAAAAAAGCCTTGTTTTTTATTAGATAAAATCCGATTGCTAAGATTATCATGACGAAGTTGATAAGTGTTATTTTTATGCATGAAAGAATGCTAAATCCTATTGAAAACCAGTAGGTATTGATATAGTACCCTAGAATAAGTCCGCAGCTAATTAACGCTACGTGGAGTAAGTCTTTATTCCAGGCATATTCTATCGACGTTTCCTTGTATTTCAACCTGATAACTGTTATCCCGACCAGGTATCCTAAAGTCTGCGCAATAGAAAAGCCAATGAGTCCGAATGTCATGCCGAATATGATTTCAAGTGAGACTGTGGTAATTCCTACATAAAAAGATAATTTAAATACATCGTTTGGTTCGTTGTAGAGATATACACCGGTAATTGATACCGTATACAGCATATAGGAAACAATAGATAAAGCCAGGATATTCAAAAGATAGTAATATTCTATGAATTTCTCGCCGCCTAGCAGGTACATGAATAGTTTTGAATTGAGAAATACCAGTGATATTCCAATAACCACCAGAAAAATGAGTATGCTTGATACTTTATCCAGATTTGCCCTGAAAACTTCAATGCCACGGGATTTGATTTCTGCCAGTTTAGGCACCACCGTATCATAAAGAGCTTCAAAAACAAGGGTTATGAGATTTATTATTTTTTTTGCGATAAAGTAAATGGCCAATTTGTCAGGAGAGAACATGAAAGCGATCAATGCCTGATCGGCCTGGGTAAATATAAACCTCATAATTCCTTGACCGTAATATGGGAAAGAGATTTTGATGAAATCCATTGCCGGGTATTTGTTGTATTTGCCGAACAAGTATGAACGCAGATCAATTATTGACCAGATTAACCCGAGGAGTGTGCCGATTAGAAATCCCACCATGATACCTTGCAGCCCGTATCCTAAAATCATCAATATCGCAGCGATTATTCTTTGAGAAATGTTAGTTATAACATTTAATACGGACATTGTTGTAAAGCTTTGGAAAGACTGATAAATGAGTATCATTCTATCAAAAATCGCATAGAAAAAACTATTAATAATTATCCAGTCAATATAGTTTGAGTATACAGGGGATTTTAAAAATATCATCGATATCTGATAGTCAAAAAGAATTCCGATCAAAGCGATAATAAATGTAGCAAGAGCAGAGATTGCTACGGTTATTTTGACAATGTCGGATATCTTTCCTTGTTCTTTTTTTGCTTGTAATTCTGGGATCAATCGAAGTGCCATCGTGTTCAATCCCAAACCTCCGACCAGACCCAGCAATGAGTAAAAAACGAACATAGCTGCGAATATACCTAGATCTGTCTGACTTAAATGTCGGGATGTATAAGCAATATAGCCTAGTGTAATGAACAGCAAGGCTATCTTTGTCGACAAATTAATAATGCTGTTTTTTGCTACGCTTTTTCCGGGTATTTTACTGGTAATGTAGCTTATCATAATTGAACTCCTCTAGAACGAGATGTGTAATGGTATGGATTTCCTATCCTTATGCGCCTGGTACGAATATATTTTTTGTGCCACTTCTTTGAAATAATAGCCTTTTTCCTTATGATTAATGTTAAATCTGCTATACATTTTATTCCCCGATGGGTCAATTTTGCATTCTGAATTTCTGATGTTATTTATTGCTTTATCTTTGTTTTGTCAAGGAATATGTATGCGAATCGTTAACAACCTAAAGAGGTAATCACGGTTACTTTGTTTGTTGGATTCTCAGAATTCGGGAAAAACTGTGATGAACTTAATCAGTAATTAATTCTTATCAAGAGCCTGGTTAAAATTCATTGTTGTGGATAGATACTCTCTATTCATGCTGCTGACAAGCGGCGGATTAACGATGCTGATAATTTGGAAGGTATCTTTTTCGTAGATATCTAATTTAAGAACAAGGTTTGACTTGTCACTGTTATCATTAAGTTTTCGATTAATCTCATCCTGCGTGATATTATTGATTTTAAGGTCTTTGGCTATAGTATCGAGATTAATTGCACCTTCCATCGATGCCCAGCCTGCACTTAGTTCCAGATATTTTTGAATGAAGACGGTGCAGACTCCATTTTTGTAACTATAATGAAGGATTCTTGGGCTTTTTTCGAACTCGAAGAAGCTGGGATAATAATCTGAATTGATTGATCCGTTATTAAGGAAACTTAGGTAATCATCTAACAATGGCGGCATAAAGATCCGTTTAAACCTATTGCCCATATATTCTTTGAACTTTTCATCGGTAGTATCAGAAAAATTGAAGCTTTTATAATTGCTGTAGAGTTGATAGTATTCTTTGACCGGAACAGGTAATCCTGTGTTGACATGTGTTTTGGCTTTAGTCTGTTTTTCCGTAATTTTGCTTGAATGCCAAATATAAAATGAAACCACAATGAGAAGAATGAAAGAAATCGCAATAAATGCTGTTACGTATTTGTTTTCCTTCATAACCGGAGATACTCCTTTTGATATTATATATGTTGCGAAATAATTGTTTAGTATAGTGTGCTTTTATTATAGGCTAGAAAAGTCTGTATATCAATAATATTGTATGGATGTAATATTAATATATAATCATATTTGACGCCTGAATCTTGGATGTGATAAAGTGCATGCCGTAAAATGTTATTCTGATGTCGAAGGCAAATTCCGCTGAAGCGTTTAAGGGTTTGCCCGTATAATGTCATTTGATCAGCAAGAAGCTAATGCTCGAAACCAGATATCGTCTTTTTATAACATAGTTGTCAGACAATATAACACAATGGCGCAGAAAAAAATGGAGATGGTCAAAATAGCTTTAAAAACTACAGAGATTGATTCCTTGAGCGGAAAGAATATTTGTGAATGGAGGTTGTCTCTATGAGATCTTATATTAAGGTTGGGTTTTGGTTTGTTTTTTTGTTATTACTGTTATTAGTACAGAGTTGTAATCCACGTCGGGCTGATACCTATGATGGACAGATTGAAGCTACTAAGATTAAGTTGTCATCGAAATTAATGGGCACGATTGCTTCGGTGACAGTCCATGAGGGCGATATCGTAGCAACCGGTCAAGTGCTGGTAACCATAGACACAGAGAATATTACAGTGCAACGTAAGCAGCAGCAAGAGAAAATCCAGGAATCTAACCTTAACGTGCAATCAACGAATGCCCAGATCAGACAAATTGAGGCACAACTTAACTACAACAAGGAACAGTTGGAAAAGACGGCAGCACTGGTTAAAGAAGGTGCTGCTACAACACAGCAACGTGATCAACTTTTGTCACAGGTAAAGTCACTTCAAGCTCAGGTCGATTCGTTGCGGGTCAATTATCGAATAGCTCTGAATAGGATACAGCAATCCAAAACTGCCATCGATCTAATTGATATACAGGTAGGGGACGCTATTGTCCGCTCGCCTATCAATGGAACGATAACGAACAAGTACCATAATGAAGGCGAGTTGGTTAATCCCGGGACACCCTTAGTTGAGCTTGCAGACCTTAGAAATATCGAGGTCCACATATATGTTCCACTTGAACAGTTGTCCGGGATAAAACTTGGGCAACCTGCCTACATACATGTTGATGGATTACCATCAACAATTACCGGGAACATATCTTGGATCGCCTCAGAAGCTGAATTTACCCCTAAAACTATTCTCACCAAAGAGACTCGTACCACGCTTGTTTATGAAGTTAAAATTGACGTAATTAATAAATCCGGAATCCTCAAGATCGGTATGCCTGTAGAGGTAACTATAGGACGCCGAGATGTCTGAGATTATAGTATAGGTAAAAATCTGAGCAAATCCTACTGTACTGGGAATATCAGGAGAAGCTGGATTCTGATCGAATCAATAAACTCATTAATTTTCACGCACTGTTTTAATTACGGTTCTTAACCGTCAGAGACAATTGGTATATAATTGATAATAGGTGGACGAGCCGTCCTCTGTACGGGTTTATTCTTTATTAGCTGGTGATTGAATAAAAGTCAGCACGTATTACATTATACCGGGAACTTTTTGAGTTGCGGAATTGTTGAATGTAATAGAGAGAATAGCTCTAATTTCGAACTTGTTATCAAAAGAAGGGGAACTTACTATGAATAGAATAATAATAATTTTTGCTATAGCTTTTGCGCTCTGTGGCACAATTTCTGATGTATACGCCGGTCCGCGATTTGAAATGGCCCTAAACATGGGAATGCTCAATCCTGAAGATCAAAAAGTTCGTGAGACCTTTGGCGCAAATTTTCAAATAAATGGTTATCTTGGATTTATGGCTGCTAATGGATTAGAAGTTCGTGCAGGGCTAGGGCATTATAGTGATATAAGCCATAAAGATGCTGATATCGGAACCGATTTAACGTTAGGGATAACCCCCTTAACCGGGTCGATAATTTACAATATTCCGTTTGGATTACCTATACGTCCTTATATAGGCGGCGGAATTGGCGCTTATTTCTATGACGTAGAAGACAATATTTATGGAGAATTGGAAACGGACACTAAATTTGGAACTCATTTCCTTGCTGGTGCAAAAATTGATGTAGCTGAAGGGCTTTTCCTTGATGCTATTTATCAAAAGCAATTTTTACCGAAAATATTTTTCGATAAATCCCAGAATTTTAACAGTTGGACGTTCACTGTAGGGATCGGCTTCTCGGTTCCAATAAATGATAGGGGAATTGGGCAGAACAATAATGAGAAGGTCGCTTATAAATATAATAAAAAAGAAGAGGAAATGTTGCTTGAAATACAACAATTGACAACCGAAATCAATGAAATTAAGCAGAAACGGAAACAGATAGAACAACATATCGATGAGTTTTATTCCGAAAAGGATTACGATGAAAATGATCCTGAATTTGCAAAACAATACAAAAAAGTACAGTATTTAGAAAAAAAGGTAAAAAGACTTGACCTGGAAGTTTCGCAAGCTAAAGATCGGTTAACTAGCTTAAACCAGCAATGGGATAATATGCATACTGAAAAGCAGCCGATCGAAGAGCAGGTAGTGTATTTGCGACATAATTACATGTATTCGCCGTATGGTTTATATTATCGTCAAGGCTATATTGTCCGTGGTGATGCTCCATATTCATATCATTACTATCATAATGATTCCGATAATCACAATTCATCAAATTCAGCGGTAACAGCACCAACCGTGGAAGATAAAAAAGAATATGCGGAGAAGAAGAAAGAATATATTCTGAATTTGAAAAATAGATAATTAATATGCCTTCGGAAATTTTTACTCTAACCAAAAAGATATATTAGTTATCTGGCAAATAAGATATCGTGTTTATTTGTATAGTCAGGACAATAACCGAATACTTTTTCCCAAACGTCCGGTAATTCCATACAGAGGTAGAGTGGAACATCTTTTGAGTACTTCATAATATGTGATCTCAATGTCCGGTATATTTTTACTCGGATAGGTTTGAAATATCGTACCTTATCATCTTTTCCGTAAATAGTTTCATTATAGATTATAGTTGATTCGGGAAATTTTGAGATAATTTCATTTTTCAAACTTTTGTGGTACCTAAGGGTACCCAGGCTTATCCATGAAATCTTATCGGGGCTGACATATTGAAAGATTTTATCGACTACCTCCCGATATTCATTTTCCCAGTTTTCATAATGGATTATCGGATCAAAATGGAAGGCAATTTTATAGCCCATTTTAGCGCATTCACTTGCAGCTTGTAGCCGGGCTTCGAGGTTCGAAGCATAATGTTCCTCTCCCTGAATGACCTTTTCTGTATTTACGGACCATCCGATAACGATGTTTCCTGCCGTAGGTTTGAAGCGTCTCAAGTTTTCTATATTATTACTTTTCGTCTTTAATTCAACGAAGATTAAAGGATTTTTTAAAAAATAAGGAATGATATCCATGCTTTCCTGGGTAATGTGATCTAATGCCAGGCTGTCGGTGAATTCTCCTGTTCCAATACGTATATGTCGAACATGACCCGACGCTTGCAACTCATCGATTTCCTTGAAAAGATCTTCTTTATTGACGTAGATGCATAAAAACGGATTATTATTATAAAATTTAAGGAAACAATAGGTACAATCATAGATGCAATTCATGCCATTGTGAACAACATAATAATTACAGCAGATATGCCCCATAGTTCCAGGACATTTTGACACGAATTTCCCTCGCTGTTTCGCAAGGACCAGAGTGTTTTTGTAATCATTTTCATTTTTTAAGGTGCGACTATCAAGTGTGTCGATATACTGGAACTCAAGGGTATTAAATTGTGAAACAATTCTCCGAACAGAAGGATGTTCTGCTACTTCTTGCTCTATTAAAATTCTTTTGATTTCTGTACCCATTGTCACTAAGTATTCTCATATTCTTTGGCTATTGTATCAATTAATTGGAGCAACTCGTCAACGATTTGTTTTTCGGGGACTTTCTTTACGATTTCGCCCTTCCTAAAAAGCAGACCTTCTCCTTGACCGCAGGCTACTCCAATGTCCGCGTGTTTCGCTTCTCCCGGACCGTTAACTGCACATCCCATAACGGCTATGGTAATCGGTGTCGTTAATCTTTTTGTTTTTTCTTCGACGAGAAGTGCGATTTCTTCAAGATTTACTTTTGTCCTTGAGCAGGTAGGACAGGCTATTATTTCCGGTCCGAACTTTCTCAGTCCCAGTGATTTCAAGATATTTTGGGCAACAGACACTTCCTGTACCGGGTCACCTGTCAAACTGACTCGTATGGTGTCGCCTATTCCTTGCGATAGTATTGCGCCTATGCCGACTGACGACTTAACGATACCGTAGTGTTTCGTTCCGGCTTCGGTGATTCCGACATGCAATGGATAATTACAGTAGCTCGATATTTCCTGGTACGCTTTTATTGTTGTGGTTACATCGCTCATTTTTACGGAAATAATGATATCGTAGAACTTTTCGTTATGAAAGAATTCTATGTATTTTATCGCGGCAATAGTTACTGGTAATAGATCACGATTCTGGTCAATATTGGAAGGAAGCGAGCCGCCGTTTACTCCTATCCTTATCGGTATGTTATGGCTACGCGCAGCATGTATAACCTTTCTGACCTTTTCGTCAGAACCAATATTGCCTGGATTAATCCTTATCTTATCAACTCCGGCTTCGATAGCTTTAATAGCTAAGGTGTGATCAAAATGTATATCAGCAACGAGTGGCACCGTAAACATTTTTTTGTATTCAGGTATGAGCCCGACTGATCTATCGCTTGGAAAACTTACCCTGATAATTTCGCAACCGGACTCGACAAGCCGTTTAACTTGCTGTAACGTGGCCTCATAATCTTCAGTATTGGTATTGGTCATCGATTGAACTGCGATTTTATTTTCATCGCCAATAAGGACATTACCGATTGCTATTTGTTTTGTTTTTTTTCTCATAGACTTACATGCTCTGCGGAGCATCAACCCCGATCAGATTTAATCCTTTTTTGATTATCACACTTGCTTTCTCAATGTACGTGAGCCTTTGGTCCATAATTGCTGCGTCATCGCCGATCACTTTACATCGTTGGTAGAAAGCGTGGAAGGTCGTTGCAAGTTCTTCCATATATTGTGTGAGCATATAGGGAGAATAATCTCTGGCTGCTTTTTGAAGCAGGCCTGGAAATCGAATTAATTTTACTAATAATTTTCTTTCCTCAGCTTCGAGAAGTCGATTCAGCGCAGTATCTGCAGAATAATTTTCAACTTTTCTTATTATGCTGCATATTCTAGCATGGGCGTACTGGACATAATAGACCGGATTATTGCTCGACTGCTCTTTTGCCAGATTGAGATCAAAATCGAGTACCTGGTCATTACTTCTCATCGCGAGAAAATAACGCGCCGCATCAACACCGATTTCGTCAATAACTTCTCGTAGCGTTATCATATCGCCAGTCCGTTTAGACATACGGACTTCTTCGCCTGATCGAAACAATTTTACCAACTGGCCTATGATAACCGTAAAATAATCATCTATTGTTTTATTCTGAGAACGGATTTTCTCATCCAGAATAACCTGGAGCGCTGCTTTCATCCGTTGTACATATCCATGGTGGTCCGCTCCCCAGATATTAACTGCATGATCGGTATCTCTTTGAAATTTGTCATAATGATAGGCAATATCCGCAGCAAAGTATGTCGGTTCTCCGTTTTCCCTAATCAGTACACGGTCTTTGTCATCGTCGTAATCAGTGCTCCTGAACCATAATGCACCATCTTTTTCGTAGGTGACATTTTTTTGTTTGAGCACCTCGATTAGCTGTGAAACAAGGTTTCTTTGGTGGAGGCTAGATTCATTTATCCAGTTATCAAAAGAACAACGAAACAATTCCAGAGTCTTTTCCTGATCTTCAAGCATAGCTAAAACCGGATCTCGATCAACATGTGCAAGGTCAAGAACGTAGGACCCATGATAACCGTCTTCAGGTATCGGTTGGCCTTTTTTTGCAGCAAGAACTGATTCCCGGAATTTGTTGATCTGATTACCTGCATCATTGATGTAGAATTCAGACCGCGCATCGAATCCCACTTCTTTAAGCATTTTAACGAGGCTATCCCCAATTGCAGCCCATCTTCCATGCCCGATATGAAGTGGCCCGGTAGGGTTAGCTGAAACATATTCTATAAGATATCTCTCGCCTTTACCCTTGTCAGATTTGCCGTAATTATCGTTAATCGAAGTTACTTCTTTATGAAGATATTCGTCAGAAAGAAAAAAATTGATAAATCCGTTTATTGGCTTTGCAAGTATGCTGGAATGAGCGCTATCATTAATCGTTGTTGAGATTTCCTGCGCGATGAGTGCCGGAGACTTTTTCAGTGCTTTTGTAAGAGAAAATGCTACATTTGTTGCATAATCTCCATGCTCTTCATTTCTCGGGGTCTCAATAACGATCTGGTCTAAGGGAGTGCTAATATTTAGTTTCTCTAATGATGCGCCAAGGACATTCCTTATTTGATGTTCGATCATGTGGATACCTCTAAAAGTTCATATTTTTAACATAGTTTACACTAAATTGTTCAGTATTAGCAAGTTCAACAAAATGCAAGTGGTCTGTTATGATAGAAAAACTAATCTCAGGATAATTTTTGTTCATTTCTTCGAGGCCTGAGAGAGAAGCGTTCCCTATTATAATTATTTTTGATTTTATATGCGGTATCAATTTAATTTCGAGGATATCATCGGCGGTCAAAAGGCTTCCAAAGACCCCGGCAATATAGATAGTGTCGATATTGGCTGTCGGAATTTTACTTATGGAAATTAGGGTTTCTATTCCTGTATATATTGCTGACTTCGCGAGCTGAAGATTTCTGATTTGTGCTTGTGAGACCGGATAATCGGTGTCTTTCAGTTGACCATCTCTCGAAATCGAATTGCTTCTTAAACCGTCAGCGACATTTTTTATTAAGTTACTTCCCTGAAATCCAAACGCCGGACCTGCTGCCGTTGATGCTACCCACCATTTACTTGCTGATTTGATTGCTAATTCGGCATTTGTTCCAAGATCGATAACCATGAAATTTGAGGTGCTCATGTTTTTATTGATCCAGTAGAGAACCGAGAACATATCAGCCCCTACATATCCGCCTATTATCGGAGGGATAGTGATGTTTTCTACCGCTCCTAATTGTTTTATAAAAGCTTTTTTGAAATGAACAATATCATTGTCAGTAATCGATCCTTCGAAAGGATATCTGCCAAGCGGAATGGCATCTTTCTCGATCATGAAATAGAGCATAACTGTATTGCCTGCTATCAATACATTCCTGAATCTGGTCGGATGGCAATTGAAGGAGTTGATAAGATAGATAATGTCTGAAAACAAAGCTGCCTGAAATTGTTTTTTTAACATTTCATTGTTTTTATAGTGGGAAAGACGAGTCATAATATCCGTCCCATATTTAGATAAGCTGTTTTTTATTTTTTCGGAGTATACAGAGATGTTATCTTCGAACAGGCTGACACATATATTTGTAGTACCTATGTCAACCGCCAAATCATAGGTCATCTTTATTTCCAGTTTTCCATTTTATTAATATCTACGTTAATTTGGGGTATCTTGGATATTAACGCGACAAATTGTGCTTTGGTAATGTAATTATCAGGATTAAAATTTTCGTCATTAGAAATAACTCCCTGATTTTTGAAATAGGTTATTTCATCTATTGCGTAATGATCAAGGGGGACATCTTTATAAGGTATTTCTTGCGTATTTCCGGTTATTGTAAACAGGCTGCTCAAATAGATAATCGCCTCAGCTTTTTTTATCTTATCATCAGGATGAAAGAATCCTTCGGCATCAAGATACATAATATTATTATCTACTACATTTTTTATAGAATTTTGATAAGGATTTTTATTGTCTATATCTCTTATTTTTTTTGCAGGTTCAGTTGTCTCAAGTAATCCATATATTTTATTTAAAGTATATGCCAGTTCTTTTTTCGTAAGATAGTTGTTGGGATAAAAATATTCACTGTCATAAAGATACTTTAAGGTATTGAGTTTGTTGATTGTAGTATAGCACCAGTGATTTGGTGGTACGTCTTTATAGGTGTTGAGCCTGAATATCCTATATTGGAAGTCCATATTATTTACGGTTAGAATTATATCTGATTTTCCTGGCGGAAGGGTTACTTTATGATTGAACCTGCCACTCCTCGTGAGCCTTACTAATTCGCCGTTTATTTTAATCTCTGTATTGTTGAGATATCCATTCATTCTACCTCGGATATATATTTTATCTTTTGTAGTTATCTCTTTGTTTTTTATAGCTGTTAATATGAGGTTAGGGTAATAGTCTGCGATTTTGTCTAAGGTCTCTATTTTTGACTTAACCTTGGTAATTTTGATTTCTTTGATGCTGGAACTTGGTATTTTCGGATGTGTTGTTCCCGGTGTTTTTTCTGATATCAGATTTTCAATCTTATTATCCTGGACCTTGCTTTTTACAGGTCTTTTTTCAACTTGTAGGGGTGTAGGAGTTTTTAACTCTGCTTTTTTTTTCAGTTGTAAAGTTGTCTTTTCGATATCGATGTTTTTGGAAGCAGCAGCTTGTGCATATCGGTATCCTTCGTTAAAGTTATAGAGTTTATTAGCCTTCTCATTGACGCGTAATGAGCGGGCCAGCATTTCGACAAGCATTTTATTCGTGACAAGATTATCCGGATAAAAATAGTCGCTGGAATTAATCAGACCATTTTCTATGGCAGCGCTTATATATTTCGCTGCCCAATGATAGGCCAGGATATCTTTAAATACCAGCTTACCTTCTTTTACAGGAATATCCAGCTTATTGAACCGTGAAAAAATCACAATGAGTTGCGCTTTTGTAATGTACTCCTGAGGCCTGAACGTTCCGTCGGGATAGCCGTCCATAACACCGTTTTTTACAGCAGTTTTAATATATTTTGCATATTCATAATTATCCGGGATGTCAATAAATTGCGGATTATTCACATGGTTATATTCTAATTTTTCAATAAGAACGAATATTTTAGCAAGTTTTTCTCTCGTGACATATTGCGGGGAAGGCGACTTCCCTTCATTTTTAGCAGAGAGTACGTCTTTGAGGTCACAGTTATCGAATTTGTTGTGATATTCTTCTAGTGAGATGCTATCAAACGCCTTAAGATATAGAATTCTTCTGTATATGGTTGTAATTCTATTGTCAGCATCAATAAAATCGAATCTTAATAGATTTTTTCCATTTTCCGGAACGTCAACACGTTTGTAAAATCTACCAGCCTTGATTTCGATTGGCTGTCCGTTAACCAGCAGCTTGCCGTTTTTAAGGAACAATCCTTTAATAAGGATTTTATCTTTTATTGTTATTAATTTGTCCAGGGGACTATAGATTGTAATATAGTCTTTTTCCTCATTATTGAGTGTGAACCGAGGCTCTATTAAATCGGAGCTATTTTTTGCCAGCCTATCATTTTCCTTCATCGGCTTAGAAGAATCCACATCAGTGTTGTTGTTTTCGTAATCAATGGCAAAAGCCATGTAGTTATTTTTGTCAACATTTGCAGCGCTGAATCCAAATGTTGATGAAGCGAAAGCAAACAAAAATAATATACTTAAAACAATTCTACGATATTTTGAAATTGCTCTATTCACTATGTATACTCCAAACAATCAAGGGAAAGATCAAATAAATACTAACCAATAAATAATTTACTGTCAACGTTATATTCCTGCCGTGCGGCATCTGGAAATACCTAATTTATTCAAGATAATTCGTTAGGTACGAACTATCTTGTAGGTATTCATCAATTTCTGCGGGAAACGACACTACTTATTCAATTCATGGCGTTTTCATGAATTTATAGATATAAAAGATATCTTTTATATAACGACCAGTTTCCGGCTTCCACTTACCATCACCTCTGCTGATAGCACCATATCCTTCGGCATAAGATGCTATTGCTAAGGCTAGTTGGTTGCTCTTTCCTTCCCATTTTTTGAGCATGGTGAAAAAGTGCTTGGTGCAACCTTTTACATTTTGTTCGATATTAAAAGGATCTATTATTTCTAACGTGCTGAAATTGAAGCTTTTAATTTGTCCCAGGCCTTTTGCATCTGTGACGGATACAGCATTTCTATTAAATGACGATTCTCTAGCTATTAAAGCTGCAATAATACGCGGATCGATATCGTACTCTATCCCGTATTTGACAATTGATTTTGCAATAAGTTCAGCTTCATCGTAAGGAACTTTTTTGTAGTAACCGACAATGTAACTCATAATAACCTGAAAATCGTCGTCAGCAGCATAAATTGTTTTACTTTTACTTCGAGGTGTATAGACGATATCCTCTATAATATTCCAGCTCGTACTTTGCTGCGAAGCGATAGTTTCGATTATGGGCTTGTTCTGCTTCTTTTCATTTATAACCTTTTGCTTCGAACTCTGTGGTTGTGATCCAAAAATGGAAAATAACACAAACACAGTAATCAAAATGGAAGCAAAATCCATTAAAAAAGTTCCTTGAGAAGCGGAGCTATTTCATCAATCGCAATGTTTTCTTTTTTTGCATCCCTTCTGAATTGTACTTCAACTGTTCCTTGTGTGATGCTTTTTCCGACAATGACGTTAATTGGAAAACCGGCAAGTTCTGCATCTTTGAATTTGACTCCGGCACGTTCGTCTCTATCATCAAGGATCGTGTCAATATTCTGGCCCTTTAATTCGTTGTAGATATTTTGTGCTATTCTCTTTTGTTCTTCATCTTTTATATTGACGATGATTATATCTACTTCAAAAGGCGCTATTGCCGATGGCCATTTAATTCCTGCATCATCATGGTTTTGTTCGATAGCTGCAGCTGCTGTTCTTCCGATGCCGATACCGTAACAGCCCATGATAAACGGCCTGTCTTTCCCGTTTTTATCAGAAAAGGTTGCATTCATAGCTTCTGAATATTTTGTTCCTAATTTAAAAATATGACCTACTTCTATTCCCTTAGTTTTAACATATTTCCCTTTGTTACATTTAAGGCAAATATCGCCTTCTTCTATGAATCTGATATCAGCAACTACATCAGGTACAATGTCTTCACCTACAAGTGCACCTCGATAGTGGGTATCAATTTCGTTTGCACCTATAATTGCTTTGTTCATTTGCATAACTGTTTCATCAGCAATTATTTTGATTTTTTCTTTCAGGCCGATTGGTCCGGAAAACCCTACTTTTGCACCGGTCACTTTTAGCACAACTTCCTCGTCTGCTAAGATAACTTCGGTGTAGCCAAAAAGTTTTTTAAGCTTATCTTCATTTATCCTGTGATCACCTCGTACCAATACCATAATAGGTTTTTTATCAGCCATGTAAATAATTGATTTGATAACCTTATCAGCATTCACCATGAAATAAAACCGGACTTCATCAATTGATTTAACATTTGGGGTCGGAACTTTTCTTAGCTTGGATTCTCTTGGTGCAGTGCTCACCGAAACTGGATTGTAAGCTTTCCCAATATCAATATTTGTAGCATAATCACATTCATTGCAGTACAAAATATCTGTCTCACCTGTCTCGGCAAGAACAATGAATTCATGTGATTCGTTCCCGCCAATTAATCCGGTATCCGCTTCAACAACTTTATATTGGAGACCGCAACGGTTGAATATCTTGCAATAGGCCTCGTACATTTTTTTATATGTTGTATCGAGATCTTCAGGGCTTTCATGAAAAGAATAAGCATCTTTCATGACGAACTCTCTCCCTCGCATCAATCCGAATCGTGGACGTACTTCATCCCTGAATTTTGTTTGAATTTGATAGAGATTGAGCGGCAACTCTTTATATGACCTTACCTCACCTTTAACCAGATTGGTAACAACTTCTTCATGAGTTGGCCCGAAACAGAACTCACGTCCATGCCGGTCATTTATTCTCAAGAGTTCTTTTCCATATTTATCCCAGCGACCGCTTTCTTTCCATAGTTCCGCAGGGATTACCGAAGGCATGACAATTTCCTGTGCTCCGGCATTGTTCATTTCTTCCCTGACAATGTTTTCTAATTTCTTTATAACTCTATTTCCTAAAGGGAGTAAACTGTATATGCCAGCTGCTAGTTTTCTGATGAAACCGCCCCTTAACATGTACTTGTGGCTAAGCACTTCTGCTTCGACCGGATCTTCCCTTAATGTTGGCATGAACAATTCTGACATTTTCATAGTTAGTAATCCTCCTTATAAATCAAAGAAACTTAAATATCTATTTTTTTGATATTAATATGTAATTCTTCAAGCTGATCTTTCTCAACATCAGAAGGCGCATCTGTCAGGAGACAGGCGGAACTCTGCGTCTTGGGGAATGCGATTACATCCCTTATTGAGTCAGCTCCTGTGATCATCATGATCAACCTGTCAAGTCCAATCGCTAGACCTCCATGCGGTGGAGCTCCGAATTCCAGTGCTTCTAATAAAAAGCCGAATCTTTGTTGAGCTGTAGCATCATCGATGGCGAGCAGTTTGAATATTTTTTCCTGAACTGCTCGATCGTGGATACGGATGCTGCCTCCACCGAGCTCAATACCATTGAGAACGATATCATATGCTATTGATTTTACTTCGAGTGGTTTAGTTTCAAGTTTATCAAGGTCCTCATAAGCTGCCATTGTGAACGGATGATGGAGTGAATTAAGTTTTCCGGTTTTTGTGTCTTTATCAAAAAGAGGGAAATCGACAACCCAAACAAAATTAAAGTCATTAGGCTTTATGAGATTTAAGCGGTTTGCCAGCTCGATTCGTAAACGGCTGAGCGATTCGGCAACTATTCCCGGCTTATCAGCAACAAAAAGGAGGCTGTCCCCTGGTTTTCCATCCAGTGTAAGCACAATCTGTTTTACCTGATCATCGGTAAAAAACTTTACTATAGGTGACTGATACGTGTAGTTGTCGATATTATTATCGTCACCTTTAATCGTTATCCACGCAAGCCCTTTTGCTCCGAATTTGGCGACAAATTTTGTCAGATCATCAAGGTCTTTTCTCGATAATTGTGAGCCGCCAGGAACTCGAATACCCTTAATCTGTCCACCGCTATTGGCTATTTGATTAAACACCTTGAATTCTGCGGTTTTACAGATATCGGTAATATTAACTAAATGAAGGTCATACCGTAGGTCAGGAGCATCTTTACCATATTTATCGATGGCTTCATCATAGGTAATTCTAGGGAAGGGACCTTTGACTTCTATTTCAGCTGCAGCAAACATTTTAACTATTAATCCTTCGGTAAGGCTGATAACATCTTCCTGTTCAACAAATGACATCTCCAAGTCTATCTGAGTGAATTCCGGTTGTCTGTCAGCGCGAAGATCTTCATCTCTGAAGCATCGGACTACCTGATAATATTTATCGAATCCGCTAACCATCAATAGTTGCTTGAATAGCTGCGGTGACTGAGGAAGTGCAAAAAACTTTCCGGGAAATACTCTGCTCGGGACAAGATAATCTCGTGCACCTTCCGGTGTGCTTTTTGTGAGCATTGGTGTTTCGACTTCCAAGAACCCCTTCGTATCAAAATAGTCTCTAGCAGCTTTAACGCATTTATGACGGATAATAAAATTATTCTTAACATTTTCTTTTCTCAAATCAAGGTAACGATATCGTAATCTTAAGCTTTCATCTATTTCAAAATCGTCACTGACACTGATAACAGGGGTTTTGCTGGTGTTAAGTATTTCTATCACATCGACCATTACTTCAATTTCCCCGGTCACCATCTTTGGATTAACGGTTTCTGCGCTTCGAGCACATACTTCTCCCTCTACCTTGATGACATACTCAGATCTTATTTTATCTGCAATGTAGTGGGCTTCCTGATTTTTTTCAGAATCGATTGTAAGCTGTATTATGCCTTCTCTGTCCCGAAGATCAATAAAAATAACTCCGCCGTGATCTCTTCTTCGATTTACCCAACCGGATAAAACTACTTTCGTTCCAATTTCTGCTTTGCTTAGTGTTCCACAATAACTTGTCCTATACAAAATTATTAACCCCTTTCAAAAAATGAAAAATTGCACGTATTGAGAAATAACCCACACATACTTTATTCTGTTATTATTTCAGCTAAAATAGCTTCGTTTTGTAATTCGATTTTTTGCTGTTCGCCGGTTTTCATGTTTTTTATTGTTACGTAGCCATTTGCTATTTCATCATCACCGATGATAATTGTTTTTCGAACATTTAATTTGTTAGCTCTTTTCATTTGTGCGGAGATAGACCGCTGCTCAACTTCTATTTCTCCGGTTAAGCCATGATCTCTCAAGAACTGTAGGATAATAAATCCTCTTATTTGGGCAAAATGACCAAGCGCAATAACAAATACGTTAGGTTGGTTCATTTCCGGCAACTTAATGTTTTTTTCCATCATGGCAAGTACTGTGCGCTCAACTCCAAAAGCGAACCCAATCGCAGGAACATTATTTCCACCTAATTCTTTTATGAGATTATCATAACGTCCACCGCCGCATAAGGCGTTTTGAGCTCCCAGCGCATCACTTCTTATCTCGAAAACGGTTTTTGTGTAGTAATCAAGTCCTCTTACCAGATTCGGATCGACAATGAAATCAACTTTAGCAGCTTCTAAATATTCAAGAACAAAATTAAAGTGATCCTTGCATTCCTGACATAATACTTTGGAGCTGGAAGGTAATCCTGAGAAAAACTTTTGGCATTTTGGATTCTTGCAATCAATTATTCTCATAGGATTTCTATAAAATCTTTCCTGGCAATCTTCGCAGAGGTTCGGTAAGTTGATCTCAATAAAAGACTTTAATTGTTCCTGGATAACAGGCCTGCATACTTGGCAGCCAAGGCTATTGACGTGGACCGTTATTCCGCTTATTCCTAAACGCTCGAAAAGGCGAATCCCGATTATTATCATTTCTGCATCAATTAATGGGTTCGGGGAACCGATCGCTTCTGCCCCAATTTGGTGAAACTGTCGGTACCTTCCTGCTTGTGGCCGCTCATAGCGGAACATAGGGCCCAGATAATAGAGCTTAGTGATCTCGTGAGGACTTATAAGGTTATCTTGAATGCAAGCCCTGACAACCGAAGCCGTGCCTTCTGGCCGAAGGGTTATATTTCTGCCACCTTTATCTTGGAAATTGTACATTTCCTTGGAAACGATGTCCGTTTGCTGTCCGATACCTTTTGTAAACAGTTCCGTTTGCTCTATTATCGGAGTTCTGATCTCAGTATAATTATATTTTTTGAAAATTTCTGCGGCAATTAATTCGATGTATTGCCAGTATCTTATCTCCGGCCATGTTATATCTCGAGTGCCGCGTGGCGCTGTATATTTCATATGTTCCCTTTTTCCGTCAAATTTAATTGTGATTTATAGAAATGTTTAGTAACCTCATTTTATTAAATAGTTCATTTTTATTCAATCCCAGGAAATAAGCCGTATTATCTATGTCGTTTCTAGAGGTTTCGAGTATGGTGTTTATTAATGCCTGTTGGTATTTTTGGATTGAAGCATGAAGCGGCATATAGATACCTAAAATATTATGTTTCGAAACCTGATACAACATATCCATAGTGATCCCTATGTTACTTAAGTCAAGATAGGGATCGGTAGCCGTTAAAACTGCACATTCAAGAATACTTTCTAATTCTCGGATATTCCCTGGCCATTCATAATTCATTAACAGGTTAAAAGCTTCAAGTGATATACTCTTTATGTCCTTATTGTATTTTTCGGCATATTTTTTAATAATGGTGTGTATAAGTAATGGGATATCTTCTTTTCGCTCCACTAAAGAAGGTAATCGCAGGATGTATAAGTTATCATTAAGAATATCATGTTCTTTAAATATGTCTTTTTGCCCTTTCCAGGGCAGTATAATCCGTGGCGTTATCTCCTGTAGTGTCGAATCATTAATTTTGTTCTGATTACTGCTTATCATGTTTAGCAAGCTAATAATGAAATCACTGGATTGCTCTTCCAAATGTTCAATATATACGGTTCCTGCGATAGGGCTTTTTAAACCTTCAATATCGCTTTCAATGCTCTCAAATAGGTTATGGAAGGTAATCCAGAACTGGTTTTCTAAGTATTCATTATCGTACATGCTCAAATTAATCTGTTTAAACTGCAAGTCCTTTTGCCGGCTGCTCTCGTGTATAATCCTCGAAATGCTTGATTTCCCTGTGCCTGATTGTCCTCGTATAATAATGTTCCTATTTGATGCAATAGCATCATTCAGATTGACTTTTAGTTCTTTAATCGCCTTGCTTTCTCCAGCAAACCAAAAATATTTGTGCATTTTGTCATTAATATTTGGAGCATTATAGATGATTGATTTGAACAGAAATTCTTTCATTTGTTCTATCGGCATATTTGAAGTAAAACAGAAATCAACGCCAAGTCGCATGTACTTGATAGTAAGATTCGTATCGTAAATACCGTAAACAACAATACGTGACTTAGGCGAATCAATTTTGATTTTATTAATGAAATATTCTATTTCATTCGTGTCGTCTTTATAGTTCAACACGATAACATCAAAACTTATCTCGGTCATTTTTGATGCTAAATCATAATAATCTTTAACCATAAGAGTTTGACCATTATTTCTTGTTAATTCAAGAAAGGTGGCTGATATAGATTTAGGGATATCATTAAATAAGGCAACATTCATAATATTATACCTTTTATTACACTTAAGACGGTCAATGGATGTCTTGTGTTTTGTACATAATATAAACTTAAAGCTAGCTATTTATAAACCATATATAGATTTCAATCTTTAACGACTTTTAATCACGAAGCGAATATGAATTTTAGTGAGTTTGGACCTTATAATCTTGCAAAAATCTGCTAGTCATTAATTTGATTATCTCAATGATAGTACAACAATGAGAACTTGTCAAAATAGTTGTTACCATTAAATATTTTACTTATCAATAAATTATCAGCAGTGAGAGTTATTATGCTGACCATTAAAATGAAGAAGGATTTCTCCAGATATGTTAATTAAATGATAAGATGTTTAATTTCCGATAATTCTTTTGAGTTTTCACTGAGAATCAACTTTGGTGCTTATTGCTTTTTTTTTTTTTGAGTAAAAGTTGGTAGGATAGTTGACCTGTTTTGTTAATCTTTGTCAAATAAAGAATTCATTAATTATCGTCAAAATATAATCACTGGAAGTTTGAAAAAAATTCTCTGGGTTTATAAATAAATAGCTATTTCGCTTGTCAATTTAGGATAGACGATCTTGAATTGGGATGCTACAATTCATTTGTTAGGTCAAACTAACATAATCTGGGATATTAATAGAATGATGGTATTATGAAAAACAATAAAAAGAATTATGTAATTTTTTTAGTATTTAGCTTGGTTTTGTGTTCACATCTCTACGCGGCGACCGATAGTACCTTAACATTAGAGAAGAGTATTGAAATAGCCTTAGAGCAGAACACAGAAATTATTTTAGCTCAGGAAGATAAGAAAATGGCTGAAGCGCAAACATTATCGGCCTGGTCTACTGTTTTCCCAAAACTCACCATTGAGACTGATTATTCAAAAGTTCATTCAAAGCAGCAGATGGCTCAGCTCAGTTTCCTTCCTCCTGCTGCGCAGCAGAGTATCTCGGATCCTGCTGATGCATATGTCGTTAAGTTTTCTGCACAGCAGATCCTTTATAGCGGGCAGGTCGGGGCAGCTCTTGAAGCAGCTCAGTATGGAGTTGACCTTGCAGACAATAACTTGGCAGCCAAAAAGAATTCGGTAGTTTATACCACGAAAGAAGCCTATATTAATGTCCTTAAAACCGATGAACTTTTAAAGTCCGCATTAGAAAACAAGAAGTTAATTGAGCAGTTGATAAGCCAAACTGAAGCCCTTATATCCGCAGGTCTAGCAACAAGAGCTGATTTGCTGAAATTGCAATTACAACTTAAAAATATCGAACAATTAGCCATAATCGCTGACAGTACAACAAAAATATCACGTCAGCAATTTAACCTGGTTTTAGGATTTCCAATCGACAGATCAATCAGTTTGCAACCTTTTAAGGGGACGAATTACAGGGAATATGCAAATGTAAGTCTGCCGGATTTAGTGAAACTGGCAATGAATCAAAGAAAAGAGTTGGAGGTTCTTGATTATTCGATAAAACTATATAACACTCAGATCTCCGCAATCGCGAGTGCTACACAACCGATGGTATTTATTTCGGGAACTTACGGACTTCTCAGCGATAACTATTCCTATGACTTGGAGAAAGACAAAGATTGGATTGTTGCATTAGTTGCGAAATGGAATTTTTATGATGGCGGGGACGCTCAATCAAAAGTTGATAGCACTCGATCTACTATAGCAAAATTGCAAGAACAGCGAAAACAGTTGGTTAACGGGATCACATTAGAGCTAAGCTCAATAATAAGTAGTATAACTTCATCTATTGCCAGAATAGGGGTTTCACAGAAAGAACTCGAGCTTGCCCGCGAAAATGTCAAAATTGCGAGTGAAAAATACGTCAATGGGTTAGGAACGAACTTGGATGTGGTGACAAGTCAAACGTCTTTATTGACTGCGCAAACTAATTTAATTAACTCCCAATATGATTTCGAAATAGCGAAAGCTAAATTGAATAAAGCTGTTGGCGAAGTAAATAAAATATAATGGTTGAATAGTAGAAAATATAATAGTAATGCAAGGAATTTTATTAATTTCTTAAAAAATATGTTGTTATGTAAATAACATCGTGCTGAACAGGAGCGAGCATATGAAATCAATAGCTAAAGTATTAAGTGTTTTATTTATTTCCCTATTAATATTTGGTTGCGGTACTAAAGCCGATAAGAAAATCGTAGAAATAAAAACAGAAGATAAAACAGTTCGGGTTTTTTCAGCCAAAAAAGGATCGTTCACTCAAACTCGGACAGTTTCAGCCCAAACTGATGCAAATAAAGATATTACCTTAAGTTCTGAGACCAATGGCAAGGTGGAGTGGTTAAGGATTTCCGTAGGAGATACGGTTTTTGCAGGGCAGCTTATTGCTAAGGTAGACGAGAAGATGGCGCATGCTCAGCTCGATGTTGCATCAGCTAATTATAGCTTTGCCCTGAGCAATTATGAACGGCAAAAACAGTTATACGACAAGAAGATTGTTTCCGATCAACAATTCGATCAAGCAAAAAATCAGCTGGAAACCGCTAAGGCAGGGTTGGAGCTATCGATGATACAACAGCAGAATACGAGCATTTATGCTCCTTTTCGAGGAATCATCGCAGCTAAATTTATTGACGAAAATGAACTTATTAATGTAGGGAAACCAATTGTAAGAATAGTTAATCTAGATACCATTAAGATCATCGTTGATGTTGTTGAGCAGGATATGACTAATCTTCGACTTGGAGATCTTGTTAATGTTGAGATACCGAGCCTTCGTCAATCAACATTTAGCGGGATTATAAGCAAGATAGGCTACGTTGCTTCTCCTCAATCTAAAACCTTCCCGGTGGAAGTCCTGGTGAGCAACCCTTCTCATATGATTAAGGCTGGAATGGTGAGTTCGGTGAATTTCAAAACAGACAAGTATAATAGTGTTGTGGTTGTCCCTCAAGACCTGATAATAGAAGGCGAGAATTTCAAGGGCGTAATGATCGCATCAGGTAATAAAGTTGAACTTCGGGAAGTTAAGGTTACTCCTCCGGAAAAAGAACATATTGGCGTAATTTCCGGCATCGAGGCTAATGAAAAAATTATCTATGTAGGGCATAAAAGTGTTTCAAATGGAGAATCAATAAAAGTTATTGAGGACAAATCTTATGTATATAACTAATTTATCGATAAAGAATTACCTTACTGTTTTTGTCTTGGTTGCCCTCATTGCTATAACCGGCACAATTGCTTATATTACGATGCCCAGAGAATCCGCTCCCGATATTACGATTCCTTATGTTATTGTCCAGACTGTTTATGTCGGTGTTTCTCCTGCTGATATGGAAACATTAGTTACGAATCGTATCGAGAAGAAATTAAAAGCTCTTGAGAATGTTAAAAGTATAAAATCAGTTTCTGCAGACAACGTATCGGTTGTAACTATTGAGTTTGCGAGTGGTACTGATATTAGCGATGCTGTAAGAAAGGTAAAAGACAAAGTTGATCAGGCAAAACCTGACCTCCCTGCAGACGCTGAAGACCCTCAAGTTATCGAGCTTAATTTTTCTAATATTCCTATACTTGTCCTGAACATTTCAGGGGATGAAGGTCTTGTAAGGCTTAAATCATTGGCTGATAACCTGCAGGATAAAATTGAAGCTGTTAAAGGGGTTTTAGATGTAACAATGGCTGGGGACCTTAATCGCGAAATTTTGATATTGCCTGATATGCATCAACTTCAAAAGTATAATTTGTCACTTAACTCGATATCTCAAGCAATTCAAGCCTCAAACATTAATATCCCCGGCGGTACTCTTGATATTGGAGAGTCTAGATATTTAATAAGGATACCTGGTGAGCTAAAGGACACGAAGGTTATCGAGAACGTTGTTATTGATTCTGTTGGAGGCGCACCTATTTACTTGAGGGATGTAGCAAAAGTTTATGATACCTTTAAGGAAAAGACAAGTTATTCCCGCTTGGATAATAAAGCGAGCATATCGCTTTCAATTCAGAAGCGGTCCGGTGAGAATTTAATAGCGATAGCAGCTAAAATAAAGAAGATTATTGATGAAACCAAGCTTACACTGCCGCCGTCGACAAAAATAGACATTCTTGCGGACCAGTCCACTAAGATCAGGGATATGGTTAATGAACTGGAGAATAGTATCATACTTGGACTTATTCTAGTTGTCCTGGCATTGTTCTTTTTTCTTGGTGTAAGGAATTCGATGTTCGTTGCGACTGCCATTCCCTTATCAATGCTTATTTCCTTCAATGTATTACAGATGATGGGCATCACCCTTAATATGGTTGTGCTTTTCAGTTTAATATTGGCGCTAGGCAGATTGGTAGATGATTCGATCGTTATCGTTGAAAATATTTACCGCCATATGCAAGAGGGATATTCCCGTGTCGAAGCTGCTAAGGTTGCAACTCATGAGGTTGCATGGCCGGTAATATCCTCTACCGCAACGACGATAGCTGCATTTATCCCGCTCATTTTTATGCCAGGGATCGCGGGCGAGTTTATGAAATATATCCCGATAGTCGTTATCACCACCATTGCTTCCTCACTTTTTGTTGCGCTTGTTATCAATCCTGTTTTTTGTGCCTGTTTCATGAGCGTTCACGGTAGTAAACTTGAAAAAGATGAAGAGAGTGAAGTTTATGTCGAGAAGTCTGTAATAGTTTCTTTTTATAGAAAAGTTTTAATCAAGGCGTTACGTTACAAAAAAGCGACAATACTTATCTCAGTTCTTGCTTTTGTTACCTCGATTATTATTTTTCGAGTTGCTAATGCAGGGTTCGAATTTTTTCCTTCGGTAACACCAGAAGAAGTATATATTGATATATCTACTCCTGAAGGGTCTACTCTTGACTATACAAATAGCGTCATGAGTTCAATCGAGACTTTTCTTTTTACCCATTCTAATATTAGCCGTGTTACAACGATGGTTGGATCTCAGGGTGGCGGCTTTGCTATTGGTGCAGACAATTCGAGCAAAGGTAGGATCATTGTAGAGTTCAAGGAAGTTGAAGCTAGATCAGAGAGTCCCCTAAAGACCATAGCGTGGATTAGAGAAAAGATAAAAAAAATACCTGGTGCTGAGATCGAAATTATAAAAGAATCAATGGGACCTCCAACTGGCGCACCAATTGGAGTGAAGGTCACGGGTGAAGACTATGCCATTCTTTCTCTCTATACCAAAAAGATTAAGAATATGATGAATGCTATGGGTGGAATAGTTGATATTAAAGATGACTACTCAAAAGGTCGTCAGGAAATAAATATCGACATCGATAGTGACAAAGCATCCATTGTAGGTGCAAACACCGCTATGATCGCCTCAACGATAAGAACTGCTATTCAGGGAAGTAAAATATCAGTATTTCGTGAAGGAAGTGAAGAGTACGACATAACCTTGCAGCTTCAAAAAGATCAACGGGCAGATATGGGGAGTATTGAACAACTTATCATCAATGCAAAACAAGGTGTGCAAGTGCCGTTAAGGGAACTTGCAACGGTTAGTACCCGCGGCGGAATCAATGCCATCAACCATTTCGACTCCGATAGGGTAATAACCATAGAGGCAGCTCCGGCAGAAGGGTTTTTGGCCGCAGAAAGAATGAAAGCCATATCAGGTAAGCTTAGTTCAATGCAGTTACCTGCTGGCTATAAGGCAGATTTTGTCGGTGAGAACGAGACCCGCCAGGAAATGGCGAATTATTTGCTTAAAGCATTCGTGGTTGCGCTCCTCTTGATAGCGATTGTATTGGTCACGCAATTTAATTCTTTATTATTGCCATTTATTATTATGTTTTCTATTGTTTTATCGCTCATTGGTATTTTGCTTGGGCTGGTTATATTCCAAAAACCATTTGGTATCGTTATGACTGGCATTGGGATCATCTCTCTTGCTGGGGTTATTGTTTGTAATGCAATCGTACTTATTGATTTCATACAACAGTTAAGAGAACGGGGTTTTGACAAATATTCAGCTGTTATCAACGCCGGAGCTGCAAGGCTTAGGCCAGTGCTCCTCACAGCGATAACTACGATTCTCGGTCTCGTCCCAATGACATTCGGAATTAATTTTGATTTTAAGGTTTTTTTCGAAAATTTGTTTTCAGGTAATTTTGCAGGCCTTATAAAGGTTATTGATCTTGGAGGTCAAACAACTGAGTTCTGGGGGTCAATGGGTTCCGCAGTTACTATCGGGTTAGCCACCGGTACAATTCTCACACTGATAGTCGTTCCCGCACTCTATATCGTTTTTGATGATATGAAAGAGAAATATTTTAAGAAAAGTTAAATATAGCTTTTGATTCCAACTAATTAAAATTAATAGAGCCCGCGCACTGCGCGGGCTCTATTAATTTTAATATATACTAGCGAATCACCTACATTGCATAATGACCACGGTATCGAGGTCCTAGATATTCTTTTCCGACAAAGAGATTCACTTTTGAATTATTTTGCGGGAGGTTATAGCCGGAGATATAAACAACTACTTTAGAAAAGCTCTTTAAATCGATCATTTCGTCGATAAAGAAGTAAACTCTTCTTTCATAAACATTTTTGAACCCGAAAAAAGCCGGACTATAATTGTAATAAATAATTGAATATGCGATTAATGCTAGTCCAAATATGTATTCCATGATAGTCTCCCCTTTTCCTTTATATAAATTTATCGTAGGGAATTTTAAAAAATTGCAAGAAATTTAAAAAAAGAAATGAATAGCATTAAGAATATTTATTTCAAAAGCTTGTTGAAATAAATATACTCATACTTGCATTGGTGAGTAACAACTTCTTTTTTAGGCGTTAACCAGAGTTAACTGCCTCTGATTGTTTACTAATGGTTTTAGAAAATATTTACTATTTTGAAACCATAAAATAACTCCTACATTGCATAATGACCGCGATATCGAGGTCCTAGATATTCTTTTCCGACAAAGAGATTTACTTTTGAATTATTTTGCGGGAGGTTATAGCCGGAGATATAAACAACTACTTTAGAAAAGCTCTTTAAATCGATCATTTCGTCGATAAAGAAGTAAACTCTTCTTTCATAAACATTTTTGAACCCGAAAAAAGCCGGACTGTAATTATAATAAATAATGGAGTACGCTATTAATGCCAATCCAAAAATGTATTCCATGATAGTCTCCCTTTTTTCTTTCTATATGTTTATCGTAAGGGTTTTTTTTAATTCCCATCAATTTTTGTAAATATTTTTGTAAATATAGTAGTTTGTCGTATATACTTTTGAAACTTAGCTGGCTCGCATACTTATTATTTATAGGTATGAGTCCTGATAGTGGCATTCTGGGATAACAAATGGGCCCTGTTAGCTGACCAACCATTGCTTGTTTTTTTTATTGATTTCTTTTATACTTAATCTGTTATAATTTAGGTACGAAAAACCCTCTAGCTCGGATTTGGAGTTAATCTGAGAAGTACTGACTATTTAATTTATCGAGTGCTGGGAAAAAACATAAAGGAGATGAGCTTACAGTGAAAATCGTAAAAGAAAAAAAAGAAAAGAACATTATAACTTTCGAAATAGAGGAAGATTACCAGAAAGTATCAGAAGCAATGAACAGCGCTTTTAAGGAACTGGTAAAGCAATCCAAGGTTCCTGGTTTTAGGCAAGGTAAAGTACCACGAAATATTTTTGAGAAACACTATGGCACTGGGATGTTATTAGAAAAAGCTGTTTCTAATGTAGTTAATAATATATATCCAGTTCTTGTTGAACAGAAAAAGCTAGAGCCTATTGATTATCCTACTGATTTAAATATTATAAAAGCAGAAGAAAACCAGCCGTTAGTATTTTCTCTTTCTGTTATAGTTAAACCTGAGGTAAAGCTTGGTAAGTACAAGGGTTTGAAGATCCAAAAGGTGGATGATGAACTTTCTGATTCAGAGATCAAGAAGCAGATTGATTCTATCCTTGATAAATATGCTGAGTATGGGATAGTAACGGACGAGCAAGTTAAAACTGATAGTATCGTGAATTATAGTATAAAAGCATCTGTCGGTGGTGAGCTAATTTCTGAGTGGACAAAAGAATCGAGTGGAACTAAGATCGGCTCTAATATGATTAGTGAAGAGTTTGATGAAAACCTTGTTGGCATGAGTATTAATGAAATGAAATCTTTCACGATCGATTTCCCGGAAGATTATCAGTTTACTATCGCTGCAGGAAAAGAAGTAGATTTTGAAGTAACAATTAAAGAAATAAAAGAGAAAAAGGTTCCTGAACTCACATCTGAATTTGTGAAAAAGATTTCTGACAAAGAAACTGTTGAAAGCTATAAGGAAGACTTAATCTCTAATCTAAAGGAAAACAAGAAAAAGGAAGCCGAAGAGAAAATGAGAAAAGAGTTGCTTGAGAATATAGTTAGTGATTCTCCGGTAGACGTCCCCGATATACTTATTCAGCGTGAGATTAATAATATATTGAAAAGAGTAGATATGTCTTTGCGGGGAAGCGGTTTAAGTCTCGAAAATTATGTCAAATTTACCGGGAAAAGTCTTGATAGTATGAAGGCTGAATATCGAGATTCCGCATTGTTTAATGTTAAATCTGATCTGGTGCTGGAAGTGATAGCCAAGACTGAAAAGATTGAATCGACGGAAGAAGAGATCAATAAAGAAATAGAAAAGATTGCTAATAGCTATAAAACAGATGTAGCTATTGTGAAGAAAAATCTTAGCGATAACGAGCTTGATTATATTAAACATTATTTAACATATGAAAAAACGATAAAGTTTTTAATGGATAATGCTAAAATAGTAAAATAGTTTTAAAAAAACAATAAAAAATAAGGGGGTATTGATATGCCATTAATTCCAATGGTTATTGAACAGACAGGGAGAGGGGAGAGGTCTTACGATATTTATTCTAGACTTCTCAGAGAAAGAATTATTTTTGTTGGATCTGAAATAAATGATGACATTGCAAATCTAATAGTTGCCCAGCTTCTTTTTTTAGAAGCCGAAGATCCTACAAAAGATGCATACATGTATGTTAATAGTCCGGGTGGTATTGTTACTGCAGGATTGGCAATATATGATACAATGCAATATATAAAGACAAAAGTATCCACGATTTGTCTTGGTCAGGCAGCGAGCATGGGCGCGGTATTGTTAGCCGCAGGAGCTAAAGGAAAACGCTATGCACTTCCAAGTGCCAGAATTATGATACACCAGCCGTTAGGTGGTGCTCAGGGGCAAGCAACAGATATAGAGATTCAAACAAAAGAGATAATCCGGATAAAGAAGTACTTAAACGACATACTTGTGAAACATACTGGGCAGCAATTGAAGAAAATTGAGAAGGATACGGACAGAGATTTTTTCCTAAGTGCAGCAGAAGCAGTAGCTTATGGTCTTATTGATGAAGTAATTACTGGCGTCGAGGAGACAAAGAAATAGTTTCTTAGAAGTGGCAGTATTGCCACCTATTTTAATATCGTACATATCGGTAATAAAGGATGAAGTGATAAGTTATGTCAAAAAACAATAATCCCAGATGTTCGTTTTGCGGTAAGACCCAAAATGAGGTTGATAGATTGATCGCTGGACCTGGTATTTATATCTGTGATGAGTGTGTAGTTCTATGTAAAAATATACTTGATGACGACATTCAGATAGAGAATATCTCTGATGAGTTTAGCAGTGTTAAGCTGCCTAAGCCAAAAGAGATATTTGAGGAGCTTAATAAGTATGTAATAGGGCAGGATACAGCTAAAAAAGTACTGTCAGTGGCAGTATATAATCATTATAAGCGCATTTATACAGACAATGTGACTGTTGATGATATAGAAATACAGAAGTCGAATATCCTGTTGTTGGGTCCTACTGGCACCGGAAAAACCCTTCTTGCGCAGACTTTGGCTAGAATATTGGATGTCCCAATTGTAATAAGTGATGCCACTACTTTAACGGAAGCAGGTTATGTTGGCGAAGACGTAGAAAATATGCTATATCGTTTAATTCAGTCGGTTGATGGAAATATTGCGAAAGCTTCCAAAGGGATTGTATTTATTGATGAAATAGACAAAATTACTAGAAAATCTGAAAACCCATCAATCACAAGGGACGTGAGTGGTGAAGGCGTGCAACAGGCATTACTCAAGATGCTTGAAGGAACTGTTGTGAATGTACCATCCCATGGGGGACGGAAACACCCGACTCAAGAGTATATTCAAATTGATACTCGCAACATTCTTTTTATTGCCGGAGGAGCTTTTGATGGCATTGAGAAGGTTATTGAAAGTAGGGTAAATATTAAGTCTATAGGTTTTTCTCCTAATGCATCTCAGGAGATACAGGATAAAAAACTTCACATTCTTTCGTATATCGAACCGGAAGATTTAATTAAGTATGGCTTGATACCTGAATTGGTAGGTCGTGTACCTGTCATTTCTGCATTAGAAGCGCTTACTGAAGAAGCACTTACAAAAATACTTACTGAACCGAAGAACGCTATTATTAAGCAGTTTGTAAAATTATTGCATATGGATAATGTAAAACTAGAATTTACGAAAGAAGCCATTGCAAAGATTGCACATAGGGCAATGACTGCGAAAATGGGGGCTAGAGCCTTGCGTTCTATTGTTGAATCAATCATGCTTGATATCATGTTTGAGGTTCCTTCCTCTAATAAAAAAGAGCATGTTGTTATTACAGAAGAAATGGTAATCAATCAATTAGGCAGATTAAAGCTGGAAGGAAAATCTCAAGAAAATGTTTCAGTTATAAAAAAAGGTGGTAATATCCAGAGTATAGAAACCGAAACTACTAAAATAGCTTAAAAATTGATAAACTATGGCCAAAAAAAAAATTAATAGACTTTTACCATTAATTCCTTTAAGGAATATGGTTGTTTTTCCTAAAATGATAATTCCTCTTTTCGTAGGAAGGCAAAAGTCTATTCAAGCTCTTGAAGAGTCGCTTTCTAATGACCGTATGGTCATCTTGGTTTCCCAAAGAAATGAGAATATTAATGAGCCGGCTCCTCAAGAGCTGAATGCCATAGGAACATTAGTAGAAATAGTTCAGATGCTGAAACTTCCTGACGGAACTATTAAGGTTTTGGCTGAGGGAGTCAGCAGGGTCAGGATTACTGAACTCGTGGAAGCTGATTCTTTTTTTAAAGCGAAGGCTGAAATTATCGAGGATGTTTCTGATATTACCAATGCTGAATACGTAATAAAATCCATCTCTGAACAGTTTGAGCATTATGTTAAGCTGAACAACAAAATACCTGCTGAAACTCTTATGTCCATTATTAGCATTGAAGACCCGAGCAGATTAGCTGATCTTATAACCTCGTATTTAGTTATTGATGTTAATCAAAAGCAAGATATTCTTGAGATAAACAATGTAGCAGAAAGACTCGGGAAGCTGTCCGATATACTTTTGCGTGAAATTGATCTTTTGGAAGTAGAGAAAAAACTGCATGTGAAGGTCCAGGATCAAATCGAAAAAGTTCAACGGGAATATTACCTTAAAGAGAAAATTAAGGCTATTAAAGAAGAGTTAGGCGATTATGATGAGATATACTCAGAAGTAGACGATTACAAGAAAAAGATTACAACACTGAGTTTGCCACCCGAGGCGAAGTCAAAAGTCACAAGAGAGATTTCGCGCCTTGATAAAATACCAACAGTTTCGTCCGAATCAGGAGTTATTAGGACATATCTTGATTGGCTCTTAGAGCTTCCTTGGAATACAAAAACCGAAGATTATATTGACATCGATAAAGTAAAAGAAATTTTAGATAACGAACATTATGGTCTTGATAAAGTAAAAGAACGAATTTTAGAATATTTTGCAGTATTTAAACTTACAAAAAGAATCCAAGGTACAATATTATGCCTCGTTGGACCACCAGGAGTAGGTAAAACATCAATTGCTAATTCTATCGCAAATGCAATGAATAGAAAGTTTTGCAGAATCTCTCTTGGCGGAATAAAAGATGAAGCAGAATTACGTGGACATCGTCGTACCTATGTTGGCTCATTACCAGGTAGAATAATTCAAGCTATCCATCGGGCAAAAACGAAAAATCCCGTAATTTTACTTGACGAGATAGACAAACTGGGCACGGAGTTCAGGGGTGACCCGGCTGCAGCACTGATGGAAATTTTAGATCCCGAACAGAATTCTACTTTTTCTGACCATTATCTCGAAGTTCCTTTTGATTTATCTAACGTGATGTTTATTGCTACGGCCAATACCACTCATACGATAGAGAAACCGCTGTTGGACCGTATGGAAGTAATCCCTATCTCTGGTTATACCGATGCGGAAAAAAAAATAATCTCCAATAAACATTTAATTCCTAAGCAGCTTGAGAAAAATGGAATACCTTTTAACGACTTGATATTCACTGATCAGGGCATAAGCATGATCATTAAATACTATACAAGGGAAGCCGGAATTAGGAACCTGGAAAGATTAATTGCGTTATTCTGCCGTAAAGCAGCTAAGAATATTATTACCAACGATAAACTTCCGATAGAAACTACCAAAGCAACTGTAAAGAAGTTTTTGGGTCCGGTTATCTATCGTGGAGATAAGATGAATGAGGAACATGAGATAGGCGTGGCAACTGGATTAGCTTGGACAGCTGTTGGTGGATGCCTTATTCCCATTGAAGTAGCGTCCGTCAAAGGACGGGGTAAGTTAATGCTTACCGGACAAATGGGTGACGTAATGCAGGAGTCTGCTCAGGCAGCATTAACCTATATTAGGTCTTGTACTCATCGGTTAGGAATAGATGATGACTTTCACCGTAAACGTGATATACATATACATATCCCTGAAGGAGCAGTACCAAAAGATGGACCATCAGCAGGCATTACTATTGCTTGTGCGCTCGCTTCATCTCTAAGCGGTATACCAGTTCGCAAAGATGTGGCGATGACGGGAGAGATTACGCTTCGAGGGAAAGTATTACCGATTGGAGGGCTTAAGGAAAAAGTTCTTGCCGCTTTTCAGGCGGGTATACATATTGTCATTATTCCAGCTGATAATGAGCCGAATCTTGCAGATATCCCTAAATATATCCGAAGAAAAATGAAATTTGTTAAAGCTAAAATGCTTGATGAAGTGCTTGCCACTGCCTTTACTCAGATGCCAAATAAGTTAATCTAGAATCAGTAAGCCATTCCAAAGAATATAAATAATGGTTGAACCATTTTTAACTGATGTATCCTGAACTCCGAGGATGTTAATGCAGTGAGCTGAACTGTCCGGCATAACCGAACAGCTCAGCTGATAATTATGGGTGTTATTCTATTTCTGTATCTTCCAACGGTAAAGAATATAGAACTTCGTTACATATATTACAATTACCTTGATAGTATAGTTTTCCTGTATTTGTCTGTTTAAGTTCCTCCGCCTCCATGCATACAACACTGTCACATGATTTACAATAAGCTTTTCTTTCCATACTCAATTCTCCCTTCTTCCAGCTATTATTTTATATCATATTTTTCAGCCCAATACAAAATGTTGTGTTTCAACCCAATAAGCTGTTGCTTGATGCCCTGAAGCCTTTCAAGCTCTGCTTGTTTTGACTGGTAATCGGCAGATCCGCTGGCTTTTTTTACTTCTTCTGCCTGTTTCTTTATTCTCTGGTCATGAGAATCGATTGTCTTGATTCTACTATACAAGTAGCTTATTTTGTTTCTGAATGTAGTCGAGTGATCGAATTCCGGCTTTTTGCTAATCAAAAGCATTATTTGCTCAATTTTTTCTTCGAGATTTCTTCTGTTTTCCAGCATCATGGAATACTCCTGAGCGCTGGCAAACCCGGCTGTATTAAGGGCTTTATTAACTATTTCAGAGTAATGCTGGTTTGCCTTAATAATGGGCTCCATTACTTTAAGCAGTAACTTTTGGGATAGTTTACCCCGTAATGATTTCTCTTCATCTATATTATAAGTTTGTTCTGAAGCTATTCGATATGCTGAACTCACCCAATTGTACGCCTCTTTCGGAGAAAAACCTTTACTGAAATTTGTACCAAAAGTATAGAGACCTGTTTTATCAAGTTCATCAAGTGCATTTACCATTTTTTGTTCAGTATATTTTTGTATCCATTCGCCAAGCTTTTCGACCGAAACACCTTGTTGCTCAATCCCATGTATTATCTCTTTTACTTTTACATATACATCCGGTGTCGCACTAGCTGATGTGATCCCGGCTATTGATACCATACCTGCAATTAGCGGACTGTTCGAGACTCCCATTCCGCAATAGCCGACTTCTTTTCCTTCTTTAATAGCAGAAAAAATAATAGCCAGCGTTGCTTCAACAAGAGCAGGATCTTCTTCATCGTAAGTTCCTTGAAGCCTTGCCGAATCACGATCTGTCATTAAGTAACCCTGTGTAAGATCGTTGCTGCCTATTGAGAAACCATCAACATAGCGCAAGTAGGCATGAGGATTGCGGGCAACTGATGGAACTTCAGCCATAACGAAGATCTTCAGGCCCTTTCCCGCATTACTTGAAAGCTGTGTCCTGAGCTCTGTTGATGTTGCGGCTATCTCACTTTCTTTTCTGACAAAAGGTAGCATTATATGAAGGTTTGTAGCGCCATAAGTAGTTCGTGCTTTTTTAAAGGCTTCAATCTCCCAAGTGTCAATTCCACGGGAAACTCCTCTGTATCCTATCATGGGGTTGTCTTCTTTTCCTTCGAAAAGTACGCCGCCTGTTAACCCTTCATACTCATTGCTCTTATAATCTGTTGTTCTGTAAATGACATCTTTTCCTTCAAAAGACCTGGCAAACAAAGCAACCCTCTGGGACAACATCTCTACGTAGAATTCTTTGCCACTCTTATACCCGCTAATCTTAAGTTTATCTTCGATTGACGATTTTATTTCCTTAACATTCTCAAGCAGCTCATTACGTGATTGGAACTTATCAAGACCTATTGTCACCATGTCGTATAGTAAGCCTTCTTCTTCGCTTATTAGCTCTACGTCATGTATTCCTGTTGAACTGATATTGGCTATAGTGTCTTTTTTCTGACTTATTTCAGCGAGAGTCTTCTCAAGCTCGCCTGTCTCCGCAAGTGTAACGATCCTGTTGAAAACGCCCGCATCATATGCTTTAAGCGCTTTATAATGGACACCAATTGCACCTAGCACAAATTCTGCCCTGAGCAGACCAACCTTAAAGTCGGGTATGTTTTTTAATGAATTGAGTTCTTTTGCCGCATCAACGTCAGCCAGTATTAATCCAACTGCTGTTTTCGTAGGATATTGCTCTTTAATTCTGAGGGTATCGATATCTTTTCCGGCTTCGACCAGATCGAGTTCTCCCTCAATAATAGAACCACGAGTACCGTCAACTGTTATGATTTTTCCATTCATAGCTTTTAAAGCTTCGATGTTATTGACTCCAATAACAGCCGGGATACTAAGTTCTCGAGAGGTAATAGCCGCATGAGATGTTCTTCCTCCGACGTTAGCAACAACAGCACCGGCTAGCTTAAACAATGGAAGGAAGTCCGGATCCGTTCTCTCTGCTACAAGGATGTCACCCTTTTTGAATCTCGTAAATACTTCTGGAGTGATCTTGTCAACAAATACAACTTTTCCTGTAGCAGCACCTTTTGAAGCACCATCACCTTTCAGCAGTACCTTGCCGACTTTAACCGCTTCAGTAAAATCCTTCTCCGCTACTTCTTTTGTCTTCATCGGAATAACGCCTGGATTCTCTTTTGCCTGTTTGCTATGCTTGGTTTCAGGTCTGGCTTGTACAAGATACAATCCCGTATCATCTATCGCAAACTCTGTATCCATATATATGCCATAGTGACTCTCGACTCTTTTGACCATATCAGCAATAGCGCGGACTTGATCATCACTTAGTGTCCATTCAAATACCTTCTCAGCCGGGGTCTTGATTTCCATTGTTCCTGTGCCGGTTTCTTTGTTAACCATCATGACATCCTTCGGTCCAAGGGTCTTCACAATCAGTTTACCATCTTTGGTCACAAGGAAGTTGTCTGGAGTTACTATGCCGCCTACAACTGTTTCACCATAGCCAAAGTTGGCATCGATCGATACAACATTATCCATACCGGATGAAGGGTCAATGCTGAATGCGGTACCGGCTATTTGCGATTTGATCATCTGTTGTATAACAACGCTGACAGCTATATTGTTAAAATCAAAACTTTTAAGTGCCTGTTCTCGTGATGTGCCGCTATTGATGGCTTCATCTATTTGGCTGAGGCGATATTCAAGGGAACGGATGTTAAATCCTGACGCGAAATCTCTTTGTACGTGGAGCACGACGGTGTCTGATCCTTTAATGTTAAGATATGTGTCCTGTGCGCCTGCAAACGCTGCATCAGCACTATCTTCGCCGACGGCGGAACTCCTGACAGCTACTTCCAGATCTTTCTTGCCCACTTCGTTGCACACATCTTCATACGCTTTTGCTATATCTGCTTTGAGCTTGGCTGGCATATCAACTGACATTATAGCAATCTGAGATGCGATTGATAATGCCTGAAGTGCCTTATATCTTTCGTTTTGATCAATATTTTCCTCTACAATAATCTGTTTTGTTGCTTCAATCCTGTTATTAATATATTGCCGTAGAGCAATGTTAAGTACTTCGTTCTTTTCATTATTTGCCTGTCTGTACTCAAGACCCTTGTCACGAATAAAGGATGGCTGTTCTTTGCTCCCGATATTATATTCTAGGATTGCGTCATTAATGAATGCATCGAGCTTAACCGGGTTTACCATACTGGTATCAAGATGCAGGTTGTAAGCTGTTGCCGTTACTGCTCTGAACTTCGCCGTGTTAACGCCAGGGATATTGGTAAGAATCGCGCAATTTTCGTTTTTACCGCCAACACATGCAGATGCTTTATGATCTTGTAATAGTAGTCCTATTTGTTGTGCATTAAGAATAAGCTCTCTGGTCAAATCCAGTTCTTTTGCCCGTAACTCTGTTGTAAACCCTCCAATATGCTTAGTAAATAAAACGCTACTCATTAGTATCCTCCTTGAAATATTTGTTAAGTTTTCTTAGCTGGATTCTTTCAAACCAACATTGCTTTATCGTTAAATATATCAGAAAATTGCAAATAATTATTCCACCCCACGATTATTCCATCCCAACTCCTAAATAGGAAAGGATAATTACAACTTGCGAAAGTTATAAATTATCATAGTTACCAATTGGAGGGCTTAATGAAAAAGTTCTTGACGCTTATCAGTTTGTTATAAATAAAGTTATTCCAAAATTTTTTATATACTAAAGTATATCGCCACCAGTAGCTATTACTGAAGAATTATCCTTAAGCACATTTACGGAAAAGTTATAAGCACTTTCAATTCTGACAAAAAACTTGCCAGAATAACCATAATCCAGTAAAATACGATTGTTGATATTCAAATTTGGATATCAATCAGCCAGTGCGGAGGGGTACCCAAGAGGCTGAAGGGGCGGGTTTGCTAAACCTGTAGTGGTGTCAAAGCCAGCGAGAGTTCGAATCTCTCCTCCTCCGCCAAATTTAGACTGCCTTCACAGTAATTAGCGCATAGGTCGCTTTTTCTACAAACTCCTAGTAACTTCGATATCTAATAATTCTGCTTTTTTTAATCTAGATATCGCCTCAATTAATTGGCTCTACTCCGAAGATGGGGGAATCCAGATATTAACGACATAGTATTTTAACCCACAATCTGTAATTTTCAAAGTTTCTAAAACCGTAAGCCCTTCTTGATAGCATTTCCATTTTAGTATGAAATC
>Ga0209000_1000185_pt1 | contig 79483 bp, 24 predicted proteins | sample RifGroD2_FD_183998 | JGI IMG/M metagenome (GOLD analysis project Ga0209000, IMG submission 183998) | Groundwater microbial communities from Rifle, Colorado, USA - Groundwater D2 (SPAdes) (version 2) | ecosystem: Environmental > Aquatic > Deep subsurface > Groundwater | place: Rifle, Colorado... | reverse complement strand
GAGCCCGCCTGGCGGGCGGACTGCGTGGCGCGGTTGAACTTGCTGTCGCGGTAATTGCGCCCGCCAATCATGGCCTTTATAGCGCCCGTGCGGGTGTCCAGGATCAGGAAGGCGCCCTGCAGCGGCACGGAGGATTTGTCCACCCCCGCCTCATCCGGCTTCTCCTCCGGCTTGGGCTCGGCCGCGCGGCTCTTGGCGGCGTCGGCGTCGTACTTGGCCAGGTTCTTCTCCATGATCTCTTCCGCCGGGATCTGCATGTTCAGGTCCAGCGTGGTGTAGATCTTCATGCCGCCCTTCCAGAGCTGGGCCACTCCGTACTTGGGCTCCAGCTGCTGGCGCACGTATTCCACGAAATAGGCCGCGTGGCTGGCGAACAGCGTGGATTTCTCGGTGGGAATGGGCTCGGCCGCGGCCTCCTCGGCCTCCTTGTCGGTGATGAAGCCCTCGGCGCGCATGCGCTGCAGCACCAGGCGGCGGCGCTGCCGGGCGGTTTCGGGATTGACGAAAGGCGAGTAGTTGCCGGGAGACGGGATCAGGCCCGTCAGCAGCGCGCATTCGCCCAGGGTCATCTCGGAGACGTCCTTGCCGAAATAGAGCTTGGAGGCCGACTGCACGCCATATACGCCGTGTCCGAAAAAGATCTGGTTAAGGTAGAGGGCGAGGATCTCCGGCTTGGAGAAGTTGCGCTCAATCTGCAGCGCCAGCACTATCTCCTTGATCTTGCGGACATAGGACTTTTCCGGCTTCAGGAAGATGCCGCGCGACAGCTGCTGCGTGATGGTGGAGCCGCCGGCGGCGCGCCGGTGGGCGATGATGTTGCGCAATTGGGCGCGCATGATGCCGCGCGGCGAGATGCCCCAGTGGCGGAAAAAGTTCCGGTCCTCCATCGCGATGACGGCGTTCTGCATGTCCACAGGGATCTTGGAGAGCGGCAGCATAGCCCGCTTCTCCACCGAGAATTCGGCTATGATCTGGTTGTTAATGTCGTAGACGTAAGTGGTCAGCGACGGGGTGTATTCGTCCAGCTTGTCTATGGAGGGGATGTCGGTCAAGATCTTGCGCATCAGCACCGCTGACAGCAGGATGCCGGCGGCGGACATGATGCCTATAAGGTAGACAGCCTTCAGCACCAGCTCGCGCGCGGAAAGGCCGTCCAAGTAATCCAGGAACCTGCGGACAAAACCCATGAGCTAATTATATTAAATTCAGGGGACGCTGCTTAGTTTTTGAGTTGTTTGAATCTGGCCGGAACAAACACCGGGATAACAACGCTCCCGGGGTTAGTTAAGGAGCAAACAACTCAAAAACTAAGCAGCGTCCCCCGTCCCCCGCGGGCGGCCTCCGCTTTATAAGACCGGCCCAAAAATGATACATTTACCCTATTATGAAAAGACTTTTAGCGCTTTTAGGCGCGGTTCTGGTAATTTCGGCCTGCTCCGGGCAGGACGGCAAGGTGATAGCCAAGGTCGGTCCCGAGAAGATAACCGAGACCTACCTGCAGGAAAAATTCGCGGAGATCAGCCCCGCCGCGCAGGAGTACCTGGCCTCCAAGCCGGGCCGCAGGCAGTTCCTGGACGTGCTGATCCACGAGCGGCTGATGCTGCTGGCCGCGCGCAAGAGCCGCGTGGCCGCCGGGGACGACTACAAGGGCAGGGTGCGCCAGAAGGAAGAGGAGATGAAGGACACGCTGGCCGCCTATAAGGATTTCATGCTCACCCGCATGTGGATAGACGACATGCGCGAGAACGAGCTTAAGGTGACCGGCGAAGAGGCGCAGGAGTACTACCAGAAGCACCCCTACAAGGTGACGCTCGCCCACATACTGCTGCCCAGCTACGAGGAAGCCGAGAAGGTGATGAAGAAGCTGAAATCCGGCTCGGACTTCGACCGGACGGCCAGGGAATACTCCATGGACAAGGAAACCGTGCGCCTGCCCCCGGTGATGTACGGCGAGTTCATGCCCGAGCTGGAGGACATGGCCTTCAAGATGAAGACCGGCGAGACGCAGGGCATAGTGAAGACCGCGATGGGCTTCCATATCATAAAGAAGCTCGGCCAGGACAAGGCGGAGCAGGCTCAGGCCCTGGAGCGCGTGCGCAAGATCCTCGAGAAGAAAAAATTCGACGCATACCTGGCGAAGTTCCAGGAAAAGAACAAGGTGGAGGTTATCGATGAAAACTATAAATAAAATCCTGGCGTCCGCGCTGCTTTGCGCCTGCGCCGCCCCCGCGCCCGCGGCGGTGGTGGACGAGCTGGCGGCCCGGGTGAACAACGAGCCGGTCACCATTTCCGAGTACAAGCGCGCCAAGGAAGCCCTGACGGAGCAGTACGCCGCCGCCATGCCCGACTTCTTCCGCCAGAAGGACGCCGAGGCCCAGCTGGAGAAAGCGGCCCTGGACAAGCTGGTGGACGAGGCGCTGCTGCGGCAGAAGGCCGAGGCCCTCAAGATCAAGGTTTACGAGCGCGAGCTCGAGAACGGGGTGGGCGAGATCCGCAAGCGCTTCTCCCGCGCCCCCGACGGCTCCCCGCTGCCCGCCGACAAGGCCGAGGCGGCCTTCCGCGGCGAGCTGAAGAAAGAGGGCGTCACGATGGAGCAGTTCCGCGAGCGCATCCGCAGGCAGCTCATGGTGCAGAAGCTGGTGCAGGACACCATAAAGTCCCGCGCCAAGATGCCCGGCGACGAGCAGACCAAAGCCTATTTCGACAACATCTCCCTGGCGCTCAGGGAAGGCGAGGCCGCCGTGAAGGGCCTGAGCGACGAGGAGCGGCAGGACCTGGCGGCCGTGGCCGCCAAGTTCAGGGAGATCACCGCCGAGCGCCTGCGCCTGCGGCATATCCTGTTTAAGGTTGCGGAAGACGCCTCCCCTGAGCAGAAGGCAGCGGCCCAGGACAAGGCCCTGGCGCTGCGCAAGGACCTGGACGGCGCGCTGGACTTCGACCTGGCCGCCGAGAAGAATTCAGAGGACGCGGAAAGCGCCCGCCGCGGCGGCGACCTGGGCTACGTAATAAGGGGCATGCTGCCGCCTGAAGTGGAAGAGGCCGCGTTCAAGCTGCAGGTGGGCGAGAACTCCCAGCCGGTGGCAAGCAAGTTCGGCTGGCATATCCTGAGGCTCGAGGAAAAGCGCGCCGCGCAGAAGCTGCGCTACGAGCCGGTGAAGGAAGACCTGGAGCAGGTGCTGGCGCAGAACGCCTTCGCCGACGAGCTCGGCAAGTACATAAAGGAACTGCGCAAGGACGCCAAGATCCAACTGTTCCTCGGCGAAAAGAAAACCCCGTAAACAGGGGCTTCCAGCTTAGCCACGGGGAGCACCGCTTCCCGTGGCTTTATTTTATGAAACCCTCAGTCCTCATAACCGCCGGCGACCCGCTGGGCATAGGCCCGGAGATAACCGTCAGGGCCCTTAAAAGCCGGGCGGTGCGCCGCGCCTGCCTGCCCGCCGTCATCGGCGACCCCGCAGCCCTGCGCCGCGCGGGCTGGACGCCTGGGCTCTGCCCGCTGCTGCCGGAGGAAGCCGGCAGACTGGATTTCTCCCGGCCGGGCCCCACGGCCGCGGGCGGGGCTGCCTCGCTGCGCGCGGTCCTGGCCGGGGTGCGGCTGGTAAAAGAGGGTTTTTTCGGGGCGCTGGTCACGGCGCCCGTTTCAAAGGAGGCCTGGGCGCTGGCCGGGGCGCCCGCGCCGGCCCACACGGACCTGCTGCGCCTGCTGGAGAAGAAAGAGCCGCTGATGCTGTTCTCGCGCGGCCCCGTCAACGCCGCGCTGGTCACGGAACACGCGCCGCTGCGGGACCTGGGCCGGCTGATAACAAAAAAACTCGTTAAAGAAAAAGCCGCCCTCTTCAACTCGGCCCTGAAGGCGCTGGGGTTCAGGCGGCCGCTTATCACGCTCTGCGCGCTGAACCCGCACGCCGGCGACGGCGGGGTTATAGGCCGGGAGGAAATAGAAGTTCTCGCCCCGGCGGTGAGGGAACTTAAAAAAAGCGGGCTGCGCGTGACCGGGCCGCTGCCTTCGGACGCGGCCTGGGCCGCCCACCTGGCAGGCAAGAGCCAGGGCCTGCTCTGCCTGTACCACGACCAGGCGCTGGCCCCGCTCAAGACGGCCCCCGGCTCCGTCCCGGCCGTGCACTGGACCTGGGGCCTCTCCTTCCCCCGCACTTCGCCGGCGCACGGCACCGCCTTCGACATAGCCTGGAAAAACAAGGCCGACCCCTCTGGAATGGAGTCGGCCCTGCTCTTCGCGGCCCGCCTTGCGCGGAAATAAAAAATCTTAAGCTGCTCTACGGCACCTGCTGCAGGCGCACCGGCTTGCCTTTGGGCACAGCGGCGGCGGCGTAAGCCTCGCGCTGGTCCTTAGGCATCTCGAAGGCCATGGCCAGCGGGTTGACGCGGTACTTCACCACGGTCTCCTTGCGGCCCTTCTCCACCGCGGCCACGCTGAAGATGCCGCTGGGAAAATCCGAGACCGAGATCAGTATCAGCAGGTCGGAGGCCGCGAAATCGTGCGGGCCGGCCGTGAGCTTGCGGGAATTGGCGAAAGACCACCAGGTGTCGGAGCTCTTGAAGATCTTGTAATCCACCGGGGCGCTCAGCATCGTAACGCCCTCGTCCCCCCCGCCCCGCCCCATTTCCGGCATGGTGGAGATCTTGAGCCTGGGCTCGCGGCCCGGCTCTCCCCCCAGGTTGCGCACTTTCTTCCGCAGGTCAGACTCGTTCAGCCGCACCGGCGCGGGCTTGCGCCTGTCGCCCCCCATCTGGTTGAGCATGGACATCATGTCCTTGGGCGCTTCGGCCACCCCGTTGAAATCTTTTATCCGCACCACGTTGATAGCCCCGTCCGAGTTGACGGCGGCGCTGGACAGGCCCTGCCGCGAGGACGGTATCATGGAGGCCCTGCCGCTGGTGGCGGCCGCGTACCGGGCGGCCGCCAGGGCCTGCTCGGCCATGGCCGAGGCCCCCCCGGGCTTGTTGGCGTCCTCCGCCTGGCCGGGCAGGTTTGCGGGTACGCCGGTGCGGCTGCCCACGTAGTTCACCAGTATCAGCAGGCAGAAAACCGCCAGGATCCCGGCGAAGAGGTAGATTAAAGTCCGATATATCCTTCCGTCCATCAGTTAATTGTATAAAAAAGGATTTAACTATTAGTTATTATTTTTGTAACAGCCTTTAAGTAGAATTGATACGTATCTATGCGAGAAATATTATCTTTCCTTAATTCTTTTACTGTCCCCGGAAAGCCGGAGAGGGCGATATGAAATACTGGGCGTACGTGAATAACGAGATACTCGGCCCGTTCGAAAAGGAGAAGCTATTGGAGCTTCCCTCTTTCTCGCCCGCGCTCCTGGTCTGCCCGCAGACCCCGGTGGGAGAAAAAACCGAAGACTGGAAAGAAGCCTCCACCTATCCCGAGCTTTCCGCCCTGGCAGGCGGCCAGGCCGCCCCCGCGGCCCAGGCCACCGCGCCGGAGGTATCCCCCGAAGCGGCGGCCCAGCCGCAGGTTTCGGCCCAGCCTGCCATAGAAACGCCCTCCCTTTCCTTTAAGCCGCTGTCCGGTGCGCAGGCCGTGGACCCTGTCCCCCCCGCGTCGCACCTGGACGGGATGGCGGAAATAACCGTCAACCGCCTCGGCAAGTCGGGCGTAGAGCCCGCACCGGCGGCCGTGTCCCAGCCGCACCAGGCCTCCGCCAATTTCGACCCCATAAGCCTCTCCCAGATCGTCCGCCGCACCGAAACGCTGTCAGGACAGGATGCGCCGAGGCCGGCGGAAGCGGACGGCCTGGCTCTGGAGCCTCATAACTTCAGCCAGGCCGCCCCCTCTCCGGCGCCCGCCCCCTCGCTAGATTTCGGCGCGGCGTCCTCACCCTCGCCTTTCGCCGCCGCGGCCGAGCCTGTCCCCGCCCCGTCCCCCTTCGCGGCCCCCGAGCCCGCTCCGGCGGCGGCCGCCGCCGCGCCCTCGCAGGCCCCGGTCACCGACGTGGCCGGCCTCGAAACGCTTATACAGCGGCTGGACGCCCTCTCCAGGTCTTCCGCCACGCGGCAGGACCTCAGCGCCGCCGTAGACCCGCTGAGGCTCAAGCTCGACCAGATGGGGGAGGTCATTTCCTCCATAAAGAATTCGCAGTTCCAGCGCGAGGTGATGGACAAGCTGAACTATCTGGAGAACGCGGTAGGAGAACTTAAGACTTCCTTCAGGAGCGCCCCCCGGGAACCGGAAGCCGCCAAGCCGCAGGAAATGCAGATAGAGCGGAACTCCGACACAGTTTTCGGCGCGCAGCCGGTAAAACCCGCGGAGAAACCCAAAGCCGAACCGGCCAAAGAGCCGGCCAAAGCGGAGATAAAGGACGAGGGCAGCAAGCCTTCCAAGATCGGACCGGCCCTTAAGAAAATCTTCAAATCCCTGCTGACGCTGGTACTGCTCGCGGCCGTGCTCATAGGCGGCCTCATAGGGGCCAAGAAGTTCGCGCCCCCGGAGCTCCTCGCCAAGGCCCCCCCGGGCATACTTGCCATGATCCCCTCCTTCGGGGCCCCGGCGGAACAGCCCGCCCCCGCGCCTGAGCAGCCCGCCCAGCCGGAACAGGCGCAGGCCGCCGCTACAGAGCAGCCCGCCGCCCCTGAGCAGCAGCAGGCCGAACCGACCCCCGAGGAGAAACGGCAGGAGGAGTCGCGCGCGGCGGCCCAGGAGCAGGTGAAGGCGGCGCAGCAGCAGGTCCCGCCGGAATCCGTCCCGGAGATAATCTACATAACCCGCACCTATAAGCTAAAGGCCACCGCCAGCACGCTGGAGAACAAGATGTTCGAGCACGCGGCCAAGGCGGGCGGGAATTACAACCGCACCGAGTGGAAGGTCAGAAAAGCGGCGACCCCCGGCCTGGCCGAGATCGACGCGGTGATCCCGGCCAAATCGGGCCCCCTCACCTACACCTTTACCGTGGACCGCGAGAAAAAACACGTGCAGCCGGTCAACGCGGACGCCCTCGCCGTATACGCGGCGCTGGCGAAGGAAAGCGCGCGCAAGCCGGCGGCTAAAAAGCCCGCCCGCCCCAAGGCGGCGCCCAAAGCGGCCCCCAAGCCGGCGGCAAAACCCGCGGCCAAGGCCGAGCCCCAGGAGGAAGACGGGGAATATGAATACGTCTACGTAGACGAGGACGAAGCCGGGGAGTAATAAACGCCGCCGGGCAAAGAGAAGAGGAGGGGACTTCCCCTCCTCTTCTTTTTATCCCGGCCCCTACTTGCGGGCGGTGGTCAGCCGGCGCTTTTCGGCGGCGGCGCGCAGCGCTATGGCCACCAGTTCCTTCAGCACCCGCTCGGGCTTCAGGCCGGTTTTTTCCCAGAGGCGGGGATACAGGCTGTGCGAGGTAAAACCGGGCAGGGTGTTGATCTCGCAGAAGTAGACCTTGTTCACGTTTTTGGGATCGACAAAGAAGTCCACCCTGGCCATGCCCGACCCGCCCAGCGCGAGGAAGATCTTCACGGTCAGGTCGCGCAGGCGCCCGGCCACCGCCGCGGGCAGCGGGGCCGGCAGGCGCAGCTCCATGCCGTTGTCGTCGAGGTACTTGGCCTCGTAATCGTAGAATTCGTGCTTTCCCTGCGGCACCACCTCGCCGCAGACGCTGGCCCTGGCGCCGGCGGGCGAGCCGAGGGCGCCGCAGACTATCTCCCGGGCCCTGTCCACGCCCTTCTCTATCATCACGGCGTTGTCGAAGCGGAAGGCGTTCAGCACGGCGGGGCGCAGCGCGGCGGGGGTCTTGACCTTGGCCACGCCCACCGAGGAGCCCTGTGCCACCGGCTTTACGAAAAGCGGGAAGCCCAGCTTCATAGCCTGCTTCAGCAGCGGAGCCATCGCCGCCTTCTGATGCGCCCGGATCACCACGTGCGGCAGCACCGGCACGCCGTCAAGGGCGGCCAGTTCTTTTGAAATTATCTTATCCATTCCCACCGCGGACGCCGTCACGCCGCAGCCGGTATAGGGCAGGCCGAGCAGTTCCAGGAAGCCCTGCAGCGCGCCGTCCTCGCCGGTAGAGCCGTGTATGATGGGAAAGAGCGCGTCCGGCTTTACCCTGCCGCCGCCCTTCTTCATGAAGAAGCCGCCGCCGAGGGAGGGCTCCAGCTCCGGGCCGGCCAGCCGGCGGCCGGCGATCAGGTCCGGTAGTTTCACCAGGCGCCAGGCCCCCGCCCGCGGGGCGTAAAAAGGCAGGGCGGTAAAGCCGGCTTTTTCCAGCTTGGCGCAAACCGTTTTGGCCGACTCTATGGAAACTTCGTGCTCCGGGGACTTCCCGCCGAAAATAACCGCTATTTTTTTCTTCATAAATCTCCAGCCGCCGCAGTTTTAGATCTTCCCGGTTATCGTTCCCCCGCCCAGTACCCTGTCGCCGTCGTAGAAGACGGCCGCCTGGCCCGGGGCCACGGCGAACTGCGGCTTCTCCAGCCTGACTTCCGCGTCCCCGCCGGCCAGGAGCCGCACCACGCACTTCGCCGGCTTGTGGCGGTAGCGGATCTGCGCGGCGGAGGCGAACTCAGGCTTTTTAATATCCGCCAGCCAGTTCAGGCCGGACACGGAGAAGCCCGAGCTGTGCGCCGCTTCCAGCGGCCCCAGCACCACCTCGTTGGGCCCGGGCCGGACCTCGGTGACGTAAAGCCTGGCGCCGCCGTAGACGCCAGTGCCGCGCCGCTGGCCTACCGTAAAATTAAAAAAGCCGTTATGCTTTCCCAGCCGCTTGCCGGCCAGGTCCACTATGTAGCCGGGCCGCGGCTTAACGCCGGCGGAGCGGAGGTAATCGGAATAATCCCCCTCCGTCACGAAGCAGATGTCGTGGGACTCCTGCGCCCGGGCCGAGGGCAGGCCGAACTCCGCCGCCAGGCGGCGCACCTCGGTCTTGGGCATGCCGCCCAGCGGGAAAAGCAGCCTGTCGAGCTGTTCCCGGCGCAGGCAGTAGAGAAAATAACTCTGGTCCTTCAGCGGGTCGGCGCCGCGGTAAAGTCCGTAGGCGGCCCCCCTCTTCTTTATCACGGCGTAATGCCCGGTGGCCAGGGCGTCGGCGCCCATGGAAAGAGCCAGGTCGAAAAGGTAAGAGAACTTCAAATGCCTGTTGCATTCCACGCAGGGATTGGGCGTGGCGCCGGCCAGGTAGCTGCCGGTAAAATTGTCGATCACCGCCTTCGAGAACAGCCCCTGCGCGCTCTTGAAGTAATGCCGTATGCCCAGCGCCTGCGCCGAGGCCCTCGCCTTGGCCGCGCTGTCCGCGCCGCCGCAGCACTTCACCGCGTTCTTGCGCTCCTCGAAAAGCCGCAGCGTCACCCCGATGACCTCGTGGCCCTCTTTCTGCAGCAGGGCGGCGGTCACGGACGAGTCCACCCCCCCCGACATGGCCACGACGATTTTTTTCTTCTTCATCCGTTACTATTCTATTATTTTAGCGAACCCAAACAAAAAGAGGACGCGCTTTTTTGCATCCATCCCCGAGGTGCCGCAGGTCCCGCCGTTCGCTCATAAGCGTGCGCGGCAGAAGAGGGCCTGCGGCACCGCAAGCGACTAGTCATAAAAAAAGAGGGACCAATGTCCCTCTTTTTCTTTGGCCGAGCGGCCCCTACTGGCCGAAATCGAACCCCTTGAAAAGATCTTCCTCGGCCTGGTTGCCCCCCGCGGGAGCCGCGCCCTCCGCCGGCTTATTGGCGGGCTCCGGCGCTTTCGAGCCGGGCAGGTTCTGCATGCGGCCCTTGCCCTCGCCCACCGGCTGCACGATGATCTTGCGCACCCCTTCGGCGAAAGCCAGGAAGCCGGTCTCCATGTTGTAATAAAGCCGGAAAGGAGACTCCTTCATCTGCGGCTCGTAGGCCTTGCCCAGGTTCATGCGCTGCTGGTCCCAGCCGGGGTTATAGATCAGCTTGCCGCGCAGGTCCACCTCGTTATCGGTGACCGGCAGCGAGAAATGTATCTTAAAAAGGCCCATCGTGTCGCTGATCCCGGGGGCAAAAGAGAGGTTGATGGCGGAAGAGGCGTTCTCCTCGGCGGCGAAAATGTCCGCGCCCTCGCCGCCGCCGGCGCCGGGCCTGCCGGTGTCGGGGATCACCTTCACGGTGACGCCCTCGATAGGGTTGCCCTGGTAATCGGTGATCACGCCCTGTATATTGCCGTCCAGGAACGTCCCCATCTTGGTGGTGGAGAAGAAAAGGAATTCCCGCTTGCCGGTCACCTTTTTGGTCAGGGAAAGGTCTCCCACGCGGGCGTCGGTAAAATCCACCACCTTAAGGCGCTTCAGGCCGCCCATGCAGCCGGCCAGCGGCGCGGCCAGGAGGGTGATGGCTAGTATTTTCGCAAGTTGCTTGGTCATAGAGTTTTATCAGCCGCCTTCGGCCGGGGCCTCGCCGGCGGGAGCCGGGGTTTCAGGGACCGCGGGAGTTTCGGCGGGCGGAGCGGGCGCCTGCCCGTAAGCGGGGAGCGGAGCGGCGCCTTCGGGGGCCGCGGGCGAAGCGGCGCCGGGCGCGACAGCCGCGCCCACCAGGCCCGGCGGAGCCGGCGTGTCCGGGTAAGGGGTATTCTTTATGAAGAACACCACCCGGCGGTTCGTCTTGCGGTTGGCGACGGAGGTGTTGGGGACCTTGGGGTGGTATTCCCCGTAGCCCACGGCCGCCATGCGCTTGGGCGGAAATTTGGCGTCCAGCATGGACATTACCACGCTGGTGGCGCGGGCGGTGGACAACTCCCAGTTGTTGGCGTATTGTTTGGTGGCTATCGGGATATCGTCGGTATGGCCCTCCACCACGATGTCGTGCTTCTCTGCCAGTTTGGAGAGCACCGGGGAGATCTTGTCGAGCTGCAGGCGCATCTTCTCGGTGAGCTCGGCGCTGCCGCTCTCGAAGAAGGCCATGTCGCTCTGCTCCTCCATCGTTATGCGCATGCCCTCCTTATCCATCTGCACGCTGCCGGACATCTTGCCTTCCTTGATCATCTCCTGGATATCGGCCTGTGCCTTCTGCATATCCTTGTTGAGGGCGGCGGAGAGGGCGTAAAGGATGACGAAGAAGCAGACCAGCTCCGTCATCAGGTCGGCGTAGTTGACCATCCACGGAGGCGCGGGTTCTCCGACGGGCGCAACGCGCCTGTCGTCCTCCGGTATCATCCCTTTAACTCTTACTGGCATAAATTTCCCTATCGAGGCTTCGCCTCGATATAAATCCTTAAGCCGCGGGCTCTTTCTTTATGGCCGCGCGCGCCGCGGGGTCCAGGTAGGCCTTCAGGTTGGCCTCCACCACGCTGGGCGTGGCGCCGCTCTGCAGCAGCAGCACGCCGCGGATGATAATTTCTTTTACGAACAGCTCCTCGTCGGAGCGGTTCTTGAGCTTGCCGCCCATGGGCATGAACAGCCAGTAGCCCGAAGCCAGGCCGTAGAAAGCGGCGGCGAGCGCGAGGGCCATGCGGCGCGGCACCTGGGCCACGTCGTCGATGGAGGACAGCATCAGGATCATGCCGAGCACCGTGCCGATGATGCCGAAGGCCGGGGCGTAGGTGCCCAGCGCGTTGAAGATCTCGCGGCCGTTCTTGTGGCGCTCGCGGATGAAGTCGATCTCGGTCTCGAGCATGTTGCGGATGAACTCGTGGTCGGCGCCGTCGATGACCAGCTGCACGCCGCGCTTGAGGAAGTCGTTGTCGATGGCCTTCACGTCGGGCTCGAGCGCCAGGAAGCCCTCTTTCTTGGCCTTCTGCGACAGCGACACGAACGTGGTGACCAGCTTGGAGGTATCCTCGCCCTTGGTGGTCAGCACCTTCTTGAGGATCTTGCCGGAGCCGATCACGGAGGAAAGAGGGAAGTTGACGAGCAGCGCGCAGAAAGTGCCGCCCATGACGATCAGGAAGGCCTCGATGTTCATGAAGGGCTTGAAGCCGGCTATGCCCTCCTGCAGGTAGACCGAGCCCAGCACAAAGCCCATGAAGACGACAATACCGCTTAGTGTACCTATATCCATGAGATTGGCCGCTCCTTACTTTTTCTCAAATCCCTCTAAAGGGTTGATGCACTTTCTTTCGGAATAAACTTTTTTCTTATACTCGACCACCAGGGCGACAACCTCTTCCACGGGGTTGCGCACCAGGTAGCGGTTGCCCGTCGCCAGGTTGATAACGGTGTCGGGGCCCGCCTCGATGCTCTCGATCAGTTCCGCGTTGACCACCACCAGCGTCCCGTTGAGTTTTTCCAGCTTGATCATTGGATAAATTATACTTTATTGCCAATAAACGCGGGCGGGCGGCAACACCCGTTCCCACCCCCGCGGACCGCCCGAAGCGTCCGTACTTACTGCTTTTTACCTTTGATGGCCCACTTCAGTCTTTCAGCGAAGGAGGACTCCAGCGCCTTGTAGCGGTCGAGTTCCGCGGAAAGTTCATGGATGCGCGCGCTGTCGCGGCCGGCCTGGTCTATGCCGGCCGCCTGCAGCTTGGAGGCTCTGACCCGCTCGGCCTCCAGGGCCGCCGCGGTTTCCTGCGACTGGAATTCCATCTGCTGTATCTTCTGCTTGAGGAACAGCAGCTCGGACTCGAAGCGGGCCCGGTTCTCTCCCTCTACCCGCAGGCTCTCGGCCTGGGCCTTAAAGCTTTCCTCCTGCGAGAGCAGGCTGCCGTCCGCGGCGGCCTTCTGGGCGGCCAGGGCGGCATAGCCTTCGCGCAGCGCGGCGTATTCGGCGGACAGGCGCTGGCGCTCGGCCTCTACGGCCTGCGCGGCCTTTTCGGCCTCGGCCTTCTGGGCGGACAGCAGGGCGGCCTGATCCTCGCGCAGCCGCAGTTCGGCCTCGGCGCGGGCCACCCGCTCTTCGAAATTTTTCACTTTTTCCGCCAGGATCTTGTCAAAGACGGAGGCCTCTCCCTGCAGGCGGCGGTTCTCCGCCTCCAGCCGGGCTTTGGCGTCCAGGGCGGCCGAGGCGGCTGCTTTCGCCTCCTCCAGCGGGCCGGAATAGGCGGCTTCCATCTGCCTCTTCAGGGCTATCTTCTCCTCCTCGGAGGAGGCTTCGTACTTCATGCGCAGCTGGGAGATCTTGGCGTCGAACTCCGCCTGGCGCTCCGCGGAGATCTTGGCGATCTCGGCCTGGTGCGCTCCGGCGAGCCTGGCGACCTCGGCCTGGTGCGCGGCGGCGGCCCTGGAGCGCTCCTCCTGGGCCTCGGTGGAGAGCCGCATGAATTCTTCCTGGTGCGCGCGGGTCAGCGCGGCGGTCTTTTCGGCGTGCTGGCGGGACATGTCGGCGCCGAGCGAATTTTTGGCGTTCTCAAGCTCCGCCGTAAAGCGGGCGGACTGCGCCTCCAGCTCGGCCTGGTGGCCGGCCTTGAGGCCGTCGCTTTCGGCCTTCAGGCGGCGCAGCTCTTCGAGCTGGGCGGCCATGTTCTGGGCCAGCTGCATCTTCTCCAGCTTCAGCTGGCCGCGCTCTTTCTCGAGCACGGCGTTGATGGCCTGCACCCTGGAAACAAAGCCTTTGATCTTCATGAGCTCGGAGATGGCGCGCACCTTCTCGCCGGAAATGTCGGCGATGGTCTTTTCCTTCTCCTGCAGCTGCGCCTCGTAGCCCTCGCCGGCCTTGCGCAGGGCCTCGTTCATCTCGGAATTCTTGCGGTCAGAAAGCGTGCCTATCTCGGCCTGCAGGCGGCCTATCTCGCCCTGCAGCTTCTCCGCCTCGTAGCGGTTCTTATCGTCGCGGTGGGACGCTTCCAGGCGGGAGGTCTCCTCGCGGCCGCGCAGGGCGGCGTTCTCGCTGCGGAGGTCGGCGATCTCGCGCTCCTTTTCCGGCATCATCTTGATCCAGCCTTCCACGGCGGCCTTCTCGCGCTCGGCGCGGGCCACGTCGTCGCGCAGCTTGGAAGCCTCGCGCTCGGTCATGGATTTTTCCAGCGACACCTTGCGGAACTCGTCCTCCACGTCGCGCAGCTTCTCGGCGGACGACTTCAGGGAGCGGATCAGCTCCTCGCGGCTTGAAATTTCCTTCTGCCACTGGGCCTTCTCGTCCAGCCAGCGGCGCTCCATCTCCTGGAGCCTGTAGATAAAATGGCCTTCCACGTCGCGGCCCTGGGTCTCGCGCTCCGACATCTGCTCTTTGAGCGTCTGCATCCAGGTCTCGCGCTCCTGCGCCAGGCGGGATTCCAGTTCCTTAATCTTGGACCTGAGGGTAAGCCTTTCCTCCTCGACCTCGTGGTCGCGGCGGTCGCGGCGCATCTTCTCCTGTATATCCTTGAGCGAAGACTCGACGCGGGAAGACAGGGCCTCGTCCTGCTGGTTCTTGAGGGTGGCCAGCAGGGCCTTTTCCTTCTCGGCGGACAGCATTTTCTCCATGTCGCCGATCTTCTTCTCCAGCTTGTCCTTCTCCTCCTGCATGCGGCGGGACTCCGCTTCCGCGGTGTCCTTCTGCGCCTGCATGGGAGCGGCGGGCGGCTGGCCGAAGCCCTGGGGCATGGCCGGGAAGGAGGGCTGCTGCATGCCGGGCATCCCGGGCATGGGCGGCAAAGAGGGCTTGCCGCCGGGAGGAAGCGGCGGCAGGCTGGGCTTGGCCATGCCCGGAGGAAGCGGGGGCATGCCTGGCTTAAATTTGTTCTTGTCCTTGTCGTCCATAAACATTGCGCCTAGTGCTGGTATCACTTACATATTCTAAAAGAACCCGATTTCTTTTTGGTTACAAGATTGTTAACAATTAAAGGGAGCGGGGACGTTGTTGAGTTGTTGAGTTGTTCTAAAAGTGTCTGAGGTTAATCCTGTTCAACCCGGGAAACAACTCAACAACTCAACAACGTCCCCTAAATCTACCTCCCGACGCTCTGCTTGAATCCCGCCAGCCATTCAGTGGCGGCCGGGTCGCCGGAGAGGGCCGCGTACTTCTCGTAGGCGGCCACGGCCTCGTCCACGCGCTGCAGGGCGTAATAAGCCGCGCCCAGGTACTGCCAGGTCTGCGCGTCGCCGGGATTCACGGAAGAGGCGTATTCCAGGTACTGCAGGCTTTCCTGCGGCTGGCCCTGGTTGTACATATTGATGCCGGCGTCGGTGTACTGTTTGGCCTGCGCCGCCTGCTCCGGGGTGGGCCCGGCGGGCGCCTCGGCTTTGGCCGGGCCGGAAAGCTTCTCGAACTTCTTGCGGCGCTCGTCGTCGGAGGACAGCTCCGCCCCGTCTATGAGGTAAACCTCCTGCGAACTGCCGGCGCGGGCGGCTATCTTGCCCTCGGCGCCGAGGCTTTTCACCGAGTCCAGGATCTTCATCTGCGCCTCGTCCTGCTGGGCCTGCGTCACGTCGCCGGAATAGTCCATGATCTCTTTGATGGCGTTCACGGCGCCCTGCGACATGTTGGCGAAGAACTTGTTGGCTATGGCGGGGTCCGCCTTGGCCACGGCCTTCGCTATGTCCTCGTTGGACAGCGAGCGGATGATGGTCTGCATGTCGCGGTCGGTGAATTCTATTATGTCCTCGAACATCAGCACGATGCGCTTCACCTTGTCGTAGATGTCGGGCTTCTGGGTCTTGAGGTACTCTATGATGTTCTTGCGGGTGGCCGGGTCGGAGTCTTCCAGCATCTTCGACAGGCGCTCGATGCCGCCCATCACGAAATCCACGTTCTCCTTGATATCCCTGTCGATGGCATCTATCTGCTCCCTGGTGGCCTGGCGCACCGTCAGCGCTTCCAGCGCCACGCGGCTCTGCATCTCCACGGGCAGCATCGACAGCGCCTGGCGGGACAGGTCCGGCTTCATGTAGCTCAGCACCACCGCTATCACCCACGGGTCCTCTTTGCGCAGCAGGAACAGGTAGATGAGCCGCTTGAGGTTTTCCTCGTTCAGGTAGGTGAACGGTTCAAATTTCTTCATACTCTCGTCCTCGTCTTCCTTCTTTTCGTCCTCTTTCTGGAGGAAATTCATGTCTATGCTCTGGTGGCCCTCGGTCTCCTCCTTGCCCTCGTCCTCGCCCGCGCCGCCGCCGCCCTCTTCCCGCTTGTCCTCGATGTTGACTTCGGCGCCGGGTTTGGCCATCAGGGCCTTGATGTATTTCCGGAAGAAGCCCCAGAGCGGGCCGAACAGGAACAATAACAGTATAAGGAATAGCAGGGCGTAAAGCAAAGGCAGGTAGACGGACGGCTTTTTAAGGTCGTCCACGGGGTTGGACGCCTTGAACTTGGTCGGTTTGAACATCACCGTGGGCGCGTCTTTCTTGCGTATCTTGTAGGGCAGCAGGTAATCGTCCACCCGCTCGCGGGCCAGCTTCACCGCGGCCGCGGGCAGGCCTTCGTCGTGTATGACGGTCAGCTGGAAGCGGGTGATCTCGGTCTCCACGCCGTAGCGCACTTCCTGCACGCCCTTGGCCTGCTGGGCCTGCTGGCCCTGCGCGGCCTCCGGGGGCTTGTTGTCCTTGCCCAGCACGGAGCGCTGCTTGGGAATGCCGGGCAGGATGAAATCGGTTTCGACGTTATCGTCGCTCCCCCCCTTCTCCTTGTACTTCTGCATCACGCCCATGCCTTCTTTGGTCTGCTCGGCCTTCTTGGAGATGACCTCCAGCTCCACGTCCGCGAATACGAAGGACCGGTCGGCCCCGAGGATGGGGTCGAGGATCTCTTTCTTCACCTTGGTCTCGGTCTCGCGGCGCAGCGAGTCCTGGCGCTCCATCAGGGAGGCTTCCATAAGGCGGCTGTCGACGTCGTCCGCGGAATAGATCCGCGGCGACCCGAAGCCCGCGATAAGCAGGAGGGCTGCCAATAACTTCTTCATACAGTAATTATTTTATCTTTATCCTATTACAGAAAAGTTTCAAAAACATTCACTATTTAAGATTCCCCGCTTTTGGCGGCCTAGCGCAGGCTTGTCACGCGAGCAGGCGAAGAAAATCTGGAGGGGTGGCAGGGGTGTTGTCCCCCGAACCCTTTGGGGAAGGGGGGGCCCCAGCACTTTAGTGCGTGAGTCAAAGCATGCAACGCAGGAAAATCCAAAGAGCTGAAGAAACAGACTAAAGTGCTAGGGGGGAAACCGCGCAACGGTTTCCATCTTCCAGGGTTCGGGGGGCAATACCCCTGACAGGCCCCCGACTTCGCTTCCCGCCCCCCCCGGGTTAGCGGACCTGGCGCAGGAAGTTCTTGACCATGGTGTTGTTGGGGTTGATCTCCAGCACCTTTTCCCAGATGACCTTGGCCTTCTCCTTCTGGTCCATCAGGTAGAAGGAGCTGCCCATGATCTCCAGGGCGGTCTCATTGTTGGGCTCCAGGTCCAGGATGTCCTGCGCGCGCTTCATGGCCAGGTCGTACTTGCCGTCATAGATGGCCTGGCGGGCGTCGTAGGTGCGCTGGTCGATATAGGTGAAGATCTCGGGGCCCTCGGGCTTGCGGGTCAACTCGCTCACGCCGGCCTCGCGCTCCACCATGTTCAGCAGCGACAGCAGGCGGTCGTTCTTCGGGTCCTTGTTGAAAGCGTGGCGCAGCACGTTGACCGAGGCGCGCACGTCCTTGCCGTCCACGTAGGAGATGATGCCGCGGCGGGTCAGGGTAGGCACCTCGTCGCCGCCGGTGGCGTCCGGCACGTACTCTATAGCGCCGGCCAGGCGGGTCACCATGCGGCGGATCTCGGCGTTGCCGGGGTCGGCGTCCATGGCGGAGCGCAGCTTCTCCATCGCGCGGCCGAAGTAGCCGGACTTGAAGTACTGCAGCGCCTGGCGGATGATCTCGCGGACCTCGCGGTCGTGCTTGCCCTTGTTGCTCTGGCCCATGCGCATCGTAACGGAGAAGCGGGTGGTGGAGCCCAGCTCGTGCACGCCCTGGGCGATGTCGAAGCCCAGGCTCTTGTACTTGATGCCAAGGCCGAAATCGGCTTCCTGGATGCCGGGGGCGCCCATCACGCCGAAGCGCAGGGCCGCCCAGTACATCAGCCAGTACTCGCCGCCGAAGCGCCAGTTCATGTCGGAGGCCTGGGGCTTGGAGATGTCGAAGCCGAACACCAGGCTGCCCTTGAACAGGGAGAGGGCCTGGCCGAACTTCAGGGTCAGGGGCAGCTTGTCCTCGGTGTCGCCCGAGGCCATGGAGAAGACGTTCTGCACGCCTATGGCGGCGCGGTAGGTCTTGGAGAACTTCTGCAGCATCGCTATGTCGATGGCGTTGAAAGAGTCGGCCGAAGTGTCCAGGGTGCGGCTGATGTTCTTGGCCATGATGCCGAAGGACAGCTTGTCGGAAACGTCGCGGCCCCAGGAGAAGGCCAGGGCGCGCTCGGTGCTGTCGAAGGTGCCGAGGGTCTTGATGTCTACTATGTCCTGGGTGTCGGGGTTGACGGAGATGGAGATCTTCTCGAAGCCCACCGACTTCAGTTGGGTCATGCTGACGGCCCAGGTGCCCTTGGTGGTGGTGGGGTGCGCGTAGGTGAAGAAGTTGAGGGTGGTGTCGGCGAACAGGGTGGCCTGCATCGCGGAGAACTCTTTGCGCTCCAGCATGGTCAGGGCGGCGGGGTTCCAGTAGGAGGCGGAGGCGTCATCGGCCACCGCGAAGAAGGCGCCGCCCATGCCCAGGCCGCGGGCGCCGGCGCCATAGCTCATGAAAGCGCCGGGCTGGCCGCCGCTCTGGGCCAGGGCCGAAACCGCCGAAAAGGCAATAAAAAACCCCACGGCGGGGCTGAAGCGCATTATACGCTTCACATTAGCAGCCCATATAGCCAAGGGGGCAAAGGCATTACAAAGAATGCTTTTCATCGTTTTCGGCAGCCTGACCCCCGCTCACTTAGCGGGTCTTAGCTTTGCGCCGCCGGCTTTCACCGGCTTTGCTATTATCGTAACAGTACTGCATTACAAACTCGTTACAGATTTACGGCATTAATATTATAGCAGATAATATGGCTTTGTCAAGGGGCGGGTATTGACTTGTCAATACCTATAGTATACACCACGAAACCGCCCCTGTCCACCCCCTCTTTTCCACTCTGCGGAGCGGAGGGCCCCGCTGTGAGCGACTTTAGGGCGCAGGGCCAAGGTCCGCAGCGGACCGCCTATCATTAAGGCGGCGGCGAAGAATGTTTGAGGCGAGCACTGTGTGCGAGCCGAGTTCTTCGCCGGCGGAGGACCGCAGGCCCTCTTCGGCCGCGCCCGCTTGGGAGCGAGCAGCGGGGTCCTCCGCGACCTCTTAATGGATCACGCCGATCTTGCGCAGGATGACCTTGCTGCCCATAGGGCTTGTGGCCTTGACGCGCACTATGTAACCGCCCTTGCCCACCACCCCGCCCAGGCCGTTCTTGCCGTCCCAGAGCACGTGGTTAGGGCCCTTCTGGCCGCCCGGTGCGCCCCTGGTGAACTTAAATTCCCTCACCACGTAGCCCAGCAGGTCGTAGAGGGTCATCGTAACCTCGGCGTCGTCGTTGAGGATGTAGTTGATGTCCACCCGGCCCTCGGTGCCGCCCTTGCGCAGGTCCACCGGGTTCGGGTAGCTGGAAACCTTGCTGAGCAATTCCTTGCCCGCCCCCACATCGGTCTGGGCGGGATTTGAAATGGGGGACCAGTCCGACTGCAGGCCCGCGTAGTTCCAGGCGCGCGCCCTGTAGGTATAGTACTGGCCGGGCAGACGCAAGGTCTCACCCATGCCCTCGCCTACTGAATAGGTGTTGGTATAAGAGTCCCTGTTCTTTATGGCGGCCACGGAGCCGACGGGCTTCCAGACAGGGTTGGTGCCCTCGCGCTCCTGTATCTCGTAGGCCATCACTTTGGACTGCAGGTCGTCCGTGGTCTCCCACTGTATGCTGTACCTGGTGGTGCCCACGTTGGGCGGCGGCTCGGGCGCGCCGGGGATGCCTGGCTTGGAGGTATCCACGCGGTACACCATTATCGGAGTGCCCTTCAGCCCGGTCAGGTAGGTCCTGGTGCTGGTATTAACCGCTTCGTTCCTGTAATAGTAGGCCCTGACCGACATCACGTAGGCGTTGGGCGAGACTATCTCGCCTATGGTATGCGTGACGGGGTACGAGCCTTCCACGCCCCGCTCCTCTATCCTGTACTTGCCGGCGGAGATATTGGTCACCCGGATCTTTTCGTTGCCCATCCAGACGGCGCCGCTCAGCTCGGCCGCGGCGTCGTCCACCTCGAAGATGGTGCCTATGGGCGCGTCGGCCATGACCGCGCCCTTGAGGCGGTAAGCCTTCTTGAGCTCGGTCAGGATCAGGCCGCTTACCTTGCCGGAGAGGGCGGGTCCGGAATCCTTCCAGCCCAGCGGCGAAACGTCGTCGGGGGTGCTGAAGCTGGCGCCGACGGCGAGCTCGTAGCGCACCGTTTCGGTGCCGGCGTAGGTGACGGGCTTCCAGGCGGCGGGCAGCTCGGTGGAATTGGAGGACCAGCCCAGCGGGACAACCGCTTTCGGGTCGGCGATGGAGTAGGTCATCTTGCCCGAGGCGTCCAGCACGGCCACCTTGTACACCGGGTTGCCTTTGCCGTCATCCTCCACGATATCCGCCACATTGTCGTTATTAAAGTCCGGGTCCAGGGTGCCGTCGCCGTTGATATCGAAGGACGGCTTGCCGGAATTGATCAGGCTGATGTTATTGCATTTCCCGGTGCTGTAATAGTCGAAGTTGTCCGCCTTGCCGTCGCCGTTTATGTCCAGCAGCTTGCCGCTGGAATCGCAATCGCCGCTCATCCAGCGGCTCTCGTCGACGATGGGCTTGTTATTGGCGTCGAGCAGCAGGTTGCCGCCGGCGTCGAGCTTGGCGTAAGCGGGGTAGCCGCTCGCGGGGTCCAGGATGATCTTGCTGAAGTTGGACGGCAGCGTGATGATGGCCTTGGAGATCAGCGTCTGGCCGGAAGCCAGCGGATAGACGTTGAGGATGTCGCCGCCCGCGGCCAGCACGTTGCCGTTCGTGTCCAGCACGTCGGCGAAGTCCCTTATGGTGAGGCCGGCGAAATGGCCCTCCGTAATGTCCCCGGACAGGTCGACCGCGGCGCTGGTGATCATGACCACGTGCACCGTGACCGGCTTGGTGGACACGGACAGGTACGGCAGCCCGTTCTCGAAGAGCGGCACATCTATCCTGTCCTCGAAGGTGCCGGCGGCGCCGTGCGACACGTAGCCGATGGTGCTGTCGGTGACCGGCGTGAACACGCCGTCGCCGTTGTCCTTCCACAGGGAGACCGCGGTGAGGTCTCCGTCGCCCAGGCCCGTGAAGACGGATTCTATGGTGCCGGTCTGGTGCAGCTGCAGCCGGCCGATAGCCGTGTACTTGGAAAGGGTGTTGAGTTTCAGGGTCAGCATGACCACGCTCTGGGTGCTGGTCACCACCGACCTTGGGGCCATGTCCATAGCGGTCATCCTGAGGACGCCCGGCGGGTAGATCAGCACCTGCCTGGAGTCCATCGGGTAGTCCGCCTCCTGGCTGGCGGCCAGCGGGATGCCGTTTATGCCCCGCACGTCGCTGTGGGTGGAGACCGACAGCCCGGCGAAATGCCCCATCACGTCCGCGCCGGACAGGTCGGTGGTAGAGCTGATGTCGCAGACCACGTGCACCGTGAGTTCCTGCGTGGGCACCCTGAGGTAAGGCTGCTTATTGTCCAGCAGGTTGACGGCTATGCCCTCCCGGAACAGGCCGGTGGAGGTGTGTATGGTGTTGCCTATCCTCACGTCGCGGGCCGCGTCGAAGGCGCCGTCGCCGTCGTCCTTCCAGAGCGAGACGGCGGAAAGGTCGCCCTCGCCCACGCCGGCGGTGGTGGTGCTGATGGTGCCGGTCTGGTGCAGGTAGAGGCGGCCCAGCAGCGTATAGTCATCCCCGTAGGTGGAGAGGGTCTTGAACTTCAGCTTGAGCATCGGCAGGTTGGCGGTGCCGCGCTCGGCCACGCCGGGCGCCACGTTCTCACCGGAGACGCTCATGTTCAGGTGGCGTATGGGCACCAGGCTGCCGCCCAGCGGGTACTCGTCGGAATAGGTGCCCTTAGGGAGCACCCTGCTCACATTCATATAGTACTGAGGCGCTATATCGTGCGGCGCGTTCACGGTGATCCAGGACTTGTCGCGGATCATCACGCCGACCTTGTTGGAATTTATGGCCGTCTCGCCGATGTCGTACACGGCGAAGAAGGTCTGCGGCAGGGGGCTGAGGGTCTGCGGCTGGGCCAGCACCACCTTGGTCTGGGTGTTAAGCAGGCTCTCCTGGTCGAACAGGTCCACCTTGCGCAGGCTGGTGCCGGCAGGGTGGGTCGTAGAAGACGTGATCACGTCGCCGAGCTTCTCCCCCCTCGCGGTCACGTGGAAGAAGGGATAGCCGGAGGCGGAGATGCCCGTGGTCGAATACCTGACGAGTTCCGACTCGGCTATATAGAGCCGGCCCTCGGTAGGGAAGCCGGCCGTGGAAGCGACCACCAGGTCGAACGGCAGGGTGTCCGTAGAGGTGAGGGGCGCGATCAGGGTGGTCCTCGCCTCCGAGATGTTCAAGTCCTCCGAGTCCAGGATGTCGTTCTGGTTGGAGTCCTGGTAGATGGAGACGAACTTGACGTCCGTGTTCTTGCCGAAAGGCGCGTTCGGGTCGTTGGAGGCGCCGGTGCGCTGCAGCTGCACGGCGCTCCAGCGGGCGTTGCCGGCCTCGGTGATCAGGTTGAAGCGCAGCATGGGGATCTTGATCCAGCCCTGGGCCACGCCGCCGGACTGCAGCAGGTCGGCCGCCACGTCGTTGGCGCCCAGCTCCACGTTGGACGCGATCTCCTCGATATTCATCAGCCGGGTAATTATAGGCGAGGTCATGGAATTGGTGCTGATGGTGTTGGGCACCTCTATGAGCATGTAGGCGGAAGAGTTTATGGACAGCCCCGCGTTGGACCCCACCAGGGCGAACTGCGAGACGTCGTAGCTGATGAGGGCGCAGACGGGCGTGGTGGTGATGACCAGCGGCGTCTTGAGCGCTATGTTCACCGTGCCGGCGGCGAAGGCCTCGTTGCCGTAGGTCAGCAGGTTCGGGTACACGCCGGCGGCGTTGGCGACGGTATCGTTGTCGTCCAGGCGGCAGTTGCCGTTGGAATCCTTCCAGACCTTGATCAGGTCTATGTCGGAGTCGTTCACGTTGCCGCCGCGGTCCACCCGGATCTTCTGCAGCACGGCCGAAGTCTCGTCCACCTTCATCTTAAGGGCCAGCAGGCCGACGTTCTTGTCGTTCTGCGTAACGCTGGCGGGCGAGATGTCCTCCGGCTCCACGGTAACCTTGTTCGGGGTGGGCATCACCACGGTGACCGGCCCGGCGGGGGCGTTCAGGAACTGCACCTGGTGGCCGGAGTTCTCGGGCCCGAAGAGGAAGCTGGCTTCCGCCGGCACTTCCGCGCCCAGCACGTCGTTCTGCGGCGTGAGCCGCAGGTGCGAGAACCTGGACGCCTTGTCAATGTCCATCGTGACGAAGATCACCGTGGGCGTGGCGCTGACCACGACGTAGTCCTGGTTGTTCAGGGCGGGGTCCTTGACGAAGATGGTCGTCTTGCCCAGCACGCCGCCGTCGCCGTAGAGGCCGTAGCCTATCACCACGTCGGAGGTGTTGAGCCCGGAGGCCGCGTCGCGGTCGAACGTGCCGTTGCCGTTATCCTTCCAGACCTTGATCACCGCGGCGTCGGAATCGTAGCCGCTGAGGCCGGCCGGCTGGCTGCGCGTCAGCTTCATGCCGAGCCAGCGCACGCCGTAGCCCGCGGTCTGCAGCGTCATCTTCATGTAGGGGTAATTGTACCAGCCCTGCTGTACCATGCCGCCCACCACGGTGTTGGAGGAATGCGCGCTGACGGGCGTGCTGAGAGCGCCCCTCATCACCTGCAGCAGCGCGGTCGGGGTAACGCCCGTGTACTCTATGATCTCGTTATCCACCGAAGCATAGCCGCTGGCGGGCATGCCGGCCGTGTTGGTGACCGGCCAGGCGGGGTCCATCTGCCCGGCCTGGGTCCCGGGCACGGCGACGGTCAGCCGCGGGGACGTGGTGGAAGTGCCGTTATCGTAGGCGAAGAGCGGCTCGGTGTTAACCGTCACCACGCTGGGCGCGGAGACGATCTCCCTGACCTTCGAGACGAACATCAGGTTGGAGGAAGCCTGCGAGAAGGTGTTGGGCAGGGAAATAGAGTTCTTCCCGGTGTCTTCCGCCCAGGGGCTGTTCTGCGGGAAAGACTCCGGCTTCAGGTAGGCGCCGAGATAGCGCGGGTTGCCCAGCGCGTCGTTGGGCATGGCCGACTCCCGGATATCGTAGGCCAGGAAGAAGCGCCGCGACAGGTAGCGCGCCTGCGCCTCGTCGGAAGTGATTATGCGCTGCTCGTTGAACAGGTTCACCCTGGCCACCAGCGGGCCGTAAATGGTATTGGCGAATTCGCCGGAGCCTATCTTCTCGTCCTTGGCGCTGTCCAGGAATCCGTTATTGTCCTTGTCGTACCAGACGGTGACGGAAGAAACGTCGAGGACGGCGGAGCCTTCCTTGATCACGGTGCCGGTGGCGTAGACCAGCAGCCAGCGCCACTTGGCGTCGGCGACGTCCGTCTGCATCGAGAACTCGAGTATGGGCTGGTTCTTGTCCTTCTGTGTCAGCGTCTGGCCCGTCAGCGTGTCGGTGGCCTTCACGGTGACCGCGTCGGCGTACTCCTTGACGCTGCCGATCAGGGACAGGGTCTTGCCGGGGGTCGCCACGCCGATATTGGCGACGCTCATGAACTTCGGGGACTCGATATAGAAGTAATCGGTGCTGCGGATGGCCATGCCGATGTAGGCGAAGTCGGACACGCTGGCCAGCGGGTCCATGTCGTAGGTTATGAAGTAATCCTTCTCGTCCTTGAAGATCACCTGACCGTCCAGGCTGCCGCCCTCGCCTATCAGCGGCAGGGCCGCCTGGCCGGAGATTATGGTGCCGCTGGACCACTCGGCCGCTACGGGCGTGCTGTCCCCCCCGCGGGTGATCCCGCCGAAGGTATTGTCCATGACGTTGACGGTGCTGTAGTAGATGACCTCCTTGAGGGCCGGGTCGCTCTGGCCGTCGTTCATCAGCAGGCGGCCCGGGGCCATCGGGAACGGGCTGTCCGAAGAGAAGAACCGCTGTATATCGTTGACGCGGATGACGGTGTCCGTGGACTTCAGCGGCAGCCGCAGCGAGTCGTAGGGGAAGGTCCTGGGCAGGACGCCGATCAGCACCACCTCGGTGTCTTTCACCGTGGTGGTGGTCTGCAGCAGGCCGTCCCCGGTGGAGTCCTGCCAGACGCTGATGCGCTTCACGTCGGTGACCTTGTTCCAGGCCGGGGTGTCGCCGTTCTCGGCGCCGGTCACCCAGCGGTCCAGTTTCAGGCCGCGCCAGACCGCCGACCCGATGGTGTCCTCGATCTTCAGCGTCAGGCGCGCCACCGCCTTGTTGACGTCGTTCTGCGTGACGAAAGAAGGCTTGCTGAAGTCGTTGGGCGCGGTCTTGTTCACGTCCTTCAGGTAGACCATGTCCGAGGTGGCGTAGAGCGTCACCGTGGAAGAGACGATGGGCGAGAAAGAGCCCACCACGCCGTCGATCAGGCTGATGCCGGAGTTCTCCAGGCGCGCGCCGTGCGTCAGGTTGGGGACGGCGTCCGGCTTGAACTCGTAGACTATGAAGTAGGTTTTGGTGCTTATGCCCACCTGCCCGTCCACGCCGGGGTTGTACAGCGGCAGCACGAAGGTGCCGGGGTCCGCCGGGTTGAAGGTGGGCGGGTTGCCGGGGTCCGTGACCTCTTTATCGATGGCCTGCCCGAATTCGCCGTCCCCGTCGTCGAGGAACAGGCGGACGCTCTTGAGGTCCTGGCCGGAGCCCGTGCCCGTCTTGAGGATCCTGAACGATTTGATCGTGCCGACGAAATTATCCGTCCAGGCCTGGACGGCCAGGAAGCCGGCGCGCTCCACGCCCTGCTCCACGTAATCATACCTGGCGGCGTTCACGCCGGCCTGCCACCAGGCGCCGATGTCGGTGCCCTTCACCAGCACGGTGGCGGGCTGGTTGCGCACCGGGGAGGTAGCGGTCTGGATCGGGAAATTATTGTAGGCCACGCCCACGAAGGTGGAGTTGAGCACTACGTAGGACGGGTTGTCCATCACCAGCGCGAAACTGCGCGGCGTGACGGCCACCGTGGACATGCGCACCGCGAAGAAGAAGTTGCGCGGCGAGTTGGAGACGATGGCCGCGGTGGAAACCTTGGTATTGAGGTCTGTGAACTTCCAGCCCTGCAGTTCGGAATCGTAGGTGCCGCTGGACATGTAGATGTCCACGGGGGATCCGCCCAGCACGGCTTCGCCGTCGAACATACCCAGCTGGCCGGCCACCGGGTTATCGGCGTACATGCCGATCTCTATGATGTCCGAATAGGACAGCGTGCCGGAGCTCTTGATCTGCACGGAGCTCATGTAGGCCGGCGGCGCGCCCGCGGGCGAGGTCTGCATCGTAAGGCGCAGCATCGGCACGGGGGCGGGGATGTCGGCGATCACGCCGTCGCCCTGGTAGATGGCGTACTTGTTTATGCCTATCGAGGTCTTGGAGACCGGCAGCGGGTCTTCCGGCGAGAAGTCGCGCGGGGTTATGACCAGGCCCGACAGCACCACGTCGCCGCTGGAGCCCTGCGGCAGGCCGCGGGCGCTGTCGCCGGTATAGCCGTGCACCCCGGGGAGGTTGTAGTCGGTGACGTTGATCTTCAGCGTCTCCACCATCGTGTCGTAGACCAGCAGCGTGCGCTCGCCCTTGTCCTCGGGCACGAAGGTATAGAAGGTGGTGTTCTCTATATAGTCGCGCAGGTCGGCCGAGCCCCTGGAGTTGGTGGCCATCTTGATCTTGCCGGTGTAGTACTTGCCGTTCTGGGCGTCGCCGGAAGCGATGTTGCCGAACTGGTCGCGCGCCTTCAGGGACAGGTAGCCGGGCGTCTGCACGCGCAGCGGGCTGCCCAGCGTGTAGGTGTGGTGCAGCGTGAAGTAAGCCGCGGTGCTGGGCGTTATGAACTCGTCCTGGGTGATCAGCGGCAGGGTAACGTTGTGCGCGGCGATATAGGAATTGGCCGAGATCGAGGCGGAGCCCACAATCGTGTCCCAGACATAGATATTGGCGAAGGAGTAGCCGGCCGGGATGTCCAGGTCCAGCGGGTTGGTCTTGAGCAGCTTCCAGCTCGGATTGGAGGACAGCACCGGGGCGTAGGGATCGAAGCCGCCGTACGTGGTGTTCCTGACGGCCGAGAAGCGCACCGTGGTGGAGGTGTTGGTGCTGGTATTGTTCTCGAAGCGGTCCTTCAGCGCCACCGTGACCACCGCCGTGGTGGTCAGGCCGATAGTATGATCGGCGTACTGCGTCGTGGTGCCGGCCACCAGGCGCCGCGGCGCCGTATAGAAGACGACGTGGTGCGGCGCGGCCGGGATGACGGTATAGGAGGAAACGGCCGGCAGCCAGCCCTTGGATTCCAGGGTGTCCACGGTGAGCTGGTGCGTGGTGGCCGAGACCAGCGTATCTATGAGGTAGAAGCTGGTGGTGGCCTGGCCCACGTCCATCCGGGCTATGCCGGTGGAGGCGGTGAAATTATACGGGTCGGGCGAGGCGAACTCCAGGACTCCGGACGAGTCGGATTCCAGCTTGAAGGTGATGCCCACGCCGGTGCTGGGGACGTCCTCCTGGTCCGGGGTCACCGGCGTCGGGTTGCCGTAGTGGTCCTCGATGGAGGCCGCGAACATCTGGGACGTGACGCCCGCCGTCAGCACCTGGCCGGCGTTATAGCTGACGTTGACGCGGAAGGTCCGGTCCGGCAGGATGGTGACGGACTGCGTGGAGGCCGACCAGCTGTCGCGCTGCGGCACGGCGATCTGTATGATGGGCCTGATCGGCGTCATGGAGGACGGGTACACGCTGGAGGCCGTGGTGTCGAGGTAATAGAACGTGGTCATGTACCCGTCGAGCGGGATATCCAGCGTCGTGACCGTGGACGAGAAGATCGGCGGGAAATCGCCGGTGACCATGCTGGACGCGGAGAAGCAGAACGAGTCGTTGATAAGCGAGGTCGCGCGGGTATGGGTGGACAGGATCACCTGCACCGCCGCCGTGGTGATGGACGGGTTGCTGAACCTGTCGCGCAGTTCCACCGTGAAGAGCTGCAGCTCGTCGTACTTGTCCTGCAGCTGGCCGGCCACCATGGTCCTGGCTTCGTTGCCGAAGGACACCTTGGCCACCTGGTCGGGGTTCATGCGCAGCGGGTGGACGAACCCGTTCGAGCCCAGGATGGCGGTCAGCGACCAGTAGCCCGGCCTGCCGTCCTCGGCGGTATTGGCCGCGGGCGAAACGCCCGAATAAGAGGAGGTGCGGTCCTTGTAGCGGAAAGAGACGCTGGTCTTGTTGGGCGCTATGGCCACCGCGCTGATGAACTGGTTGTCGTCCATGTTGCGGAAGCCGTAGTCGCCTACCGTGCCGTAGGTGCCCATGACCCTGGCCAGCGCCGTATGCACGGCTATCTCCGACGCGGGAAGGTTGAGGCGGATGATGCTCTCGCCCTGCTTGGTGACGTTGTCGAAGTCGTCCCGGCGCTCTACCGTAAAGGCCGCGCCGGTGCCCGGGATCTCGTTGATGCCGGCCAGGGCCGCGGCCTGGCTGGAGATATAGACCAGCTTGGAGGGGATGCCGCCGGTGGTCGTCAGCTGGCCGCTGACGTTCTGCGCGGCCAGCTTGTAGCCTTTGTAAGATTCGGAATCCGACGCCGGCGCGGCGGCGGTGCCTATCCAGACGCGCGCCCAGTCGCCGGACTTGCTGGAGACCTGGTAGCCCAGCCTGGTGCTGGGAGACTCCGCGTAGGTGGAGCCGACTATGCCGTAGCTGTCGGTATAGACCAGGGTGGAAACGCCCATGCCAAGCCAGGCCCCGGTATTGTTGTAGCGCAGCGTGCCGGTAGAGCCGTAAACCTCGGGAAGGGAGATATACGCGGGCTGCCCGGCCGACGAGATGTTGTTGTCATAGGCGTCGGTCAGCTGGCCGGTGAGTTCCTGGACGCCCGGAGAGCCTACCGACCCGGCCGGCACTTCCCGGTCCTGGGTGGGAGTGACGCGGTACACCGTAGGCGGGCCCGGCATCACGTTCAGTGCCAGTTCCGGGGTCACGCGGATGGAATTGTTGGCGTCGTCATAGGCGCCTATGGTATCGGGCCCGGCCTTTTTCAGCGTGAACCAGTTCTGCAGGTCCTTTACGCCGTAATCGGCGAGGACATAACCGGTGGTAGTGTCGGCCAGGCTCGGGTCCTGCACGTAATTGACCTGGTCGTTCACCTTGAACCTGACGGTGCCGAGGTAAACGTTGGGGCCGGTGGAAACGGTATTGCCGTAGGCGTCCCTGGCGTAGAGCTGCGCCGAGAAAGGCACGCCGGCCACCACGTTGGTGGAAACCACGGCGTAGGCCAGGCTGGCCGCCGCGCCGGGGTTGACGGTCAGCGTGGAGACGCCGCTGGCGTAATCCGCCGGAGAAGCCGGCGTGGTGGCCGCCCGCACCGTGTAGCTGCTGATGGAAACCAGGGGCTGCATCTGGAACAGCATGATGCCGTTGCTGAGGGGCTGGGGCGCGGGGGCCGCCGCCTTGGTATCGGAGGGCAGGGTGACGCGCACCTCGGGCATTACGGCCACGGGGTTGGTGGTCTGCGCGGCGTCGGTGAATTCCGAAGCCCTGTTGAAGAACTTGTCCGTCAGGTACACGGTCACCTGCATATTGCCGGTATCCACGGTGTACTGCGAGGGCTGGCCGCTGCGGCCGGGCCAGTCCAGCGCGGCGCTCCTGCAGGGCGGGCTCACGGCGCACTTGCCCTCCACCAGCGTCTGGCCGGGCAGCACCACTTCCAGGCGGACGGCCGTGGAGGTGTAGACCTTAAAGGAGGCCTTCGCCGCCGCGTCGTCGCTGCGGCATTCGCCGGCGGAGCAGACCTGGTTCTCGGCGCCGGGCGAGGGGAAAGCCTTGACGAAGGCGGCCGTGGAGCGGGTCACCAGGTTCAGCGGCGTCTGCATGCTGCCGTAGCTCAGCGTGGCCGTGGCCGGGTCCATGTCGTAGATGTCCGAGGTATTCAGGTAGACCGCCGGGCCCGTCTCTATGTCGCGGTACACGTTCATGTAGCGGTCCACCAGGTTCACTACCGCCGTGAATTCGGTGCCGGCCGTCTGGGTGGAAGCCGTGTAAGCCTTGCCGCCGGCCGGGTAATCTCCCGAGCCCGGCCTGGCTTCCTGGCCGGGCAGCAGCAGCTGCAGTCCCACCGGCACGTTCGGGCGCACCGTGAAGGTGGAGGATTTCGGGTCGTCGACCAGGCCGGAGGAACCGTAATCCGTGGCGGACAGGTAATGCGTGGCCGCGCGCAGCATGGTTACCGAGATCAGGTCGGTGAGGCCGGTGTCCGTGTCTACCGGCGCGGGGGTCGGGCTCGCGGCGGGCGCGTAAGCGTCGGTAGGAGCTGTGATCTGCACGTCGGCGGCCCTGCCCGGCACAAGGTTGAAATAGTCGTCCACCACGCCGGCGCGCACGAAGAAGGAGGTGCCGGCGGTCTGCACCTCGGGATTGCCGCTCTTGCCGGTGGAGGAGCCCTGGCTGGGTTCCTCTCCCGGCATGACCAGCAGCAGGCGCTTGGGCACGCCGGGGGAAACGCTGACCGTGGTGGCGATATCCTGCGCCAGCGTCGGGCCCCCGGGCAGGCCGGGCGGCACGGTCTCTATCCGCAGCACGGTAGCTCCGGCGCGTATCGGGGTGACCACAAAGGTGGCGGAGCCCACCACCACCTGCGAGGAGGGCACCACCAGGGCCGACGGGTCGTCGGTCAGCAGGCGCACCTGCTGGCTGGCGTCAGGCGTGAGGTTCCAGAAGGCGTCGGCGATGTCGACGGTGACGGTAAAGCTGGAGCCGGCCACCTGTGTCACAGGAGCGCCGGCACGGCCGGTTTCGGTGGAACCGGCCACGCGGGTCTCGCCGGGGATCAGGGCGCGCAGTTTGGTCGGGGTGTTGGGCACAAGCAGGAACCCGCCGCTGACGGTAGTGCCCAGCGGGGTGGAAACGGCGCCCTGGTCGTTAACGGTGATGGTACGCGCCCCGGCCGTGCGCAGCGAGATGTTGCTGATGGTGGCGCTGCCGTCCACCATGCTGAAAGTGCCCAGGTCCTGCGCGAAAGTATCGTTCGTGGTCACGCGCATCGTCTTGTCCAGCGCCGCGTCGGACACCCTGTTGTAGCGGGAATCGGCCGCGTAGACCCGCGGGGTGAAGTAGACGCCGGCGGTCTGCGTGGAAATGCTGCCCTCCACACCGTAGGGCGCGACCACTTTGCCGGGCACCAGGGTCTGCGTGGGCAGCAGGACTATGAGCCGCGAAGCGGCGCCGGGCACCACCGTGATCCCGGAGTCCGTGCTGGTGGAAAGCTTCGGGGTTACATTATCGCTGTCCACGGCGTCTATCACCAGGTTGCCGGTGGCCGCGCTCGGCAGGAAGCCGTTCAGCACCGCCACGCCGTTGGCGAGCGACTGCTCGGCGAGCTGCGGCGAGTAGATGTCGTTGGAATAGAGCTTGATCTTGCGGCCGTCGTTGACGAGGTTGCCGAAGTCGTCCACCGAGCGCACCGTTATGGCGTATTCCGTGCCGGCCGTCAGCGGGCCGGCGGTCCCGGTCTTCCAGGCTATGGAACCCTCGGCCGCCTGTTCGTCGGGCACCAGCAGCAGCAGGTGGCGGGCCGGGGCGGGGTCCACCACTATGCCGCTCACGGTGTCGGTGCTGTACCTGGTGCCGAGGGACAGGCCGGTATCCGACACCTGGATGGACAGGCCCGGCGACTCATTGCGCGTGACCGGGATCACGCTGAAATTGGTAGTACCCGCGATCAGGCTCTTCTGGTAAGGCGCCGGGTGCATGCCGCGCAGCTGTATGTTGGCGTCGTTGGGGAAGTCCAGTTGCACCAGCGGCGTGTTGGAGGACTTGTCCAGCATGAACGGCGTGGTGCCGCGCACGACGTTATAGTAATGGTCCACCAGGTAGACGTTCAGTTGCGCCGTGGCGCCGGCGGTCAGGACGGAGGGCGAGCCGGTCTTGCCTCCGGGCGAGGGGTTGGCGTCATACGGCGGCAGGCCGGGCTCCAGGGCCTGCCCGGGGGCCACCAGGTGCAGCTTGACCGGCCTGTTCCACCAGGCCCTGGCGGGGTTAGGCGCTTCATAAGCCGTCAGCCCGGGCGCGGCCAGGGTTTCCACCCTTACGGTATGCGTGCCCGCCGTCACTGGCGCGAACACGAAGGAAGTGGCCCCGGCGGTCAGCGTCCGCGAGGACGGCGTGGCGTCGTAAAGGTCGGTAGGGAGATAGGCGAAGACCGTGGTGCCGGCGGCCAGATCGGTATTGTAATAAGCGTCCACGCCGTAGACGGACACGGAGAACGTGGTGCCGGCCAGCAGGTCGGACGGGGTCCCGGTCTTGCCGTAAGGCTGTACGGCATACTTGCCCTGCACCCGGCTCTCTCCGGGGAACAGCGCCAGCAGGCGGCTGGCGTTCTGCGCGAACACCGGCACGGGCCAGGACTGGTAGCTGCCGTTGGCGGAGACGGACCAGCCGGAGGCGGAGGCCGACACCAGCGTGCGGTTTACTGTGGTGGAACCGATAAAGGTGACGGCGGCGTCGGGCGAAGCGGCCGTATTATTGTCGTCCGTGTCGGCGACGCTGACGGTGGGCGCGGAGGAAAGGACCAGGTTCCAGTACATGTCGGTGACCTGCAGCAGGAACGGCACGCTGGAGCCGGCCGGCTTGGCGCGCGGGGTCCCGGTAACGCCCTCGGAGCCGGCCACGGTCCTGCCCGGGGCCGGCATCTGCCCGGCCGGGTCGAAGTCGGCTATCACCTGCACCCGGCTGGCCGCCGTCGGGTTGGCGGTGACATTGCGGGTGCCGTAGAGGGTAGGTTTATTGAACTGCGCCACGTTCAGGGCGCGCACGCCCGCCTTGCGCAGGCGGACCTGGAAGGTCTTGATGCCGTAATCGCTGGGCAGGAAGGTGTACTGCTTGGGCAGGCCGTAGTAGTCGTCCATGACGTTATCGGTATCCATGCCCTCGGGGCCCGCGCCGCTGTCTATGGCGAAGTCCACCGTGTCGCGGTAGCCGCGGGCCGTGCTGCCGGTCCCGTTAGCGCCGTCCTTGGCCTCCACGGTCATGTTCACGTCGGCGCCGGCCGTGACCGGGTCCGCGGCCAGGGTGATAAGGAAGCTCTCGGCGGAGGCGGCCACGTAGAACTTGGGGCCCGCCTGCACATTGGTCTCCAGGTTGCCGGCGTTGTCCGTCACGCGCACCCAGGTCACGTAAGAGTCGCCGCGTACCCAGCAGGTATGGAGGGGCCGCTTGACGTCGTCGCAAACCAGCCCGGAGTAGTTCCAGTTCCCGAGCGAGGACTGCGGGAAATTGGCCTGCACCCAGATCGGGTTATTGCCGGTGGAGGCCGTCCACGTGGAGCCGTTCCAGAAATAGCCGCTGTCGTCCCAGTTGCCTACGGTTATGGGCCCGCCGGAACCCAGGAAGGGCGCGGCGTCCCTGAAGACGAGTATCTCGACTTTGCCTTTATGCCAGGGCAGGGAGGGCACCACGCCGGAGCCCTTGCCCTCTATGCCCGAAGTGAAATCCGGATCCGAGGAATTGCCGTTCAACACCATGGCGTCGTCGTAAACCATGGTATTGGCGGGCTGGGCGAAGGCCGAGGCCGGCGGGGTATCCTCTATCAGGAAGCGCGACCTGCCGGGCACGGTCTGCACGTTGCCGATGGAATCCGTGGCCGAGGACCTGATCACGTAATGCTGGCCGGTGGCGAAAGGCGTCAGGTCGAAGATGTAGGTCCAGGAGGACGGGTAAAGCGTGGCCGGCAGCCAGTATTCCGAGGTCTTGTCGAACTGGGAGCCGCCGTAATATTTCGGCCCCCCCGCCTCCTCCTCGCTGTAGACGGAGATGCGCGCGGAGGCCACCGTGGTCACCGCGTCGGCCGAGGTGCCGGCTATGACCGTCAGGCTGTTATAGGCGGTGTCTATGCCGGGCTGCAAGGGGGCGGACAGCGGCGGCTCGTTGTCGAACTGGAAGGTGCGGGTGCTGAGCGCCGTCTCCTGGTTGGTGGTGGCGTCTATGGCCCGCGTGACGACATGGAAGAGCTTGCCGTTGCCGCCGTCATGCGTGCCCTCGCGCCAGGCGAAGTCGTCGGTGCCGGGGACGGCGAAGTCGAAGCCGGGGTCGTTGTAGTTCCACGGGTTCGTGCCCTTGGAGCCCTGCGAGCCGGGCATGGACCACCAGCCCGTATCGGAGGCGGACCAGTGCGGGCTGACGGGGCTCCAGTAGTAGGTGCTGTTGCCCGACAGGTACCAGATGCGGATCTGCACGTCGTTAATGGCCGAGGTCAGGTCGTAGGAGGTGCCGGTTATGGCCGTCATCGAGGAATACAGCGCGCCGTCCGACGGCGGGTAGGTCATGCGCGAGACGGGCTTCACGTCGTCGAAGCTGAACGTGGAGGAAACGATCGAGTAGTTGCCGGCGCGGTCGGCGGACTTCACGTCCACGCGCAGGCCGGCGTCGCGGTTGGGCCAAACGAGGGCGGCGGAGTCGTAGCGCCAGACGAAGCTGCCGCTTGCCGAGGTGGAGTCCAGCGCCACGTTCCAGATCTCGGGATAGGACACGCAGCCGGCGCCCACCCAGCCGGGCAGGGCCACGCCGCCGCAGGAACCGCTGCCCTCCATCCAGTACTTGCCGAGCGGGGCGTCGTAGACGCGGATCCGCGGATAGTCCACGTTGAAAGAATCCGAGGCCGTGCCGGACACGAGCGGCAGCGTGATATGCCTGGAGTTGTTAAGCGGCAGGGAGATATGGGCGGTCGGGCTCGAGACGTCGAACCGGAAGGAGTTGCCGGCCAGGATGACGCTCTGCGTATTGCCGGCCACGTCGTAGGAGCGGGTCATCACGGTATACAGCACGCCGTCCTCGAGGCCGCCGGCGAATTTCCTGGAAGGCGGCAGCTGGCTGGTCTTGACCCACGGGGAGCCCGCCTCCTCCGTCAGCCAGGTCTCCGCGCCCCAGGTGGCGCCGGTCCAGTACTGGCCGTCGCCGCGCTGCACCTTTATCTGCGAGGCGGAGACGCCCGAAGGGTTGGAGGTCGGCTCCTGCGCGGTGCCGGTGACCTGGACCAGCTCCCTGAGGAAGCTGCCGTCCGCAGGCGAGGCCGGGCCGGAGAGCGGCGGCGTCACGTCGTAGCGCACCGTGGTGGCGGAGGGCGGCGTCATCTGGTTCAGCGCCAGGTCGTCGGCTATCACCTGCAGGTCGTAGTTCTTATTGTCGCTCAGCGGCGGGGCGGCCGCGGTCCAGGTGTAGTTGGGGCCCTCGCCGGAGACGGCGGCGGTTATCCACTTCTGCGTGGGCGAATTGAAGGTGGAGGACTGCGTATCGTAATAAAGCCCGCTGGCCACCTCGCGCACCGAGACGGAAGCGGAATTGAGCCCGAACAGTTCGTACGCGGTGCCAGAAACGGCGGCCAGGGCCTTCAGGTTGGCCCTGAGGTCCGGCAGGCCTATCGGGGAGGTTATCGCGGCCTCCGGGTCGGTGGTATCGTAAACGAAAGTGACGGAAGAGATGGCCGCCTCGACGTTGCCGCCGGGCGAGGCGTTGTCCGTGGCCCGCACGCGGATCCTGTAGGAGGAGCCGTCCTGGAAGGCGGGCGCGGTGAAGCTCCAGTTCCCCCCGGCGAAGGTGCCGTTGATGCCCGCGGACAGCGGGTAGAAGTTCTCGGCGACAGCCGTGAAGGTGCCGGCGGCCACGCCGTCCCACCAGCCGCTGCGCGGCGCGACTTCCTGCACGCTGACGGCCACCTGGCCCATGGCGGCTATGCCGCTCAGCGCGTCGGCCGCCGTGCCGGTGACGGTGACGAGCGCGGCCAGGCGGGCGTTGTCGCGCGGGAAGACCACGCGTGAGACCGGCTCCAGCCTGTCGGCGGTAAAGGCGACGGAGGAAACGGCCGGCGCGAAGTCGGAATTCAGGCCGTCGGCGGAGGGGCCCGAGTTGGCGGGCGAGGACCTGTCGGCGCCGCGGTGCTGCGCCAGGTAATTCCTGCCGGTATAGAGCGCGCCGTTGAGCGCGGCGTGCGCGTAGTTCCACAGTTCCGAAGTGCCGCCGTTGACGTAGAACCAGGCCGCGTTGCCGTCGGCTATGTTGAAGCTGCCGCCCGTATTGTCCCACCACAGGCCGGTCTCCCGCTCCAGGATGCGCAGCTGCGCGCCGCCGGCGTCTATCAGCGCCAGCCCGGCGGCCCCGGCGGCGGGGTTATCTACGCCCACGCCGGAGAGCGGGCTTATCTGCCGCTGGAAGGCGGCGGGCGCCGCGCCGGCCAGCGCGGAGACGGCCCCGGTGGGCTTGTGTATGTCGTAGGTTATGGTCCGCGTCGAATAAAGCGAGCTGTAGTTGCCGGCCTTGTCCAGGGCGCGCGCGTTTATTTCATAGGAACTGCCGCTGACCAGGTTGACGCCGGTGGGGGCGCCCGGCGGCGTGCCGGTGCTGAACCACTTGGAGTAAGGGACCGTTTCGGTGGTGGACGCCACGAACCAGGCGACTTCAGGAGAAGCCACCGTGTAGTTCTGCGTGCCCCAGCTCCAGTACTGGCTGGTGCCGAGGTTCTTCACGCGCACCTGCGCCTCGCGGACCTCGCCCAGAGCGTTAGAGTCGGCCGAGGTGCCCTGTATGTAGACCTGGCTGGCCAGGTGGGTCAGCAGGCCCGTGGGAGAGGTTACCAGGGCCGCGGGGACCTGCGTGTCGAACACGAACTCCTGCGCGGCTATGGTGGAGGTATTGCGCGCCACGTCCATCGCGCGCACCTCGGTGAGGTATTCGGTATTGGTGACCCAGGTCGGGGTAGAGGCGCCGCTCAGCGACCAGGCGGGCCAGAGGTTTGAGGTATCGGGCAGCCACACCTTGTCGTTGGAGGTAAAGGAGGCGCCGGTCCACCACAGGCCTATGGGCGGGTCTTTCTGTATGGCGGTCTCCACCTTCAGCATGTCGGACTTGAACGGCCCGGCGGCGGCGGGGTCCGAAGCCTCGCCGGAGACCTGGCCCAGCGTATTATAGAAGCCCACGGTGCCGGGGCTCTGGAGCGCCACGGAGGGCCTGCTCGAATCGAAGTAGAAATACGAGGTGGCGTAGGGGCTCATGTTGCCGGCTATGTCGAAAGCGCGGGCCTCGAGGCGGTAGCGGTTGCCGTCGAACAGGGGCGGCGCCTGGTAGCTCCAGGCGTCCGCGCCGGCGGCATGCCAGCTGCTGACGCCCACGGTCCAGCCGGTGGTATGCCAGTAGGAACTTCTAAACACGTCGTAGAGCCGCACCTCTACGCGCGCCACGCCGAACAGGTCGGCGGCGGAGCCGTCCATCAGGCTGAGGTAGTATTCGGCCTCGGCCGAGTTGGCGCCGTAGAAGCGCTCCCCCACGGGCCGGGAGACGGCCACCGACGGCGGGGTAGCGTCGTAGACGAAGGTGACGGTGGAATTGACCGCAGACCAGTTGCCGGAGCGGTCCTGCGCCCGCGCCGCCACCTGGTAGGTGGTGTTGGAGGTAAGGCCCGCCAGCGTGGTCCAGGACCAGGAGCTGGACCAGATCACGTTGGCCGCGTTGTTGGCGCTGACCGGCTGCCAGGTCCCGCCGGTGTAGGAATAGACGTTCAGACGCACGTCCTGGAGCCCCGATAGGTCCGCGTTGGCCGTGCCGGAGACGGCCGGGATGGTCTTAAGCCTGGCGCCCTCGGCCGGGGCTTCCACCCCTATCGTGGGCGGGGTGGTGTCGAACACGACGTTGTACACGGCGACGGCGTTGGCGTTGAGGTCGGCGGGGTTGGCCAGCGGGATAGCGTTGTCCTGCGCCCGTACCTTTATCGTGTAATCCCTGTCCGAGATCATGGAGGTGCCGAGGTTCGGCGGGGTGTAGGTCCAGGTGCCGGAGGAGGGCCCTTCGGGGACCCAGCCGGTGGCCGCGCCCCAGGCGTTAGTCTCGGTGAAGGAGTTGACGTTGTCGAAGTAGTAGGTGACGGTGCCGAGCAGGAAGGAGACCTGCACCTGCACGTTCTCCTTGGCCGCTATACCCGAGTTGGTCTGCCAGTTGGGGTCGTTGGCTGTGCCCGACACCGAGGTCAGGGAGGCCAGCCTGGCCCCGGCCTGCACCGAGGTTATGCCCGACAGCGGGGCGGCTTCGTCGGTGGTGAAGGTGACGGAAGAGCCGTTGGCGGCGAAGTTGGACTGTACGTTGCCGGCCTTGTCCGAGGCCTCGGCCCACAGCGTGTAGGAGCCGTCGTCCGCCCAGTTGGGCATAGCGGCCAGCGACCAGGAGGACTGGTATACGGACGCGGGCACGAACGAAGCCTGCGTGCCGGCCCACGTGGCGCCGTCCCAGTAGCCGGGCAGCTTATTGTCGCGGATGCGCACCTTGACGCCCGAGATCTGCTCGCCGGGCGGCAGGCTGTTGTTGTAGTTGTAGATGACGAGCTCTTCGCTCAGCGTGCCGCTGGCCACGGAAACGGCCGAGCGGGACTGGCCCGCGTAGACGGAGGCGACGACGGCGGTGGGCACGGTCACGTCATAATTGAAGAGGCTCGCGCCGGAGAAGTCGGACTGCGTCCCGGCGTAAGTGCCGTCGCTGTAGGTGTCGTCCCTGGCCAGCGAGCGCACCTGATACTGCACGCCGTTTATGTAGGCCGCCGTCGGGTAGGACACCGTGTAGGTCCAGGAGGAGGCGGACAGGTGGTAAACCGCCTGGTTATTGTCCTTCGCCCACAGCGCCGCCGCCGTGAAAGTGGAAGCCGTATTATCCCAGCACTTGCCGGTCTCGGGCCCGTTGAGCGCGCAGAGTTCGGCCCAGGCGCGGTTTATGCCGGCGGCCGGCGGCTTGGTGCCGGGCGGGTCCTGCGCGGTACCGCCGAGCTTCGGCAGCGCGTTATAATAAGGCGAAGCGGGCACCTGCACCAGCGCCGAAGGTTTGGCGGTGTCGAAGTAGGCCCGGTTCGTGGGCGCCCCTACCTCGGAGACGTCCGAATAGCTGACGCCGACCGTGCGGAAGGTGTAGGAAGAGCCGCTTACCAGCGGCGGCAGCCCCGCATCCTTGGTCCACGACCAGACGGCGCCGGGGGCCGGGGCCGGGATCGTGAAGCTGGAGGCGTCCAGCTGCCAGGCGGGCGTACCCAGGTTAAAGTTCCAGTAATAATTGTCGCTCAGGCGCCGCACCTCGAGCTCCAGGCGTTTGGTGTTGGCGTTGGCCGTGCCGCTGATCTGCGTCAGGGCTTTGTAGTACTTGTCATGCTCAGGCACGTTGACGCGGGTGGCCGAAGGCGGCGGCATGAACTTGAAGCGGCGCGAGCCGAAAGTGTCCTCGCCGTTGCCCACGTTGTCGGCGGCGCTGGACTTGACGATGAAGTAGCAGTAGGCCTTGTAAACCACTCCTGCCGCGCCGTCGTAGCTCCAGGAATTGTCCCCGGAGTTATAGCTGACGTTGGACAGCCAGGCCTCGCCGGGCTGCCAGGCGGAGCCGTTCCAGTAATAGCCGTTGCGCAGCGGGTCGGTGCACTCCCCGGCCTGCGTGGCGCTCTCGTCCTGCCGTATGGTCAGCTGCACCGAAGCTATGCCGGCGGTGAAGTCCACGGCGGTGCCGGTGATGCTGCTGACCTCCAGGTACTGCCCGTCCTCGGTGGGCGGCGAGGAGATCCTGGAATCGGGGAGCATCAGGTCCAGCGTGAATGAAGACTGGTTCAGGCTGAAATTGGTGAAGTTGCCCGCCCGGTCCGCGGCCTTCAGCTTTATGACGAAAGTGGCGCTCGACCTGCCCACCGACCAGGATTTATCGTCGGAACCGTTGTTGGGCAGGGAGGAAGCCGCCACGCTCCAGCCTCCGGCGGCCGTTATGGCGCCGGAGCTGTAGGCCGTCTGCCAGGCGGGAGGCACGGAGTTAAAGTTCCAATACTGCTGCGGGTTCCTGTTCGTATCCGCGATCTCGAGCCAGATGGTCTTCAGGCCCGACGGCAGGCCGCCGCCCCCGACCCTGGAACTATCCTCGGCGGTACCGCCGAGGGAGGAGAGGCCGCGCAGGTAAGTCAGATAATAGCCCGGCGGCTGTATGTAGGCGGTGGGCGTGCTGAAATCCACCAGGAAGGTGGAGGTGGCGTAGAGCACCTCGGTGTTGGGGCCGCCGTTCACCGGCCTGGTATTATCCTGGGCCCTGGCCTGTATCTCGAAGCGGTAGCCGTCGGCGTCGTTGCCGTCCGTGAACATGCCGGCGGCCAGGGGGTAGGTCCAGGGTGAGAGACCGGCGGCCGGGTCGAAGTACCAGTCGTCCTGCTCGGTGCCGGTCCAGTTGCTGCCCAGCACGCTGAAGAAAGAGCGTTCGCCCAGCGAGTTGAGGCGCGAGAAGCGCACGCGCACGTTATTGAGCCCGGAGGGCGTGCCGCTCGTGCCGGCGTCGGAAGCGGTGCCTTCCAGGTAGGTCACGGGGGCGTTCAGGTAGGCGCCGGAAGACGGGAAGGTGACCTTGGAGGTGGGCAGCACCGGGTCCAGGATAAAAGTGACGTCGGGGCTGGCGGGGGCGGCCGTGCCCTGCCGCGACTGGTTGCCGGCCCTGTCCTTGGCGCGGATATAGAGCCGGAACTGGTAAGCGGCGCCGGCCGGCTTGAGGCTCTTGAAATAGGTATCAAGGGCCGCGTTCGTCAGGCTCCAGTCGCCGCCTGCCGCGGAAGCCAACTGCCAATGGATGCCGGCGTTCCAGGCCGCCGGCGCGTCCCAGGCGCTCCCGTTCCAGTAATAGTTGTCTACGCGCTGTATCGCCAGCTGCACGCCGGCGGCGGCGTCGTAATCGCTGTACTGCTCCAGTACGGTGCCGGAGATGGTCGGCAGCGCGGTATAGGCGAAATTGCCGGGCAGGGTGATCGTAGCCGTCGGGGCGGAGGTATCGTAACAGAAGGACCGCTCCTGGTAAGCCTCTACGTTGCGGGCGCGGTCTATGGCCTGCGACCGGACGGTATAGGTGGCGCCCTCTGTCAGCGCCACCGGCGGCGGCCAGGTGTCGCCGCCGCCAGGATAGGACCAGCCGGCGGAGGGGTTTATGTTCACGCCGATAGCCGAGTCGAACACCGGCGCCACGGGAGTGACCGCGGCGGGCCGCCAGTTGTCCCCGGCCGCGAAAGAATCCCCGTCGTAGGTGTCGCCGCTGAGCACGTGGACGATCTGCACCTCTACGCCCGCGGGCGCGAGGCCGCTCATGGCTTCCGTCGCGGGGTAAACCACCCAGTCGGAAGCCCCGCCGGTAAAGGCCGCCGCCTGCGCCCCGTTATGGAAGGCGGCCGACGGCATGGTAATGGTGGAAGACGGCTTATTCACGTCGTAGATGAACTCGCGCAGAGAGGCGGCCGCGGGCGACGCGTTCCCGGCCCGGTCCGTGGCCGTCAGCTCCACCCTGAAGCGCTTGTTCTGCGGCCAGGCCGGCGCGGCGTGGGTCCAGGAATCCACCCCGTCAACTATCAGCCAGCTGGAAGCGACCACCGACCAGTTAGATCCGTTCCACTTGGGCTTTGTGCCGCCGGCTTCGGAGAGGCCGGTGACCTGGGCGACTATCGGCGGGGTTATGCCGGCGGGGGTGTCGGCCGAGTTGCCCCGCAGCGGCTCGCCGGCGAGCCTCGCGGCGCCGTAGAAGGCGTCCGCCGTAGGCATCGGAGTGGAGATCGTGATCGTCGGGTAATAGAAGTCGGAAGTCACGTTCACGGCGGCGTAGGTTTCCTGGTTGCCGGCCAGGTCCAGGCCGGCCACGGAAATATCATACGCCTGGCTATTGGTGGAGATCTGCACGGGCAGGTAGGCGCCCGGGCAGCTCCAGGCTATGGTGCCGGCTGAAACTTCAAAGGTCGTTATCGGCAGCTCCACCACGGTGGGCGAGCTCCAGACCGCGCCGGTCCAGTACCAGTCCTCGTTAGTGGGCACGTAGCGGTAATGGATCTTCAGCTTCAGGTTGGACAGCCCGGAAATGCCGGCGTAGCTGGTGCCGGAGATGGCCGCCAGGCTGCCCGGCAGGAAGCTGTTGTTCACGGGCACGGCCACGCGCGAGACCGGCGCCGTTCCATCGGCGTTGAAGCGGACCACCGTCCACGGGTCCTGCTCGTTGCCGCCGTGGTTTCCCGCCCCGTACGGCAGGGCCTTGTCGAAGGCGCGCACGCGCAGGGTATAAGGTTTATCCGAAACCCAGCTGCCGGCGCTCAGCGCGGTGTATTTCCAGGTGTCGCTGCTGCTGCTGTCCTTCCAGGAGCCGTCCTGCAGCACCTCTTCCTGCGCGGCCGCGGCCACAAAGGCCGCGCCGCCCCAGTAATAGGTAGTGTTGCCGTCCAGGTAGGACAGGTTTATCTGCGTGGTGCTGAGCTGCATGCCGACGAAGGGCAGCGCGGCGTCGGAAGCCGTGCCGTTTATCTCGTTGCCGGAAGCCAGCACCGACGGTTTGTAGTTCCCGCCGTCGGCCGGCAGCGCCATGAAGCTCTGCGGCAGCGTGGTGTCCCAGATAAAGGTGGTGGAGGAGATCCCGGGGGTGAAGCCGGGCTGGTAATTGCCGGCCTGGTCCACCGCGCGCGACTGCATGATGTAATAGCCGCCGGTCTGCAGGGCCCCGGGCAGCGTGGCCTTGAAGTAGCTCCAGTTGGCGGTGCCGGCGGCGGCGTTGAAGCTGGAGATGTCCACAAAGCTGTCGGAGCCGCCGTGCCAATAGGCCGGCTGGGACTCGTCCACGATCTGCACCTCGACGCGCTGCAGGTCCGACTTGCCGCCGCCGTAGACGCCGGCCGGGTCGGCCGCCGTACCGCTGATCTCAGTAAGGGAGCGCAGCACGGAATAAGGCGCGGGGCTGTTGATCCTGGAGTTGGGGGTCGAGGTGTCGTAAAGCAGCGTGTAGGCCGGGGATTCGGCCACGGTAGCGGCGTTGCCGGCCAGGTCCTCGGGCACGGGCCAGATGGTGTAGAGGCGGCCGTCGCGCAGGGCGGGAGTCACGGCCGTGGCGGTGCTCCAGTTCACGGCGCCGGCGGCCACTATGGTGGCGGAAGAAAGCGCGCCCGAATCGAAGGTAAGGCCGTTCCAGTACAGGCCCTGGGACTCGTCTTTTATGGTCAGCGCGACGCGGCTCATGCCTTCCTGGTACAAAGCGGGCAGGCCCGAGCGACCCGGGTCGGCGGCCGTGCCGCTGATGACCGGCATGGCGTTAACGTACGCGCTGTCCGGGGTGAGCATGACGGCCTGCGGCCTGGTATTGTCCAGGATGAAGTTCCTGTAAGTGGGGCTCTCGGGCTCGTTGGCGGCGTTATAGCCTATGGTGGAGTAGGTATAGCTGGTATTGTCCACGGTAAAGGCTTCGGTGCCGGAAATGCCCAGGTTCCAGGCGGTGCCGGCCGGCAGGTGTATATAGGTGAAAGTGTCCACCCCCACCTTCCAGCCCCTGTTCGCCAGGTCCTGCGCCCACATCGCCGGCACCGGGGTGTGGCGGTACAGGCGCAGCTCTATGCTCTGGGCGGTGCGCAGGTTGCTGCTGTTGCCGGAGACATTGTTGAGCGCGCTGGTCTTGAAGTTGCTCCACTCCGGCAGCGGCGGCGTGGTGATGGTCGTATCGGCGGCGGGGGTGACCAGCGTGAAAGTGATGTCGGGGCTGGCCGGGCCGGGGTAGATCCGGGTATTGCCGGCTTTATCCACCGCCAGGGTCTGCACGTGGTAGGTGGCGCCGTTCTCCCAGTTGATGGGCGGGTTAATGGTATCCACGTTCCAGGTCCAGTAGCCCGGCTGGCCGCGGACGTCAGTGATGGTGCCGGTGGCGAACCAGATCCGGTCGCCGGGGAAGCCGTTGGGCAGGCTGCCGGTGGGGCAGGCCTCCCAGGCGTTGGTCGCCATCCGGTAGCAGGCCTCGGTGGGCGCGGTGCGCTTCAGCGCGAGCCAGACCACGTCCGAGGGCCGCAGTTCGCCGGGCAAAATGTCCTGGGCCCAGCCCCGGATCACGCTCACCGAGGCCACCTGCACCTCGGGGTAAGTGGCGCGGGAGTCGGGGACCGTGGTGTCGCCGGTAAAGTAGTTGGTGGTGTAGGTCACCTGCATGTTGCCCACTACGTCCGTGGCCCTGCTGATGGCGTAGTAGGTGGTGTTGTTCTCCAGTGCCCCCGTTATGTTGTAGGTCCAGGTGCCGGAAGAAGTGCCGGTGAAGGTAGTGTCATGCCAGCGGCGGGTCCCCAGCGTGAAACCGCTGCCGTCCCACCACTTGTCGTCGCTGAGGCGCTGCAGGGAAACCTGCACGCCGGCCGGCTGTATGCCGGATTCATACCCGCGGTCCCCGGACCAGCCCTGGAGGTTCTCCACCGAGTCGTCGGCGGTGCCGCTGATAACCGAGACGGCCTGCGAGATAAAGCTGTTATGCGCCGGGGAGGCCACCTTGGAAGCCGGCAAGGTCTTGTCTACCAGGTAGGTGAACGTCGAGAAGGAAGTCCCGTAGGCGTTGTTCTGCGCCTGGTCGGCGGCGTAGTAATAAACGTTGAACCTGTAGCCGTCGTCCTGGGAGGCCGCGTCGATCCCCTTGCTCCAGTTATTAGTGCCGCTCACGCCGAACGTTTCGGACAGTGCGGCGGTCCAGTTGTTGCTGATAAAGCTCCAGTACTTGTCGTCCGAGCGCCGCAGCCTCAGGCGCACCTCGCTGATCCCGGACGCCTCAATGCCGGTGTCCGAAGCGGTGCCGGCTATCAGCCCCGTCCCGGTCTTGATGGCGTAGGCGTCAGGGGCCGTAACGCCGGTGTACGGGATCGTATTGTCGTAAGTGAAGTAATAAGCGGCGGAATTATCGGCGTTCAGGTTGGCGTCGATCTGCCCGTTGGTGGGCGTGGGCTGCCAGTTGCCTGCCTTGTCCCAGGCGCGGGTCCAGACGGAGATCTTATGGCTGTCCACGGAGCTCAGCGGGGGCATGGACAGCGACCAGGCGCCATTGGCGTAAGTCGCGGTGCTCCAGTTCAGGTAGCTGGAAGAGCTGTCGTCCCAGGCCCCGGAGATCCAGTTCCAGGTGGCGTTGAAACTGCCGCGGGCTTTCACCAGCACATGTACGCCCACGATAACGCCGGTATCCGTCACCACGCCGTAGAGCACGGGGACGCTGCTCTTGTAGGCCATGTTGACCGGGGAGGTCGTTACCGCCACGGGCACCTCGTTGTCGAACTGCACCACCCGGCCGGCCTGCGCCGGGATGTCCGCGGCCAGCGGATCGCCGGACACCGGGCCGAACTCCTTGTTGAGGGCGCGGTCGTAGGCGTAGGTCACGAAGCGGTAATCCTGGCGCTTGTTGGTGGCCATGGCGGCCTGCAAATTGGCGGGCAAGGTGTAGGTCCAGGCCACTGTCGACTTGCCGGTGCTGTAGGGCGAGGTATCGGCATAGACCTCGAACCAGGAAGGTTCGGGCTGGTTGAAAGCGGACCCGCCCCACCAGTTGCCGCCCAGCAGGCGTATGGCCGTCTTGACGGTATAGGTCCCGAGCCCGGCCTCGTAGACCCGCGGCGCGAACCGCTCATCGTTCGCCTGGCCGGACACGGATTGAATGACGTTCACGAACTCGGCCGAAGGCGAGAGGACGGTGGACGTGGGCCTCTCCAGGTCGAAGTAGGTAAGGACGCTGGCGACGGAGGAATTGTTGCCGGCCAGGTCGGCGGTCCTGGCCTCGTATTTGTAGCGGTGGTCGCTCACGAAAGCCAGGTCGGCGTCGTTATAGGACCAGTTCTGCGGTACGCCCTGGGCCGGCAGCCATACGGAGGCGGCGCAGGCCGAGAACCCAGCCCCGTCGAAGCACTGGGAGTTCTCCAGGTCCGTTATGGCCACGGCGGCCGTGCTGGGCCCGCTGAAGGCCGCGGTCTGCGTATTGGCGCCCGTGCCGGCCAGCGGGGTGGAGAGCAGGACGCTCGAGTACGTGATGCCGTCGTCCGGATAATCCAAAGAAGCCTGCGGCCCCGTTATGTCATACGTGACAGTATAGGTCGAGTACAGGGAAGAATAGTTGCCGGCGTAATCCAGCGCCCTCGCCACAGCGGTGTAAACCGTGTCGTCGCGCAGCATGGAGGCGGGCACGGTGTAATACCAGGAAGTAGAGCCCAGCTTGCCGGCGTTTATCCAGTATTCGCCCGTCTGCCAGGCGGAACCGGTCCAGTAGCGCTCTTCGCCGGTGGCGCCGGTGGAGATCTTTATCTCCGCTCTGCGGAAGCCAGAAATCTCGCCGTTCGCCGTGCCGCCGATGCCGGGCAGCGCGCGCACGGCGTCGGCCGTAGGCGTGGTTATAAGCACGTCGGGAGGCGTGCCGTCTATGTAGAAATACCGGACATTGGTGCCGCGGGACTGCGGGTTCTCCCAGTTGCCGTCGCCGGCGCCGTCCGCCGGGCGGGCGTCGTCCATGCTCTTGATCTCGGCCTTGTACTCCCGGTCAACGGCGTCCCAGGTCACGTCGGCCTGGTATTCCCAGCTCCAGCCGGGCCCGACGTAGGAAACTGCGGCGGTCTGCCAGGCGTTCTCGGCCGTGGTGGCGGAGTTGAAAGCCGGGGGGTCCCAGTACCAGGTCACCGTGCCCTGCAGGTAAGAAAGCCGGATCTTCGCGGCGCTGACCCCGGAGTTGCCCTCGCTGTGATAGCTGTCCTGGGCCGAGCCGTAAAGGCGGGTGGCGCTGGTTTCCTGCCCCAGGTTGGCGGGATTGTAGCGGCCATTCACGCCGTCCAGGTCGTCGGCCGGCAGGGTAAAGGCGGAAGTCGGCGGGGCCTTGTCGATCTTTATCACGCGCGAGGACACGCCGATCTCGAAATAATCCTGCTCGTTGCCGGCCACGTCCAGGCCCTTGGCCAGCAGCAGGTAGCGCATGGCGGGGCTGCCGGCCGGCGCCGCCGTGAAGCGGTTGTCGAAGCTGGCGGGGTTGTACATCCAGCTGGTGGCGTCCGGAGACAGGTAGCCGCTGGTATTGTCCCGCAGGGCCAGCCAGACCGGGTCGGCGCCGCCGGTGAGGAAGCCGGCGCCGTCGTACCACTTCGGCGAGGTGTCCAGGCGCTGCATGGCGATGTAGACCCCTGAGCTGCTGAAGTTGTCCGAGGAGGTACCGGAGATGGCCGGCACCAGGCGCACGCCGCTGTCATTGGCGTCGTAGGGCACCGCCAGGCGCGCCGTGGGCGAGGAGACGTCGATCTTGAACTCGAAGGTAACAGGGGTGCCGCTGTTGCCCGCCCTGTCCGTCGCCGTCAGCTCCGCGATGTAGGAGTAATCGGGCTCGAAAGCCAGGCCTGCCTGGAAATAGGAGGTGGTGTAGGAGGCCACCCCGCCGCCAAGACTGGCGGAGAGCCGGGTATACGGATCGGCGATGGCCGTGAAAGTGGAGGCCTGCCAGTTCCAGTATTCTTCGGCCGTCTTGCGCTTCACCCTGAAGAAGGCGGAGGCCACGGTGCCGGGAGCGGTATCGGCCACGGTGCCGGACAGCGCGGTCAGCGAGCGCAGGAAGGTCCTATCGGGCAGCGTCACGCCGGCCGTCGGGTTGGTCGGGTCGATAATGAACTCCCGGCCGGCGCCAGGGGCTTCATAGACCGCATACCCTTCGTGCAGGGCCCTGGAGATCACGCGGTAGCGGCGGTTGGAGTTCCAGGAGGCCGTAGGTATGGTCCAGGACCAGTTCGGCGCCGTGAAGGTGTCGACCCCGGCGTAACCGGTAAAGGTCTCGGTAGAGACCCAGCTGGTCCCGTTCCAGACCCAGTCGCTGCCGGCGCCCTCGGCCAGGTCCGCGCCGTAATCAACTATGCGCAGCGCCACCGTGGTGGCGTAAACCGCGGTGCCGATTATGGAGGGCGAAGGGTCGCTCTTGTAATGCGGCAGGTTGTCCGGCGGCGTGGAGATATAGGAGGCAGGCGGCGGCGGGTACAGTTTGAACTGGATGAAAGGCGTATTAGCCAGGGGCTGCGCGGGCTTGGGCACCTCGTTGGCGGCCTTGTCTATGGCCTTGGCGAAGATCTGGTACTCCACGCCGGCCAGCACCGTGTACCAGGTGGGCGTAGAGGCCCCGGTGGCCTGCCAGGCCTCGCCGTTGATGGCTGCGTCGTAGAAGAGCTCGCCCGCCGAATCCCAGGCCCCGGTGGCCCTGTTCCAGTACTTGGCGGTATCAACCCTGTAATACGAGAGCTGCACCTTGTCCAGTTCACCGGGAGAGAAGTCGGAGGCGGAGCCCCTGATAACGGGAAGTTCGGCATACACCTCGGTGCCGTGCGCCGGGTAGGTGACGGTGGAGACGGGGCTGGTGAAGTCGGCCTTGACGGCGCTGGCCGTAGAGTAGACCAGCTGGTTATTCCCGGCCTTGTCCACGGCCCAGGCGTTCACCTCGTAGATCTCGCCGCTAAGCCAGGGCGCAGTATTGAGCTGCCACCAGGTGGCGGCGGGGCTCAGCGTGCCGTAAGTGCGAACGCTGTTCTCTATCGCCCCGACGGCCCAGGACGAGCCCGCCACGCTCCAGTATTTGCCGGTCTCGGGGCCGGTGGTCTGCTTTATGCGCACCTTCAGGTCCTGGACGACGCCGTTGGGAGCGTCGTAGGAACCGCCGGTTATTTTGCCTGTCTGGCTGATGTAGCCGTTGTTGTACGGGTAGGCGATAGTGGCCGTCGGAGGGGTAATATCGTATACGAAGGAAGCCTTCACCCCGTAACCTTCGGAATTCACGGCAGCGTCGCCGGCGTTGGAAAACACGGTAAAGCGCCTGCCGTCGTTGCCGGCGAACATGGCCGGGTCTATCGTCCAGGTCCAGTTGTCGTACGGGGAGTCGGCGCTAAGCATCTGCGGGGTAGAGCTCCAGCCGTCGATACCGTTCCAATACCTGTCGACGCTTTCGGAATCGCGCATCACGTAAAGAGCTATAGACAAGATTCCCGACGAGCCGGGGTCAAAACTGGTGCCGCGCAGCAGGCCGGGCTGCGTGTTCAGGTGGGCGCCGTCCGCCGGCACGGTCACGGTGGAGATCGGGGCCTGGTTGTCGAAGCGGAAGGTGGCGGTAGTGTAGACCGTGTCCAAATTGCCGGTTATGTCCGAGGCGCGCGCGCGCACGCGGTAGGAGGCGCCGCTGGTCCAGGTGGAATCCTGTATGGCATAGGACCAGGTGGAGGAGGTTGTATGTATGGTCTCCGTCACCGGCAGCCAGGGGGCCGCGTTTTCAGAAGCGCCGTTCGCCGACCAGGGCGGGTTAAGCGACGGGTCGTAATACTTGTTCAGCGAGGTCATGAACACCGTTATCCGGGTATTGGCGATGCTCACGTTGTCTTTCGAGGTGCCCTGTATGACAGGCAGGGTTTTATAAGGGGCCAGCGCGATGTCCTGGTTAGGGACCAGGAGACGGCTGACCGGCTTCTCGTTGTCGTAGATAAACGTGACGCCTATCCCCGCGGGGACGTCCGAGTTCTGGGGCTGCGCGCCGCCGGGACCGTATTCCGGGTTGAGCGCCAGGTCGTAGGACCAGGGCACGATGCGGTAATAAGAATTCTGGTTGGCCGGGTCCGCCAGGTAATCCTGCAGGGCGCTCGGCAGCGCGTAAACGAACTTGCCAGTATTCGCGCCGGTAGTCGCCAGGTTCGCCTCGTACCATGACGGGTCATTGCCCGTGAAGGCGGCGCCGCTCCACCACTTGCCGGTGGCAACGCGCTGCAGGGCCAGCTTTACCGTGTAGGTGCCGAGCTCGGCCATGTAGGTTTCGGGGTAGTCGGCGGCCGTACCGGTTATCTGCGTGAAGCCGGTGGTATATCCGGCCAGCGGGTAGAGGACGGTCGAGGTGGGCTTGTTGACGTCGTAGCGTATCGTGACGGCGGAAACTACGGACCCGTTGCCGGCGTAGTCGAAGGCCCTGGCCTCCACCTTGTACTGGCGGTTGCCGGTAAAGGCGAGGTCGGCGTCGTTATAGCTCCAGGCAGCGGGATCCCCGCCCTGCGCGGGCAGCCAGTAGGGGCAGGCCCCGAAGGAGCTGCCGTTGAAACAGCTGGGGCCGGAAAGGTCGGTTATCTGCACCGCCACCGTGCTGACCTTGGAATAGGCCTGCGTCTGGTCGGCCTGGCTGGAAGAACCGGTTATGGCCGTGGATAAGAATATCTGCGAATAAGCCACCCCTTGGGCCGGGTGTGTAACCGAAGCGTAAGGGGCCACGGCGTCGTAAGTAAAGTTATAAGTGGAGTAGTCCGCCGAGTAGTTGCCCGCGTAGTCCTTCGTGCGGGCGTCCGCCGTATAGGCCACGTCGCTGGCCAGCATCGCGCCGGGCAGGGTGTAATACCAGGAGGTGGCGCCCTGCTTGGTCGCCTGTATCCAGGTGTCGGCCGAATCCGACCAAAGCGCGCCGGTCCAGTAGCGCTGGTCCGCGCCGGAGCCGGTGGAGATCCGGATCTGCGTGAGGTCGTGCCCGGCCAGGTCGGCGTTGGCGGTACCGTAGATAGTGAAGGCCGCCTTCTGCGCCAGGACCGAGGCCGCCGGCGTGGTTATCAGCACCACGGGCGGCGTACCGTCCACTATAAAGGTCTTCGTGGCGTAGGCCGTTTCCCAGTTGCCATCCCCGGAATCGTCGGAGAGCCGCGCGTCGTCCATGGAGCGGGACTGCAGCCGGTACTCGCGGTCCGCCGCCGGCCAGGCTATGGCCGTATAGTAGTTCCAGGCCCAGGTCGGAGCCGCGCCGGAAAGGTCGGCGTCCTTCCAGGCCGTATTGCCGTCCACTATGGCAAAGCCGCCGCCGGTCCAGTAATAGGTGTCGTTGGCCTGCAGGTAGCTCAGCCGCACCTGCAGCGCGTTTACGCCGGAGCTGGTGGAAGCCGGCAGGTCGTAGGCGGCGCCCTGCAGGTAGGAGCCCGCCTGGCCTATCGCCCCGGGCACGTAGCGGCCGCTGATCCCGTCGGCGTTATTGACCGGCCTGGAGATGGACGAGACCGGCAGGGTCTTGTCCACGCGCACCAGCATCGAGGAAACGCCGACATTGAACTGCGTCTGCAGATTGCCGGCCGTGTCGGAAGAGCGGACCAGCACCAGGTAATTGAAGCCGGAGGCGAAGTCGTCTTCCAGGCCCGCCGGGGCGTACATCCAGCTGGTGGCGTCGGGCGACAGGGAACCGTTGGCCCCGCTGATCCTCAGCCAGCGGGGGGCGTCCCCCGTCACGACGAAGTCCGCGCCGTTGTACCAGTACTGCGGGTCGGAATATTTGCGGATGGCTATGTCCACCGCCGCGTTGCCGTAGACGTCGGCCGCCGTACCGGAGAGCGCGGCCAGCGAGCGCAGGCCGTTGCCGTTGGCGTCGCGCGGCACCTCTATGCCAGCCGCGGGCGGCGTTCTGTCTATGACGATAACCTTGCCTATGCCCGGCGGGATGTCCGCCTGCTGCGGCTCTCCGGCGTTGGGGCCGAACTCGCGGTTCTGGGCCAGGTCGTAGGCCCACGGCACTATCCAGTAACTGACGCCTTCGTTGGCGGTCAGGTCCAGCTCGGTCTTCAGCGCGGCGGGCAGGGCGTAAGTGAAATTCACGGGGAAGTTGCCCGCGGCGGTGTCGGTATAAGTTTCATACCAGGCCGGCTGAGCGCCGCCGAAGCTGGCGCCCGACCACCAGCCGGCCGGAGCGGTCAGCCTCTTGATGGCGACCTTTATTGTATAGGTGCCCAGCTTGGCCTCGTAGGCGCGCACGCCGCCGACCTCGTCCGTAGCGACGCCCGAAAGCTGAGCGAAACCGGTGGTAGTTCCCTGCAGCGGGTAATTCACCGTAGAGGTAGGCTTCTCCAGGTCGTAGTTTATCGTCGCCGAAACGGCGGAGGATTCGTTGCCGGCGTAGTCCACCGCCTTCACCTGCACCTTGTACCTGTGGTCGTTGGCGAAGGTGATATCCCCGTCGTTATAGCTCCAGCTGTCCTTGCCGGCGGCGTCCAGCCAGACCGGGCAGGGAGAGAAGGCAGCGCCGTTGAAGCAGCCGGGGACGGTCAGGTCCTCTATCTGCACCGTGACCGTGCTGACCTTGGCATAGGTTTCGTTCTGGTCGTTCTGGTTGGAAGCGCCGGTGATGCCGGTGGAAACCTTTATCAGCGAGTACACCGCGCCGTCGGCCGGGTGAGACATGGACGCGTAGGGCGCCACGGCGTCGTAGGTGAAGTTATAAGTAGAGTAGTCCGCCGAGTAGTTGCCCGCGTAGTCCTTCGTGCGGGCGTCAGCCGTATAGGCCACGTCGTTGGCCAGCATCGTGCCGGGCAGGGTGTAATACCAGGAGGTGGCGCCCTGCTTGGTCGCCTGTATCCAGGTGTCGGCCGAATCCGACCAGAGCGCGCCGGTCCAGTAACGCTGGTCCGCGCCGGAGCCGGTGGAGATCCGGACCTGCGTGAGGTCGTGCCCGGCCAGGTCGGCGTTGGCGGTACCGTAGATAGTGAAGGCCGCCCTGTGAGCAACCGCCGTGGGCGAGGTTACCAGCACGGCCGGCGGGGTGTCGTCCACGATAAAGGTCCTGGTGGTGAAGGCTGTCTCCCAGTTGCCGTCGCCGGAATCGTCGGCCAGGGTGGAGGCGTCCATGGATTTGACTTCCAGGGTGTAGGCCTTGTCACCGGCGGGCCAGATCACATCCGTCATGTAGTCCCAGGACCAGGTCGGGTAGGAGCCGGCCACCGAGGTGTTGTTCCACGCCGTCTCCGGGTCAGCCACGGCGGAGAAGGCGCCGGCCGTCCAGTAATAGGTAGTAACGCCGGAGAGGTAGGCGAGCCTGATGCGCGTGGTCTTAACGCCTGAATTCAGGCCGGCAGGCAATTCGGAGGCGGTGCCGGCGAGTTGCGTGGAGTTGGCCGTCTTACCTATCAACGAACTCTTGTACCTGCCGCTGTAGCCGTCGCCGCTGTTGAGCGGCCTGACAAAGACCGAAACCGGGGCGTCCTTATCCACCTTCACGCTGAACGAGGAAACGCCGACCGCGAGGTCGTCCTGTATATTGCCCGCCACGTCGCGGGCGCGGACGAGCAGCTGGTACCTGTAGCCGGAGGCGAACTGCCCGTCCAGGCCGGCGGGCGCGTAGGTCCAGCTGGTGGCGTCCGGGGACAGGAAACCGTTGGCCTGCGTCACGTCTATCCAGTTGGGGTTGGCGCCGGTTATATCGAAGGAGGCGCCGCTGAACCAGGTGGGCGTGGGCGCGTATTTACGCAGGGCTATCTGCACGCCGCTGCTCAGCCAGTTGTCGTAGGCGGTGCCGGAAATGGAGGACAGCGCGCGCACGCCGCTGTCGTCGGCGTCGTAAGGCAGCATTATTCTGGAAGTGGGCGACGAAACGTCGAACACGAAATTGATCTCGGAGGCCGTGCCCTGGTTGCCGGCCTTGTCCACGGAGATCAACTGGGCGGTGTAGCCCTTGTTCGCTTCCCAGGCGGCGTTATTAGCGAAGTACGACGTAGTGTAGGACGCGACGCCGGCTATTACCGTGGCGCTGAGGTTGGTATTGCCCCCGTCCAGCGCGGTGAAGGTGGAGGCCTGCCAGTTCCAGTATTCGGCGGCGTCCTGGCGTTTCACCCTGAAATAGGTATTCACCAGGGAACCCGGCGCTATGTCGGTGACCGCCCCGGCCAACGCGGTCAGGGACTTGCGGTAGGCCTTGTCAGGCATGGTGACGGCCACGGCCGGCGCGCTGGAGTCTATCACGAACTCTACGCCGCCGCCGGGAGTTTCGTAATAGCCGCGGCTTTCGTTGATAGCCTTTGCTTTTACGCGGTACTTCCTGTTGCCGTTCCAGGATTCGGAGGCGAGGACGATCTCCCAGTTGGGCGAGGCGAAAGTACCGACGCCCAGGTAGAGTGCGGGGTTGGCCAGCGCGGAGATCCACGATACGCCGTTAAAGACCAGGTCGTCCGCGCCGCCCTCGAGCAGGTCGGGGCCGTAGTCCGTTATGCGCACCTGCACCGTGCTGGAGTAGATGGCGCTGCCGGCTATGGTCGGGGCCGGGAAGGGTTTCCAGTGCGGCACGGTGGCGTTGGGCGAATTGATGACGGACACCGGCAGCGGCGGGCGCAGCGTCACGTTTATGAGCGAAGTATCGGCGGCCGGGGCGCCGGGCTTAGGCGTCTCGTTGGCGCCCTTGTCCACGGCCTTGGCGAATATTTTGTACTGGGTGCCGGCTTCGGCGGTCACCCAGATCGGGGTTGAAGCGCCCACTGCCTGCCAGGTATTGCCGGGCAGCACGGTAGCATCGTAGAAAATCTCGTCGGGGGAACTCCACGAGTAAGTGGCCTTGTCCCAGTAGTTGCCGCCGCAGGTGGTGTCCACGCAGTAATAGGAGATCCGCACCTTCTCCAGCTGGCCGGGGTCTACGTCGGAGGCTGAACCGGAAATAATGTTGAGGTCTATCTCCAGGTTGGCGTTATGCGCCGGGAAGGTAATGGTGGAGGAAGGCGCCGTGAAGTCGGCCAGCACGCTGGCCGCGGTGGAGTAGACCAACTGCCAGTTGCCGGCCTTGTCGACGACCTTGACGTCGACGGTATAGAACTCATTGCTTTCCCACGGCGCGGCGTTCAGCTGCCACCAGGTACCGTTGGGGCTCAGCGTGCCGTAGAGCGTTACGTCGTTCCAGATCTCCGGCGCGCCGGCGTCGCTCCAATTGGGCAGGGAACTGTCCCAGTACTTGGAGTCGGAATTCTTCTTGATGCGGACATAGGCTTTGGAAACCTTGCCGTACGCCTTGTCGTAGGACTCACCGGTCACTTTGCCGGTCTGGCTGATGTAGCCGTTATTGTACGGGTACAGGATAGCGCTCGTGGGCCGCGTCACGTCGTAGACGAAGGTGGACTTCAGCGCCAGGGTTTCGGTATTGGTGGCGAGGTCTTTGGCGAAGCTCTCAATGGTGTACCTTTCGCTGAGCGTGGTGTTATCTATGTAGGCGGCCCCGCCGTTGATCTGGTACGTCCAGTTGGCGTAAGGCGCTATGGCGGGCAGCGGCCCCAGGCAGGCGCCCCAGCCTATGCCGTCCCAGCAGGCGCCGTCGGATTTTTTGAGGTAGAACTTGACCTCGTTGACGCCCGAGAAGGCGTCGAAACTGCTGCCCAGGATGGTAATGGGATTGCTGATCGGGTCGGCGATGTTCAAGTGCGCGCCGTCCGCGGGATAGGACACGCCGGAGACCGGGATCTCGGTGTCGAACTGGAAGGTGGCGGTGGTGTATCTTATATCCCAGTTGCCGGCCTTGTCCATGGACCGGCTGCGCACGCGGAAATGCGCGCCGCTGGTCCAGGTGGAATCCTCCACGGCGTAGGCCCAGGTAGCGGACGTGGTCCAGACGAAGAACGCCGGGTTTATCCACGGCGCGTCGTCGTCGGAGGCGCAGGTCGTATCGTTCCACGGCGGGTTCAGCGAAGGGTCGTAACACTTGCCCTGGTCGTAGTTCATTACGCTGAACTGGACGGCCCCTATGCCGGTGTTGTCGTCGGAGGCGCCCGAAAGGGAGGGCAGCGTCCTGTAAGCCGTCACCGAAGGCGCGTAGATAAAACTGGCCGGCCGCTGGTTGAGGAAGGACCTGGTAGAGTAGACACTGGAATAATTGCCGGCGTAATCCAGCGCCCGCGCGCTGACGGTATAGGTGGTGCGCTCTACCAGCAGCGACGGGGAGATAGTGTAGTACCAGGAAGTCGGCCCCATCCGGAAAGCGTCGTTCCAGGTTTCCGGTTCGTCGACCCAGGCGGAGGAGCCGGCGTTCCAGTATTTCATGGCGCCGGCGGCGCCGGTTGATACGCGCACCTGCGCCTTGTTGAAGCCTGATATGTCGGCGTTGGCCGTGCCGTAAATATTGGTATTGCCCGTGAGCGACAGCTCGGTCGGCGTGGTTATCAGCACCTCGGGCGGGGTGTCGTCTATGATGAACCGCTTGAGGTTATTGGCCGTGACCAGGGTTTCCCAGTTGCCTTCCCCCCCGCCGCCGGCCGGGCGCGTGGCGTCCATGGACCGGCTTTCCAGCTTGTATTCCCTGTCGCCGGCGTGGACGATGTTCCAGTCTATTTCATTGGTATAGATCCAGCTGCCCACGCCGGAGGCGTTCACCCAGGAGGCCGCTTCCGCCAGCGTGCCGGAACTGAAAGTGAGCGCGGTGGTCCAGTACCAGGTGTCATTGGCCAGCAGGTAAGACAGGCGCACCTGCGTTCTTTCAACGCCGGCGTTATTGGCGGCGTAGAAGGTATCCGCCGCGGAACCGTAGAAGCGGGAAGAGGTGGCCGACTTGCCGATATTGAGCGAAGTGTAGCGGCCGCCTGTCCCGGCGGTATAGTCGGCGGGCAGGGTAACGGACGTCACCGGGGCCCTCCTGTCCACGTACACTATGCGCGAAGAAATATTGACGTCCAGGGACGTCTGGATATTGCCTGCCACGTCGGTGGAGCGCACCAGCACCAGGTATTTCAGGCCGCCGGTGAGGCTGCTGTCCAGGCTGGCCGGGGCGTAGGCCCAGCTGGTGGCGTTGGGCGACAGGAAATCGCTGCCGCCGCCCACGTAGTTCCAGAACGGCTCGTCCTGCAGGGAATTGAAGCCGGAGCCGTCGAACCACAGCTGCGGGCTGCCCCACTGCTGCACGGCCACCTGCACGCTCTCGTTGCGGCCGTTGTCGTAGGCGGTGCCGGAGAGGGCGGAGATGGCGTTGATGCCGTAAGCGCCGGAGGGGTAGAGCACCCTGGCCGTGGGGGAAGCGGTGTCTATGGTGAAATTTATCGCGGAGCCGGCGGAGGGCACGTACTTCAACCGGCCAGCCTTGTCGGTCACCCTGATCTGCAGCCAGTAGGTCTTGGAGTTCTCCCAGGCCGGCAGGCCCGAGGGCAGGGTCCAGGACTCGTTGGCTGAATCGAAAGGCGGGCTGTCGGGCGTTGCCGCCAGCCAGCTGGCCGTGCCGGACCATTCCGAGCCGGTCCAGTATTTTTCAAGACCGGAGGCGCCGGTCGAGATGGTCACATCAACGGCGCTGATCAGGCCGGGCATGGTATCCTGGGCGGTACCTACTATGGCGGCCAGAGAGCGCTCGAACTCCGCGGAGGGGCGGGTGAAGCCGGACAGCGGGTCATTGCCGTCAACCACGAAATATCTTTCGGCGTAAGGCTCCGGCTCCAGGATATAGCTGCCGCCGCCCTCTTCGCTGGCGCCCCTCACCTCCAGGCGGAAGCGGTTGGTGCCGGCGGGCCAGATACCGGCGGCGCTCTTGTTCCAGGTGATATTATCGGTGCCGTAGAAGCCGCAGGTGGACTCTCCCACCACGTAATTGGCATTGGTGCAGCCCTCCAGGTGCGTGGAGGTGGAGATCCAGGCGCCAGGGGTCCAGACCGTATCGGGTTCGGCCGTAACGTTGATGACGCGCACCTGCACGGTGTTGCCGGCGGCCAGCGTACCGGAGAAGAAGCTGAGGGCGGCCGGGGTGGCGTGCGGCTCACCGGCGGCCGGGTTGGTGATGGTGGTTTCGGGGCTGGGCGCCAGTTTGCGGATCTCTATGAACTTGGACTGTACCGGCGGCACCGTGAAGGCCGTCTGCCCGGGGAAAGCGGTCTTGTTGGCTACCGAGTCCATCGCCCGCGCGAAGATGCGGTAGACCTGGTTGTTGATCATGACGGGGATGCTGGAAACTCCAACGGTCCACATTACCGGCGAGGCCGTATCGGTGGAAGCGTCGACATAGGCGTCGTCGGGCGGCGGGTTGACGCCGTCGCCCTTAGTGAAGGAACCGGCGGTCTCCGGGTCCCACCACTGGCCGGCCGTCACGCTGTAGAAGGCCACCTGCACTTTCTTAATGGCGGTATTGGCGTCGGCCGCGGTGCCCGAGATGCCGGCGAAGCTGTAGATGTCGTAAGCGCCGGGGGTCAGTATCTTGGTGTCGGGGACGGTCTTGTCCACCTTGAAGGTTTTGTCGTTGCGCCCGGCCTCGAAGGCGGCCTCCACGTTAGAGGCCGGGGCCTCGGAGGAGTCCTTGGCGCTGTCCTTGGCCCTGAACCGCACGCGGTAGGACAGGCTGTCATCCGTCCTGGGCCACAGGTCCACGGTGGAATAAGTCCAGGTGCTGCCGGAAACAAAGCTAAGGTTCACCCACGAGGCGATTGAGTTGCAATCCGTGTCGAAGGCCGTATTGCCGTTCCAGCAGCGGCTGTCGTCGTTGCCGCGCCTGATCTGCGCCTGCATCTGGGTAACGGAGCCGCCGGAGCCGGGGCCGGCCACGGGGTTATCGGCCGAGGTGCCGGCTATCTCGGCGAGCTCGTAGCCGGGGTTGCCGCTGTACCACTGCGCGTCGAAGGGCTGGTTTACCGTAGAGGAGGGCGGCTGAACCTCGTATTTGAAGGTGCGCCGCAGCGTCTCGGAAGAACCGAGGTTCCGGTAAGAAGCGTCGGGCAGCGTGACATTGTCCTGGCCCCAGGCGTAGACGTAGAAGGTGTCGGCCGTGGGGGCAGCGGTCCAGAAACCGCCCATGCTCTGGTGCGTCCAGTTTATGCCGGCGGGCGCGCTGTGCGCCACGTCTTCGCGCTCGTCCTGCCAGCCCAGCGTGGCGCCGTTCCACCATTTCCAGTCGGAGGCGCGGCGCACGCCCACCTTGAACAGGTCGATGCCTGTCTGGCGGCCGGTATAAGGCATGTCCTGCACCGTGCCGCCTATCACCGAGATCTGCTGGGAATAGGTGCCGCCGTCGGTCGGCGCCAGCACCGCGGCGTCGGGGGGCGTTATGTCATATTTAAAGGTGACCGTGGAATAGTCCGCGCCGAAGTTGCCGGCCACGTCGCGCACGCGGCTGACGAAAGTATATTCTTCGCCGTTGGCCCAGACCACGTTGGAAGACAGCCAGGTATCGAAAGCCACGGTGGTGGTGGTCTCGGCCACGTTCCAGATCTCGGTGGATTGGGCTTTCCAGGCGCCGGAGCTGGTATAGTACTCCCACTTGTTCATGGGCGGGTGTTCCAGCCTGTACTGTACCGTCTGCACCAGGGAGCCGGGGGCCGGGTCCGAGGCGGTGCCCAGCAGCTTCTCCAGCGAGTTCAGGCCGTAATTGCCGTTCTGCGGGAAGGTGACGTTGAAATTGGGCTTGGCGTTGTCGAACCTGAAATACTTTACGTACACCGGCGAGCCCGACGAGCCGTGGTAATTGCCGGCGGTATCCCTGCCGTAGAGTTCCAGCTTGTAGCGGAAGCCGCCGGTCCAGGCCGCGCCGGCCGTGTTCCAGGACCAGCCCTTGGTATAGAGGGCGCCGGGCAGCGACAACGCCTTCCAGGCCTGCGCGCCGGCGTCGGGCAGCAGGTCGAACTGCATGCTGACGGGGTTGAGGTACTTGTTCTCTTCCAGGCTCCAGAGCCGCGCGTAGACGAAGAAATTATTGAGGCCGCCGGAGTAGTTATCCTCCATGACGCCGTCTATCAGGTTCATATCCGTCACCCAGGCGGGGTTACCCAGGTCCGCGGAAAGCCCCGAGATCTTGGCCGAGGCGGTCACGGTGGGGCGCGACACGTCGTAGACGAACATGTAGTTGCCGGGATCTACGTACGTATCCACCAGCTGGTTCACCGAGTTCCTGGCCCTGATGAAGATCTTGTACTCGCGGCCGTCGACGAACTGCGGGGAGGGCACCGTGGTCGGGGAGGCGCCGCGGTCGAAGGTCAGCAGCATGTGCGACTCGGAGCGGGGCGGGTCGAAGACGGTGTCGGGGGTGCCGCTGAAAGCCGTGTCGGTGGAAAGCCAGACGAAGTCGTCTACCGCCGGGTCATAACCGCCGGCGAAGCTCCAGCTGGAGCCGGTCCAGTAGTAATTGCCGGTGTCCAGGAACACCGCCCAGACCTGGTCCACGCCGGCGCCGATGGCGCTGACGTCGAGGGTAACCGAGGAGACGCTGTTCTGTATGGTGGCGGCGGGCGGCCATTTCACGTCGGCCTGCGGCCTGTCGGACCTGAAGTAGAAAGTGGCCTTCGGCGCGCCCGAAGACTCCCGGTTGGCGTAGGCCGTGGAGGGGTTGTTGACGAGGTCCGTGCCCCAGCTGTAAACGGTAAAGGTGTCCTTGGTGACGGTCAGCAGGTCGTAGAAATCGGCCGGCAGCGTCATGGACCAGGACTTTATCCCGACGCCGGGCTCTACCAGGAAAGAAGGGTCGGCGCGCGTGACCGTCCAGGTGCCGCCGTCCCACCAGTAATTGTCTGAATCCCTCTTTATACCGACGTAGAAAGTCTGGGCCAGGCCGGTGGGCGTGGAGGTGGAGGTCAGGTCCTGCGCGGTGCCGGCCACCGAGAGCACGTGGGTGGTGTACTCGGTGCCGCTCACCGGGTAGGTGACGGCGGAAGTGGGGGCGGAGACGTCGTAGGTGAAGGTCAGGCTCTGCTCGTTGGACACGTTGCCGGCCAGGTCGACGGCGCGCACCTTCAGTATATAGCCCTGGCTTTCCACCCAGGCGATATTGGAAGAGACCCACACCCGGCTGACCGGCCCGGTGCTGGGGGCGCCGCAGCCCAGGGCGGGGTCGCAGGAGCGGTTCCACAAATCGTTGACGTAGGGGTAGCGCCACACGCCGGAGGAGGTGAAATGCTCCCAGTGGCGGGTCGGATCGGCCTGGTTGTACTGCAGGGCGTATTCTATCCTGGCGATGCCGGACTCGTTGACGCTGACCAGATTGTCGGAGGCCGGGCCCGAGGAGATCTCCAGCGTGGCCGCGCCGCCGATGTACATCGGGTTGGTGACGGCCGGCCTGGTTATGGACAGCACCGGTTTGGAGGCGTCATAGGCGAAATATTTTATATATTTCGCCGTACCGCCGGCGTCGGGATTGGTGCCGGTCATGGCAGCGGCCATGTTGCCGGCGCGGTCCCTGGCGTAGATCTCCATCTTGTACCTGTTGCCGGTCACCCACTTCACCACGGACAAGTCGTAGTTCCAGTCGTCGTAGCGGGTGTTCACCTCGTACCAGGCCTGCGCGGCGTCGCTGACGTCGAACTTGTAGGTGATGGTGTTCAGGTATTTTTGCGCGGTAATATCGTAGATACGGACATAGACCAGGCGCGGGTCCATCACGTCGGAGACATTGTCCACTATGGTGCCGCTGGCTATAGTGAGGGAGTTGATCCAGGCGGGGCTGGCCTCGCTGTCCGACAGCCCTGTCACGCCGGAATAGGCCGTCAGCGTGGGCGTGGACCTGTCGAAGATGAACTGGTGCACCAGGGTATTGCTGGAGAAGGTGACCTGGCCGGCGTTGTTCACCGCTTTGGAATACAGCGTGTACTTGCGCCCGTCGACGAAAGCCGGCGACCTGAGGTCCGTGGCGGAGGTAAAAGTGGTCAGCAATTGCGGACCGTATCTCGGCGGCCAGAAGTACATGTCCGGCGTGAGGGGCCCGTCCTGGTGCAGCCAGGTCTGATCGTTCCAGGAGGGCTCCCAGGAATCCCCGTCCCAGTAATTGGCGTCGGTGTCCACCGTTACGGAATACAGGTGCGTCATGCCGGCGCCTATGCTGCCGGCGTCTATGGTGACGGAGGAGACAGCGTTCTGCGCGCTGGAGGCCGTGGGCCAGGTCACGTCGAGACGCAGCGGCTGCGTCCTGTAATAGAAGACGCTCTTCGCGCGGGTGTCGGACTCGGTGTTGACATAGGCGGGCGAGGGGTTATCGATGCGGTCCTTGGCCCAGGCGTAAACCGTGAAGGTGTCGTAGGCCACGTGGTTCCAGTCGTAAAAATCGTAGGGCAGCACGGTGCTCCAGCTCTTGGAGCCCAGGCCCTCGCCGATGCCTATATTGGGATCGGCGCGCGTGGCCGTCCAGGTACTGCCGTCCCACCAGTAATCGTCGGAGCCGCGCTTTATGCCGTAGAAGAAATCAGAGTCCAGGCCGGACGGAGTGCCGGTGGAGGTCATGTCGGCCGCGGTGCCGTAGACGTTCAGTTCGGGCGAGGTGTAGACCTGGCCGCTGACGGGCACCAGCACGGTGGAGCTGGGGGCCGCGACGTCATAGGTGAAGTTATAAGTCTGCTCGGCGGTAAGATTGCCGGCGCGGTCTTCCGCGCGTATCTTCAGCGTATAGGCCTGGCTTTCCACCCAGGCGATATTGGAAGAGACCCAGACCATCACCACGGGGCCGGTGCTGACGGCGCCGCAGCCCACGGCCGGATCGCAGGCGTTGTTCCAGGTATCGCCCACGCTGGTGCTCCACGAGCCGGTATTATACGGGGGCACGAGGGAATGCTGCCAGTGACGCGTCGGATCCGGCTGGTTATACTGCAGGGCGTACTGCACCCGGCGCACGCCGCTTTCCACGTTGCTCTTGAGATTGTCGGCCACCACGCCGGAGGAGACCTGCAGGGTAAGCGCCCCGCCGATATAGTTCAGCGTGGTCTGGGCGGGCCTGGTCACGCTCATGGCCGGTTTGGAGTCGTCGTAGGCGAAATAGCGGACATACTTGGCGGTGCCGCCGTTGTCCGGGTCGGTGCCGCTGAGCGCGGACTGGTTGCGCGCGCCGTCGGTGGCCCAGACCTCTACGCTGAAGGTGTCGCCGGTATTCCACTTCACGGCCGACAGGTCGTAGGTCCAGTTATCGAACATCGTGCTGACCTCGTACCAGGCCTGCGCAGGGGCGTCCACGTCGAACTTCAGCGTGGAGGGGTTGAGGTACTTGGAGATGGTGATGTCGCGGATGCGGATATAGACCAGGCGCGGGTCCAGCACGTCGGAGACGTTATCTATGACGGTGCCGCTGGCGATGGTCAGCGAGTTGAGCCAGCCGGGAGCGCCGGGGTCGGAGGAAAGCCCGGAGATGCCGGAATGGGCCGTCAGGGTGGGCGTGGACCTGTCGAAGACGAAGGCGTGGCTGACCGTGTGGCTGGAGAAGGTGACCTGGCCGATGTTGTTGCTGGCCTTGGAATAGATGGTATACTTGCGGCCGTCGACAAAAGCCGGGGATTTAAGCGTGGTACCGGCCGTGAAATTGGTGTAGAGGTGGGCGCCGTAGGCCGGCGGCGAGAAGATCATGTCGGGCCCCGAAGCCCCGTCCACGCTCAGCCAGGTCTGGCCGTCCCAGGCCGGCTCCCAGGAATCCCCGTCCCAGTAATTGGTATCGGTATCCACGAAGACCGCATACACCTGGGCTATGCCGGCGCCTATGCTGCCCACGTCGAGCGTGACCGAGGACACGCTGTTCTGCGCCGTGAAGGACGGCGGCCAGTCCACCTGCACCAGCGGCGGCTGCGTTTTAAAATAGAAGACGCTCTTGGCCGCGCCGGAAGATTCCCGGTTGGCGAAAGAGGCGTTGGGGTTGTCCACCTGGTCCAGGCCCCAGGCGTAGACGGTAAAGGTGTCGTAAGCCACGCTTACGGCGTCGTAGAAGGCGTTGGGCAGCGCGGTGCTCCAGTTCTTAACCCCGACGCCTTCGGCTATCCCTATATTTTTATCGTTGCGCGCGGCCTCGGCCACCCAGGCGGTGCCGTCCCACCAGCCAAGGTCCGAGCGGCGCTGTATGCCGTAGTAGAAGTCAGTGTGCAGGCCGGTGGGCGTGCCGGTGGAGGTCTGGTCCACCGAAGTGCCGGACACGGTGAGCGCCGGCGCCGTATAGACCTGGCCGTTCACCGGCACCAGCACCGAGGTGCTGGGCACGGCCACGTCGTAGGTAAAGCTTACCGAGGAGGCGTCGGAGACGTTCCCGGCGCGGTCCACCGCGCGGATCTTCAGCGTGTAGGGCTGGCTTTCCACCCAGGCGATATTGGAGGAGATCCAGACGCGGCTGATGGGCCCGGTGCTGACGCCGCCGCAGCCCACGGCCGGATCGCAGGCATTGTTCCAGATTTCGGCGGACTGCGCCTTCCAGACGCCGGAGGTGGTGTAATGCTGCCAGTGCATGGTGGGCTCTGCCAGGTTGTACTGCAGGGCGAACTGCACGGAGCTCACGCCGCTTTCGTAGGGGCTGATGGTGCTGTCTATGGCGGGGCCGGAGGAGATCAGCAGCGTGTCCGCGCCGCCTATAAAGTTTTTGCTGGTGGTCAGCGGCCGCACGAAGCTGAGCTGGGGTTTGCCGGAGTCGAAGTTGAAATATTTGGTGTACTTGGCGGCGCCGCCGATGACGTCCGGGTTGGTGCCGGTCTGGGCCTGTATCTGGTTGCCGGCGCCGTCCTTGGCGTAGATCTCCAGTTTGTACTTGTTGCCGGTGGTCCAGATCACGTTCGAGAGCGCGTAATATGCCCAGTTGTCGTACTTGGTGCTCACCTCGTACCAGGCTGCGGTCTTGTCGTCCACGTCGAATTTGAACGTGACCGGGTTCAGGTATTTCTGGTTGTCGCGGTCGTAGATCCGGATATAGACCTGCCTGGGATCCAGCACGTGGGAAACGTTGTCGGTGATGGTGCCGCTGGCTATGCTGAGGGAATTCAGCCACGACGGGTTATTTATGTCGTCGGAAAGGGAGGTGATGCCGGACCAGGCGTTCAGCGTCGGGGCGGTCACGTCGTAGATGAAGCGGTAGCCGCTCTCCTGTACCGGATCGGCGTCGCTCCAGGAGCCCAGCGTGCCGCCGGTTTCCGAGGTGCCGGCCTGGGCCAGCGCGTCGGTAGAGACCACGGCGATATAGTATTCCCTGCCGTTCTCCCAGGTGGGGATGCGCACGTCCCCGGCCGCGTTCTCGAGGCTCAGCGACCTGAACAGGTACTTGGTGGTCCATTCCATCGGCGTGGCAATGCTGGTGGTGCCGGTAGAGAGCCAGACCAGCCTGTTTTCGCCCATGGCGCCGGTATAGTCTGTCTTCCAGCCCCAGTCGTTGGTGGTGGCGTTCTGGCAGCCGCCGTCTTTGGGGTAAGCCCCCTCTTTACACCAGGCTATCCAGGTGCCGGTAGAAACGTCCTCCATGTATTTGTTGCTGAAGGGGTCGGGATTGACGGCCTCCGGATTCGTCATTATGGTCACCCAGGCCTTCCTGACGCCGGAGCCGGTATTGCCGGAGCCCAGGGCCTCGTTGATGTTGACCTTGAGCGGGTAGGCGTTGGCGGTGTTGGCTCCGGCGCGGGCTGGCGGGCGCGTAATATCCACCACGGGGGACTGGTTGTCCTTCAGGAAGGGGATCTTTATGGACTCGGGGCCGCCGGTGCCGGTAGGCAGGCCGGCGTCCGAGCGCGGCTGGTCGGAGGTGCGGGCGCGGGCGGTTATCTCGTACTCGCCGTCGTCGGGATCCCAGCCGTAGCTCCAGGGGGAATGCGCGGTCAACGCGAAGAAAGCGTCCTCCTCGTTGAACCAGGCGCCCGGCTGGAACTGCAGGTCCACGGCGTTCCAGTAATAGCCGTCGGTGGTGCGCTTTATGCGCACCTGGGTGGCGTAAGGCGCGGTGCCGTCCGAATAGGCCTGGCCAGAGGCCGGGCTGAAACTGGCCACGCCGCGCACTTCTGTAAAGCCGGTGGTATTGCGCGACAGGTCAAGACCGGCGCCTATGCCAGGGTAGGTCACCCCCGCCGAAGAAACCGTAACATAGAAGGTGGTTGGGACAGCAAGTGTTCCGTACTGGTTGGGGTTGGTGCCCTGGGGACTGGTCGGGTTTACTATGCGCACCTCATAAGGAAGGCCGGCCGGGGAAGCCGCGGCCGAGGTGGAGATCTTCAACTTGGCTATGAAGGAGCCCTGCGCGCCGCCGGCGGGAACACCGGTCACGTCCGCGGCGTAAACCTCGCTGGTAGGGGAACCGCCCACCGCCAATTTAAGCCGGGTAACGTCTCCCGCCGCCGCGCGCCAGTCCATAAAGCCGGAGCCGGTGACCGTAATGTTCCGGTAGTAGGCGTCCGTAGCCGGGTTATTGGGAAAAGCGGAACCCGAGAGCAGTTTGCCGGTCTGGTCATAATCCTGGTCCGCTATGTTGGTAACCACCGGTTTGGTGATCCAGATGGCGTCGTCGCGCCTAGCCTCGCGCATGTCCTCGTTCTGTATGACCAGGTCGTAAGGGCCGCCGGAGAAACTGGCGGAAGGGTTCAGCGTGAGAGAGATCGTTACCGTGGTGGTGCTGTCGGTTGCGCTGGCGGCCATGACCGTATTGTTGACCGTCACCTCGGTCTGCGACAGGCCGTCCTTGAGCAGCCAGGCGCGGGGGCCGTTATTGCCCAGTTCAGGGATCTTGCGGAAGCTGCCGAGGGCGGCATTATTCACCACCAGGTCGTAACTGGGCTGGCTGTAGGGCGCGGTAACCGGGTTGGAGCTTATAGAAGCGGATACTATGTTTATGAGGTTCGTGCCCAGGGTGGTATAGGTGGAGGTCGGGATAAAGTCCGTCCTGGCCATACCGCCGTACTCGTACATCACGGCCAGCGGCCGAGGCGCCACGCTGCTGGAGGGCATTACGGCATAATCGCCCACCGTATGCCAGTTCAGATTATATATCCAGTTCCCGTTGGTGTCGGCCGGAGTAGCCGGCGTGGTCGGGGCCACTGTTACATTATTGCGGGCGTAGATATAGTTCAGCGAACCGGCCGCCGAAGTATAAGTTATGTATACCCTGTGGTTGTTGTCGGCATATGTAACAAAGGCGATCGCCGGGTTGGTTATGGGGGCCGCAATGGTGCCGTTGACAAGTGTTAAGCCGGGAGAACCCACGGCGCCGCCGGTGCCGGTGGTCCAGCTGGCGGTAGTGCCGCGCCGCATATAGCGCAACAGGCCGTTGGCGTCCACATAGACCAAATGCACCACTTCGGTGCCGGGCTCGTTCACCAGGCCCCAACCGTTAGGGTCGGGGAAGGTGGCGGCGGTGCCTACGCCCAGGGTAGCGCCCATTTCCACAGCGCTGGGGTTGGGATAGGTACCCTGGTTAAACCGGTCTATGCCCAGGTAAGGGGTGTTCGAACCCTTGCCGCGGTAAGCTACCAGGACATTCCCGGAAGTGCCCACCAGCACCACGCTGGCCAGGCTCTGCATGGTGATGTCGGTGCTGTTATTGCCTTCGGCGAAGTTTATGTCCCGCAGCGAGTTGGGGGCGTCTATGCCCATGCCGTTGGTGCCGGAGGTGTTGGTGGCTATATCCGCGTTGCCGACGAAACTGTACCTGGCCTTGGTATTATGCATGGAACCCAGCACAAAGACCAGGCTGCCGCTGCGCTTCTGCACTATGCCGCCGGCCATATTGCCGCGCGGGGAGAAGGTGTTAACGCCGGGGCCGTACTGCTGCGCGTCGCCGAAGGCTATGGTGCCGTCGGCCTGCAGCTTGCCCCTTATGATGGCGGCGGGGCTCATGTCGTTGGTGGGCGGCACCACGGCGAAGACTTCCTGGGAGGTGGCGTTATGCCAGATAGAACCGAAACCGGCCACCCCGCCTACCCCGGCAAAAACGGCGGTTTCGCTGATCAGGAAAGCGCCGTCCTGCATGGACCTGTAGACGAACTGGCCCTTGTTTTCTCCGGAACCGGCTATATAGAAGAGCCAGTAGATCTTCTCGCCGGTGCTGAATTCCTGGTAAAGCGACTTGCTGGTATTATTGTACCTGGTCTGGCCCTGGCCGACCACGCGTTCAAAAGCGGAGGCCTCCCGCAAAGGGGAAAGCAGCAGCCCGGCCGCGTACAATGCCGCGGCCAAAGCCAGCTTATATTTACCGCTTATACGGTACATATTCCTTTGCCTTATCCTTTCAACCCGCCGCTAACTGCGCTGACCAGCCGGACCCGGTCTTTTGTTAAGTTCCCTCTGTATGAGGGGCCCCAATCCTGGATCCGCGGCCACCGCCCGCAAAAAATTGTTCTCAGCCTGCTCCATAAAGCCTATCCGGTAGAAGGCCCGGCCCAACTGGTAATGCAGCAGCGGCGTGGGCTTGTTCCTGCGCGCCGCCGTTTCCAGCAGTTCCAGCGCGGCCGGGGGCACGTTCATATAATCCAGGTACAAAGCGGCCTCGTTCAAATAGGCAGGCATGTAGGAAGGGTCCGCCGCCCTGGCCTTGCCGAAATAACCGGCCGCCTCTTTAAGCTGATTCTTAGCAAGGGAAACTATGCCGGCCTGCGTATTGCCGCGCGCGGCGCCGGCCCTGGCCCCTATGGCTTTTTTAGCGTGAGCCAGGGCGGCCTCTAAGTCCCCCTTTTCAAGGGACAGCTGGCTCAGGGCCAGCAGCGCGTCGGCATTACCGGGGACGGAGGCGAGTATTTCCCCGTAAACGGCTTCGGCTTGGGCGCCCTTGCCCTGTTCGGAAAGAGCTTTGGCCAGCAGCAGGCGGGCCGGAGTGCCGGGCCGCTCGGCCAGTTCGGCTTCAGCCTCTGCCTGGGCGGCCTTGGATGCGCCCCTGTCCATATAGGCGCGGGCCAGGGCCGGCCTGTCGGGAATACCCTTAAGGTACTTGGAAACGCCGGCGGACTTCTCCCATAAAGCCTTGAAATTTTCTGCCGCCGCGTTCTGACTGTAAGTGTGCCTGGGGGCGGAGAATTCAACCAGCGGCCTGTCATCGGTGTTAAGCCCGCCGTCTTTCGCAAAAGCCTCCAGTTCCGCCCCGGCCATGACGAACCTGGCCAGCAGTTCCGGCACAGTCCCGGCTTTCACCTTGCCCAGGCCCGAGTACTCCGGGGTCTTCAGTTTGAGCGCCAAAGCCTCCACGTCAAAGTTTACCGGCTCCGGGGTAGCCACTATGAAGGTATCTCCGGGGGTGGGGTTCCACAGCGACAGCGTGCTGAAAACGGAAGCGGCGGTCCTGACCACTGACTTAAATTCCCGCAGCGGCATCTCGTAGATCTGCATCCACTGGCAGAAAACACCGCCGGGGCTCAGGCTTTTACGGGCCAGTTCGAAAGAACCCCGGGTAAACATGGGGGCCGAGCCCGCTATCCAGGGGTTGGACGGCACGGAAATAATGACGTCATACTTCTTCCGGGACGCCAGCAGGAAATTCCTGGCGTCCTCCTTTATTATGGTCACCCGCTTGTCCTTCAGGACGCCGTAGTTGAAATCTTCGAAGTAAGCCGCGGCCTCGGCCATGGCCGGCTCTATCTCCACGCAGTCTATCTCCTCGACCGGGTGGCGCGCCACGGCCCCCAGCGTAACCCCGCTGGCCAAACCTATGATCAGCACCCGCTTGGCGCCCGGGTGCAGCAGCATGGGGAGGTGGCCTGACAGCAGCTGGGTCTGCATGTCGACCAGGTAATTGCTTGAAGCGTCCACCTTGCCGTCTATGGAGAGGCTCAGTATGCCATTGCCGGAATTCCTGGTCACGCCTACCGTAAAATTAGCCCCGTTCTTGTAATAAAGCTGTTCCTCCGCGGCCAGGGCCTGCCTGAAGGCTTCGCCCAGGTCCAGGCCTGAGGCGCGGGCCTTTTCTATCAAGTCAGGGGCGTACTGGTAGACGCCGCTGTTCATTACGGCCTTGTCCCAGGCCCCCACCGACAGCAGGTGAGGGGCGGCGGCGAAGAACAGGAAGCCGGCTATGGGCAGGGCCAGCCGGGGCAGGCCTGAGAGCAGCAGCGCGGCCAGGGCGGCAGCCACGGTGAACATACCGGCGGCCCTGATGGACCCCTCCAGCCCCAGCAGGGAGATAAGGGCGAAGCCGGCCAGCAGCGAGCCCGCTATGCAGCCGGCCGTATTAAAAGCGTAAACCCTGCCCACGGAAGAAGAGGACTTTTCGGCCGAGCCGCCGGCCCGGGAATAGATCTTTATCAGCATCGGGAACATCAGGCCAAAAACGGCGGCGGGAACGGCCATTATCGCGAATGATATCAAGGCCTGCACCGCCAGCAGGCTGGCAAAAGACCCGGCCAGAAGGCTGAAAAGGCGCAGAAAAAGCAGCGGCAGGTAGTTAAAAAGCGGTATGGTGGTGAGGATCATCACCCCGGCCGCGCCCAGCATTACGCCCACGGCCAGCAGGCCTTCTTTGCCGTCAGCCTTCACGCTTTTTTCGATATATTTCGTAAAGACGAAGCTGCCCGCGGCTATGCCAGCCAGGAAAGCGGCCAGCATTACGGCGAAAGCGTAAACCGACATGCCTATGACCATGGAGAGAGACCGGGTCCAGACCACCTCGCAGATCATGGAGGCGAAACCGGCGACCGCGGCGGCGGCCAGGGCCGTCCGGGCCAGCTTCAGGTCTGCCGCGGGGGCGGGAGTTTCAGCCGCAACGGCGGGAGCGGCTTTCTCAGCCGCGCTCAGGCGGTAAAGCAGGGCGGCCACAGCCAGGTTGATGCCAACCGCTATAGCCAGCGTGGCGTTAACACCCAGGGCGGCGATAGCGAAGAAAGCGGCGAAGAGCACGCCAAAAACGGCGCCGGCGGTGTTCACGCCGTAGAAGAGGCCGATGGCCCCGGACAGCCCGCCCTCCGGCAGCAGGGTCTTGAGGGCCCTGGTCATTACCGGCAGGGTGCCGCCCATAAGGGCCGTGGGCAGCAGCAGTATGGCGGAACTGAGCACGAAACGCAGCACTGTGACGGCCGGCAGGGACAGGTCCCCCTGTTGGGCCAGGATATAAATTTTGGAGGCGGCGGCAAACAGCAGGGGCGAAACGGCGCAGTACAGGCCTATGCCGCCCTCTATGAACGCCAGGGTCCTGACGGGCCTGAAACCGGGCCGCTCGGCATAGCGGCCCAGGATATAGCTGCCCAGCGCCATGCCACCCATGAAAGCGGCCAGCACGGTGCTGACGGCATAGGTGGTATTGCCGAAGACCAGCCCCAGCATGCGCACCCAAAGCACCTGATACACCAGCGCCGCCGCGCCGGAGAAGAAAAAGGCTATAGCTAATTTTTTCTTCATCTTAATGTGCCCGCTCTTTCAGACATAGAAATACGCAAATAATATATATAAGACAACAAAATATTACCGCGGCCGCAGCTTACTTGCGCAGTTTGGCGGCAGCCGCGGCGGCCCAGGCTTTCACCAGGCGGTCCGGGTCCCCGCTCAAACCTTCCAAAGCCGCTAAAGCCTTGCTGCCCCCGGTGCCCATCAGGGCCTCAATGGCGGCCAGCCGGACATTCCTGTCCTTGTCCCCACGGGCCGCGCTTATAAGCTGGTCAACGGCCCGGGAATCTTTCAGCTCACCCAGGGCCTGCGCGGCCTTCCAGCGGGTATTGCGGTCTGAATGGGATAAGGCCGGTATCAATATAGGCACGGCCTTTTTGTCCCCCAGGGAACCCAGGCCTTTAATGGCGCCCCAGCGTATATGGTCGTCTTCGCTCTTTATATCGGCCGAAAGTTCGGCCAGGGCGGCCGGGTCTTTGCTGCGGCCTATGGCCTCGGCAGCTTCCCCCCGCACCAGCGGGTTCTTGTCGGCAAGCAGGGGCTTGAGCGCGGCGGCCGCGGGAACGGCGGATTTTTCTATGGCGGAGATCTCGGCAAGGCGCGCCTTCTGGGCGCTGCGCAGCGACTCGTCCTCGATGGTTACGGTTTTAACGGCCGGGGTTTTATTATCGGCGGCATAGCCGGCGGACGCTGATAATATTAAAATTGATATAAGTGCTTTAAGCATAGTAAAACAAAAAACGTCCGCGCCTTGCCGCGGTAATTTTCCCGCGCGGCAATGCGTAGATATTACACCATTATAATATAAATTTATTGTTTCGCAAATATTAAATAGTTCAGGGCGGGGCCAAGCCCGCCTGTTTTCAAAAGCCGCCGCTGCTTTTCCCGGGAACATTTTTCCTCCGGCTACCGGATCGGCCTCAAATAAAAAAGGGCCGTTTCTGCTCTCTTCGCCCTGGCCCTGACGGGCCAATACCCCGAAGACAGCGGAAACGGCCTAAATCCGTTCCGATACGCCGGTATAAAACCGGTCGGTTGTTCATCTTCGGCAGCCTGACCCCCGTTCATTTAACGGGTCTTAGCTTTGCGCCGCCGGCTTTCGCCGGCTTTGCTATTATCGGACTAATAAAACGCCCCGCCCTTTTGGGACATACACCGCGCACCCACACTGCACCGCGCTTGTCTGCGACCGCAACCGACACCGCACGACCGCACCGCTGCTGCACTGAGCCAAAAGGGCGGGGCACCCACACTACACCGCTACCGCGCTGCAACCAACCCGCACAACTACCGAACCGCACCGCAACTACACCGCGCTGCAATCATATTATAGCAGATTGGGAGGATTTGTCAAGGGGCAGGCCTTGACCTGTCAAGGCAAGGTTTTACGACGGGCTGCGGCGGGCTTACCTGCGCGGCGGGGCTTCGGCGCTCCTGATCAGTTCCAGCGCTTTCAGCCAGGCTCCGTCGTTAAACAGCGCCGAAGCGGGCAGAGCGGACCAGGCCGGCGCGGCCGGCACGGCTACCGGGGCGTCGGGCTGCAGGCCGGCGCCCTCCAGGTCCAGCCCCGACGGGGACACCAGCCTGGCCACGGTCACGTTCAGCCCGCGGCCTTCGCCCAGGCTGAAGGTCTTCACCACTGAAACATTGCCCGCGGTCTTGCCGCCGGCCACGCGAGCCTCCGCCGTTTCCCGCAGGGCCGCCGCGGCGACCTCGGCCGCCATCGCGGTGGCGCCGTCGGTCAGCACCACGGCGCGCAGGCCGGCGAAGCGCCCCTTGCCCGGGGCCGTATAGGTGACGGTATAGCCTTCGTGACGGGAGGCCACGCCCAGCACCGGGCCGTCCTTGTCCGCCAGCAGGGCCAGCAGGTCGGCCGCTTCGTCGGGGCTGCCGCCCTGGTTGCCGCGCAGGTCCAGCACCAGGTTCCTGGCGCCGCGCTTCTCCAGGGAAGCCAGGCCCTCGGCGGCCAGCGAGGCCGACTTGGCAAAAAAGAGTCCTATGCGCAGGAAAGCCGTCTTGGTCTCAGGCTCGTAAAAGCCGAAAATAGGCGGCAGGTAGAACTCACCCCCCTTCACCTCCGCTTCCAATTCCTCCGCTCCGCGGCGGGAAGGGCGGGAAACGCGGAATTTAAAATCCTGCGGACCTGAAAGCGCCTTGAGGAATTCCGGGGAGCCGGCCGGCGCGGAATTTACGGCCAGCACCTTGTCCCCGTCCTTGAGCCCGGCCGCTTCGGCCGGGGACTTCTTGAAAACGCGCAGCAGGAAATATTCCCCGCCCCGCTCCGAAACCAGCACGCCGGCCGAAGGCGGCGGCTTTACAGTGGACATTTTGGCCCCGCGGCGCGCGCGCACAACCTCGGCGTACCGGTCCTCCTGCTTCAGGCCGGCCAGGCCTTTCTCACGGATGAGGGCCCTCAGCTTTTCCGGGTCATGCTGACGGAAGCTGTGCTTGTCGAAGATCTTGAGCACCAGCGCTTCGGGCAGCTTGTAGGCGCAGGCGGAGAGCAGCAGCAGGGCAGCGGCTAAAATTCTGTTTTTATTCATTATGGGCCTCATGGAGCGGCGACCGCCCGGCTATGCCGGGCGGGATCTGACTATAATTATATTAATTTATTAACAGCCGGGAACTCTCCCGGGTCAGTTGACATCGGAGCTTATGCCGGCGCCGCCCATGTTGTTGAGGCAGCAGCAGGGCGCGGCTTCGGTACAGCCGCAGCTCTCGCCAAAACCGTAGGTGTCCACCCACTCCTGCATCTCGATATCCCTCAGTTCCTCGGTGTCCTCAGGGGCGGCATACACTCCCGGCCCCCCGCCCCCGCCTTCCTCCTCACCCCCGCCGCCATCCGAACCCGTGCCCGAAACGCCGGCAAAGAGGCCGTTCAGCATACCGTCTGTAAGGCCGGAGATCATTTTTTTGCGCTGCACGTCCTTGCTGTTCGCCAGCGATTCCTTGGTGGCTTCCTTGTTCAGCTCCGGCTTTGCCACCGCGGAGTCGGACAGGCGCTTGGCCTCCGCCACGCTGACCTCCTGCTCCCGCAGGAAGTTGGGTATCGAACCGGGGTTAATCCTGTCGAGGCTGGCGCGCATCTTATCGTCATACTCTATGGCCGTGGTGGCCTCCGGGGAGCCGTCAAAGGTCTTGGCAACCCAGTTTTTGGCCGCGTCATGCGAGGCCAGGCGCGCGCCGTAGAATGAGGCCTTGAAGGTCCCTTTTAGGGCATTCATCACGGAACCCCTCTCCGCCTGCTTGGGCTTGGCCGCGGCAGTATCCCGCTGCACCGCGGCTTGGCCTACCGCGGTCCGGTTGCCGAAAGCCACGACCCCGGCAGCCGGGGCCGCCCCCTTGGAGCGGGCCGCGCCGGGGCCGCTGGAAAGAAAGGCCCTGGCCTGCAGCTTCCGGGCCATGGCGCCCTGCTGCTGTTGCTGCGGCTGGGCCCCGCCCCCGCCGCCGCCTTCTGCCTCGTCTGAAGCCTGGGGGATGTATACGGAGCCGCCGGCGCCGGAGGAGCCGGCCGCGGTTTTTGAAAGCAGTTCTTCTTTGGTGGCGGCCAAGGCGGAGTTAAGACTGCCGGCCTGGGGGCCCGCCGCCTCGCGGCGCGCATCTTCCTCTTCCAGCGGGAAGGCGGCCTGTCCGCCCGCCGCCCCCCTGGAACCGGCCATGCCGTCATAAACCGAGCTATTGGCCGCCAGCTCGTCATAATCAGCGCCACCGCCCAGTTCGTGGGCGGTTGTGCGCATGCCGGTCATGGCGTAATAGCCGCCGCCGGCCAGCACGAAAAGCGTAAGGCCCAGGGCCGCCGGCCAGATCTTCCGCTCTTTTTTCTCGGCCGTGGTGCGGGGCTCTTCGGCCTCTTCCGCCTCTTCCGCGGCGTCTTCCTCGGCCGCCTCAACGGGGAGATCCTTTTTCAGTTCTTCTTTTTCGTCTTCAGGGGACATAAGCCCTCCGGCTGCGGCAAATAAAAAAAACCCAAGGTCCGGAAACTGGTGAAACGACAACCATCTCCAGGGCCTTTATTGCACCTGAATGTTATAGCAGAGGAAACCGCAAATTTCAAGGGGTGCCGGTGGGAATGGCCTCGCCCCCGCTCTTCAGCATGCGGGAGGGCTTGCCGAACTCGCCGAAGATGGCGGCTATTTCGTCGTAATCCAGCTCTTCGCGCTTCAGCAGTTCGTCCGTGAAGCGCTCCACTATCTTCCAGTTCTCGCGCAGCAGCTTCTCGGTCTCCGTCAGCTGCTCGCGCAGCAGTTCCTGTGTTTCCTGCCCCAGCTGGTCGGCTATGGCGGCCGAGCGCTCGGACTTGTGGATGGCCGAGTAGTTGCCGATAAAGCCGCTGGTGCCCATGCCCATGCCCCAGACCATGCGGTGGGCCATGTGCGCCGCGTTGGCGAAATCGGAGCCCACGCCGGAGGAGGTGACGCCGTACCTGATCTTTTCGGCCGCGAAGCCGCCCAGCGAGGCCCGCAGCCAGCCTATGTAGCTGTCCCGGTCCGGCACGTGAAGTTCTTCAATGGGCATATGGTGCACCACGCCCAGCGCACCGCCGCGGTGCAGGATGGAGGCCTTGAACACGTCGTCGGTGGGGTGCGACAGGTAGATGGTGACCAGGTGGCCGGCCTCATGGCAGGCTATGCGCTCGCGCTCGCGCGGCGTCATGGAAAGGCGGTGGGCCACGCCCAGCTCTATGCGCTCTATGGCGGCGCTGATGTCCTTGTAGGAGAGCCTGTCGGAATTGTTGCGCACGGCTATCAGCGCGGCTTCCTTCACCACGTTCTCGATGTCGGCCGGGGAATTGCCCACGGCCTTACGGGCCAGGCGGCCCAGGTCGATGGCCGGATCGTACTTCACCTTGGCCAGGTAATAGCCGAACAGCTTCTCGCGCTCGGCCAAATTGGGCCTGTCCACGAAGATCTTGCGGTCGAAGCGGCCGGGCCGCAGCAGGGCCTCGTCGAGGATGTTCTCCACCGCGTTGGTGGCCCCGAAAACTATCACGTTGGCGGCCGAATCCAGGCCGTCCATCTCCACCAGCAGCTGGTTCTGGGTGCTGTTGGTCTCCGAGCCGCCGCCGAAGGCGTCGTAGAGGATGCGCCGGCGGCCGATGACCTCTATTTCGTCTATAAAAATGATGCAGGCCCCGTGCGCCTGCGCGTATTCCTTGGCCTGCTTGAACAGCTTGCGCACGCGTGAGGCGCCCACGCCCACGAACACCTCCACGAACTCCGAGCCGGCCACAGACAGGAACGGCACGCCGGCCTCGGTGGCCACGGCCTTGGCCATCAGGGTTTTGCCGCAGCCGGGCGGGCCCACCAGCAGCGCGCCTTTGAGGATCTTGCCGCCTATCGCCTTCACCCTGGTGCGGTCCTTTATCAGCTGCACCAGCTCCCAGGCCTCCCGCTTGGCCTCTTCCAGGCCCACTATGTCGGAAAAGCGGATGTTCACTTCTCCGGCGTTGATCCGGGTCTTTTTAAGAGAGCTGAAGCCGCCGGACTGCATCAGGTACAGGAAGCCGACAAAGATGATGGTATTGAGCACCATCCAGGGCATGCTGGCCACGTTCATGCTGATGATGTAGCGGCGGGTATTTTCTTCCACGCCGGCCAGGTACCAGATGGGGAACAGCACCGCCACCGCGGTGATGACGACTATGGCGAGGACCAGCCAATGATTGCGGAGGAAGAGCTTTATTTTGAACCAGAACATGGAACTCCTTAGTTATTGAGGCCGGGCAGGACGAACTGTATGGGGCGGTCGCGGTTAGGGACGTACTTGATGACCTCCATCTGCTTGCCGCCCTGGCAAAAGTAATCGTGGCCGTTCATGCAGGCCGCGCCGTAAGGCGGGGTGCAGACGGCCTGCTTGGGGTACTTGCACATCATTTTCACGCCGGCGGGGTTGGTGGTGACGGTTATGGTTATGACGTTCCAGACCTGGGTGCGCACCACCTCTATCTTCAGGTCTTTCAGGTTGAGGAACTTGGACACGGCCGGCGTGTCGAAACCCATATAGCCGCGCACTGCCTTCTCGATGTCCTTCTTGAGGGTGGTCTCGTCCCAGTTGGAGTGGTCGGCGTTGATATGCGATTCCAGCTGCCAGCGCCGCGCCGCGTAATATGAGGAGATCTCCAGCTTCTGCACCAGCACCAGCAGCGCGAAGATCTTGGCGGTTATGAATACGATGATCAGGAAGATGGGAAAAAGCAGCACGACCTCGGTCATGGCCTGGCCGCTCCGGCCCTCCGCCAGGCAGGCCGAAGCCCGGGCCAGGCGTCCTTTTATGGTCTTTATGGCGGCGCTCATAGGGCTACGGGTAAAGCCTCGTCTGGTATTTAGGCGTGGGGTTGGGCCACACGCAGTTGTTGTTCTCCGTGTTCAGCTGGGGACACTGCGAGGTGACCCGCGAGTGCACGCAGGGGCGCCCGGTCTCCCGGCACTTGCCCAGGGTGTTGAGGTCCACGTTGAAGAAGTTGGAAGGCGCGTCCCAGCCCTGGAAGGCTTCGATCCCGCGGCCGAACTGGCCCAGCTTGCTGCCGTCTATGGTGGCCAGCTGGAACAGCCCGTCGGACGGGAACAGCGCCGTCATGTCGATGCCGGGGTTGTTCTCCGGGAAGCTGGCCACGCTGTTGCCGAAGTCGTAGGGGTCGGCGGGGTTGTCGTATTTGGCGTTGTAGGCCATCTTCTGGATGTAATGCATCTGGAAACTGCTGCCGAGGGCCAGCTTGTTCATGGAGAAGCCGCCGGGGCTGAAGATGCCGTCGTTGCCGCAGGACTGCGGGTTATCCACGCAGGCCTGGGTGTTGGCGTTGAGGTAGTAAGACTTGCGGAAGAAGTTGAAGTTCTCCGTGAACCGGTCGAAGACCGTCCACTGCGACTTCTGCACGTCGCCCAGCAGCTTGTAGACCTGCGCGTAGAACTGCCACATCGCCTCGGCCTCGGTTTTGGAGAGCCTGGACTTCAGGCACTCCTCCAGGGAGATGATCTGCAGAGTGGCGGTGGTATAGTGGTATTTCGACTTGGGATGGCTCCTGATGGCCTGGCTCTGCGCTATGACGGCCGGGTTCTCGTTTATGTCGGGGCGGGCGGGCTCGTAATACTCGATCTCCCACTTCTTCTTGTCGTCTAGCGCGGTGACGGGCTGGCCTTTGACGTCGTTCTTGTATTTGGGGAAAGCGCCGGACTCGTAAAGTATGTCGTAGGCGCACTTCTTGCCGCTGCCGTTGGCGTTCTCGATAGGGATGTTGGCGCCGTCGGGGCCCGGGCACTCGTAGGCTTCCTTGAAGATGCGGTAAGGGAAGGCGCCGTTGACGTAGGCGGTGCGGTTGAAAAGGTTGGTGTAGTCGCCCATCTGTATGAAGGCGGCCGAGTCCACGGCGAACTGCTGGCGCATCTTCTCGCGCGAGACCTTGGTGGTCTCGAACAGCAGGTAGACGAAGAGGAGCAGCGACGGAATAACGAACAGCGAGGGAAGCAGTATCTGCCCCGCGCGCGCGTTTATTTTTCCGTATATGCCCATATATTACTTTGGGGTTCCCGCGCCTATGATCAGGCCTACGATCGTGAAGATCCCGCCCAGGATGCGCTTGTGAAAAAGGACGCCGAACATCAAAGTCACGCCGACTACCACGGCCAGCATCAGCAGGTACTCCACGGTGGCCTGCCCCTTCCGCCGGGCGCAGGGCCTGCAGGCGAGCGCCCGCGAGCAGCAGACGGCCGCCAGTGCCTGGATACCGACGGTATCCGGGAAATAATATTTTTTCTTCATGCCTTCAGCCATCGTACCGGCCTTTCCCAATGTTATACCACCAAAAACGGCCCGTTTCAAGTGATATAGTTTACATTACCCGTGTTTCAATAATATTAATTCTTGCAGGGGGACGTTGTTGAGTTATTGAGTTGTTGACATTCTTTCAGGGAGCTGACCGGTCGCAAATAACCCAACAACTCAATAACTCAACAACGTCCCCAACAAAACGGCCGGCCTTTTCAGGACCGGCCGTTCCTTGCCCGTTGGGAGCGCTTACCTGCCGTCTTCGGGCGAGATCAGGCCCTTCTCTATGGCCCTGACCACGGCCTCGGTGCGGTTGTTCACGCCGAGCTTCTGGAAGATGCTGTTGAGGTGGTTCTTCACCGTCTTCACGGAGCAGTTGAGCGTCGCGGCGATCTCCTTGTTGCTCTGGCCCTTGCCCAGCAGCGCCATCACCTTTATCTCGGTGGCGGTCAGGCTGTCGGGGGCGCTGTCGTAGCCGGGGGTGCCCATCTGGCGCAGGCCCTGGATCAGCTTGCCCATGATGGGCTGCGGTATCATCACGCCGTCCGTGGTGAAGGTCTTAAGAGCGTGCACCAGCTCGGAAGCGGGCAGCATCTTGGACAGGTAGCCGTTGGCGCCGGCCTGGATGGCCTCGGTCACGTGGGCCTCGTCCTCGTAGGAGGAGAGGATCAGCACATTGGTGTTGGGGCATTCCTTGCGGATGATGCGGGTGGCGCTCACGCCGTCCATCTGCGGCAGCTTGATGTCCATCAGGATCACGTCGGGCTTGAGCTTCTTGGCCAGGGCCACCACTTCGGGGCCGGTGCAGGCTTCGCCCACCACGGTTATGCCTTTCTCGTCCTCGAGAAGGTCCTTTATGCCCTCGCGGAAAAGGGTCTGGTCGTCAGCTATCAGGACGGTAACGTTTTTCTTGGCAACGGCCATAGTAAGCTCCTTGGTCTGCTCTGTTTTATTTACTTTTGCTGCTCTCCGCCGGCCTGCGCGCCCTTCGCGGCGTCCGGCGGGGGCGCCTCCTTGGCGAAGGGGATGACGAACTTGAAGGAGGAGCCCTTGCCCACTCCCTCGCTCTCCACTATGATGCGGCCGTCGTGGCTCTGCACGATCTCCTTGGAGATCGACAGGCCGAGGCCCAGGCGCCCGTGCGGCGACTTGCCGC
>Ga0209000_1000184_pt1 | contig 79514 bp, 79 predicted proteins | sample RifGroD2_FD_183998 | JGI IMG/M metagenome (GOLD analysis project Ga0209000, IMG submission 183998) | Groundwater microbial communities from Rifle, Colorado, USA - Groundwater D2 (SPAdes) (version 2) | ecosystem: Environmental > Aquatic > Deep subsurface > Groundwater | place: Rifle, Colorado... | reverse complement strand
CTGGACGGCATTTTTCCTAACTATGTCTTTTTCTTTCATGGCCAACTTCAGATCATCTTGCAACTGCTCTTTTAAACTCACAAATATCTCCACCTTATCAAATTTTTCTTTTTCTAGCAGCTTCTGATTTTTTCTTACGCTTTACGCTTGGTTTTTCATAATGCTCTTTCTTTCTGATATCCTTCAGTATACCGTCTCTTGCACATACTTTTTTAAATCTTCTCAAAGCATTATCTAGCGATTCATTTTTCTTAACCATTACTTTTGACATAGTTACTCCCCCCCCTTCGATTTTACTACTTTGGGTGGAATATCTATTATATTCACGTATGCAATTATACATCAAATATAGCGTATAGTCAATATATTTTTTGTTATTTTACTTATGTAACATAAATTTAATAATTTATATGATAACAATATAACAAATTACCTTGCTTTTAATCCCCCAGTGTAGCAACTGGCATAGACTCCAAATCTTGATATTCAAGAGCAGCTTCTATTCCTTCCATCACTTCTCCATATGCCTTTCTTATTTCAGGAGAAAAGGCTTCCAGGTTTATCCCTTCTTTATTATAAACAACATCCAAGTAAGGGTCTAAAACATTATTAAATCCTTTATAATATTCCACATCATCATTTATCATTCCACGCAATGCCAAGAGCGACCTTAAATCATGTTCCGTTGCTTCTTCTCCTATATAAAATGCTAGTTCTTCCATCATATCTAATACTTCCTTTTCTTTTTCAGTATTAATATCTGATTCCTTTTCTAAGTCTACTGCCAATTCTTTTTTAGTGTTAATTCCTAGAAAGCTTTCCATTTTATTTATCATTGGTTTGTATCCTCTTACGCCTATGCCCTTAGCCTTAATAGCAAATTCCAAATTTTCATGATCTATCCATTCACATTCATCATACACTTTACATGTCATTTTTGTCGCTTCTGTTGCTTTTATATTTACTATAGGTTCTTTTGCAGTTGACTTATCAAATCCGTCAACATACTTACCATATGTGCTTTCATATACTTCTTGTACTTTTTCACAATCTTCTATAGTCTTTCTTATCCATTCTTCGCTAATAATAGCGTTTTTACCAACTCCGTTTGCGAATGCGCATATATTAGCAATTCCTGTAGATCTTTCCAAATTCATTCCTTTTTTCTTAATTTCATTGTAATATTTTTTTATATAATACGGAGCAACCCTTTTGTCATCTTTGGCACGAGCAATGTATTCACCAACATTACATCCTTCGTGAACACTTTCATTACCCCTTTTTACTTCTTGACTAAATTCACCTAATAATTTTTTTGTAGCTTCTTTTTCCGACTCCTCTTTTTCTAATAAAGTGCTTTCTTCAATAAACCCATACGTTAACTCTTTAAATTCTAAATAATTTTCAAAAGTACTATCAAAATTTTCAAATTTATCAAAAAGCCCCTTACATAAATCACTTATTACTTGAACTTTTTTATCCTTTCCTAATGCAATATGTATATTTTCATACAACTTTGAATTCATATTACTTTCAGCGTTTTTATTGCTTTTTATAGAAAAAAATATACTGCAGATATCATATAGTATCATATTTGCAATATTAGGATCTTTATTTGCATATTCATCTGCTAATAAAATCTTTCCATACAAACTATTATATAATTCTTCTAATTGAACGTCTTGAGTTTTTTTTACTGTACTTGTATTATCCACGTTATCAACTCCATATCTTTTAATGTAAAATTCATTTAATTGTATTATCCTATTAATGCCACTCTCAACTATATTCTTATCGTCTAATTGCCTATGTATCGCTTCCGAAGAATATGATATGATTTCTAGTATTTTTCCAACTTCTTCTTCACTAATATATTTTTCTTGAATAAATTTATAAATTAATCCTTTACTTTCATTTTTCTCATGGACTGTAGGTCTTATAATTTCATCATCTGCCCGTGCCATTTCTTCTTTTGATGCTATCTTTAAAAGAAGAACATTAATATACTTTCTCATATATATTAATGAAATATTTGGATCACTTTCTTTATAGCTTTGTATTTCATCTATAATCTTATCTAAGCTATATTTTGCTGGACTTTCAAATTTAGGTATATAAATAGTTCCCTTGTATTCTTTTTCGCTAATCTTTTTATTAAAAACACCCTCAACTATTGTATAGAAAAATTTTTTTATTAATTCATAGTGCTCTTCTTTACAATTAAATGTCTTTGAAGTTCTATTAACTAACCTTATAAAATTTTTAACACTATAAGAAGGTTTCTCTTTTTCACTTTCTATAAGTTCCTGTATCTTACTTTCGAGTGTACCTCTTTTACCTGCAGTAGATAAATTTTGCTTCTCTAAGCATTCATTAACAAACATTTCCATAGCTCTTCTATATAAAATGGTCGAAATTCCCAAGTCTATTTTTTCAAATTCTTTAGCTTTCTCCAAATCTTTACATACGTTTAAAAAGCCTTTTTCATATAAATCTTTATAATTCACTCTTTCACCACCTGTCACATTCTCCCTTTTATTGCATTATATACCATTTTCCAACAATTGTCAAGTTGCTTTCCCTTTATTTCGTTAATAAATACATAAAATTAAGTAGGATCTGGTCCAATACAATCGGCTTCTATATGTTGTTCTGCTGATAATTCATATCTATCTAGCCCGTATTCAAATGCCCAAGTCCACTTGTAATTTTGTTAAGCTCGACGGGGAAATTTAACAAGCACTCTAATCTAGCAAATCCTTCTATTGTAACTTTATCTTCAAATTCATTTGTTATTTCAAAAATACTATTTTTACTAGATAAGTTTCGTAGTTGCAGGCTCAATGTTAGGGAAAAAGAGTACAAAAATAGGAGCTATACTATTGATTTTTATATCAAATAATATAGCGCCATTTTAAAGGATTTCGAAAACAACAAAAAATCCTTATAGTATTAGATACGCCAGTATAATTCCTAGCTCTCCACATGCAGTCGCTCTGTCGTATCCATGGTTGTTTTTTAGCTCTGCATTCTTTACTTCTATTTTGTAACGCTCCGAATAAACTTTGTTACATACTATTGCTTTATATCTTTGCTGAAATACATGCCCTGTTCTTTTATTCTTCTTATTATTATGTTTCGTATAGACTTGTTGAATTCCCTGCATTATTTTCGCCAGTGGATTTCCTATTTATTTACCTTTTGCTAGTTTCATATTCTCAGCAACTCTAAATTTTACTATATTTCTTATTAATTCATAAGGTAAAGGCTTTTCTATAGAAAATTGTACTGACCCTTTTGCACTTTTATATTCCGATAATTCATGTTTAAATGCCTCTATTCCACTAGGCGCTGGATAAAATCCTATATGATTCTTAAATGCAGCAAAATGCACCAAATTTCCATTCAACGCAAACGTAGGCATTTGCCAACTTATCTTTTCCTCAGCATCTGGTGCCGACTCTTTTATAACTTTTCTTAATGTTTGAAGTATTTCCTGAACCTCAGCAGGAAATTGTAAAATATATTCATCTATTGATTCAAAAACAATTTTATTTTCTTTCATAATTACCTCCCATTTTCCTCTTTTTCGCTTTGAAATATATTCCATCCCGCTAGTTATTTAGTCTCCATATCTGACACAATCAGAAACTATTTATCATATCGCGTCACAAAATGTATTACTGTGATTTCTGATGTTTGTAATAATATACTGTTTTACCTGAAATTTAACCCCTTTTACTAATTTCATCTATTATCAATGATTTCGAAATATACATTGCTTTTATCATGTTCTCGAAGCGGATATAATAAGGGGTGTACTCCTCAAACTTTAACTGTGCTTTTTCACATTTGCTAATAATTGAAGATACGGGTGGTAGCACTTCTAACAATAATTCTTCTCTTGTATATTTGTCCATAGGATTTCACCTCAAATAACGTTTGTTGTCTAGCCTCTCATAAGAGTGTTTCTAACTTTTTTTAAGTAAAACAAAATGACAATACTCTCTAAAAAATCATCTCTCCCGGTTTATAGTCGTCAGGTAATTCTTCTTCAGTTAAAAATTTGAAATTGTCATCACGCAGTACTGGTAAAAATACTTCGTATGGAATCTTGGAAAACTCACAAGCATACCTGCTTGCTCCAAACCATTTACCCTCTTTGCTGCTCAAATTTAAATCTCTAGCAAATTTTGTATAGTTTGAGCAATCATGAACTACTAAATCCCAATTTTCTTCATCGGCTATTTTCATGAATTTCAGAGTTAATTCCCTACTCCAAATTGGAGATATATAGCCATGTCTTGCAATATACATGTTTTCCCCATAATAATTGTCTATGTTATTCGCATTTAAATGTAATTCTGCACAATTGATAAAATCAAGTTTTGTCTCTAAGATCGCTTGCTTTTTCTTTAAAAAAGCTTCAAAAAACTCAGGAGTCATTGGAGTTTCAATACCTACATCTTTAATATATTTTTTCGCTATTCCAATATTTTTAATAACTTTGTCTGAACAATTAGCAGCACCCAAGTTGAAACGTATCTCGTCAAGACCGGCTTCACCTAATGCTTTCAATGTCTCTTCCGTAGCTAAAGTGCCATTTGTATATAGATGTTGATGAATCCCTGCATCCCTAAATTTCTTTATTACCGAATAGTATTTTTCAATTTCCATGAATGGCTCTAAATAAACGTAGGAAATGCCAGTAGGTTTCTGGTGGATAGAAAGAAGTAAATCAATATCCTTCTCATAAAATTTTGTGTCTCCAATTTCCCACATACCTTCGCCAACCGGAGGGATATCTTCTAGTTCTCCATAATTATAACAGAACTTACACTCTATGTTACATTTGTTCGTTTTCCTAATTGCACAGAGACCAGTGCCGAGCAAACAAGAACGACATCCTTTTGGGAATCTACCTTCATTTCCCACAAAAAAAGTTCTATTCTCCAAAGTTTTTAAACCTTTAATTTTCGACATTAACGTATCATTTCTATAATCGATTGCTTCCTCAATTTGCGCAAAAGTAGAGTAAATGATTTCTTGTTGTTTTGTCGTAATTTCCTCATCCTCAGGCAATATTGAAAAAAATTCAAACCATATCAACGCATCTTTCTTTGAAATTTTCATAATATATCCTCCTCTAGTTAATCCTCCTGTAAACTCAATTCAAGTCTTCTTGCTGTGCTTTTTAATGTAAGTACCGTCTCAGCCGTAGTCTGTATCCAATCAGATTTCGCTCACACTCATCTTCTTGGGCAGCCCTGACATAGGTAGTCGTAAAAAGCTTATTTCGTCGTTTCTCTCCTTGTAAGCTTAACGACTGCCTCAGCCGTAGACTGCTTCCAATCAGATTTCGCTCACACTCATCTTCTTGGGCAGCCCTGACATGGGTAGTCGTAAAAAGCTTATTTCACGTCGCTTCTCTCCTTGTAAGCTTAACTACCGCCTAAACATACATTGTATATAGAAACACATTCATTACCCCACCTACACACCGTCTATTTCCCCTATATCTTCACCTGCTCTGTTCTAATATCCATTATTATTACTCTACATTATATATTCACAGTCATTCCCCTAGTTTCCAATATTTATCTTTATTATATATTATTAACTATAATATGACAATAGTTTTGTATTATTATTTTCATGTTCTTACACTTTGAGGTGTTTTTTTCATATTATATACATAGTTATCAATACAAAAAAAGACTTGAATTCATCAAAATTCAAGTCTTTTTTGCTTTCTTATTTCCAATTTCCTTTATATTTTTCACACCACAATAGTGCTTTAACTTTCATTCTCCTCTCAATTTTAATAATTATAAATATTTCTATACTTTAGTATTTTTTTCTTTTCCATCTATATTCTTTTAAAGAATTCTCGTATTTTTGTATAGTATTCTTTATATTCCTCTTCTGCTTCTTCGGCACTTAGTTCTACGGTATATTTATTTCTAGCCTTTACAAACCCTATAGAACTTAAAGGGTATCCCTTACTTATTATTTCGCAAGGTTTACTCACAAAATGAATCTCATCTTCTGTTTCTAATGAATATACTTGACCAGTATCATTTACAAAGGCTAATCCTCTTTTCCAAACCGCGCGACTCTCTCCTCCTACTTTTTTTAGTTCTTCTGTGTAGTATTTTAAAGCCTCATCATCTGTTAATTCTCGTCCACCGACTCTTCTTACATGTGTACCAGGTTGTTTTTCTACTGGAAACTTATCTATAAAAAGACCATCATCCTGTGCAATAGTAGGTATTTGGGTCGCTTTATAATAGGCAGTTGCCTTTATAATGGCATTTTCTAGTGGATTATCTCCATTTTCATCAACTTCTAGTTTCAAATTAATATCCTTAAGTGATATAACTTCATATCCTATGTCCCTCAAAAGATTTCCATACCGCTCTTTTTTTGCTTGATTACCTGTCGCTAGTAAAACTTTCATAAAGTATCAGTCCTTTCTTTTTTATAATTTATACTTCCATTTGATTTTCAATATTGTTTATAAATTAATAGCTGTTTGTATTTCTTCTGAATTTTTATAAACAAGACTTTCAATATTTAATGACTCTGCCATTTTGCTGCAAAAATATGACTTCTCGGCACCATGGACTCCACATACAAATATCATATATTTTCATCTCCACTATAAATTTATCTGGTTTACACCCTCGTTGTTTTCTATCTATTATTTAATATCCATTCAATATCTTCCTTTGCTATTTTAATATTTCTCATTCCTTGTCCTACAGGGTAATAAACTGGAAAGACTTTGTAGAATAACCCTTCAATCTCGAGTATTTCATACTTCTTTCTGTATTGTGATACTTTGATATCTTTATTTAAAAGTACTGAACTTACCTGATTACCAAATGTAATAATTACTTTTGGTTTTATAATATCTATTTCTTGTTTAAATAAATCTGTGTACTTTTTAAAAACTTCATTTGGCAATGGTCTTGCATCTATTTGCGTAGCTTTTGACAAATTAGTTATGTACATAGAATTGTTATAAACTTTTTTATAAACATCCTCTGCGAACTGATAATCCCAATCTATTGGCTTTCTAAAATTTATTTCATCAATTATAGTTTTATCGATTAGCCCCAGTTGGTAAAACATGTTCCATACATTTTTAGTTGCAATCCATGGTGCCTTTATACCAGTCCAGCTTTTATTTGAAGCTACATTCCTTGAAGTCGGATTCATAAAAACTAAGCATATCTCAGGATTATTTATTTGCCCACAGCCATAAATAGAATCTAAGTTGATATCTCCATAAATAAGCTGTAGTTCATTAAATTTATCAAAAATCTCTATGATTTGCATATCATCTAAAGATTTATTATCTAAATTACACATATTTAAAAATCCTCCTTCTTAATATATCTTTTCACATCCACTCACTTTTATTAACTCCGTATAAATGGCTCCATTTGCTATTATTTATATTCTGTTTTTATTATACATAACTTTTTAAAATAATTCAACATTATACCATATTTTTTTTACAAACGATCTGGTAGTCCGTTCTAAAGCCAAAAGCTTTATGCAAAACCTCCAGTATTATATAAAATTTAATGAATATTATAACGCTGTAAAACTTGGAGTGCAATAACTGTGAGTAAAAAAGCAAAAAAGAACCTCTGAGCCTTTATCTAAATTTGGATTTTCATCCTCAGGCATCTTTTTGCCACCTAGTAAACCTTCTTTCCACATTCTGTGTAACTTGTAAACAGTTTTAATTAGCTCATCTCTTTCCAATATTACCACTATCCTAAATATCTAAGTATTGTTTTATCCCAGCGTTTATAATATTTTTTACCCATTCTATCACTTGTTCATTTGCATCTACTACAAATTCTTGCCCTTTCGTAGCAGATTGAAAATAATTTTCTTTGAAACTTTCTTTAGAGTGCTCTATATCTTCACAACTTGCCACAGTATATCCTCATAAAGGCAGGACTTTTAGGCCTTTGGGTTCATACAAAAAGAGCACATAGTTTTCATTCTACATGCTCATCTCACTCAACTATTCTATAATCGTTATATTATTGTCAGTAACTAAGATTGCCTGATTATCAGTTAATTTAATCTCATCGGTTGTTTTGATTTCACCAGCAGGCGTGCCGTCTGCACAATGTACATCAAGAATATTTTTTATAAAATTTAATCCATTTTTATATTTACCAGAAGCGGCTACACTGCCTGCACTAACCCCTATATAAATTCCACCATGGTTTATGTATTCATCTATAACCTTCTTGAATCCCACTTCATTCATTCTATCAGCTAAATATGATGTTTTTCCACCGCAGACATATACAGCATCATATTTCTTTAATTCTTCTATCTCAATCAACTTATGCATGTCATAAACTGTTATATTTTCCATTGAAATATGACAATTAAGTAAATCTTCTAAACATTTTGGCAATACCATTATTGCATCCGGCTCTATCGCAGCTGTAGTAATAAATAATACCTTAATGTCTTTAGGCTCTTTATTTATTAATCCCATAAATTTATTCTGAATGTTTTGATTTTCAAACCCTGCTGATGTTAATAAAATTTTTTTCATCTTAGTATTCCTCCTATTCTGATATATCAGATATGTCTAATATACCTAATTTTCTACATTCCTCACTTACAAAATCTTTTTCTACTTGATTTCCTATTTCATATTTTAATATTTTATTCTTAAATACAATAAATTTAGTGTTCTTATATTTAAAATCTACATACCAATTCCCACCCAGTTTTTCATTTGCAATCATGAGCTTTGAAAATTTATTTGGTAACTCTGGATCAGATGAGGTGAAATACAAAGCAGTCCAATACTTTGGGGAACTTTCTGTTTTCCATAATTCCACCTTGTTAATATTTAAAATATCTAATATATTCTCATCCGATATACTTTCCTTGATAAGTAGCCCTTCAAAATAGCCATTTACATTATCGTTAATAACATTATGGCATGTATGATTAGTTATTCTACTGTCAATATCTAATTCATCTTTAAGTAATATGTCTATTGGAGTTTTAAATAAATTGCTTAGCATGACTATTTTCTCTGTTTCAGGGAATGTAATATCAGATTCCCACTTTGAAATAGCTTGTCTACTAACATTGCACTTTTCAGCAAGATATTCTTGTGAGTATCCATATTTTTTTCTTAATAATTGTATTTTTTCTGATAACTTCATCTAAAACAACTCCTATGTATCATTATAAATTATATTACACATATATACTACCAACTTCAAAGTTCTTTTTAGCAACCAATGGTTGCATATAAAACATTATAACATATAACAATAAAATTTTATATACTTCATTCAAAAAATCCTTACTATATACAAAAGAACACATAGGTTCTATCCCACATACTCTATCCTACTCAAATCCTTTCACGCGACCTTATGGTCCGTGGTCAGACGCCCTACGCGTGCATATTAAATATATGCCAATCCCTTGTCTCCGTAAGCCAATGTAAGCCATTTTAGGTCCTTCAAAAAGCAAAGAAAAAGACTCCCAAAATCTCTGGAAGCCTTGCTGTTATTGTGTTTGATGTGGGTGTCCGTCATACACATCATCCCAAAAACGAGACTTATTTAGGTCTAGTTACCACGTACCTCTTGCAAGTTAGTATTTTACTAATGTAGTCCCCACAGTTGATAAACAACGGGGATTTTTTTGTCTTAATTTTAATATCTCTCGGTGTTTTTGATATATTCTGGTTATTATACTACTGCTCAAGGGCTATATATTAATTTACAGAAAGTTTTTTATAACCATATTTCTCAAGTTCTTTTTCCATCTCACCATAAGATTTTTCTAATAACGATCCATTTATGAATACTTCTTCATTGGTGACATCCATAAGACAAAAGTCTGGCATTATAAATGAATTCGCTTCTTCTTCTGATTTAAATTCGAAGTCCACAAAAACCAACCCTTCTCGATTGCCTGTTATAACGTCAATTTCTGCAATATAATTTTCATATGGATAAAGGAGCATAACAATTTATTATGCCCTTACAATCCCTGATTCTTTTCCATATTTCTTACGTTCTACTTTTCCATAGCACCTTGTCCTTGAATTTCAGATATTTTCACCATCAAGTCTCCAATATCTTGATTCTCTACCCCTAGTCGTTCATGATACTCAGTTACTTTACTTTCTTCTATTTTTAATCTTCCACTTTCATCATCACTTTGCATATCGCTAATATTACCAGTTTGGAACTTAAATCCTGCACTTGAAATTGTGTTTAAATTATTAGGAAACTTCTCCATTAATTCACAAGCTGTTTCTGCCACAGATGAAGTAGGGTTCAATTTAGTCCCTATATCGTGTACACTACACACATAACCAATCATTTCATCATCTGTTAATTTCCCTATCATATCGTCATCAGTGCTTATATCGAATGTTAATTGAACTGTTTCCGCTTTAGCCCCACTATAATATACCCCTGCTAGTAAATTACCATCCTTATCTCTCAAAAGCATTACTTCATAAGGTTTTCCACCCTCATTGGATACCTTAAAAAGAGTACCATAAGACTCATAAGTAATGTCAACCCGATTACGTTCTCCTCCTATTTCAATAACTCTCATTTCGCCTATAGCCTTAAATGTCCGAGGAATTAAGTAATTTCCAATTGTCTCAATATTCTCTTGCTCATCTCTCATCTTTAGTCCTACAATAATTTTATTTTTTGCATTATTATATACTATTTTTTTACATATATCAACCCAGTTTTTGGCATTTGCATTTCTGTATAAATTGAAAGGTAAAAAGACTTTCCCCAAAATAAAGCCAGTATCTTTCCCATGATTTAAATTCTTTCCACATCATCTGCCATACCGCTTCGTCTTTTGTTATTAAAAATTGGCTTCAAAACGACTCGCCATCGTATATCTCTCTTATTAATTTTTTAGGTAATTGCTTCAGCTCACTGTTTCGCACAATACAATGAGGTCCATTTGTCATAACAATTATAATCATTTTCCTATCAAAGTCAATCATAAAAGTCGGTCCTGTAAATCCGCTAAATATAATAGAATTATCACTTACTCTCTCTGATAACTCACTCTTTTCTTTAATTGGTTGTTTATATCTTGTGCCAAAATTATTATAACAAAATGGTATCTTGCTTAGTAAATCCTTTTTATCGTTGCATCTTTGTGTGATATACTCATACATTTCGTTTATACCATATAAAACTGATGGCATCTCTATGGAATTTTCAGTAGCATATGTATTTAAAATATTTTTTATAAAGTCTGAGTAGTCCTCACGTGTCAACATGGTTTCTATACTTTTTTTACTTAATAATGTGTATTTGTCATCAATAAAACATACTAATAATTTTAGCATATCAGCCGCAGTACTAAATACCCCCGCATGCCCCACATTCATTCCTAGTTCGCTTGCCCTGCGTGCCTTGTTATCATGAATAATTCCAGAATGTATGCTGTCAATTAATTCTCCATTTACTATTTCATAATTAGTTGATGCTACCCTAGACAAGTCTTTAGGCTTAAAAGATGTATCATCCATGCCTACCTTTTTTATAATAATATCATCTACAATTTGATGAAACGGACAAGAGTATATTTTTTCAAGCAACAATGATAACACTATGTAATGAGCATCTACATATATTTTATTTCTGCTTTTAATTTGTATATTGTACATCATTGAAAGGAATTCTTCTCTTGTATTTGCACTCCCCAAGTATCCATTTGTCCATAATTCTACTTGATGTGCTAATAGGTCTTTTATTCTCACATCATCCAAATTTACAAATCTATTATCTATGTATTTTACTTTATCATCTAAGTTAATAAGCCCTTCTTCTATAGATTTGTAAATTATAATAGCTGTAAATGATTTAGTTAATGAGGCAATATCAAAAATTGTGTTTTCTAACATCTTTACTTCAGTAGGTCTTATCAGCTGATTTCCTTCTATTTTAGTTTCCACCTGCAGCTCATTTTTAGAAAGAGTTGCCTTCTTTATTACATATCCTGTACCGTATACACCTATGTATTTTGAAAAATCTATATCCATCTCTGTTTTCACAACCTTTTTTCATTGTTTTTATTACTTATAGCTATCTTATATAATGTCTTGTAAAAAGATTAAAATGAGTGTTACATTTCCTCTGTAGTTCTTGCATAGAAATAATACCCCTTTCAAAATTAGTTTTAACTAACTCATTATTTATTTTTCACTTTCAGCACTCGTTATAGTATACTCATCCCAATCGGTGTCCCAATCTATCACGTAACCTTTATTTATATAATATACAGTATTGTTAATTTCGTTTTCTACTCTTTTTTAAATTCATCTGTCATATCCCAGTTTTCTGACTTTTTCCCCAATTGCTCGATATCAGGATATGATGAACAAATGCTATAACTAACTGTTTCTGGCATATAAGTCTTAAGAGCCAATATTGACCTCCTCATGTGTCCCCATGTTATAACAACAAGCAAATGATTAAAATTCTCATTTCCTAACTCATGTTCAAGAATAATTTTACTAAATATAGCATTCTCTTTCGTATTAGTTGATTTGTCTTCCATTATAATATCTTCTTCAGGAACTCCTAAAGCTACCGCATGATCTTTAAAATATTGTGCCTCTGTTATAGAACTTGAGCCTGTTTTATCTCCGCCCGAGAACAGTATTTTAAGTGCCCTCCCAGCTTCATGCGAACTAGGGACGGTTCGAGGCCACTGAAAAAGTGGTCTGTTTTTAATCCTTAACTATCCTCTTTTAGTTTGCACATATTTTTTGTAAATTTTTCTATGAATCAAACCGATTCTATAAAAATTCGTCTGTATATTAGATCATTAATTTGATTATTCTTTTCATATTTACTGCAAATATTGTTAATGCTCCTTGCATTTCCATACCAACAAGGCCTGATGACGATGCTATATCGTAACCATGTCTTGTTTTTAACTCTCCATTTTTTGTTTCTATTTTATAACGTTCCTTGGATTTATCTTTAAAGTACTCTGTTTCTTGAAAATCTATGTGTTCATTATGTTCCGGAGTACGTATTGTTACAGTATATACTTTAGTTTTGCTTCCTTCTTTATAACATCCTTCTTTAAAAGGACATTGTTTACATCGTGAGATATCAAAAAAATAACTTTCTTTTGTAAACTGTTTATTTGTCCTTTTATCAATTGATGTAGTTCTACTTTTGTGTATACTCATTTCACCATGTTTGCATGTGTACATTTCTGCATCCTTATTATACTCAAATTCATTTTTCCTTTTTTTCCCGTGCATAATTGCTTTACTTACCTTTGATACTAGTTGTATATTATTTTCTTTTGCATACTCTATATTATCTATTTCCGAATAAGCTCCGTCTCCTATTATTGTATCTATTGTCATTCCTGCGTTTTTACTTTTACATACTAATTCTTGTAGTTGTTTTCCGTCGTGTTTTTCACCTGTTGTTACAGTTGTTCCTGTTATTATTCTTTCTTCTGTCATAGCTATATGTGTTTTATATCCGAAAAATGATGTGTCTGCCGTTTTATGCCCTGTTTTTGCATCTTCGTCTTTTGATATTTTAATTTGCTCGATATCATCTGTTACTAATTCTTTCAATAAGTTCAGTCTAGTCTTTACTGCCGGAATATCGCTCACACCGTTTTCTGTTTGTACTACCTTTATTACTTCTTCGCAGTACTTTATCTCATCTTCAAGCATTCCACTTTTGGGCTTGTTTGGAAATTTAGTCTTTATCAATTCATCAATAGCGTAAACAGATTTTCTTAGATTCTTTGATGCTTCTACTAATATTTCTCTAGCTGATTTTCTATTGTATCTACTGTATGTATGTGTTGAATCCACAATTATTGATTTACTCTTTATTATTTCTTTTTCAATTGCAAGTTGAACTGTTTTACCAATTAGTAAGTCAAGTAATTCTAAATCCTTTAGACGAAGTTTTCTAAACTTTGTTAATGAACTTGCATTTATTACGTCTGCTTCTGGTGCAATATCAAGAAAGTATTTAAATGACATATCATATCTTGAACGCTCAACTACATCAATGTCCGATAGCGAATGAATCACTTTTAGTAACAGATATTTAAACATTTGGATTGGATCAATTGCAGTTCGCCCGTTAACCATTGAATATTTATCTTTTAGCTCTTTATAAATAAAACTGAAGTCTATTAATTCTTTGATTTTTCTCAATATATTATCTTTTGGTACTACTATATCATAAATGTTTGTATATTCGCTTATATTCAAGCTTTGTTGTGCGTTCAACATATAATCACCCTTTGTTTTCTAGTATGTCTAATTATACCAGAAAAACTTAATTTATAATATAGTTTTTTGCATTTATTCATATTTTATGCTGACTTTTTCAGTGGCCTCGATACGTCCCTGATTCGCATTTCTTGTAATATTTTCCTAAATAGTGTGTGGCTCATTTGGCTGTCTCTGGTCAATATCACTCTTGCGTTCTTACATATTAAAGGTGCTTAAAGTTATATATTTATACATTCTTATGAGAACAAAAAAGAAGCTTCCTCTAAAGAAGCTCTTACATTGTTTTAATATATCATTTTAAAAACACCTTTTCACATTCATACTTCTTTAACTTATCACGTATACTATTCCAATCACAAACATTCAAATCGTCCTTGCCAACTCTTATAAAATCTACTAAATTAATAAATTCTTTAATTATGTATTCTGCAAATTCTAAGTTCCTTATAGGTTCAAGTGACATCCAAGTATTTACTCCTTTATTTTTTGCGACTCTATACATTTGCTTTATATCAATAATTTCAGAGTTTTGTTCACAAGCTTCACTTATAGAGACTCCAACCCAATCATTTGTAGAAAAGATGTTTAAGTCTTGCATCAAACATTCAGCTCTCCTTGTTAAAAATACTATTGTATTATTTCTTTTATGGAGTTCACCAATCACTTTCACAACCCTTTTTTCATCCTCAAAACCTAATGGATATGGGTCAACACTATAACAAATTAATATCTTTTTGCTATTATATATTCCATAATCAATTTCATTCTCTTTAATTATTCTTTCACATCTAACTCTTTCAAACTTGCAATGTTTACATCCTATATTACAAGCATTATACAAGTCTATATAAGCATCACATACTACTGGAATATTATACTTCTTTTCAAACATATGTATCCACCTACTTATTATTTTATTACCTACTCTAAATCTTTATGCATTTCTGCTTGAATCAATAGGTTTTCAACAATCGGTATTACTTGCTTCAAATCATTTCCAATGACAGTGTCTGCATATTGAGCTATATCCCCCTTTGGATTGATAGCTATACTATAACCAGCTAATTCAAATATACCTTTGTCCGCAGGTGAATCTCCAATTGCAACTATTTCACTTTTCTTCAGTCCTAACTCCTCAATAACTTTCCTACAAGCCTTTACCTTAAAATCACTACTTCCAAAATCCTCTATTTCAATCCCAAGAATTGTTTTATCTTCCATTCTTGGATTCGTACCAAAAACACTGTCAATTTTTAATAATTCTTGATAATACATAAGAACTGGTGTTATATTTCCAGAATGAAGAACTGTATATATCCCTTTACTTTTTAAATACATAAACAGCTCCTGTGCACCAGAAACTCAACCACCGACCGCCTGGAGGCGGTGGGTTCAAGTTGCGGCTGAAGCCGCCTAAAGTTTTCATTTAACTCAAATTTGATCATCTAATCTAAAATTATCTGCCTTTTGATTTTCTTCAATATCTTGATTTTTTATATATTCTATAATCACTTCATCTGTCACATTTCCACTACTTGCTGCAAAATATCCTCTTGCCCACAAGTGTTGTCCCCAATATTGCTTGTCCAATTCCTTGTATTCCATTAGCAATTTTCTTGATGTTGTTCCTTTTATATGTTGGACTAGCTTGCTTACAGATATATGTGGTGGTGCTGATAACAGAAGATGTACATGGTCTTTTGACATATGACCAGCTAATATTTCCACATCATTATTTTTACATACTAACCTTATGATTTCTCTTGCTCTTTCTGCTATTTTTCCAGTCAGAACTATCTTTCTATACTTCGTTATCCATACAATATGATATTTTATATCATATATTGCATGGGACGTCTTTCGATAATTTTCCATTGCTCGTCACCCCGAGTTTAGTTTTCCACAAACTCGACGTAATTATTTTACTTTAGGCGGTTAACCTAAAGGTTTCGCCTGAAGGCGAGGGATTTAACCCCATCATACGGATATTAAATAATTATTTTCATTAAGCTTATCTTGAATATCTTCAAGTGTAACTCCATTTAAGAAGTCAATCCTCTCCTTTAGAGTAGATAATCCCTTTCTGATTCCTAAATGAAATTCTTCATTTAATTTTTTACTTTCTGAGCCACATCCATTAATATCACATATAACATCTAAAATATCTGTATTTACAAGTGTTCCATCGAAATCTATCAAAAACGCACGTATACTCATAAAGTACCTCCAAGGCTTAGTATGTTTTGTAAATTTTAATTCTTACTAGCATTATATACAATTTTTTTATATTTTTCAAGTGACTTCGTAAAATTAGAAGCTATTTTGTCATCCAATAGTAATTCCACTTTAATCCATAATGCCAACCCCTTGTCCCCGTAAGCCAATGTAAGCCATTTTAGAGCATCCAAAGCAAAGAAAAAGACCTCCATAAAATCAATGGAAGCCTATATGTATTGCGGATGACAGGAGTTGAACCTGCACACCCTGCGGCGCTAGATCCTAAGACTGACTCTGTACCTTTGAAAGTCTTATTTTACAAAGCTTTCTCGTGTAAGCCAATCTTTCATGTAAGCCGATTAGAAAGTCAATAAATTTTATGTAATTTACTACTTTTTAGGTCGATATTCGTGTTCTATTCGTACTCTATTCGTACTCTATTCGTACTCTATTTGTATTCTATTTGTATTCTATTGTTTTAAACAATATCTTATGTTTTTGCTTCCACCAGTTTTTAGAATAACTCCCCTGTCTTCGAGTCCCCTTAATATCAAACTCGACCTATTCTTCTTAACTTTTAGGAGTTCCTCGACTTCTTTCCTCGTTATGTTTCCGTTCTTACATAAATAGTCATATATAGCCTGCTCTTGCTCCGTAAATCCAAGAAACGCATTCATAAACTTTTCAGTCGAGATATCAGATCTCTTATTGTGCGCTCTTTCATAGTTCATATCATATAGTGACATTTTCACAGAGACACTCATTTCCTCAAACTTCGGCTTTTTGCTAAATCCTAGGTATGCCTCTTGTATCTTCTTCATTCCAGTTCCCCAATGCTCGATATACTCTATCTTATGGAGTGCTCTTGCCAGTATCGGGTTTCTAAGTGCTGTCTCACCGTCAAACATTTTCTCAACTGTCATCCCACCGTATAATTTGCCCGGTGATACAATCTCTACCCTATCATCAAAGAATGCTATCATAACATTTCCATTGTCGAAGTAATCTCTATGTATGATTGCATTAATAATGGCTTCTCTGACTGCAACTTCAGGATAAGATGGATATTCGTCCCTCTGTGCTTTCTTACCTGTAATCACTACATCAGTCCTGTTGTTGATTTTCACAAAGCGCATAGCCTCGTCAATTTGACTCACAACGGAGCCTTCTATCTCCTGCTTATCTAAAAACTTTATTTTATCTAGTCCTTCAAACCTTGCGCATCTTACGTCTACAGGGTTTTGGTCTGATAAAAGTAACGCTGCATAGTTATACTTGCCGTCTTCATTTACAAGTCCCAAGTTTTTAATCTTAGTCGCATCAAGCTGTATCCCTAGCTTCTTTGCTCTCTTTGTAAAATCATCAAAGGTTAAATCTTGCTCCGGACTCACAGTTTTCTCAAAGCTTATCTTGCTACTTTCAAACACCATTTTCTTAATTAGCTCAATAGACGCCTGTTTCTTAGTCGTACCCACCCTGACATACACACCTTTGGGCATGAGTCCTACGCTCTTGATAAAATATGGTCTGTCAGCACCTCTTGCAATGTGAACGACTACAATATCTTTGCCGTCTATCACTTCATTTTCCACGCTTACGTAACCCTTTATGTCAGCCTCGATAGAATCAGTGAGCATATTGGATACTCTCTGTGAAACTTCATCGGAGTCACTCACCCCAACAACAGTTCCATCGTCTTCTACCCCTATGTATATTTTACCCCCATCCGTATTTGCAAAAGCAATGATTTCGCTTGCTATATCGCTTGTTATCTCACGCTTTAGTTCTGTGTGCTGTGTTTCTGCCAGTTTCATTGTCCTTCCCCCTCATGCTTCGTTCGTTCTCTATAGTATATTTATACCATATTTACGATATTTTTTCAACGAATCTGGATAATTTCTTTTTCTTACTTTTCAAATGTAAATGCTTTAATGAATTCCTCGCTTGCCTTCTTTATTTCACCCTTGTCAATGCTATTATAGACTCTAAGTACCATCTCAATGTCTTTATCTCCCATCATTCGTGCTACTGTTTTTGGGTCAAGACCCATTCTTAAAAGTCTTGTGCAAAAATTATGTCTGAATCGATATGGATTGTAGCCTTCCTCTTTCAAACCTGCTTTTTTTATTAGTTCACGATATTGTCTTGAATAATAGTCCATAGTCTTAAGCGTACCATCCATATGAGTGAATATTCTGTCTTCGTTCCCATTTTCTTTTCTTCTTGCCACAAAGTCTTGGTCGCTTTCTATGGTTGCTTTAAAGCTTTGGATAGCATCCCAAGTTTCTTTTGTGATTCGAAGGTTTCTTCGTCCAATCAATACTCCATGTGCCCATTCGTTTTTCAATCCCTTGATTATCGGTATTTTTCTTGGTAGTTTTTTTTCCTTATTTTCTGGCTTATATGCCTCATTATTACATTTGTGGCTTAGTGCTTCTTTGACGTAGATGTAGTACCCGTCTTCATCTTGCTTTACATTTTCAAAACTCAGCCCTGCAACTTCTTGTGTTCTTGCGCCAGTGTCTCTGATTGCTAGTATGAGTATCTTTATCAGTTGATTTTTTTCAACTGCGTTGTATATCTTTATGATTTCTTCGTCCTTGAGTGCTTTATACTCTTCTTCATCATTCTTTTGCACTGCTTTACTTTCAATTTGTCCCCAATCTTCAAGTACTTCCCTGTCTATGATTTTTTCTCTAACTGCTTCTTTTAATACCCTTCGCATATACTTTTTGGTCTTGTTGATGATATTGCCTGAGTATAGCTTTCCTTCTTCATATTCTCTGCCTGTAAGCTCATACAGATAGTTTAGACAAAACTTTCGTGTAATATCTACTACTTTAATGTCACGTAAATCGTCCATACGCTTTGCATCACTTCTGTAATTTTCGTTAGAACGTTTATCACTTTTCTTGTATAGCATTTCTAAGTACTCATCTGACATCTGCCCAAATGTTATATCACTTTTTACATTCTGCTGGTTTATTGGCATTACTGCAATCGTCTGTTCCTTTCTGATTACTTCTAGGTTTTTGTTAATCATATTGTAGATAGCAATACGTACTGCCTCTTCGCTTTCTCCACTGATGATTTTTCGGATTCTCTTGCCATTTATATCATATCCGGCAGATACTGCCCCTTGCCACTTCTGTCTATCTTGATTAAAATAAACAGTTCCTTCTCCTTTTCCGTTCCTTACCATTTGCTCATACTCCTCCTCACTGATAATTTCTTCCATAATCGGTGAGTGATTGTAACGCTCCTGTAAGCCAAAGTCAAGGTTTTTTCCTGAGTTTTGTGAAATATTTTCACTAGTCTCATCATTGATGAATTTTTTTAAATTGACCTCCTTTACATAAAATTCTCCATCCACTTCAAATGCTTTTATTTGCTTGCTTTTCACAAGTTTCAACACTAAATCTGTCCTACACTCTAATCGTATTGCAACTTCCTCTACGTTTAGAAGTGCCTTACCTTTTGTTACACTGCTAGTGTTTTCTAGCTCTTGTTTTACCATAGTTTCTACCATGTTGTTCACTCCTTATAAATTCAAATTTAAATTTATAAGGTTTAAATATCTTCATGTTCAAAACCATGTTCTGAGCTATACCAATGTTCTAGTGTATCTCCAAATATCTTTTAAGATTTTTTTATTTTCCACAAGTCAACCAAGTGCACCAATAATTTTTGTCTTATTATCAACTTTTATATAATTGCTTCCAAGATTTCCAAACTTCACACTAGCCCATGGTACGTCTTCATTTTTCACCAAACTACTTGCAAACCAAACAGTACCCGTTGTCTCCTCTTTTATAAAGCCACGTATAAGAACTATATTTCTTACTGTATAAATTATTCCAACACCTTCATTGTCAATTTTTTATTTTGAAATTTACCACCAAAATTAAATTATGCTAAGAGTGCTATCATTTTTTTCAGAAAATTACTCCAATTCTGTCTTAAATAAATACTTCTATCTAAAAATATTAACCATGACCCAATTAAACTAAATTGAGTTCGTAAGTTTGCATTCACCAAAATTGTAATTTAGGGGTTATTTTCAAATCTCAATTTCCTAAATTCGTAGTCTCTCCTTAAGCTTTTTAGTGTATTAGTATCACGCTTATCTGACTTTGTGCTTTGTTTTGGTAACTCATTCCTGCTAATAACATTAATAACAAGTCTATATGGTGTAGGCAAATATCTTTTGTTTCATATAAACCATGGCTATTAATGCTTTTCCATAACCACATGTACATTATGTTTTCATTATTGAATGTAACTTTTTTTACAAGTCCTTTATAGGTAGATAAATTCCCTATTCTTCATTGAAATATTCCAATGGTGATTTGATTTTGCATGTCTATTTTAGAGGCATATCGCTACTTACAATTTATCTACTATAAACTAAACTGCAACAAAAAAGGCAGTAAGTCAATCTATATGACCTACTGCCTTTCTGTGTTATCTATTGCTTCTATTTTGTTAAATCTTCGTCATTACTTTATTTATTCTAGCTTTTTCTCTCTATAAATGCTGTGATTTTCACCCAATGCTTACCTTTACTGTATCCATAATTTTTAGACAAAAATTTTTATTATCAGATTTTTCTATTATTTTGGCTATACATGTTTACCTGCTATATTTTCCCATGCAAACTCATTTACAAACGCTTCATCCGTAATATCTTCTGCATCATTTGTACTTACTTCGTCGCCTTTAAGTACCATTAGTAGTCGATTTTTCCTTTGGCTGTCTATTTCTGATAAAATCTCGCTACCCAGTATGTATTTGCTGTATCCTACCACTTTAGGGTTAATCATTTCAGTTAATGCTTTCATGTGTGTCTTAAGGTGTGGTAATATAGTAAAATAAAAATCATCAAACTCTTCTTCGGATATCTCACCCACCATCACAGGTAATGGCAGTTTCAAAGCTAGCTTACTTTCCATAAGCCCTGCATTGTCAGAGTATTTTGCGAGTGCTGCTATTAACCTTTCCTCGTATACACTAATATCATTGTTAGTATAAACCAGTATATCTTTAATTACGTCCTTCCCTAACACACGAAGTATAGTTTCTTGATCACGCCAAATCATGCTTTGAACCGTTGAGTCACAAATATCATGTCCTTGTTTTTGTAGTTCTTTTGCTGTTTCCCTCATTGTTAAGCACTTGGTTACATAAAATCTAAACGCTTTTCTTGTAATTCTTGTATGAAGTAACAAGTCCAAGAATGAGCGTAAAAACTTTATTCTTCTTGTATCATAATTTTGTTTACCCGTTACCCCTCTTGGTTCTTCTAGTATCACCCCATTCTCATCAATAAAGTCACGTACTAGCTCTTTGATTTGCTTTGTAAATGTATTCATCTCGTACATAAGTATTACTCCCCTTTCTTTATTTAACATCTGTTTTATTCAACCTACATTCATTATTCGTTTTTAAGTTGAGTGTGAAGTACCAATATGACGTTATATTTAAACCTTCTTTCCTCTTAATTACCTTATAATTGTTTTAAATATTTGATATTAGGCATATAAAAAGAGCCTTTAGTGATTGGCTCTTAATATGCTTATTACTACTTGGAAATGCTCAAATACTTTCTTATTATTAAAATGTTTGTTTTAATGATTTATCTTATTTTGATGAGTCCATTATACATATTTGGCATGAAGTATCATCTGAATAGCTTGTGACAAACCAATATCTTGTACCTTCTATAGGTATTGATTCTTCTATACAGTGGTCTCTATCTATTTTGCGATTACATATGTCTATTAACATTTTAGCCGTAGCATCTCCATATTTTGAGGCTATTATTCTTTGTACTTTAGCTAATGCCTCTTGATTTCCTACTGCTGCAGTCAATTCTAGTTCTAGGTTTGTATAAACCTTTCCATTTTCGTCTGGTATCATACATTGAGCTACATATTTGTCTACTGCTTTGTTGATGGTGAAACCATTTACTACTATGTTTTGAACTTCTTGTGCATGCTTTTCTTTGTATTCTGCCTCTGCTTTTGCTCTTTCTATTTTTCTCTCTTGAATAAATGAATCTTTATTATTTCTATAGTCTTGAATTCTTAATGCCATTGTTGCTAATTCGGCACGAGAGCTTTCTTGGTCTAAACCAAATTTTACTTTACCATCATTGTCATATCCTATACCATCTGTTAGGTAATTATCATATGCTGTTTGTAAGTATTTTGCTGTTTCGTCGTTTACTTTTAGGTCACTGAATATAATTGTAGCACTTGTTGATGGTGTTAATCCTAGTGCTTTACAAGTATATATTATCATGTCTTGACGTTTTGCTGGTGCTAACATATCTATTTTACTGCTGTCATCTAGTATTTTTCTGTTCTTTGCACTTCTTATATACTTGTCATACCAGTTCATTCCTATATCCTGTGTTTCTACATTTGTATCTACTATTCTTGTAAGTACTGCTAAATATTCGGTATGAGATATTTTTGTTTGTGGTTCATAGTTACCGTTTCCAATACCTTTAACATATCCTGCTTTTTGTGCCTTTAATACTGATTCATAAAACCAATCCCCTCGCTTTACATCATTAAACCCTTGCTGTACCACTCCCCATGTTGTATTATTAGTTGATGTGGCTTCTGGTGAATATTTTGTCATGTTTATCGTGCCCATGCTACCCGTGGCTAAAGATAAATTCATTTGTCCTAATAGCATTATCAATGTCATCATCGGTACTACTACCTTCACACTGTGCAATAGCTTTTTTCTCATTTGTAAGCATCTCCTTTTTAAATAATTTGACCTATTTAAAACTCTATGTTTATAATACACTATTTTTATTATTTTTTGCAACTATTCATCAGAATTTTATTTGTAATCTTCACTCAAAACCCCTTTCTATACCCTTATCCTATAAAACTACCACCATACTTATGAAATTGTTTTGGTTGCATTCTGGTAACTTTGGCAACCATTTTAAACAACCACTACAAACTATTTATAAATTCAAACCTCTAAAAATAAAGCCCCCAATGCTATCAATCATAACACAGAAGGCTAATTTTTTATATTCTGTCAAGCTTATCAATAAGTACGTCTAACTCTTCTTCCTTTTTCACTGCTTTAAGTACATGTAAGAATTCATCTCGTTCTTTTTTAGTTATAGTCATTAGTTTATCTGCATTTAGCATTACCTCTACCGCCTTCACATAAACACAATAATTTTCAAATACTGTTGCTAATAAACATCTCTTACAGTTTGATTCACATTTACATTGTTCTTTGATTTCAAGTAAGTTAACTAATGTTGGTATCAAGGTTTTATAATACTTTAATTGTTGTTCCATCTTCTTCGCCTTACTAGTTTCGTTAAACAGTTTGCTCTCCATCAATGATTTTATTCCTTTAATAATATCCTTCGTTTGTTCCATAAGTTTTATTTGCCTCCTTAGTAACTTTGATTACTTTTAGAAATGCTTGGTTATCTTTTATTTTGTTATGGTTCACCTCCCCTTTTTCATATTGAATTTTTGCAAATGGTTTTTAAATTATAAATTTATATCTGCTAATACTCCACAACCAAACAAAATTTCTAAAAATTGTAGAAGGAATTGTAACGCCAAATTCTATATAATTCAATAGAAAAACTTAAAAAAGTTAAACCTTTTTCAAGCCATACTACACGCTCAAAGTCATATGCGTAAAGGCTTTTTATATTTATTAATATGTATATCTTTGTAATACTAAGAATCCATCTGCATCTTTTAGTATCTCCACCGTAGCAAATTGGTTTCTTCTTTTGTTTTCTTTGTAGTAAATATATCCCTCATGTTCCCCAACGTCTAATTTTATCGCCTCTTCAGTAATCTTTTGTAGTATCATTACCACCGTCTCACTGTCAGCTTCCCCAAATATAACGACTCCAGCAAACATTAGCTTGTTTTCGGTCATATAGCCTACCGTTTCTTCACATATTTCCCTAAGTTCCTCGCCTACTATATAGTCCAGTATCTTTGTTTCTACGTATCCCATGGTATTAAACATACTCATTACTATCGCCTCCCGAAAAATCTTTGATTTATCGTTACCACCATACGCATCAGCGTAATTTCATTCCTGTTACTTGCATTTAACGTACTAAATTCTTGCTTTACAAAAGTAACATGTACCTTTCTTTTGTAGTAGGAATAATCTAGTAATTCAAGTAACTGCTTTGCATCATAAAAAAAGTATTTCATGTCTGCCATCACAATCTCTGTCCCCTCACATAGTGTGTCAATCTTATCATACAGCTTTTTCTTTCCTTCTTGCGTTGGTGGAAAGTTATAAAATTCATCTACAATGTTCCCATCACCAATAATCCCAAGCTCTTCCTCTGCCCCATCGCCAAGTATATTTGCTACTACTACTATTCTATCCATTGTGTTTTACCTCCTAGATTCATTTTTCACTTCTATATTTATCATTCATCCTAGAGTATAGTTTTGAGTCATTATGGTGAGTTGTTTCTTGCATATATAAAATAATATACAGACGACAAAAAAGAATAAGAGACTAATCTTTAAAACTCTCTTATTCTTTTACTTATATGTAGTCTTATATTTATTTACAATGTTTCTTTTGGCTCTTATTTAATATATTTAACAATTTCGGACCATTCTTTTATTTTATCTGTAATATTCTTTACATGTTTCCCTTTCATTGAGCTAGTTGAGGGCATTTTGATATAAGTTATCTTTCTTTCATCAAAAAACTTAAATCCTACTTTACTTTTAAAAGTATCATAGGCTTTGCCACCATTAAATGCGATAGCCACTATATGCCTATATGTGTCTAAAAATTCTCTGAAGTCATTCACTTCTGGATTCTTTATATCTGAGTCAAGACTTCCTTTTCTCTCACAAGTCTTCATAACATCCCATAAAGCAATTCCATTCTCCAACAAATTTTTCTTCTTTTCTTCATATGTTCCACTTAACTCGATTCCTATAACTGCTGATGTTATAGTCCAAAACTCATTTCTAGGATTTGCATAGTATTCGTTTTTTGCCAAAGATTCCTCACCAGGCATAGAACCTAATATAAGAACTTTCGAATTTTGATTTATGATTGGATCAAATGAATGTTTTTTATTTTCACTAGTTTCTTTCACTATGCTTGTTTTCTTAGCTTCTTCTCGTGATAATCTATCACTTTCTTCACGCTTACTAATTATTTGTTGTACTTGACTCGGCAAATGCCGAGTTGCAAAATTAAATCCCATATTAATTGCCTCCTCACTTATTTCTTTAGTTCATCAGAATACATATTTTCAGGTAGTTCATTCCAAAATTGCATTAATACTTCTGCATACTCATTAACCATCTCATCGGTTATGTTCAATGCTCGTTCGCACAAACTAGATCCATACAGTTCCAACTTATCTATATCCCCTGACATAAATAAGTCATCTCTGACTTTTCTCAGATTTTCTGCTGATTTGCCATCCCCATGCTTTATAACATTATTAAGTAGACTCAATTCCTCTATCTTTTGCCAACTTTTAAGTTCTTCTAAATTCGTATTATGTTCCTTAAACCATTCCTTTATTTCCTTCATCCCGTTAGTACAAAAGTCCTTAGTATCTATTTTGTAATAATGTCTAATCTCATTATATAAAAATCCTCTAACTTGTTGCTCCCAAAATTGATACATCGTTGAAATCCACATCGCTCTTGTATTATACTTCATCAAATCTAGCATTTCATAATGTTCCAAACCTATCATTTCGGCATCATATGCTATAGCACTACAATCTATATCTGCAGGATCACCGTAAAAATCAGAAGGATTCTCATAATATTCATCTCTTACCTTGTTAGCCTCACCCTCAATATCTTTGAATACAACTGCTATTCTATTTTCGTATGTATCTAGTAATTGTTTGATTTCCTTTTTATATTTTTCTCTTAGTTGATTCCACATGTAAAGTTGACTTTTCATTTTATATCACTTCCCTATATCCTTAGTATTTTATCTTTCTAATTTATCTAACGCTAAAAACTTGTATAACTTTTCTGGTAGTATTTTCTCTGTAATTTCAAAGCCATCTTGTAGTTTTTTCTGTATTTTCATACTGTTCTTATCATCTAATTTGTATCCTACCAGTTCTTCAAGTTTATTGACATTGAAATGAATATTATTATGAGACGCTTGACTGTACAAATTCCAATTTGTAGTCAATAATCCCTTTCTATCTCCTAATCCTGTATAATCTTCACTATCTTGCACCTCTTCCAATGTTGAAAACTTTAATAGCACATCTACTGAAAGTTCCGGCAAATCCCAATCATTGATTGCAAAATAGTCAACACCCAAGTGATTACATAATCTCATTAATAATATAGCAGTTGCTTTTCCATAGTGTGACACAATCGCAATATTATAGAAATTCATGTACGTATCAGCAAACGCCATTTTGTCTTCAATTTCATCATTCTCATTTATAATTTCTAGTATTTTTTGCTTTATTATATGTTTATAGACTAAAACATCATTCGGTCCTTCAACAAGAATAACTTTCTTACTAAAGATTATTTTATTTAAACTAGGATCAATTGCCTTCACAAATTGATTATAATCTTTCATTGATATTAATCCATCTTCTGTATTGGTATTAATACTAGAAATGTCGTCCGTTTTATTATACCGCACCTCTGTTTGTTTATTACTCTCGTCAAATTCAAGCCTCACTAGCCCTCTTGTGTCAAACATATCAACCATCCTGTCAGAGTGCGTTGTGTATATTACTTGATGTCCTTTTTTAGCTAATCCACATAAAACAGTTTTATAAAAATACTCCTGATGATTTTCATGTAAAAAACTTTCAGGTTCTTCAAATAAAAATAAGCATTTATTATCTTCATCTTCGGATATAGCTTGTATAACTGCCATAACAAACATTGATATGTATCCATCTCCAAAATTGTTAAGTGGTATCAGTTTTTCGTTGTCTCCATTTAATCCAATTTTGAATATCATCTCTTGAAAAATGTCCTCATAGTTAGGCAAGCCAAATTGTACTTCACATGTATCTCTCACTTGTCTCAGGTTTACCGAATAATGTCCTCTTATTTTCTCTATGAACTTACTTAATTTTGTATTTTTCAGTATAGTTTCTGTGGCAGTTTTCGTGCATCTTTCAAAGTGCTCCTTTTTATTTAACATTGCTGTATCATTATCCACAGTCTTTTTTATATATCTACCTAAAAAAGATTTTATGTATCCCCAACTACCTTTTTGCGTTTTTATTTCTTCTTTTATAGTATGGAAATTAATATATATAATTTGGGTTTGTTGTTTCACGTGCCATTTTTTCTTATTTATATTGCCTACATCATATTTTATTACATCATCTTTTACATTTATTATTTTATCATTATCAACCTCTATTACTGTTTCAATGAAGCATTTGTTACATGGTATGATGTCTTGTCCCATTTCTGCTCTAAATCCAACTCTTATCCACGGAACGTTTTTCCATTCACAGTTATGAAAGTCTTTCAGTTCTAACATATCTTCAGATACTTTTTCATATAAACCGTATCTTATGGCATTCATCAAGTTTGTTTTTCCTGCATTATTGTATCCTACAATAGCAATCGGTTTATCATAACTTTCTGGAAAAGTGATTTTCTGCTTTTGTCCAAAGGAACGGTAATTTTCTACTTCTATTTCAGTTACTCTTATTTTTGACATACCCTATACATGCCTCCTAACTGCCCATCTTATATTTTAGTCTTCGTTCCAGTACTCAATATTGTATTTCAGATTGTAAATAGATAATGACATAGGCTCTTTATTTATCAAAAATTTAGACTGAACTATAAGTTTAAATTTTATTCCAAAATTATTTTCAAGTATGAAATTTATCTTTACATTATTATTTCTTGATATACTATCAATTAGCTCACTACTACACTTTAGCCCTATAGTTTTGCAATCTCCTACATCAATATAGATATTAGGATTATCAGTCCAATATCCATAATCAATGATATATTTACTTTCATCCCGCTTGTCATTATTATATAATTCAATGCCTGTAAAGTTTGCTACTAAATGTACATTACTCGTGTTCTTAATTTCTATATATATGGTATAATCTCTGTTTTCTTCCTCATTATTTAACCTTAAATCTAGAAACAAGTCAGTAACTGCATAGCCATCACATAATCTCCACCCTATAATATTCACAAATGGCTGTGTATTATAAATATCTCTATTCTTTTCAAGTAATAAAAGTCTTTTATTAGTACTATTAGCATTAAAACTCAAATATGCTGTTAACGCTCCAAAAACTAGGGTTCCTAAAAATCCTAAAAACGATCCCCAATATGTCAAGATATCTTTTTCGTCAAAATCCATGATAATTATAGGATGTACTTTTCCAAACGAGTATGCATTATGTATTATTATTGGCATTGATATTCCAACAAGCAACAGTATAACAAACCCTATCAGAAATAGTATTATTATTATCTTAACTTTGTTTTCTTCAAACCATTTTATTACTCTTATGTTCTTTTCATATTCTTCATTATTTCCTTTTGACATATATTCCTTCACACCTCCAAACTTTTATCTTTAGCCTTATCACTTTGCTTTCATCGCCTCGCACAGTTCCATCAACTGCACCACTTTCTCTACAATACGCTTTTGTTCCTCAAGTGGAGGAAGTGGAATTAAAAACATAGCTAGTGTATTCAAACTTATATTTGCTCTTGCAGTATCAACTTGATTGCTCATCATGTATTGGTACGCAATATAACTATTTAAATATTTTAGTATGTAATCCACACTATCAAGTTTGATAAGCCTTATAAGTGCTACTGCTTGATTTATATTACTTGTTGTAGATTGTAAGTTATATTTTGCAGCTCTTCCTATAGACCCACCTACAATGTTTGTCAATATATCATTCTGTTCTAGTATAGACCTAGGTTGTATTTCATTAAATTTATTCTCTAAATACTTTCTTTTATCAAGTAATAATTTTTCAACACCAACGTTTTCGCTAGTTATAAAAAGAGTACCATCCTCTGAGTTAATATATTGAACACCTTGCCATGAAGGTGAAGATCCTTTTGTTATTAATTTTGTTATTTCCCCCAGTCTCACCCATTCCCAACTTTCCGGTATTTCAAATGGCATCTCATCGTCTGTTATCTCTGGCAATGGCTTGTCTTTCTTTATCTTTCCGTCTTTTATCAGCTGTTCCTTCTCTTTCTTTATCCTCTCAATTAACACACTTACTGGCCCATCATTAGCATCTTGCTCTACAATTTTACCTTGTACTGCATATTGCAATATTGATTTCTTGAGCTTGTCAGGGAAGTCTTTATCCATAGTCGAAAGTTCTACTTCGTATTTCTCATATTCATCAATCATCGGCATGATTTCTTCTATCTTTGCTACAATACGCTTTTGTTCTTCTAATGGTGGAAGTGGAATTAGTAAATTATTAATACTTTCCGAGTTTAAGGTGTTCCCTTTTATGGCTGTTTTTGTTTCCCCACTTTGAGACAACACTGGTAATGTTTTAAATAAATAGTTTTTTAAAATTCCCTCATTGTCTGCAAAAGGATAAATTGATATAATAGCCTCATTGTGAAAAGCATCAATCCCGAGTATAGATACTCTTCCTACTGTCAGTTTAAAACTCATTAATAAAGTTCCCTTTTTAGATATTCTACCTTTAAAAAGATTGTCATTTGAATGCTGATTTACTTTTTCTTTTGTATCTATTATAACTCCATCAGCTATCATATCCGCTATTGATACCCAATTATATTCAGCATTACGCCAATATTCATCCTCTTTTCTTGGTGGGGTCTTACCCATGGAATAGTTACATATCTCACCTAATCTCACCCATTCCCAGCTCTCTGGTATATCAAATGGTTTCTCATCATCAGTTATCTCGGGTAACAGTTTGTCCTTCTTTATCTTCCCTTCTTTTATCAATTGCTCTTTTTCTTTCTTTATTCGTTCAAGTAATACACTTGCAGGCTCATCTGCTGGGTTTTGTGGCACAAGTTTTCCTTGTATCACTTGTTGAAGTACTGCGTTTCTTAATTGTTGCGCTTTCATTGCTCTACCCCCAGTATTGCTTGGATTTTCTCTAATATATCATCTATCTTTGCATTGAGGCTTTCTTTCTTTGTATGGTAGTCGTGTATCAACTCATTTGGCTCTAGTATTTCTTCTTCTTCATGTGGAAATCCACACAAGTCAAGATTATAGTTTCTGTTTGCTAGTTCGTCTACTGTATATTTTTTCGCCTTCTCAAATCCGTCTACAGATATTTCTTCTCTATTATTCCACCATTCCATCACTGGTGCAAAGTGCTCTAATTTCATTGGCTTTGTCTTTGAAAAGTTTTTGTATCCTTCAGGCATGTCCATACGATAGAACCAAGTTCCATTTGTTTCTCCCTTTTTATCAAAAAATAGTATATTCGTAGTAATGGATGTATATGGTGCAAAAACACTATGTGGAAGTCTTATTACCGTATGTAAATTATATTCTTTAAGTAATTTCTGCTTGATTGCTACTTTTGCATTATCTGTTCCAAACAAGAATCCATCAGGCAATATAATTCCTGCTTTTCCCTCTTTTTTCATACGATACATGATGACAGACATAAATAAATCAGCTGTTTCTGAACTTCGAAGTTCTACAGGAAAATTGATTTTTACACTTTCTTTTTCACTTCCACCATAAGGCGGATTCATTAGAATAATGTCAAACCTTTCGCTTTCTTTATATTCCCTCACATTTTTATCAAGAGAGTTTCCATGAATAACCAATGGCTCATCAATATCATGCAAAAGAAGATTTGTCACACACAACAAATGCGGCAACGCCTTCTTTTCTATTCCATAGATAGATTTATTATATTTTGCCTTATCATCAATACTTGTCACTTGTTTATCTAAATACTGAAGTGTTGAAGTTAAAAACCCTCCTGTACCACAAGCAAAGTCAGCTATACTTTGTCCAAGTTTTGGTTGTATCATTTCCACCATGAAGTCTGTAACAGCTCTAGGCGTATAGAATTCGCCCGCATTTCCTGCGCTTTGTAGATCTTTTAATATTTTCTCATATATTTCATTAAATGCATGTCTCTCTTCATATTCTGTAAAATCAACTTCATCTATGACATTGATAACTTGTCTTAAAAGTATCCCATCTTTCATGTAGTTATAGGCATCTTCAAAGGCAAACTTCACTATTGCTTTACTGATTGGTGTTTTTTCATCCACTTCTATCTCTTTCAATGCTGGTATCAATGTATTATTTATAAAGTTCAAAAAATTTTCACCTGTAAGTGCTTTTCCATCTTTGGTGTCTATTGCCCAATTTTTCCACCTACACTCCTCAGGAATTATAGATTTATAATTATTTACATGTAGCTCCCATAATTGCTCCTTCGCATCATATATTTTCAAAAATAATATCCATACGATTTGTTCTATTCTTTGTGCATCCCCATTTACCCCTGCATCATTTCTCATTATGTCTTGTAATCTCTTTACCAAGTTATTTAAACTCATCCCTTTATCCCCCTACTATGCTATATATATTTCTCGTTCTAGTTCTTCAATTGCCTTTAAATAACCATCTTTTCCGCCAAACATTTTTACAATCTTTAGTGGGCTCCCAAACTGTTCAAAATCTTTTAACTCTAGTATTTTTGTATCTTCTATCTCATACAGCCCCAAATCTTTATATTTTTCAAGTAAAGCTTCTAATACTTTTTGAGCTGTTTCTGAATACTTGTATAAGTATCCTCTCTTCTTTACATTGTTTGCTCTCTCCGACTTTGTTAGAGGTTTCTTATCATATGCAATGTGGCAAATCAAATCAAAGTCATCTGAGTCTTTATCACCTGACTCTTCTCTTAATGCCTCAAGAAGTACACCATGCTCTTTTAGTTCATCAATAATTGCTTGTTTCTTATCCCCCGAATTCCAGTCTCTAAGAAATGTTTCAAGTGTCGCAAATCGTTCCAAAATATTCCTCTTTGAATAGTCTGTAATATTTTCTGTGATAAGCTTTCCATCTCTATCATAGTACTGCACTCTTTCTGATAAGACTTTCACTTCCACATCATTTATCCTATACACCTTTGGTCTTTGTTTGCCGTCATCTTCAAACCCAAAGTCACCATGTCCCGGCTTATATCCTTCTTTGCCCTCTTCCTCATTAACATGAATATTTTCATCTATTTCTTCGTCTTCAACAATCGGATCGTTTTCTTTCGGTTCATATATTTGAACAGGCTCCCCGTCAAATGTAGGGTCTGCAAATAGTCTGCTTGCATTTCTAAAATCCATAATCGTGAAGTAAAGCTTTCCATAATCCTCTTTCAGACGTGTTCCACGACCTATGATTTGCTTAAACTCTGTCATTCCATTTTCGCCGAATATATTATCTAGCACTATAAGTTTGCAAGTTTTACAGTCAACTCCTGTTGTCATTAACTTACTCGTAGTAACAATCGTAGGATAATTACACTCTTCGTCTATAAAATTATCAAGCTGTGCTTTACCTTCTTCATTATCACCTGTAATTCTCATTATATATTTACTATTTTCTCTAACCAAATCTGAGTTTTCATTAATAAGTGCTTGCCTCATACGTTCTGCATGAGCGATATCAATACAAAATACAATTGTTTTCGAAAATCTATCTGTCTTTTTCAAAAATTCTGTAACTTTCCTTGCAATTGTCTTTGTTCTATCATCAATAATAATCTTTCTATCAAAGTCATTGATGCTGTACTCCCTATCTTCTATTTCATTTCCATACATATCTGTCTTGCCTGCTTCTGGTCTATAACCATTCAAATCTTTATCTAAACCTACACGAATCACTTTATATGGAGCAAGAAATCCATCTTCTATCCCTTGTTTTAGAGAATACGTATAAATTGGCTCTCCAAAATAATTGATATTTGATGTATCCTTCGTCTCTTTAGGTGTGGCTGTCATACCAATTTGCGTAGCTCCACTAAAATACTCAAGAATCTTTCTCCATCTTGACTCTTCCTTAGCACTTCCTCTATGACACTCGTCCACTATAATAAGGTCAAAGAAATCAGGCTTAAATTGTCTAAACACTTCCATTTCATCTTCGCCAGTCATTTGATGATATAATGACAAGTACAATTCATATGAGCTGTCCATCTTCCTATTTTCAATCTTTGTCATCACTTTTTCGAAAGGTTTAAAATCATTTGACATCGTTTGGTCTATCAATATATTTCTATCTGCTAAAAATAATATTTTCTTCTTAACACCTGACTTCCATAGTCTCCATGCAATCTGAAAGGCTGTATATGTTTTACCCGTACCAGTCGCCATCACAAGTAATATACGGTCTTTCCCTTTTGCAACTACCTCAACTGTACGATTAATTGCAACTCTCTGATAATATCTTGGCTTCTTATCTTGATAACTGTAGTAATATGGTTCTGTAACTATCTCCAGCTGTTTCTCATCAAATTCTGAAACATTTTTAAATCTTCTCCAGAGTTCTTCAGGTGAAGGAAATTCACCTATAGCTAATTCTCTCTCAGTACCATTTTTCATGTCATGTTCAATGAAACCATCCCCATTAGAGCTGTACACAAAAGGTATATCAAGAATATCAGCATACTCTATCCCCTGTTGCATACCATCTCCTACGCTATGTTTATTATCTTTGGCTTCAATAATAGCAAGTGGTATATTAGGTTTGTATGCAAGTATGTAATCTGCTCTCTTTCTTTCCCCTCTTGCAGTTACATTCCCACGAACGATAACTCTACCATCAGTAAAGTAATATTCTGCACTTATTTGCGACTCCAAATTCCAGCCTGCTTTAACCACAGCTGGCGTTATATATTTCATCTTAATGTCTTCCTCTGTCATTTTCTTTTTATCTAGTTCCACTCAATTCGCCTCCTTTGTTTTATTTATCCTTTGCTGCTATATCCATTTCTGACGTAGTTTTGTATATACGACCCTAGTCCATCCCCTAGTTCAGCATAATTTATCATATTCTTATAATGCTGTTCTCCTATTTTACGCTCCTCATACAAGTACTCCCTACACTTGCCATTTGAAAATCTTACAATTATATTCCTTGCTGTCAAATCAACCTTATATGCCTCAACTGAAGAATCTCCATCAATATCTTTGTACTTTTGCCACATAAACCCCATCTCCTTTAGTTTTTTATTTTCTTAAGTATCTCATCTGTCTTTTCTTTGGAGCATACCATATCATTTTCTAATGTTTTCAACGTTTCTATCAGTTCATCCACACTAACCTTTTCGTCATTTTCCTTAGTCTCTGATATCATATATCTATTGACAGTTAGCACATATCCATTTTCCTCTATCTCTTTGAGTCCTACAAACCTACTTGTGTCTGTGATTATCTTTTCATCATACGTGCTTACAATTTCTTTCAAGTTTTCTTCTGACATAGTTACCCCGCCCCTAATTGGCTTAAAGTAACTTTTTGCGTCAAACATGAATATATCTTTTGTCTTTCTATCCTTTTTTAGTATTAGTAAGCTTGCCGGCACAGACATACTTGGGTTCAATATCCCACTTGGTAAAGCTATAATTCCCTCTATAAGATTCTCACGTATCATACGCTCTCGTATTTCACCATCTGCACCACCTCTAAACAGTACTCCCTCAGGCACTACTACTGCTCCCCTATCGCCCATTTGCGAAACAACGAGAGATAAAAAGTTAAAGTCTAGATTTGTCTTTGCTGGTTGCCCCCATCTCAAGTAATTATTAAATTGATAATGTTCTTGAAATCCTTTCTTACCGAAGGGAGGATGGCATACCACTACATCTGCAATCCTATTGTTTCGCCCTATCAGCGAGTCCGATTGAATAATTTCACCATCTTTATTAGCTACAATCATGTTTATTTCCGCCATCTCTGCACATACGCCATCCATCTCTTGCCCTATCAGTCTATTTGCCTTTATTCCAACATCTATTAGAAGTCTCCCCGTTCCAGCGCAAATATCTAATATGCTTTCGCTTCCTTTTACATTCATTATACCTTTTAAAATGCTTATGATATTTTCAGGGGTTGTACACTCATTCATACTCCTCGTCCTTGAGAATATCGTCTCTTGTGCCTTTAAAAAACTTTCAGCTACCAACTGATAATTTCCTCTTGCAATTTCTTTTGTAAAATCTATGGTATCTAAGTAATAAAAAACTTCTTTAAATGTATCCTCTGGTAGGTTTCTTATGCTTTCAATTCCCTTTCTTGCAACATCAATTTCTCTCATCTGCATCTCAAATCCTCTTTTTATATCATATACTGAATTTTTCAGTCTTTCAATTTCAATACCTGTTGTAAGGTTCATAATTCGGTGTGGTTCACGTAAATATTCAGCTTCGCGCTTAAAATCTGCTAACAATTTATAGAGCACCATTGTATATATTGCATGCGTCGTGTCCTCATTTCTCATGTACCCACGCATCAAGTCCGCTATTCTCCAAAGCACATTTTCCATCACACTTCACCTCTTAACCTTTGGTATATTATTTCTTCAACTAGTCTTTCCTTTGTGTCTATATACTTTATCGTGTTTTCTTTCTCAGTTTTGAATGCATTGAGTAATTCCACAATCTGCTCTTGTTCTTTCAAACTTGGAAGCATAATCTGTAAGTCCTCCAAAACTTTTTTGTTTACAGATTTTATTGTTGCACCGCTCGAATTTATGTCAAAATATTTTTTAGATTCCTTGTTGTTCATTATCCAAGCCAAATACTCAGTGTTAACACTTTCACGATTCGGTATAACATTAAAATAAATTTGATTTGAAATCAGCTTATCATATTCTTTGTCAATGTATACAGCTTCAAACTTATTCCCCTTTGCTTGAAATACCAAGTCATCTTTTTTCAGAAAGAAGCCATTTATATCTTTCTTTTTGTCATTCACTGCCCACTGTAGCTTTTCTTCATTTATAACCCCATTATCCACCGCACTAGGCTTTAGCATCTTTAATTCTCCCATTTCTTCCGTACTGTTTATAATTGGGGTTAGTGTTATTGTTGCAACCTCTTTAAGTTTAACTCTTTTCATTTATTGTTCATCTCCTAACATAAAACAATATACTGCTTATATTTTGTATTATAGCACTATATTATTTTCTTGTCAATATATAACATTAAATTATTTTATGTTGTTTTTCATATTGTAAAATGTATTCTTTTTTAACCCCATTTTTTTCATAGCTTCCTTAGCTGTTATCTCTCTTCTTTCATATTCACTATATACCTCATCCCAATCTTTTGGTTTTTGTATTCTTTTTCTGCCCTTGTATACACCTCTTAATTTACCCTGTTGTATGCCTTCTGCCTGCCTCTCAAGTAAGTTTTCCCTCTCGAACTCAGCTATTGCCCCTACAAGATGTAGCATCAATTTTCCCATTGGAGTTTTTGTATCGATATTTTCTTTATTACTTACTAGGTCGATTTTCTTTTCTTTAAGCTTATCTATTATTTCTAGAAGATTTTTCAAATTTCTAGCTAGTCTCGTAAGATCGTGAATGTAAATTATATCTCCTTCCCTTGCATAATCTAACAACTTATTAAGTTCCTCTCTTTCCATATTTTTGCCCGACTTTTTTTCGATGAACCACTTATCAATATCATACTTTTTAAGTGCCTCAACTTGACGTACCTCATTTTGTTCTACACAGCTCGTCCTAACATAAGCTAGATTACTCATAGTAAATTCCCCCAATCGTTTATTTAACTTCTTAACTTAATCAAACACTTGTCCGTTTTTAAGTATTTCAACTCTATTCAAACTATTCTCGGCGCTTTTAAACTTTCTTTTTAGACTATACCCTAAATAAACAAGAGGAATAAATTATTTCATTTATCCCTCTTGTATTATATAAATATATTGCTTATTTGTATTTGTCAATTAGTAAAAATTTATTATCTTTTGTTTTCCCCACTTTACAGTCCCTGTCTATATATGGCATTACATAATCTTCAGATACTTCTAGCATAAGTACAGATAAGTCTTCTCCTTCTTCTATTTCATCTTTTTCACTAACTACTATGTATAGAAATTCAATACCATATTCTTCAACTGATGTAGTATAATAAAGCATATTAAGTCTTGCAAAAAGATTTTGTCTAATTACTCTCATTACGTTATCTAGTATTCTCTTATTTTTTATAACTTTCTTCAAGTCTAGCCTTGTATTTTTATACGTCACTTTTTGTAATACCATTTTCATATCAACAAACTCTATATCCATGTTTTCCATAATCTAATCCTCCATAATATTATATTTTGTTATTCGTAGCATACGCTTATTTATATTCCTAAATCTTCACCATTCATATATTTTTCTATGTACATCTTTAATTTGAGAGGATCTCAATTCCAGTTTGCCATAATTTTAGCCGCAGTCTCTGCATTAACTTTCATGCCATCTTCCCATAAATTATTTTCTATCAGCTTTTGTTTTAAGTTTCTATGAGCTATATTCTGAGCCCTAGTAGCAAGCTCTAAATTAAAATAATAATTATCTGTACCTTCCCAGTTGAGATGGTTTACCTCTAATTTAAGGCTCTCATCTGTATCATATTCTCCCATAGCAACCATTGCAATAACATGCGATTTGATATTCTGACCTAAATCGGGTACATTTCTCTGCCAGTATGCTCCGTCATTTGTCAATGATTCCATACTTCCATTTCTAGTAGTCCATACATTATCCTTATTATTGTAAACTATTGGTATTTCCCCTGTTCTAGGGTTATAAAATACTCGTGTATTTTTATTGCCTATAATTACTCCGTCGGGTAGGTCGGACTTTCCTAATGCCATACCTGTCAAGGGGTCTTTTACAACCCCATTCACAGATATAAGCCTTTTTAGCCTTCTTAACGATTTTATATTTTCTACCCTTGCTTGTTCATTTTCACTCAAGTCTTTGTTATCATTTTCTTGATTCATATTATTTATCCTCCTTGTGTATATTGTATTTAAGCACTGTATTCTCTGTGCTTTCTAGATGCTCTATATATTTACTTGTAATCTTACATATAACATTTTCTTTTTCTTCATTACTTATTGCTCCTTCGGATATATATATTAACTTCAATCCTTCGTTCAAAAGAGTTTCTAGCAATATGATATTGCAGTCCCCAATTTTATTAACTGCCTCAAAAGCTATTTCTGAATTTGTTATCATTTTCTTTTGTATCTTTTCTATTATCACGAGAAGTGCTTTATTTACTTCTTCAAATTCATTATTTACTCCAAGTTTCCATCTAATGGCTGGATGTAAGATTTTTTTTACGTACCAAGCTACATCTTCACTTTCTAATATCTCTAATAAATTATCTATATTGAATATTTTATTTCCTTGTTCATATAGGGCTTTGTACATCTGATTTGTAGACTCCAGATGTGCAATTTCAAAATCTCTTTTTACTTCTTTGTGGTTTATCATTTAAACCGCCTCCCTTGTTTTTAAAATTTAGTTTTTTTCTTTATGCGTTAACTTGTGGTATATCTAAGTCACTATAACCATCTCCTCTGCTCCCTCACCTAAATACAGTGTATCATATCCCACTTTTTTGTATTTTTACGTATCTCTGCATGAAAAAAAGACATGTTCTAATTATTTTTAATCAAAACATGTCTTTTCCGGTCAAAAAAGTGTTATATCATTATTTTTTAACTTTTCAATAATCGTTTTTATACGTTTATTACTTCTAACTCTTTGTATACCTTCTACGCTTTTTTCATGGTTTACAAGATGTTTCATTATTTTTTTCAATGTGAACTCTTCTGTTCCCGTTAAATCAATAGGGTCACTTAGAATATTTTTAAGTTCAGTTTTATCATTTATCTTCTTTACTTCGTCAATATGGGTTGTATCATTCTTTCCCAGTACAATTTTATTGCCTTTGTAAGTAAATCCTGTTAATATTCTGGTCTTTCCTTCCCAAATATCTGTTGCTATACCTGTTGTTATATGTAATTCTTCAATTAATTTATTTGCAGTATTACACATTTCAAAATATTTATAAATATTTCCTTCTTTTGCACCTTTAAACAATCTACGAAAGTTATCGCCTCTATAATCATTAACATCATCCCATTTTAATCCTAAAAAGCGCTCATTCTTATCCAGTACTTCTGCTATAATTTCTATTATATTATAATTTATCATTAAGTTTGCCTTAACTTCATCTTCATAATCTTCATCTGCATAATTTTTTTTAATAATTACATATTCTTTACTCACTTCTATCTTTACTTTTTCATTTGCTGAAAAAATTATTACATCCCCTGCTTTTACTTTTACCTTTAAAGATTTCACTTGTTTAATAGGAGTTATATCCATATATCCATCTATAACCAACCACGCCTCACTCTGGGGGTTTTTCCCGCCTACATTAAAAGTTCTTTCATGAATACCTGTTTCATACATAAACGGTGTTACACCGTCAAATCTGTTTTTTGTTATCCTTCTATACTTACGATTCTGCATTAACCCACTAAAGTTAGTAATCATCATAGTGATCGCCTCCAATATAATAAAATGTATTATTTATACTTTAATTATATCATATTGGTTGCATTAACTATAAAATTTGCAATGTTCTATCTCTTTTTTCAAATGGATACATACTTTTATATCAATACTTTCAGCATGTTCTATTTTAAATTAAATTATTTTGTCAAGTATTTTCTGTATTTTGTAATGATAATGTAATAATTTGCTGTATCTTTTATATTTTTTATGCAATTTACCCAGCGTTTATCAATCCTTGTATTCGGTTACAAACCGTCTTTAGTGTACACTTCACACCATTTGCTTGTAGCTGACGATGTATCTCTGCTGGCTTGTCTCCGGCTTGATATCTTTCCTTGATAAATTGATTATCTATCTTTTTGTTTTGTCGTTTGCCCTTACCTTGGTTTGCTTTCATCTTTTGCCCAATCTCTATAAGTTTCTTGTCTTCGTCTGATACTGCAGTACCCGATTTCTTAAGCCTGTATTCCATTCCTTTTATCTGACTGCTTAGTTCTTTAATTTCTTCTTTTAGCTCATATTTTTCTTGCAATTGTCTATCATATCCACGATATAATAAAGATTCTTTTAAACTTTCAGGTCTTTGTACAGAAGCTATTGCAAATCCTCTTCAAGCCCATCATTTCTCACTTTAAGTTGCTCGTTCTCCGCCAGTATCGCCTTTATCCTGTCTTGATTTTCAGGAGTGTCAGCAAACATTTCTAAATATGCAACTTTCAGTTCAAGCTCGTCTATCTTTTTGCTCAAACGCTCATTTTCTTTCTGCAAGTCCAAGTTACCTATATCCTTTGCCATAAGCCTAAGCCTCCTCTTATGCTGAAATACAACCTTATATTTCACTTGTAAACTGTAATTTAACCTTAAAATTCACTAGTAATTCAAATAAACATTTTCAACTACCCTAGATTTCATACGCTTTATAATGATATTGCCATCAGCATCGGTTACCTGCCTTTCTGTAACCTTCCCAGAACCCTTAAACGTCTCTATGCTCACCTTACGCCAATCCTTGTATAAATCATTATATACAGGATTATCATAGTGTGTCAGCATGACCTTTGCTTTGCATTGGTGTAGGCGTTCCGCCAGCTCTTTGTGATCCTTCATAGTAAATGGTGCTTCATATATACCCTTAGGCTTGTTTTCAACTATGTATGGAACATCAGCAAATATGAGAGTATCTGGGTTGTCCCCGTACTTTCTTAGTGCCCATTTCCAATCTAGGTTCTCTATTACTATATTTTGAAGTCTCTCTGATATCCAATACATTGCAGATGCCACATTTTTGATATTCTGTGGTGTATTTATCTTGTCACTGCCTCTAAACCCACCATTAGGCATCCCATAAAAAGAATTTTTAACTAAATAGAAGTACTTTGCTGCTCGCTCTACGTCGCTTAAACCCTCATCTGTTGCTTTCTTCAGCTCGTTAAACAGTTCGCGAGAACATGGAATAGATAATATAGCTTCTCGTAGTTCCATTGGCTTGTCCTTCATCGTTTTAAACATATTTATTAATCTAGAGTCAATGTCATTAAATATTTCTATCTTAGACATCTCGAATGGTTTTGCAAAGAGTACGTGTCCAGCACCTCCAAACAATTCTAGGTAAACTTCGTGCTTTGGCATCATCTCAATAAGCTTGTGCTTTAGGTAGTGCTTTCCCCCGATTTTACCCGTGGGTGCCCTTAGAGTAACCGGTTTTTTAAACGTTCCTTCTATTTTTTCATTTATGAGCGTATCAAGTATCTTGGTGATAGAATCTTCACCGTAAGCCTTCTTGAGTATCTCCACCTTGGCTGTTTCAAGTCTCACACTGTATTTAGTTGTATCAACCTTGTATTTGTTATTGGTTGTTCCGTTAGTTGGCATAGGTACCTCCATGTCCATATTTTCATAATTAAAAGTATAGCACATAAACCCACAGTTTACAACATATTACGAGTGAATTCATTTAAATTTGTAGGACAGATTTAATATAGTATTAGTAAGGGCACTTGATGGGTCAAGCATGGGTACTAAGCGTTGCTACACTGTTTTATAATGCCTATAAATGCTCTTTCTTTTGTTGTTCCTATGTATGTACTTTTGGTTGTTGTAGTATTTTATCATTTTCATGTTGTTTTATCGGTTGTATTCATTTTATTTAACATGTCGTTGTCCTAAATTTAATGTTCTTTAAGGACATTGGAATGTTGCATTCAATTTTCCAACATTTTTCACTTACACATTTAACTGCACATCACATGTTGTAACCTATTTTTAAGTATTCTTTTCGTTATATCTTAACAAATTTCATAAGCATATGTAAGTCCAGAAACTGCTTTTGATTGTAAAAAAGACTTTCAATAAATTTCCCGAAAGTCTTTTTTATTTGCTGAACATAATGTTTCTATTATACATCTACACCTAAAAATTCCAGTTGCACCTTTACCCAATAAGGTAACTCATCTTCTATTTCTTTAATTTTTAATTTTATTGAGTCTACTAACTTTTCCTCCGGTAGTTCCTCTTTACCTTTAAAATAATTATTAAATAGGTAAATAGCAGTTTCCCTAGGTATTCCTATTTCTATCATTCTTCTAGTATATGGTTGAAATGCACCTGTTTGCAAAAATGAAAGGAATACCGAATGTTTTTTAAACATATCATACATTGGTTTAAGTAGAAGTGGCATTGAAAAGGAAATAGTATTTTGTAATAATTCAATTGCTGAATCTATTTTTTCTGTTGCATTTTCATCTGAGTAATAATCAGCTTCAAATATTTCTTTTAAACTCTTCTCCTGCATCCAAGATATAGCTAACCCACACATTATGCTTCTCATCTGTCCACTTCTAAATTCTTTAGGTATATATTTTTCATACATGTGCTTTGTCTTCTCATTATCTCTCAAAAATTTAATTGCATTATCAAACTTTCCTTTCAAGCCCTTTTGAGATATACTAGTAGGTAATTCCAACTTAAATTCATTATAGATTACATCCAACACCATTGGATCCCAATATCTATTTTTAATGCATACATCATATGGAACTGATATTTTTTTTAACTGATTTGCAATTATATTAATTTGTTTTAGTGAAATATCTATTCCAACTTCCTCTAACCTTTCTTTGGCATGATTCCCATATTTTAGAACGACCTGTCTAATATAAGATATAAGATAACCATACTTTTGCATCGTATTATCAACGATTTTATTTGTATTCAACACGCTACAAATGTCTCCTTCATATTCTTCATATTTCTTACTATACCCTGTGGCTATTTCCTTTGTGACTTCATTAAATAAATCTGTTTGCTCTTTATAGTCTTCTAACTCTCCAAACTCACTTTCATCTAAAACATATGTTCTTCCAATAAAGTCTTTTAGCAGTCTACCCGCTCTCCCTCTTAGATTAGCCATTTCATAGCTTGATAATTCTCCAGAATTTGGATTCTTTTTTATATACAAATGAGGGTTTCGAATAATTACATTTTGAGCAGGCATATTAACGCCCTGCATTAATGTTGTTGTACATGCAACATTAGCAATTAATCTCTGTGATATAGCCTTTTCTAGTGTCCTTCTTATATGATTTGGTAATTTACCGTGGTGATATGCTATACCATGCTCTAACGTTTTACACATTGCATAATCAGTATGAATACTTTCACTGTAATAAGTTATTAATTCCTTTAGTTTCTCATTCAGTTTATTAATATCACTGTTATCAGCCATAAATGATGCAATTTTACTCGCTGTATCCGATGTAGGAGCAAAAATAATATTTTGTTCCTGTCCTCCTATATTATTGACTAGCTTTGCTAGATATTTCAAATATTCTTCTGTGTATGCTTTATTACCATATCCATTAATTATATCTGATTTAATAATCTCAATATATTTAGCATTATCATTAATAGCACAATATTGTTTTAAAAAATATTTTTTATTTTCCTTACTAATACTATATGTTAAATTCAACACAGGACTTATATTAGTCTGCAATTTAATTACATCTTCTTTTCCAAATAATTCTTTGCCTAATGTATCAATTTCTTCTATACGAGGTCCAGATATAATCATTTTATATACTAACTTTTCATGCCTAAATTCAATAATTGTGTCATATAGAATTTTTGACCTTGTGTCAGAATGCTCATCGACATGCTCTATATTTTGAATCTCATCTACTATTAATATGGCTTTTTTATCAAAAGGCTTATTTTCATCCATAAATGCTGCTAAAGCCTTTTCTTGAGTTAAAACAAATATCCTATTTTCAATTTTCTCCTTATCAAATACATATGAGTTATATATATTACAGTTTTGTATTGAAAATTTTTTAATCATTCTTATATAGTCCTCGGATACCTGATTAACCAAACTCAATGTAGGAACTATATATATAATATCTACTTTTTCCTTTATTAGTATATCCACTGTCTTAAGTAAAAGGGCAAATGATTTTCCAGCTGATGTTGGCGCAGAAATTCCCAAAACACTTTTAGTATCAAATGCATCCCATATCTTCATCTGAAAATCAGTTAGTAAGAATTGTTTACCCCCAACATTAACTTCATTATTATACTGGTTTAACGATGTAGTTATTTCATCTAATAGGCTATTCATATTTGAAAATCTGCAATTATCCTTTTCGAATTCAGCATCCACAATAATTGCTGACGTAGGATAACCAATCCTAGAAAGTATCTTTATAATAAAATCTTTTAAATTAAATATTTCTCTGTCAACATGTTCCCACATCAATGCAATAATAGTAATAATTAGATTGTTATCAAAAAATTCAGTGCAACTCGTCTCTCTATCTAAGCATCTAATGGTTTCATATATAAGATTAGTATCAGGCTCCTTAACTTTATCAATGAACCCTAATTTAAATCCAATTTTATAAAACTCAATTTCTAGCCATTCATTTAAAATTCCTTTTATATTCATAATATCACCCACCAATTAAATCAGAAAATTCTTGAGCTAATTTACCAAACTCCCATATTGGGAAAACAATATAAGTGATTCCCTTTAATATTGGATTTGTCTTAACATCTATTTTACTGTTATCAAAATTAGAAAATCTGTCTTCTATGATTTTTTTTATTTGCTCTCTAATCTCTGATTCACCTATAGATATATCTATTTTTTTTGTTTCATTGTACATAATAAGATTTACTAAGCGAATTTCTACTGGTGATAATGTATTATCTATATATGCGTTTGCAACATCACACATTTTTGAATCTAAAAAGTCCTCGTGAATGTATAATCTTAGCTCCTTTTCTAAATTTTCATAAGTATTTATAATACTGCCTAGTGCATCTTCAAATGCCTCATTAAACTTATATTTACTAGTATATGCCTTTGATTCACCTAAGTAAATAATGTTCTTATCATCCTCTACAGTATAATGAATTGCATCAGCACCGAATACTTCATGTTTAGGTGATGTTTTTATAACCATTTTTCTTAATATTGGAACTGCACTATAAACTTTCTGTAAAAAATGGAAAAGTATTAATTCCCCTATTTGTCCCTGTACAATTAATTCTGAACGACTTTTCCTGAATTTCAAATGAGCATCTCTATTAATTTCTGAATGTATAGCTGAATCAGTTTTAGACTTACGTGCCTTTATTTCTTTTACTAATTTTTTATACTTTTCAGTACTATATACCCACTCTACAATTGTATCATACAGTTCATCCAAAAAGCCTTCTCTACACTCTTTTAAATGTTTATAATCAATACTTGCACCTATATGATTCTTATTGTCAGGCAGTATATTAAATTTCTGTTCAATGACATAAATATTTTTAAATAATGCATCGTTATCAATTAAAAGTTTCTTTATTTCTTCTTTAGTTATCATTAGCAACACCCCATTATTTATGTTTTAATATTATTTCCTCAAAAAAAATCGTGTAGTGACAATAGGCAAATCAAACATAAGCATACTTTTTATATGCTTTGTTACAGATTTAGCTATATCGTCCCCACACGATTTTTGCTATATTTATTTAACCATATTATACCAAACATTTCTACAAATTTCAACAGTATATTAACAAATATTTCAAAAGGCTAATTCAATTCCTTTTGTAAGCCAGTGTAAGCCATTTTTTTGTCTCAAATACAAAGAAAAAGACCCCCAAGAAAACTCTTGAAAGCCTTACCATTATTGCGGATGACAGGAATTGAACCTGCAAGGTTGCCCGCTAGATCCTAAGTCTAGTGCGTCTGCCAGTTCCGCCACATCCGCAAATTTATTCGACATATGAAACCTATTCGGTCTTTCTATATCGATTAGTGAGCCATCCGGGGGTCGAACCCGGGACAACTAGATTAAAAGTCTAGTGCTCTACCAACTGAGCTAATGACCCATACTGGGTAAGAAGGATTCGAACCTTCGCGTACAGGAGTCAAAGTCCTGTGCCTTACCGCTTGGCGACTACCCAATGTATGTCTTAAAAAAAGGGTGAATAGTGGGAGTTGAACCCACGACCTCTAGAACCACAATCTAGCGTTCTAACCAACTAAACTATACCCACCATATCAATAAATAGCACATAACAATAAATAAAATAACTTTTCAGTGAGTGTAATATATATATTTTAAACCGATTAATTTCTTTTATTCTCTAATTTGTTATATGTATTATTATTTTTGTATTTATTATTGTGCCTGGAGGGATTTGAACCCCCGGCCCACGCCTTAGAAGGGCGTTGCTCTATCCAGCTGAGCTACAGACACATATTATAATTTACAAGCAGCACAGTCAATTGTAAATTGAAGCGGATGGCGGGAATCGAACCCGCATAGTCAGCTTGGAAGGCTGAAGTTTTACCACTAAACTACATCCGCAAATTTATACACTAAGTCATTTTATAATTTGTTTTTCTTGTTTCTTATTATATAATTTATTATTTTTGTAATATATGCACTAGTCACATATTTTATCGGGGTGACAGGATTCGAACCTGCGACCTCTTGGTCCCAAACCAAGCGCGATACCAAGCTACGCTACACCCCGATACTTTTTCGCCACTTTTTTCGTCAGCGACAAAAGTAATTATACAATATTTTTTATAAGTTGTCAACTGTTTTTGAATTATTTCGCGGCTAAAAAGTAATTTTTTTTTAATTTCTATCCTAAATGCTGATTTTCAAGCCATTACCTACATTAATTCCCTGCTGATTTTTGCTTATACTCTTAGTTTTTCCTTTGCTACAATTCAAATATCGATTTTTATAGAATATCAAGGTATTCTATAAAAATCGATATTTGAATTGTAAACCGTATTTCATATTATGATTTTTGTGTTCGCATAAACTTCATATATGGACTTTCTATTGATTTTTCTTCTTTACTTATATAAAATTCTCTATCAAATAATCCTTCTTCTACCCATTCATCTAATCCTATTCTTCTCATTTCACTATCATCTTTACTAATTTTTTTCAATTCTTCTTCATCTAGTATACAAAATTCAGTTACACCTGGTAGTCCAAACTTCATTGCTTCTTGTCCAATGGCTTTAGCTATTACCATCATATTTTCATGATCTGATTTAAATGGCAATAATGGTAGCATACCTTCTTCATTATACATATTTCGCAACTTTTGAATAGATTCTATTAGCTTTATTGTATTTTCTACTATTTCATCAAGTTCTTTGATATACATGCTACTTTCAGAAGATAAATCAATCTTAATTCCTTTATTCATTGAAACCACCCCCAAAAAGTATTATTTTATTTTATTATATCATTTTTGGGAGAAATTACAATAATTTCGTTATTAAATGTATGTTTCCACGAGGGAATGGTATAAAATTTTTATAAATTACCGTTAACTCGCTAAATCATACATTTGATTCAGACTTTTGATACATAAAAAACTCTGTATATAATCCAGAGTTTTTATTATATCTTATTAGTTCCTATTATGGAGATGGCGGGTATCGAACCCGCGTCCAAAGATCTGTTACAAAGAGCTTCTACTATTATAGTCTTTAATTTCAGCTTCCCTTCGCCCTACGTCTAAAGACAGACTTAAGTCAAAAGTATCTCTAAATCTTAAAACTTATTCGAGAAGATAAGTTTTAGTTCCTCGCTAAACCGACGCTTTATCTCAAACTGCGAGACTGTAAGAGTAAAACGATACACGCCTAATTAGGCAGCGTATGCTAAATTATTGTCTGCGTTTAAATTTAGTTAGCAGTTTTTAACGTAGATCCACTAACTACGAATAGCTACTCCAAGCTTCACAACCCCTGTCGAAACCTTTACATCCCCTTATATTTAATATGAGTTTTTTTCACTCATTGCTTGCTTTATTCTTTTTTCTGAGTCACGTTTTGCTATTGTGTCCCTTTTGTCATAAAGCTTTTTACCTTTTGCGATTGCTATTTCTATTTTTACATAACATCTTTTGAGATAAACTTTTGTTGGAACTATTGTATATCCAGTTACTTTTGATGAGCCTATAAGTTTGTTTATTTCTTTTTTACTTAAAAGTAACTTTCTAGTTCTAATAGGATCTTTATTAAATATATTTCCCTTTTCATAAGGCTTTATATTCATATTATATATAAATACTTCACCTTTGTCAACCCTTATATGACTTTCCTTTATGCTACAATTCCCCATTCTCATAGACTTTACTTCTGTGCCTACAAGTACAAGACCTGCTTCAAATGTTTGCTCAATAAAATAATCATAATATGCTTTTTTATTTTGAGCAATAGTTTTATTTTCCATTTTTTCAACCCCATCCGTAGAAATAAAGGAATCTCACCTTAGTTATATTCCTTCCATTTCTAATAGTTATTATTTTTCCTTATCCTAAGACTGCTCTTAGTTTACTTATGATTTTGCTTGCTTCTGCTCTTGTAGCAGTATTCGCAGGCTTAAATGTATTATCTGGATATCCACTGATTATATCATATTTCACAGCTATATTCAATTCATTTATATATTTTACTTTATTTGCATCAGTAAAAAAGTTTGAAAAATTATCTATATCGTTTTGTGCACCTTTTTTATATATTATTGCTCTAGCCGTTATAAATGTCATCTCTTCTCTTGATATTTTGTCATTTATTCTAAGATTTTTGTATCCTGCTCCATAATCTTTTTCTGTTATTAGTCCAATATCTTTAGCTGCTCCCAAATATCCGTCTTTTATAAACCAATTTGTTGTATTTGTTTGTTTATAAGATGTTAAGTTTACTTTTAAAATTCTAAGCGTTAATGCTAAATACTCAGCTTTTGTAATACTACTTTCTGGTTTATACGTACCGTCATCGTAACCCTTTATAGTACCACTCGCAACTAATTGTGTGATGTATTTATATGCCCAATGCGTATTTTTCATATCTTTAAATGTTGAATTTACATTTATATATATATCTCCATTGTTTGCACTGTATACTTGTTGTAAACTCCCATTATTAGCAACTGAAAAGTCTATTTTATATTCATAAGATGAAAACATAAAATTATTCTCGTCCTTTATAAATAATCTTAATAAATATTTACCTTTATAATTCTCCATTATAACTCTTGCGCCACCATTTGGCTGTTCCATCATATAACTGCCTAAATATGCGCTCATTTCTTCCCCAGTTTTTACAGTTTTGATCGGCACTGGAAAACTATTATCTCCTTCTTGATACATTACTAAATTATACTCATACTTTCTACTATCTTGCACTTCATCCCACATTATTTTATAGGATTTATATTTACTAAGTAATGTCTTTTCTTCGACAAGCTGCAGTTTTGGTCTATTAGGTAATGTTTGTTGAGTTAAACTTAACCCTGCAAGTCCTTGCCAATACTGTTTTAGCCCTTTTACTTCCATTGCTAGCGGTATGTCTAAATTTTCCTGAGGAAGTAAATTAAATATATTTGATGCATATCTATAATCCGATATATTGTTTAATATTCTATCTTTTACATCCATATAATCTACACTCTTTTTTGAGAGAGGCGAACCAAATAGCTGAACATAGTCCTCCGCAGCTATCTCAGTAACATCCCACTTGTGTTCGTAATTATCTTGGTACAAATCCTCATAATATTTAACTTTAGAAAATTTCGTGAGACCTCTAGCTTTCGAATACCCTGTCTCTTTCCATTCAGAAAAATATTTATTCTCTTTTGTAACAAGGTAGTACATCGTAAAATGATGTCCATACTCGTGTGATAGAACTTTAGCTATGTCCGATACCTGCGTATATGAATTCATATCAAATATTTCTATATAATTATCCTTTAAGTATGTATAATTGTCTTTGCTATCTACTTGTATTGATGGTTTATAAAGCCCTGCAACTCCCTCTGGGGTATCTGGATAAAAGTATACAGTACTTAAAAATAATATTTCTTTTGACATAGAATTCTTTGAAAATTCAATATATATACTTTCTAATTTTTCTTTTGTTCCCCAGTTTTTAGAAAAGCTAACAAATCTAACTCCCATTGGAGTTTCATATGTTATTATTGGTTTGCCATACTCTGCTCTTTGTTCTGCAAAAGAAACATTTATCATTACTACTAAAAATAGTATGTTTAAAATCAATATTTTTACTCTTTTCATACCATCACCCCGTCATTACTATTATTAATACACCATGTGAAAATCTTTTATAATATTCATACAACTTATATAGTATACAACAAAATTATTGAGAAACTATTACGATAATATTAAATATCTGTAAAATTTTATTTTTCTACTCTAATAGACAAATTGTTTCAATGCTTCTCTAAGTTCTACAACATTAAATATCGTGTTAGCACATGGTCCATTTGGAGTCTTATTTAATATTCCATAAGTAGGCGCGTTTTCCGTATCAATTATACCTTCTATAAGATCTCTTTCACAAGCAATGGCTATTATAAATTTGGGCATTATATCTTTTATTTTCTTGCGTGCAGCTGTTCCACCATTTGCAACAAAAATATTTATGTCAAATTCTTTTTTAATTTTATTTAGTTCATTTATACCACATAATCCACATTTTCTACATAATTCTATATTTTCTGTTAGTTTTATTTCACATTTTGAGTTTTGGATACAATGTGGGACTAGTATCAATATATCTTTTTTATTAGTTTTTTTATTAAGACTTTCTACTGCAGTATTATTGTTCTTGATAAAAAACCTTCTTATATATTTTTTATCAATTTTTAAAAAGTCAGCTATTGCTATTATTATAAAATATTCCATCTTATTTATTATCTTTATTTGAGTATAATTTAAAAAATATATCTTTTCATTCTTGAAAATAAGAATAAGAATTTGTGTTATTATAACGAAAATTAGTGCCCATATCATTATTATTATTGAAATGACGTATAACACAAAACCATATATTGTTTCATTGCCTATATTTTTTATTGTAATAAAAGAAATAACTACACCTAAAAAGATCATTATAATCCACGTTGAAATGTTTTTTAGTACCATTAATTCATCTAATCTTTCTTTCTGCAAATTAATCACCTTGACTTTCAGTTTTTATAATAAACTCTGTGTTATATTACTATTAACCCTAAATACTAATATAATTTTACACTCATTTATAAAAAAATACAAGCTTTTGCTTGTATTTTTTTATAAATACTATTGTATTTAAGTTAGTTATGTTGTAAAATATAATTCGAGGTGATGTTATGACTAAACAAGATGATGTGATATTTACAGGTAGACCTTCACGGTCTCTAATAGTAATTGAGTTAATATTTATTGCAACTTTATTTGTATTATTATTTACTATGTTATTCTTTTTTAACCAGTTTTTTCATATCGAAGAGAATTGGGATATATTTAATTATTTATGTTATTCACTACTTGGTTTTTTTTCCTTATTTAGAATGCTTAAAGTAACTATAAAGGTTTACTCTGTACATTATACATTAACAAAACAGGTACTAGAGATAAAAACAGGCTTACTAAATATTAGAACAGACATTATTCAGCTTTATCGAATAAAGGATATTGTCGATTTTCAACCTTTTGTTTATAGATTTTATAATATTGGTGATGTTTCGATTCTTAGCACTGACATTTCACATCCAAACTTAACTTTATCTGCTATAGACGATTTCAAAACTTTGAAAAATCAAATTAGAGAATTAGTAGAAAACACAAAAGGAAATGCTGTTTTAGAGACAATATAAAATGTCCACACTTGTGGACATTTTATTTTATACTTTTTTGTAATTTAGGTCCAACATTAGAAACTGAGGGTGGTACTGATCCTTGGTAGCTACTGTTTATAATAACAATATTTACTCTTCTATTTTTAGCTTTATTTGCAGCCGTTGTATTTGGTACTTTAGGTCTAAACTCACCATAACCTACCGCAAATATCCTTTCTGGGCTTATTTTACCACCATCTACTAAAAATCTAACCACAGTTGTAGCTCGATCTGCCGACAGTTCCCAATTTGAAGGAAACTGTGCACTCCTAATGTAATCGCTATCTGTATGGCCTTCTATGCTAATTTGATTTGCATACAGTTCATTTATTATTTGTGCTATACCTAAGACTATACCCTTAGAACCTTCATTTATTTTAGCACTACCACTCTCAAACAGTATATTATCTGTTATAGATATAACTAGTCCTCTCTCTTCCTTAGTTACAGAAACAAACCCTGAAAGATTGTTTAATTTTATTAATTCATTCACCTTATTTTCAATTTCCGCCATTCGTTTCTTTTCTTCTGTATTAGCAGATTTCTTAGCTTTTTGCTCTGCTTCCATTTCTATAATCGAGGTTTTATCAAGTTCCATTTCTATCATACTTTCTGGTTTTTTACCACTCATTACATCGCTTAACGATTCTGCTAATGCCGCGTATTTAGTTTGATCTACGCTACTCATAGCATATAGTATTATAAAGAATATTAAAAGTAAATTCATCAAGTCTGCGTAAGTTAGTAACCAACGCTCAGAAGTATCTTTCTCGACTTTTGTTTTACTCATTTACCTTCCTCCTTATACTCATCATCACTCTTTGGTTTTTCAGTATGTTCTGTAAATGCTAAACTTAATTTTTCCGCTATAATTCTTGGGTTTTCTCCTGATTGTATTGATAATACCCCTTCTACTACAAGTCTACCTATATTTTGTTCTTTTTGAGATTTTGCTTTTATTCTTGTTGCAAAAGGTAAATAAAATACATTTGCAAACATAACTCCGTACATAGTAGCTACGAATGCAACAGCTATGCTATGTGCAAGTGCATTTGTATCACTTCCCATATGTGATAATATCGTTACCATACCCATAACAGTACCTAAAACTCCCATTGTAGGTGAATATCCCCCCGCAGCTTCCCATATTTTAGCAGTACTTTCATATTTAGTTTCTACAAATTCCAATTCACTAAGTAATATTTCTTTTACTAGTTCTTGATTTACACCGTCAACAACAAGTTCTATCCCTCTTTTAAGTAACTGGTTCTCTGCTGTTTGCACTTCACTCTCAAGGCTTAGTAATCCTTCTTTACGAGCTTTTTCTGACAAACTCACTATGTAATCTATTATTTCTTGTTCATTATATTCTTTTTTTGTAAAAACTACTTTGAGTGACCATATAAGTTTTTTTAATTCTTTACCTGGAAAAGATAAGGCAACAGCACCTATCGTACCACCAAATACAATAGCTGCAGATGTAGGTTGTACTAATGCTATAAATGCACCAAAGTCATATTTTGCCTCCATTAAATAGCCTAATAATATACCACCCATACCAATAAGTATCCCTATGATTGCACCTATATCCATATATTCACCTCCCAAAAACCACATTACTAGTTCCTATGTTAAGTATACACTGTAATTTTCAAAAGTCAATATTTTACGACAAAAGTTTTTATCAAATTACAATTTTACTTTCCAATTTAGATATTGATTTATAAACATATCTATTTCGCCATCCATAACGGCATTTACATTACCTGTTTCTGTATTCGTCCTATGATCTTTTACCATAGTATAAGGACAAAAAACATAAGAACGTATCTGACTTCCCCATGAAATGTCAGATAACTCACCTTGAATATTTTTTATCTTTTTTTCGTTTTCTTCTTCTTGTCTTTCATAAAGTTTTGCCTTTAACATTTTCATAGCTCTATCTTTGTTTTTGTGCTGTGATCTTTCATTTTGACATTGAACTACTATTCCTGTTGGAATATGTGTTATACGTATTGCCGAGTCTGTTTTGTTTATATGTTGCCCACCTGCTCCGCTAGCTCTATATGTATCTATTCGAATTTCATCGTCTTTTATGTCTATATTAACATCATCATTTATTTCTGGCATAACATCACATGATGCAAAAGAAGTATGACGTCTCCCCCCTGAGTCAAATGGAGATATTCTAATCAACCTATGTACACCTTTCTCACCTTTAAGGTATCCATAAACATTTTCCCCATTTATTTGTACAGTTACTGACTTTATACCAGCCTCGTCACCCTCAAGATAATCAAGTATTTCAGTGCCGTAACCTTTTTTCTCCGCCCATCTTGAGTACATTCTAAATAACATTTCTACCCAATCACAAGCTTCTGTCCCGCCTGCTCCAGAGTGTAGAGTGATTATTGCATTACTTTTATCATATTCGCCATATAAAAGTGTATTAAGACGTATTTCTTGAAAATTATTTAAAAATTTCTTATACCCTTCCTTTATTTCTGATGCCAAACTCGAGTCATTTTCTTCTATAGCCATCTCTATTAAAATGTCTAAATCTTCAAACTCACCATTTAATTTATAAAAGGTTGCTACTTTATCTTTCATTTGCTTCATTTTTTGCAAAACTTCTTGTCCCTTATCTGGCTCATTCCAAAAATCAGGATCCATTATTGTTTCTTCCACAGCTTTTACTTTTTCCTCTAAGCTGGCAATGTCAAAGTGACTCCTTAAGCTCTTTTAATTTTGCACCATATATTTTGAGCTCTTGTTTTATTTCCTCTAAATCAATCATCATAAAATCCAACTCCTAATTTTTTATTTACTAAGGTAGTACGTTTGTTTATAAATATTCTCATTTCCCACAACAATATTTATACTTTTTCCCGCTACCACATGGGCACATATCATTTCTTCCTATATTATCTTCTGCTCTATTTACTTTTGGTTTTTTCTTCACTTCTTCTCCACTATCTCCATGAGATGCTACTGCGTCTTTAGCAACTTGTTCTCTTTCTAGTGGTTTTTGCATTTGGACATTATAGAGTCCGCGAACAGTATCTTTCTGTATTTCTTCTTGCATATCTTCAAACATTTCAAATCCTAAACGTTGATACTCCATAACTGGATCCCTTTGTGCATAGCCTTGTAATCCTATTCCTTGCTTCATTTGTTCCATATTATCTATATGATCCATCCATTTTTGGTCTACTACTCTGAGGAGTATTATCCTCTCTGCTTCTCTCATATGTTCTTCTGTCAATTCTTTTTCTTTTGTTTCATAGAGTTTTAAAGCTACTTCTTTTATTTTTGTTTCTAATAAATCTTTATCTAAATTTTGTTTTTCATCCTCTGTAAAATCAATTTTACCTATAGGTATTATTGAACCTATATATTCTCTAAGACCTGCCAAATCCCACTCTTCTACATTTTTATTAGTCGTAGTGTATATATTTATTGCCTGCTCAATTATACGGTTTATTATTCTTAGTATATCTCCTTTTAAATTTTCATTATTTAGCACCTTATTTCTTTCTGTGTATATGAGTTCTCTTTGGTCGTTCATAACTCTATCATAATCCATAAGTCTTTTGCGAATAGCAAAGTTTCTACTTTCCACTTTCTTTTGAGCCTTTTCAATAGTAGAAGTTAACATTCCATGCTCAATAGCCATATCGTCTGGCATTTTCAAAGTGTTTAGTATTGTTAACATCTTATCAGAACCAAATAATCTCATTATTTCATCTTCAAGTGAAATATAAAATCTTGATTCCCCAATGTCTCCTTGACGACCTGAACGTCCTCTTAACTGATTATCTATACGTCTTGCTTCATGTCTTTCTGTACCTATAATTTTAAGTCCACCTACCGCTGGTACATCTTCCCCTAGCTTTATATCAGTACCACGTCCTGCCATATTGGTAGCAATGGTTACTGCATTTTTTTGTCCTGCAAGTGCAACTATTTCTGCTTCTTTTTCATGATATTTTGCATTAAGCACTTGATGTGGTACACCTCGCTTTTTAAGCAAAGAGCTTATTTCTTCTGAACTATCTATCGTTATCGTACCCACGAGTACTGGTTGACCTTTTTTATACGCTACTTCTATTTCGTTTATAATAGCTTCTATTTTTCCCTTTTTATTTTTATAAACTTGATCTGCTAAATCTATTCTTGCAAGCGGCATATTTGTAGGTATTACAATAACATCTAACGAATATATTTCTCTAAACTCTTCTTCTTCTGTTAGTGCGGTACCTGTCATACCAGACTTTTTATCATACTTATTAAAGTAGCTTTGGAACGTAATAGTAGCGAGAGTTTTGCTCTCTCTCATTACTTCAACGCCTTCTTTAGCTTCTATTGCTTGATGCAAACCATCAGAATAACGTCTACCTGACATAAGTCTACCGGTAAACTCGTCTACTATTATGATTTGACCATCCTTCACTATATAATCTTCTTCAATATGCATAAGATTATGGGCTCTTAGAGCTATATTTATATGATGCTGTATTTCTACATTTTCTGGATCAGCCAGATTTTCAACTTTGAAGAATTTTTCTGATTTTTCTATACCTTGTGCTGTTAAAGTAGCATGGCTAGTCTTTTCATCAACTACAAAGTCACCATCTTCTTCTACTATCGTTCTCATTAACATGCTTATATTATCCTGTGGCTTCACAATGCTACCTTTTACTAGTCCTCTTACAAAAAAATCTGCAACCTTATAAAGCTGAGTAGATTTAGCACTTTGACCAGATATTATAAGAGGTGTACGTGCTTCGTCTATAAGAACTGAGTCAACCTCATCTATAACAGCATAATGAAGATGTCTTTGAACTTTATCATGTTCATATATAGCCATATTATCTCTTAAGTAATCAAAACCGTATTCATTGTTTGTTCCATATGTTATATCCGCAGCATATGCTGCTTTTCTCTCATCATGACTCATATCTGTAAGTATAGTACCTATAGACATACCTAAAAAATTATAAATTGGTGCCATTAACTCTCCATGTAGTTTTGCTAAATAATCATTTACGGTTACAAGGTGTACACCACGACCCGTAAGTGCATTAAGATAAAGTGGCAAAGCTGCCGTTAACGTTTTACCTTCTCCTGTCTTCATTTCTGATATTCTACCTTGATGAAGAACTATACCCCCAATAAGTTGTACTCTAAAATGCTCCTCTCCTGTTGTTCTTCTAGCTGCCTCACGAACTGTAGCGAAAGCCTCAACTAGTATATCATCTAGTAGCACTCCATCGGTAAGTCTCTTTTTAAATTCTTCTGTCTTGGCTGAGAGTTCAGAATCAGATAATTTCATCATCTGGGGTCTTAAATCCTCAATATCATTTACTAAATATTCTATTTTTTTTATTTCTCTTTCACTATGAGAACCAAATATTTTCTCTAAAACCTTTTTCATATGCACAATCCTCTCTTATATAAATTATTAACTCGCAATTAGTTTATTTTAACATATTTTGTTAAAATTTGAAATAGTTTATATCAAAAAACTTTAAAACTTGCTCGCAAACCTTATTCATTTAAATCTATAGGCCTTTCCCATTCCGCATTTTGTTCTTTTAAACCGTTTCTAAATTCCGGATTAATATTATAGCTTACTAATTTAAATGTATCTAATATTGTTATTAAAATAAATGCTATAGGAACTATATTGTTAAATATTGCCTTTTTTAAACTAATACACTGAATCTTAGCGATTACTTTTGTATTTAAAATTATGTAATAAATTATTAAGATAGTATGGCTAACAGAAATAAATATATCAAAATTTAAAGAAGTGTCAACATCGCTTGCAAACATTCCTGTGAAAATGTTTTTTAGAATTAAAATCACTATTTCAAAGATTGCAATAGGTATAATCATATATGTTTGAGCTATTACCATTTGTTTAAAGCTCGCTTTTCCACCTACCATATAACCTATTACAATTATCATTGTTGTATATAAAAGAATATATGAGGTAATGACTACGTTCCACATTATCCATTCAAATAGCATCATCGCATATCCTAATCCGCTAGATAGCAACCTGTCATATTTAGCATAATCGTTACTAATGTGATTAATTAAAAGTATTAGTGCTGCAAAAAACACAATAAATAACAATCTACTATTTATTTTTTTATTTACTTTAGTATATATCACATCTTGTGGATTGTAAAATAATCTTAGAACATCTTTCATACCATCACTCCTTAAAAACACTATTTATATTTTATACCTACTAATATGTATCATTAGGTCTTTCGCCACATCATTTATATTGTTAGTAAGCTCTGTTAGGTTTTCAATTAATGCCATTTGTTCTTCTGTAGATGCATTTATTTCTTGTGTTCTTTCAAGTGACATTTTTACCGCAATTGAGATGTTATTAATACACTTCACTGCTTCATCTTTCTTTTGTTCTATATATTTCACTCTATCATTTAATACATTAACATTATCAATCACCTGTCTTGAAGACTCATTCATCTCCCCAAATACTTCCATGGCCCTTCCTAAATATGAATCAGATACCGTAAATGTACTTTGCGCCTTATCCATAGTACTATTTGTATTTTCTATTTCATTAATTATATCCTGAATTATTTCATTTATGTCTTCTGTAGATTTTCCAGATTGTTCTGCAAGTTTTCTTACCTCATCGGCAACAACTGCAAATCCCCTACCTTGCTCTCCTGCCCTTGCCGCTTCAATATTCGCGTTAAGTGCAAGTAAGTTTGTTTGCTCCGCTATATTTTTTATTGTTTCTACTATTTGGCTTATGTGTTTTGACTTATCCGCAAGATTGTTAATTTTTTCAGCAACATTTTTGTTTGCATGCTTGTTTTCCTTAAATTTTTCGGTCAACTCATGTATTGCTATTTCACCAAACTCATTTTTTTCTTTTAAATTACCTGCATATTTATTAGTTTCTTTTATATTTGCGTTTATTTTCTCTATTTCATTTGATAAAGATCCAATTATATTTACACTTTTATCTGCCTCTTCTGTTTGAATTCCCATCGTCTTTACAATGTTCTGGGTCTCCACAGCTATCTGTTCACTAGCAAGACTTATATCGTTTGAACTACTATTTAAATGATTAACATTGTCTTCAAGATTTTTCCCGCTGTTTTGCATCTTTATTATTATATCTTTATTATTATTCTTCATAACATTACAATTATCAGCTAATATCTTAAGCTCACCGTTTTCCTTAACTATAATATCATCAACTGTTAAATCAAAACTTGCAACTCGCTCAACATTACGCGTTAACTTTATAATTACACTTGACAGTTTCTTTGATATAACAAGGCCTCCAATAATTGAAACAATTATTGTTAGTATTATGCAAATCAAAAAAAGTTTTTTATAATCTTGTAAAGTTTGGTATTCGCTTTCGCAATTATAATCTACCGCTATTACTCCAACTACCGTACCGCCTACATCTTTTATAGGTTGATAAACTGAATATACAATTCCATATTCAGTTTCGGCCATACTTGCATCCTCAATTTCTGAGCCTTTATATATCTTTTCTAGTATATCTATATCCTCTTCCACTTCATCACCTATAGCTGATCTTTCTTCACTATCAATCATACCATCGACTACATATTCAAATTGCCCATCTGATACTTTTCTCATTGAATATAAAAAATATGCATTTCCAAATGTCCTTATAGAGTCTAGTTTCTCTACCATATCTGTATATGCTACTTTTTCCTCGTCATCTACGTTTTTTATTGCTTTAAAATTTTCAACATCTATGACTTTTGTTGCTGCATTTAAAATATTTTGAGCATTAGATTTAAGGCGTTCCTCTATCATGTTTTGGGTTGTAAAATAATAAGTAAGTGAATTAATAACTGCCACACCAAAAACAAATACAAACACCAATGAAGTAATTTTAACTGCCAATCTTTCTGTTAGTTTTACATTGTTCATTTTACTACTCCCCCTTATACTCTCTCCCCTGACTTATCATTACGGAGAGGATTTTTTTATTTCCCTTATTTGTCTAATCCATCTAAAGTATATTTGTTATTTGCATCCCATAAAATCCATTCTTCAAGATTTGCATCATAAACTGCTTTTTTCTGTTCACGTATTTGCTTTGCGGTATATTTTTGATATGGCTTAACCCACGAAGCAGTAAAATCTTGTAACCATGGTCTTACTATTGCTTTATGTTCGCCTTTTTTTATTGCACTTAGCTTTGCTTCCGATGCCTGCATGTATTTTAGTATTATGTCATAGGGTTGTAAATCTGGATATTTTACACCCATTGAGCCACTAGCAAAATGTGAAGGATAAACCATTGGACATATATAATCTAAATGTTTTGACATCTCTACATAGTCTTGTCCAACTATCTTGGAATCAACAGTGCTATTTATAATAGTTCCATACACATCTGCTGAGACATATACTCCTTTAGTTTTAAGCTGCTTTACAGCATATTCTGTGAATTCTGATATTATATCTTGTTTAGTTTTTTCTTTAGCTAACTCTCCAAAATCAGCTTGTTCAATCCCAATTCCTGTAGAAAATCTTATATAATCAAACTGTATTTCTTCAAATCCAACATCTGCTGCATCTTTTGCTACATTTACAACATAATCCCAAATTTCTTTGTTATAAGGGTTTACCCAAGCTTCTGCCCTTCCACTAGAGGACTTCATTCTTAAAATAGAACCATCTTTATTTTTTATTGCGAGATCTGGTCTTTTATTTGCCAGATAAGGATCTTTAAAAACAACTATTCTAGCTATAGGATATATACCATTTTCTTTTAACTCTATAATTAATTTTCGCATATCTTTTATAGGTGCATCTTTTATTGATCCTATTTCTTTTGCTAAAGGCACATTTGTGTCAAAGGAAATCATACCATCATCATTCTTTACGTTTAAAACAATTGTATTTAACTCTGTACTATTTATTATATCAATCCAGTATTTTCTCTTTGCTTTACTTGATAATGTCCACTCACTTAAAAATATGCCTTTTACTTTTACTGGTTTAGCATATTTTATATAATTTATTTCTGGTTGATTCTCGTATATTCCAAATTCATTTCCTAAAACAAGTTTCTCATCTGTTTTCACATTGCTTTTGAAATCGAATTCAAATAAATTCTTGCCATTCTCTGTGCTAAAAAAATTTACAGTTGTAAAAACAGTCGTGGCAAGTATAAATATTATACATATATATTTCCAACTTCGCTTTAATGCCAAAATATCCCAACCCCTTTATAATAATGCTTTATTTACTTTTTACAGTTTTATATTAATTTTTTTAAATTGCTTTCATCGTAGGTTAGTGGGGTTACATTGGTTTAATACCAATTATATGATCCCCTCTAGCTCCCCCCTTGACAAGGGGAGAACCTAAATATACTTCAATATGTTAACCTAAAAACGAGGAATTTGACCCTATTATATAGACATTAAAAATCTATTTATTACTCAACACTTTACTATATATTTCTACATGTTGCTTCACCATATTTTCAACTGAAAAATTCATTTTAGCATGTGTGTATAAATCTTCACCATATCTTATTGCCGTTTCTTCGTCGCTTAAAAGTTTTAAAATACATCCTGCGAATTGCTTATAGTTCCCACTTTCAAACAATAAGCCTGTTTTTTCATTTTTTATAAGCTCTGGTATTCCACCAACTGCCGAAGAAATAGTAGCTTTCTTAAATCTAGCACCTTCAAGCAAAACATACGTAAAACTCTCACTATGTGATGTTATATTATTTATGTCTATAACATTATAAAAAGAGTTCATATCTTTTATTTGCCCTAAAAATGTGATATTATTCTTTATCCCCCGATTTTCTATTAATCTTTCTAATTCATCTTTCTGCCCACCTGTACCTGCAATAAGAAAATGTATATCTTGTCTACCCTTTAAAACTTCAGCTGCACCTTTTATAAAAACATCCAACCCCTTTACCGGATCGAATCTAGCAGCTATACCTACCCACTTTTTATCAATTTGCTCAATCAAATCATATTTCTCTGCAAAACTTTTTCTATCTATACAATCTAATTTTTCATTAAAATCAACACCGTTATAGATAGAAAAAATTTTGTTTTCTTTAAATCCTCTATCAACAAGCATATTTTTATATTCTGGTGATACACCTATATAATAATCAAAAAACCTTAGTGAAATTGAATTAAGCCCTCTATATACATAGTATCTATACAGATTTCCACCTTCAAAATCTTTTCTATAATCGCTATGTACAGTTGTGATAAAAGGAACTTTTGTAAATGCCTTTGCAAAAAATGCAAAGCAATTGGCTCTTGCTCCATGACAATGAACAATATCAAACCTTTCATTTCTAATGATATTCTTTATCTTCTTTACAACTGAAAAGTCGTATCTGTTTTTCTGATTTAAAAGTTCTACTGGAAGTCCATTTTTTTTAGCTTCATTATAAAAATCGCCCGCAAAAAAACATAGAATCTTCATATCTATCTCATTCTTTAATTCTTTTGTTAGTGTTATTAAATGAGTCTTTGCTCCTCCTGAATCTCCACCACTTATTATGTGTAATACTTTCATTTTCTCAACTCTCCAATCGAGATTTTATTTTTTTTGCTGGCACCCCTGCGACAATGCTATATGATTCTACATCCTTTGTTACTACACAACCAGCAGCAAGTATTGATCCTTTTCCTATATTTACTCCTGGAAGTATTATAACCCTTGCACCAATCCATACATCGTCCGATATCATTACTTTTTTGGGTTCTAACTCACCTTGTTCTATCATTGGTACATTTGTATTATTAACATTATGGTTTTTAGTGTATATTATAACATCTGGACCCATCATTACATTTTTGCCTATCACAAGTGGACCCTGAACTCTCGCATTTATCCCAAGACCCGAATTATTGCCTAACTCTATATCCTTACCATTACCAAAAAAGACACCATGTTCAATATTACAATTTTCACCTTGCCTAGCAAATATAACCTTGCAAAGTGCACGTCTTATTATACCCGCTCCAAACGAATAATAAGCATCCGAAGCTGGCAAATTCCTAGCTATACCATAATATAAAGATAACGCTATCATTCGTAACATAAATTTCACCTACTAGTTTTTTGGGGACAGTTCCTAGAAAGAAGGAACCGTCCCCTTTAAATTCAACATTTTACTAACGCTTAATTGTATATTCCCCTCTAACCATTATATACCCATCCGTAGTAAATTTAATTCCTCGCCCATCTTCTCTAGGTATTATTATTAAATGATTTAAAGGTACCTTTTTATCTTTTTTTATGTCCACTCCATCAGTTATATCTTGCAAACCATTTTCTATACCATCTTTTATGATTGTTATCGCCTTTGTTTCTCCACTTCTGACTATTATTTCCGTACCTTGTTTTCCTAAAATCTGTACATTCTTGTTTATCTTTAGTGGTTCATAAGTAAATTTAATTGTCCCATTATTACTACTCGGTATCTCCTTTTTTAGTTCGCTTATCTTACTATCAACATAGCTTTGTGTAACTATAGGATCCTGTTCACTTCCTGGATCTATACTCGCAGCAAACGCAGTTGTAGCTAATCCAATAAATAAAACCACAATCAAGTTAATAATATTTTGTCTTTTCATTAGATTTCATCTCCTCGTCTTTTTACCAACCATGCAAACTAAATAAATTAGTTTGCTATGTATCCATACTTCATATCATTATCTTTTATCTTTATTTTAATAACTTTTTCCAGATTAATAGGTAAATATTTCAAAGTATCACTAACATTTTCTTCTTTAAATTTATTACTAATAACTAAAACTTTTTTTATCTCACTTGCCTCATTTATTATGCTCTTTAAAATAGTTTGTTTATTATTATTCTTTTCTAAATCTATTTGGTTTGTAACAATAACTACATTTTGAGGTCCAGTCTTTAATAAGGAATTCTCTAAAAATCTATACATATCACCGTTCTCTGAATTTAAATATATTACTTCAAAACCTTTATTTGTAACTTTGTAATTTATATTTTGGTTTTGAATTTTATTTTTTCTAGCAGTATTTTTTATATTTTCTGAAGCATCAGTAGTCAAAACAAGTTCATAAGAGGTATTAATATTCTTTATAATATCGCTTTGTTTCTCAGTAGTATAACTATCAAAGCCATCTAAAACTATTATATCTGTTGCATTTTCTTTAGCATCATTTTCTATTATAGTCATGTTTTCTATAGTAGTTGGTAACTTTATATCATTTATTGTATCTAATTTTACGCTATATATGTTATCTACATAAACTGTGCTCGCCGCTTTTCTATCTTTTTTTAGTGAAGCTACATAAAGCCTTTCTAACTTAATAGGATATACCATGCTTTCGTCAAGATTAATACTAATATACTTATAACCTGACCAATTTATCTTTTCTGAAAGAGTCACTGCATATTCTTTATTGCTAGCATCTATAATTTTCGCCTTAAATATATTGTTAGATTTGTCACCATATAGATCAACACCTATAGCCTGAACTTTTTCCTTTATTTCTATTGGTTCACTAAAAGAAATGTAAGCTGCTTGTGTAACATCACTTTTTTCAAAAGTATATTTAAGTTCAAATGATTTTCCTCCTTTTGCTCTTTTTGAGTTATTTGCCAAAGCTCCTTTAACTGTTTCTGGAAATGAGACAAAAGTAGTTTTATCATTCATCTTGTTAAAATCATTTGTTACAGTTTTTTTAATTCCAGATATTACAGGTATTACTGCTACATTACTTTTGTAAGTTGCTGTTATATATCCTTTAGTATATTTTGTTCCTGCTTTAAATTCACCATTTTTTATTGTTCCTAAAACTTTAGAACTAACTACCCATTTTACCTTTTTCATATCTATAGGAACATCTTGTCCTGTATTACTAAATGCTTTAAGTACAAGTTTTTCCGTTTTTGTGTTTTCTAATATTATTTTATCTTTGTCAAACTTTATACTATCAATAGCATCACTTATTTCTAATTCTATATCAGCTTTTGCAGTGCCATAAGTAGCTGTTAGTTTACATTTTCCTATAGTCTCTGCAATAAATTTTTCACCATTTATTTTCCCCTTTACTCCTACGTATGTCCATTTAATCTTTTTCATATCAGGATTCGAAACATTTCCAAACTCATCAAATCCGCTAACAGAAAGTTTAATTTCCTCATTAGGTGCAAATATTGTTCCATCTGTTTTTATTTTTATCTCCTTTGCATCCGCAACCTTAGAGTTATTTACTACAGCCAATCCATTTATAATCTTTCTTTGTGTACCGTCGGAAACTTTATTGACGACGGATAGCGTACCTTCTGATGACTTAAGCGCCATTGTGGTTGAACCACCACCATCAAAATTCATTGCATTGTATGCCCCGTAGTTTAACATAATTGTAGCAAGTTCTTCATGCGTAACACCTACACTCTCATCGCTTCTACCATCGATTGCAAGCATTATTACTTTATCATCTTTAGTAATTCCAATTGCAGTTCTAGGATGTCTACCTGTATTTGGCACACCTCTATTTACAACTTGTCCGTCTTCAAGTATTTTTACAGATCCACTTACCGAATACTCCACTTTGTCAACATTTATAGAGGTATTAATATCGAAATCAGCTTTTTGCCCAATTGCTAGTAAACTATTTTTTGAAAATATTGTTTTCTCTTTCATAACTAAAATATAACCATTTTCTGGTACATCAACAACTTCACCTTTTTCAGAAAACTTTGTTATAATACCATCTTCAATAACTATTTTATACAATCCTTTGTATTGTGTATCAATTTTACTTGTATCTTTCATAAGTTCTCTATTATCTATAAGAACTGGAACGTCAAAATTTGTAATTTTATTCAAATGCTTTATATTAAAAATCAAGTTATCATTTGCATAGAATTTCATGTTAACATCAAAAAAATCTATAAATGGATTTTCTTTGCTAAGAAAAATAGTAGCATAATTATTACATCCTTCATTTATATTTGAAGTAGACAGTAGCTTACCATTTTCAACTAATGTGCCTATTTGATATGATACATTACTACGCATGTCAAAAAAGTCAGCATTTATGCCAGCTATGTAATCTCCACCCTTCATTAGATTGGTGAGAGTGTCCCTTTTTCCATATGTGTCCTTAGAATACACAGGAACTATATCAATGTATTTTTTATTGTAATCGACTTTTAATATATGTGCGTTTAACCAACCTTTATCAGTGAGATATATATCCCTTTGATAATCAACACCATTTAAAATCTTTGTATTATACTCTTTTTTATAGTATGTTTCCAAGGCATATGCATTTGAAATCATATTAATAAAAAGTACTGCCACTACTACTCCTACGCTAGTGAATTTATTCAATCTCATCGTGCCACCCCCATAAGTATTTGTCTAATCTTCTACTCTATTACTTCTATACCTGTTGTTTGCTCTTTTTTAACTGAGTCTGGATTATAAATCGAATCTATTAGTTCCTTAGTTTTTACTGGATCATATATAAAATAAGATACACCCTTCATGGTTTGAGGTTGTCCTGGTACCATATGCATTGTTACATTTAATGCATCTACTTTGGATATCATATCTATTCCTGCTGGTACGTCACCTATACCAAAATTAGTATCCACATATTGGTATAAGGTAACCGCTATCTGTGGAAGATTGCCTATGTTTCTCACATTAAAAACTTGTTCATAAAATGCTTTTAGAAAATTTTGTTGAACTTTTATTCTATCTAAATCACCGTTTGCATATTTTCTAAATCTAACAAGTTGTTCCGCTTGCGAACCATTAAGAGTTTGTTCACCTTTAATAAGATTTATGGATAAATCTTGAACTGGATCATTATACTTTAGATTCTTTGCTACAGTAAATTTTATACCACCAACTTGATCAACTATTTTTCTAAATGCTTTGACATCTACTTTTACATAATAATCAATATTTACACCAAGAATTCTTTCTACCTCTTTTACAGAGTATTCATTTCTCTTTTTACTTGGTGCGTATGCATGTACTTCTGTTATTTTCATTACACCCGTAGAAGGTACATGCTTTCGTAAACTTTTAAGTTCTGCTTGCCTTTCAGGTGCTAGAGTGATTCTCGTATCTCGTGGCACTGAAATAACGTCTATTTTGTTGCTTTTCTTATCAATTGTTGCAACTAATATAACATCTGTTCTTACCCCTGCTTTATCAACTCCGAAGATTGCTCCAGTGATTCTATCCTTTTGAGATTTGCCTAGCATACTAAAGACCTGTCCAAATGGATTATCAGATAGTCCCTTGAGTAAATCTACTTGTCCAGTAATCAGAGCATTTAAATACATATATGTAAAAAATCCTGATATAAACAAAAAAGATAAGACAATCGTAGTAACAATTAAAATAAACTTTTTGACCTTTCTATCGTGTTGCTTTGTTCCTTTTATTTCATCTAAATCAACGGTATTGTATCTATTCTGCATTATTTTGTCCCTTTCTTCACTTCGATTATTTTGCAAATAATTATTGCCTCTAATAGTATATCAATTTTTTTCACTTTTTACAATACCTTATCGCATATTTTAACATTATTTTAACGAAATCTAATATTTAATTCTTGTTATGTAAGTATTTGTTTTTCGTTGCCATCCCTCCACGCATATGTCTTTCAGCCTTATTCATGTCTAGTATGTCCCTTACTTCTTCATACAAAAACTTATTTACATCAATCAGTCTATAAACAACATCCTTGTGCACAGTGCTTTTACTTATGCCATACTTTCTAGCTGTATCTCTCACCGTACTTTGGTTTGCAACAATGTAATTAGCAACCTCAACAACTCTTTCTTTTATATAATCTCTCATTATAAAACCTCCAATGTTTAAAGCACAAAGTACAAATAACAAAGTACAAAATAAATGATATTGCTATTTGCTTTTTGTACAATATATGAGAGATAAATAAAAAAAATTCCTCTCGCTTTTGCGAGAGGAATTTTTATACTTCCATTATTATTGGTAATATCATTGGACTTCTTTTTGTTTGTTTCCATAAAAATTCTTTAAGTTTTTCTTTTATACTAGTTTTTATATAGAACCATTCTCTAACATTCATGTTTTGACATTCATCAAGTACTTCATGTATTATGGCTTTTACATCATCCATCAAAGTTTCAGATTCTCTAACATAAACGAACCCTCTAGAAATTACATCTGGTCCTGCAAGCATTATTCCTGTTTTTTTGTCTATAGTAACAACAGCTACAATAAGTCCATCTTGTGATAGATGCTTACGATCTCTAATTACTATATTACCTACATCTCCAACTCCTAAGCCATCAACAAATACCTTGCCTGCCGGTACTATCCCTGCTTTTTTAGCTTCTGTAGCTGTAAGTTCAAGAACTTCTCCTATAGACATTATAAATATATCTTTAGAGTTCATTCCCAAGCTTTTAGCTAAATCCGAATGAGCTTTTAGATGTCTATACTCCCCATGCACAGGAATAAAAAATTTAGGTTTTATCAATGTGTGTAGAAGCTTTAATTCTTCTTGACATGCATGCCCTGATACGTGAGTATCATCAGTTACTACTTCTGCACCTTTTTTATATAATTCATTTACAACTTTAGATACAGTTTTTTCATTACCCGGTATAGGTGTAGCACTGAGTATTACTTTATCTCCTGCTTTTATCTCAATTTGTCTATGCTCTGAGTTTGCCATTCTCGATAATGCCGACATTGGCTCACCCTGACTACCTGTAGTAATTATTACTAATTGATTGTCTGAAAATCTATTAATTTCATTTACATCAATAAGTATATTTTCTGGCATATTTATATAACCAAGCTCCATAGCAGTGCTAAGAACGTTTAGCATGCTCCTACCTGATACAGCAACTTTTCTTTTATGTTTACTTGCTGCATTAATAAATTGTTGTATTCTATATACATTTGATGCAAATGTTGCAATTATAATCCTGTTAGTTTTAGATTGTACAAATATTTCATCGAAAACCTTATCAAGAGATGTTTCAGATAAATTATATCCTCTTCTTTCAGCATTTGTACTATCACACATAAAAGCAAGGACACCTTTACTACCTATCTCTGCAAACTTGGCCAAATCAATAACCTTATTTCCCTCTATCGGAGTATAGTCAATCTTGAAGTCTCCTGAATGCACTATAATACCTACTGGTGTGTATATAACTAATGCAACTGAATCTGCTATACTATGATTTGTTCTCACAAATTCAATTTTGAAATTTTTAAAGCTTATACTCTTTCCTGCCTCAACAACAATCTTTTTAAACGTCTTATCTAAATCATGTTCTTTCAACTTGTTTTCTACAAGTCCAAGTGTCAATCTCGTACCGTACACCGGAATATCTAATTCTTTTAACACATAAGGAACTGCACCTATATGATCCTCATGTCCGTGTGTAAGTATTATACCTTTAATTTTCTCTTTATTATTATTCAAATAAGTTATATCAGGTATAACTAAATCAATACCTAACATATCATCTTCTGGAAAAGCTAAGCCACAATCTATAACAAGTATTTCATCATCATACTCTATAACTGTCATGTTCTTTCCTATTTCCTCTAGTCCGCCCAATGGAATAATCTTTAATCTTGGTGTTTTTGTTAACAAAATTTCTCCCCCTTTTTAATACGTTTCTTATATTAAATTTTTATTAATACTTTTCTACAAAAAAATAAAAACTAAAAATAAAAACTAAAAATAAAATCCGCTCCATAAATTATTAAATTATTATAACACAGGAATGCAATAAAAGCAAGCACTAAACTTGTTTTTATTGAAACAAAATTATTATTTTCTCGCCAAATATCGCCTTTTGTACCAATTACAAAATATTTTAACAGTAAAAGAGCTTGATTTATCAAGCTCCACAGTTTTGTATTTCAAACTAATACTGATATTCTACACTTACTCTTGCTGTTATCTCTATATCCCCAGACTCTACTGGAGTTGCAGATTCTGCTGAATCATAAGATTTCATATTCATTACTGCATTTGAGTACATTGGTTGTGATCCTCCACCATAGCTATCTTCTGATATTCTTGATGGCTTATCTAATTTTACTCCAACTACAGTTGCTAATGCTGTAGCTTTACCTTGAGCATTTTTCATTGCATTTGCGAGTGCTTCATTGTATGAAATTGTTTCGTCTACAAGTCCAAAAGTTACACCATTTGTTATATTTGATCCCATTTTTGATGCTAAATCTATTATGTCACCAGTTTTTGCTATGTCTCTAACTTTTACAGTTATTGTATTTGTTGCTTCATATCCTGTTACTTTTGAGGTTTTCTCATCATATGTATATATTGGATTGACATAATAATTTGAAGTTTTTAAGTCTTTTGCGTCAATTCCTGCCTTTTTTATAGCATTAACAACCGCTGTCATTTTTTCTGCATTAACTTTCCCAGCTTCTGCCGCTGTTTTCCCCTCTGTACGCACACCTATGTTAACATATGCTATGTCGGGTGCAACTTTTATTTTAGCCTCTCCTGAAACTGTTATAGTGTTCTTATTTAGCGTTGCTGTATCCTCAGCATTTACAACATCAGGTTTAAAACCATACCCTATTGCTACCCCAAATAAAATTGTAAAAATTAAACTTCCTGCTATTACTGATTTTAATGCTTTATTCATAATAATCCTCTCCCTTTTTTAAGTTGAAAGTTGAAAATTGAGAGTGGAAAGTTAAAATACTTTACACCTCTTACTCTCAGCTCCAACAATTATTTTTTGAATTTTCTATAAGCTTTTTTTATTCCCACAATTATTATTATTATTAATGCTCCATATACAATAATGCTTATTACAATACCTATGAAATTACCTGCAATCCATACTGTCAAATCTTCAATATCTGTTTTTATATTATTAATTGAAGATACAAAGCTTTCTTGTATTCTCTCTGTTAGGTTTTTATCTACTGGATATATTAGTTCTTGACTTCTTACTTGTGTTAAATCAATGTATATCGTTGAAAATGCAACTAGCTTATCCCAATTTTTCACTTGACTCTTGTAGCTTTCAAGCTGTGTTCTTAATTCACTTAGTCTTTCTTCAAGTTGTATAAGTTCTTCTACCTTTGTTGCTTTTTTCATAATTTCTAACAGTCTTTCTTGTTCTATCTCTAACGTTTTTATTCTGCTTTCAGCTTCAATATAAACTTCTGTAACATTTTCTGTACCTTCACTTGTAGAAATAACTTTTCCTATATTACCTACTTGTGTTTTAATATCTTCATATTTTTCTTTTGGTACTCTTAACTTAATGTTACCCCTTTTTAGATATTCATTTTTATCAGGATGTGATTCGTATATATAGCTGCTTGAGCTTTCTACATATCCACCACTATCTGTTGTTAGATTCCTTATGGTTGCAATAACTCCATCAAAATCCAATATTTCTAAAGTCACGTTTGCTGTTTTAATTATCTTTAGATTTTCTTCTGCTTTTATAATTTGATTTTCTGGTTGTATACTTTTTGTATTATAACCATCTGTGAATCCAGTACTTGGAGCTTGTGCAAAATCAGCCTCTCTTTGTTCCATTACTCCTGCTCCACCATTAAAGCTTTTTGACATTTTCAAGTCTACACCAGCATCAGAATACATTTGGCTTCCAGTTGCCATTTCATCTGATATTTGTGATGTGTTATAATTAGGAGTTACTGTTGTATGTATAAGTGCTGCCACTAAAAGAACCGCCGCTACTGCCACACCAATTGTTTTTGGCTTTAAAAATCTAACCAGCTCATTAAATTTCATTCCCCCCTCCTCCTTAGAGTTATAGATTTTACTCATCAGACTCGAATGAAAACCTGATGGCAATTCTCTTTCTGGAAGGGATTTTAATTTTTTCTCAATTTCATCAAAACCATAAAGTTCTTCACTTTTTCGATTCATATTGATCCCCTCCTTTTATATTTATTAAACGTTCTTTATTTTCATTTTGTTCCACATTATTAAAAATTTCTTGTAATTTTTTCTTTGCCCTATTTATCCTTGATTTTACTGTACCCAAACTACACTCTAGACTCTCCGCTATCTCTTCATAATTAAGGTTATTTATATATCTTAATATTATTACTGCTCTATACTCTGGCTCAAGCATATTAATTTTCCCCTGAGTATCAATCACATCTTCTTTTTGTATATATTCTTGCTCTGGTGTTAACACTTTTTCATCCTCAAATTGTTGCTCTACCTCTCCATCATTCGAGCAGATCGGTTCATTCATATATGTAACACCCAAGCTTTTTCTATTCTTTCTAATCTCATCAATACACGTATTAACAGTTATTTTATAAACCCAAGTATAAAACTTACTTTTTTTATTATAGCTTTTTATATTTTTATATATTTTTATACAAACCTCCTGAGCCACATCCTCCGCATCATGAGAGCTTCCTAACATTTTATATGCTATATTATAAATATCCTTTTCATAGCACAATATTAGACTCTCAAAAGCTCGTATATCACCCTTCTGAGCTTTACTGATTAAATCAATATCATCATCTTTATACACCAAAACACCTCCCATATTATTTGATATTTAAATTTCATACATTATTAACAGTCGTGGTTTTGTATTTATTAATTGCCATTTCAAATTATTCTTGTGATACCACAAATGAGATAAAAGGTAGCGTAAAACTAAATAATTAATTCGTTCTTCGATTAATTATAATCATTTGCTCGATTTTTGTCAAGGTTAAATTTTTTCAAAATTCCCCTTGTCAACTACTATTTTTTATGCTATACTTATGAAGTAACTATTGTAGTTTCCACTTGCCGAAGTGGTGGAACTGGCATAAGCAGAGAAGCTAATTTCGTGTTTTTCGAAATTTGACTGAATCGCTTAGTTAAAACCAATTCACTTAAGAAAATATTCATGATTGGACAAACAATACACTGCGCCGAAGTGGTGGAACTGGCAGACGCGCTGGACTCAAAATCCAGTGTCCGCGAGGACGTACGGGTTCGATTCCCGTTTTCGGCATGCTAAAAAAGCTAGTAAATACAAGGGTTTCCTTGGTTTACTAGCTTTTTGATTTTAGTCCAGCGATTGGCTACCATAGCCAATAGTAGCCAATGGAAAGCCAAAGATTTTTACTTGAAACCATTTTAAAAGAGCCATTGCTGGCTCCTTTAAGTTGTACTGCATATATGCCCATTCAGCCGTTTCATTATCACTATGCCTACATTTGTATATTTTTTAACTATCAAAAGAGGGCAAAACCCAGGTTATCATTATTCATTGTTCTGCATCCTCGTAAAACTGTTCATAGTATTTAGTATCATTTAATAGTTCTACTACTTTTTCAGGCTCAGAATGCGCTGATTCCAGCAACTCCCTCGCTTCTTCCAAATGACCAAGCTCTTGCTTAAGTTCTCCTATTCTTGTACGCACATTCCGCTCGTTCCCCCTTGCTTTTTTCCATATTTCATAAGGTAAATCAATTATTTTATTATTTGTATTATCGATGTTTATTATATTATTAATTCCTGCATTACAACTAGAATCGACATACTTGAGTTCATCTTCATTTATTGAGTTCTCATCACTTTTATCTATCGGTACTTTTATTTCTTTCGCGTTACCCCCGTGATTGCCATTACAAATATTCGGAGGGGTTACACGTCCTTGTTTTTCCGCCACATTGAATTCCTTTACAATTTGCGAAAGCTTACCTTTCCCTCTTGCAGTACTTCCATCACCCAATGTTTTCAAAATAGTGGAGCAACAATTGGCTATTGAGCCACCAACTGAAAAACCTAAAATTTTTGCTATCTCCTCATTTTCTTTTTCCAGTATATACTTATAATATATTATTTCATAATATTTATTCTGTTGCAGACTTATGATTTGTTCTCCCTTTATCTTTGACCGCCATAATTGCGACATTAATACGTTTCTAATCAGACTTTTTTTATCTCCTATTTTTTCCTCTATTTCCACTTTACATCTACTCCTTTTCCCAATTCCAGTAACATCATGAATACCTAATTCATTGTCGTTATTCGCTACGTTACCGTCGAGCCATTATATAGCTATAACTATAAGATTAATTAGGTACCTATACAGTTAATACTTCTGCTTTTGGTTCTACAGTTTGTTCTGCACCTTCAATAAATAATTTCATTTCTTCATCTGTATAAGTTACTACTGCATCTGCATGTTCAGCCAGAGAAATAGCCAAATCCATGTTGTTTAATTTTTGCCCTTTTATCTCTATTTCCTTTTTCGGTAGTACTTCTGAGTCTAAATTACCAAATTCAACATTCACTTCACTATCGTTATTATAAACATCAATGAATGCATATGAAAACACTACTTCAGGCTTTTTACCACAAGGTACAGTATACTTAGCAGCTGATACCTCATCCTCGTAGCAATATGTACTCCATACTTCACCATTTTTTGAATAGAGCATTCCATATTCATCTTCTAATACTATGTTTCCATTCTCTTCTTTAAATTTATAAAATTCTTGTATGTTTCTCCATTGCAAATTATATACTCTATCATTTAAGTCGTCTGGAAAATCTACTTTTTCCAACGATTGAAAATTTTCATTAGCTCCTACTAAATATAAAATGCTTTTCATCATCTTTACATGTGCTACCCTATCGTATTCTCCATGATTATTTCTAACATCCTTAGTGTATAATTCAAACATGTTTTCCAACAACTCAACCTTTGCTGATTTGTCCTTATTCATAAGTAAAGCCTCCCTCGTAAAGTAACATATAACTTTCTAAAATAATATATTCTCCCTATTATATCCTATTTTTTCCATCCTGTCAATTCGTTCATGGAAATTAATTTACATTTTTCAACATAGTTTTCAATATTTTTAAAAGAGCCATCTCTGGCTCTCTTAAGTTATCCCTTATATCTTACGCTACCTTCTTACCCCTACTACCTCCCGCTTTCTTGCTAATGTACTCCCTACTTGCATTTGTAACATCTTCCCCATTCACGTTATTATAAATCGTCATTACCATAGTCAAGTCAGTATCACCCATCATAAGTGCTGCAGTTTTGGGGTCTACGCCACTTTTTATTAAATTAGTACAGAACGTATGACGAAATTTATAAAAGTTATATTGCTTATCGACAAGTCCATTCTTTCTTATATAATCTTTATACTTCTGTGAATAATGCTCTCCCTGCTTTAGCTTGCCATCAAGTCCTGTAAATATATAATCTGTCGTTTTATTTTTTCGTTTGTTTTCAACCATCTTGCTATTAGACTCTATCTCTTTTTTCCAGTCCAGTATCGCATCGATAGTGCTGTCTTGCATTACCAGTGTTCGGTGAACTATATTTACATTTTTTTCAGTCTCATTTTTAAGCCCTTTAACTATGACTCTACGCTTACTTTCACATTTATTTTCTATATCAATGTCATGTTCATAACTGATGGCTTTATTAATATCGACAGTTTTATTTTTGAAATTTATGTCGCTAAACCTTATAGCTATACTTTCACCCGGTCTAACTCCAGTATCAATATGTATTCGCACTAACGCGTTTAGTATTTTACTATCTTTCACTACTTCCAGAACTTCCTCAATCTCTTGTTCAGTCAGTGCTTTGTACGGGTCTTCTTTTAATTTGTTGCTTTTTGGTTCTTTAATCTTTTTTGAAAAGTCCTTTAGTAATAATTCCTGTTCTTCAGCTTCTCTTATCATGATTTGTAATAAGTTATAAAGCTTATGTATGACGCTTTGAGCATAGAATCCATTTTTATGTTTTTTATTTGTGAACTTGTACAAAAACTCTTGGCAAGACTCTTTATCAATCTCACTAATGCATTCATTCCCCATATCAGCTTCGATATGTCTGCCTGCTAAGATATAACACATAACAGACCTTGGTTTCTTTATTTTCGCTCTGGCTTCTAACACTTTATTTAAGAACTCTCTTACGCTCATGTTCTTGTTTACATATTTCTTCACTGAAGCTTTATCTTTCATTGCTTCCTTTTCCTTAATTAACTGCTTCAGCTTTTTTTCAGCCTCTTTCCTACTACTGCCAGCTTGAATCACTTTTCTGTTTCGTTTGCCTTCTTCATTTGTTCCATTACTTAGGGCTATGCACCATATATTTTTCTTTTTATCAAAATACACTGACCCCTCGCCTTTTTCTTTCTTTGGCATCATATACACCTCCCCATAAATATTTCCTTGTGGGTAGCCATTATAACGCTGATTCCCAGAAGATGCAAGGCTTTTTGGCATCTTTTCTTCATTTATTTTATCCCCTCCACATAGGAATACAGCTAGATCCAAACTTCTCACTAACGTATCATTTCCTACACTCATCGAGTCCAATTTTCCACTACTAATGAGCTTCTCTACTACCACTGTACTAACCCCCACATAATTTGCTACATCTTCTAAAGATAGTAGCTTCCTTCCTTTTATTGTTTCTTCGATTTTTTCAAGCGTTGCTTGAATTAAATTTCTGTCCATAATTGGCACACTCCTCTTTTTGATTTTTTACTTATGCCAATTTATAGGAGCACGCCGCTTATATACGGGGGGAGTTGGTCGTTTTCTTTTTCTCGTCTCGAAAATGCATAACATGCCCTATTACAGCTACATTTTCTGCATTTTTATTATTTATTTTTGTTTATAGATATACTGCTGATGATTTTCTTACTAGTCCGTTACCCGCCACAAATAATTTAATAAACACTCATCCATTAAACTATTTATATATGCTCTCTCTGATTTTCTTCTGGTTTCTCATCAAAGCCCATTATCATTTTTTTTAGGTATCGTATTGTTACAAAAATAATTTGTCTAAAGTTTTATATCTAATTTCAGCCCCAACATATTTATTTTTGCTACTACTCATATATTTTTTCTAATAAGCTCATTTTTTCCATGTTTTACATGCTTTCGGGGCAAAAAAATATGCCTTTCATTTTCTGGCAGTCCTGGAGTTACATTTCACCATTACTTAATTGTAGTTCAGAGTCAAAATTTCATACTTTTATTTAGGCATTTTGAGTTACTAATTTTTTACTATGGTGTCACATACTTTTGTTTTTCAAGTTTCATAGCCCATTTGCTTATACAACTTGCTTTTGCCATTGTATTCATCTTTACCAACTAGTCTTTATAATGCTATGAAAACACATCTTTACCTACAAAAAACCTTATATTTGACGTTCAATTTTTTTCTAGATGTAAAATTCATTCTGAACAAGCTCCACTTGTTAATAACTAGTACTAATCATGCAAGCTTTCTATTGTGCATTTCAGTCTTCTAGATACAATCTTCAACTTCATCGGCGGCACCTTTAAGTACATCTCAACTTACACACATAGACTTACTATCAAACTGCATAAAAAAAAGACGAACAAGCTTTAATTCGCCTGTACCGTCTCCCACTATTTCTATTGCCATTACTTTGTACTATTGTTCATTACCTACAAGTTAAACCTTTATCGTAAAATAGTGTTCTCTCACTGCAAAGTCCCAAATCATTTCAATTGCTTGATATTTCGTTAAATATTTACTAATACGTTTTCCATTATATATTTCTATTTGTACCAGCGTTAGTGCATTTAGGATTGAATCAGCTTCTACTCGTTCTATAGGTTCAGCAAAGGTTTCTTTCGTTGTTTTAATATCCTCTACGTTTACAATCGCATACTCGTCTATCGCATAAACATATGGCATATACCACATATTTTCGCCACCAATTTTTAACCATCTCTCCATTAATTTATTTTTACTGTAACCGTCTTTATATATATCTTCCGGCATATGCATAGCTTTATAAACTAATGTCGCAAACTCCCATCGTGTTACCATTTTATGCCCGTCAAAGTTTGCCGTTACTGCTCGCACATCAAGTCTTGGGTCTAAACACAGTCCATAATATATAGCCATCGCAGCCTTATATAGATACCCTTTATTAGTTTCTTGTATCGCTATGTCACCATACTGTTGTTTCATTAAATTGCTTAAACTTGCTTGTATAGACGCATTTCTTAATTTTTCATATATCTTTTCGTCCGCTATGGCTTCCCAAAAACATCTGTTCTTGCCATTAGGGTAGAGTATGCCTAATTTCTTGTTTTTTATCTCTTTCGTTTCAAATATCTCGTCAACGCCTTTACGGAGGTAATAGCAACTCTCTTGCTTGTCTATTTCAAATAAACACAGTTTATTCTCATATCCATTTATATATTTTGGAGTAACACCTGGTAACCCTACCTGTATATCCATATAACTAATCGGTGCCATTATTTTCACCTTCTAGTAGCATCATCAAATACTTTTTTCTCTCCAAGTCCACTCCACTAAGTACATTGCTAGCAATTATGTATTTGCAATAGCCAACAGCTTTTTCATCTAGGTTCTCAGTTATATATTTCATATGTAACTTTAAGTAAGGCTTTATAGTTTGTAAGAAGTCCGTAAAGTCTTCGTCCGTTAGTTCTGTTGCCATTTCAGGCTCTGGGAATTTCAATACTATGCTGCCACATAGTAACCCCGAGTTATTGGAGTACTTGACCATTGCTTCCACAAGCCTCTTTTCATAGTTATCTAGGTTTGTATCAGTGTATTCTAAAATATCAACTAGTATTTTCTCCCCAAACACCTGCTCTAGTCGTTCTTTGTCGCGCCATATTATAGTTTGGATTGCTGATTTTCCCCAGCCCTTTCCCTGTTTTTGTAGCTTCTCGCATACTCCCCGAATGGTTATCCACCTATCAGAAACGTACAGTTTAAACGCCTCTCGTGTAAATTTTCCATTAAGTACGACATCTAGAAATAAACGTAATAGCCTCAGTCTTCTACTGCTTATGTTCTGCTTGGCTGTCAAACCCCTAGGTGCTTCCAGTATCTCCCCATCTGTAGATTAGCACATTATTTTAACCAATAAAAGTCACATTATTTTATATAACAAATAACGCAAAAATCAAATTAGATTATCCAACTTTCACATTAAAATAACAGAAGTTGCATATTATTTCAACCAA